>Ga0075425_100009738_pt1 | contig 10228 bp, 8 predicted proteins | sample SoiMethybrSBSTD4_FD_75300 | JGI IMG/M metagenome (GOLD analysis project Ga0075425, IMG submission 75300) | Bulk soil microbial communities from a Populus tree surrounding site in Tennessee, USA - Soil MetaG P. TD hybrid SBSTD4 | ecosystem: Environmental > Terrestrial > Soil > Tree plantation...
TAAGTCCGCCTGCCTATTACCAACCGGTAGATTAGCAGAAGAATAATCGACCCGATCACCGCCATCACAAAGCCCGCGGGTTCACCTGGCTGGTAAAGCCCGAGCGATTGTCCGACAAAGCCGCCGACCAACGCGCCAGCAATACCAAGTAGAATTGTCAGTATAAATCCTCCGGGATCACGGCCGGGCATCAGCAGTTTACCAACAACTCCGACAATCAAGCCGAACAGGATCCAGCCTAAAACGCTCATATTTTAAGCCTCCTCGAAATTTAGTTCTTCTACCCCCGTTATCCGCGATTGGGAGAGCAACCGTTATGCCATGGCATGACGTGCGGTTGGTTAGTTGAAGGCTAGGCACTCGACGAGTCTTTGACGCGCGTTGGTCGATCTAGCGCGGGGAGCTGTGAAATTGTAGAAAACTAACAGCGATGAAGATTTCCAAAAAATTCGGCGGCAAGGAACTGGCGATTTCCAATCCGGACAAAGTCATGTATCCGGACAACCGCTTTACCAAACGTCAGGTGATCGAGTTCTATGCCGCCATAGCGCCGTACCTTTTACCGCACATCAAAGATCGCCCGATCACGATGAAGCGCTTTCCAAACGGAGTCGGCAACGCGCATTTTTATGAGAAAGACGCGCCCTCATTCACGCCGTCATGGGTCAAGAAATTCGCGATTCCACGCACCGGCGAGCCCTCGATGATCCATTACATCCTGCTCAATGACGTTTCGAGCCTCGCATGGTCAGCGAACATGGCCAATCTCGAAATACATCCTTTCTTAGCGAAGGCTCCGCAGATCGATCGGCCGACCATGTTGGTGTTTGATCTCGACCCGGGTGAGGGCGCCGACATTCTTAGCGCCTGCCAAGCAGCCTTCCATGTCAAGGACGTACTCGACCGGCTCCATTTCGAATCGTTTGTAAAAGTTTCCGGCTCAAAGGGGATTCATCTGCACGTCCCGCTCAATACGAACGTAACCTACGACGGAACTCAGCCGTTTGCCAAAAGCATCGCTCAACTCCTCGAACGCGAGCAGCCGAATCTGTTCGTTTCGGAAATGCCGAAAACCAAGCGCAAAGGCAAAGTGTTTGTCGATTGGAGCCAAAACGCCGAATACAAATCGACGGTCGCGGTTTATTCGTTGAGAGCCAAGGCGAAGCGACCGTTTGTCGCGATGCCCGTGAGCTGGACGGAGTTGAGAGATGCGGTCAAAAAAGGCGATGCCGGCGGACTCTTCGTTGAACCCGATCTGGCCGTACGGCGGCTCAAAAAAACCGGAGATCTCTTCGCGCCGGTGCTGAAACTGAAGCAGACACTGCCCGCGCCCTTTCTTGAGCTGATGTCGAAAGAATCGGAAGGTCATCAGCAGGGGCGCACACACACGCTTGACGCCTATCGCCGCAAGCGCGATTTCACCAAGACTCCCGAACCCGGTCCGGCGGTGCCGAGATCGAGCCGGCAAGGAAGCCGCACGCTTTTTGTGATTCAAAAGCATGCCGCGCGTCGTTTGCACTACGATTTTCGCCTGGAAATGAGCGGTACACTGAAATCATGGGCGGTCCCGAAGGGGCCGCCCTACGAGCTGAACGAGCGACGGCTCGCGGTCGCGGTTGAAGATCATCCAATGGACTACGCCAGATTTGAAGGGATCATCCCGCGAGGAGAATACGGCGGCGGCACGGTGATGGTCTGGGACATCGGAACTTACGAATTGATCGATGGGAACTACTGGCAGGGGAAGCTCCACATATTTCTAAACGGAAAAAAGCTCAACGGCGAATGGGTTCTGGTGAAAGACTCCAGCCGTAATGGTGAAGACAATGTGTGGTATTGCATCAAAGCGGCTGCGTCAATGACTCGACCAAGCCCTAAAGAAGAAGACTCCTCGGCGCTCAGCGGCCGGAGCATGGATGAGATCGCAGGGGCCGCGGACGCGGTTTGGCACAGCAACCGGAACGGTGCCGACGCGGTGGCGAAGACTAACTCCGCCTCGGAGGAGAAATTGGATTCGCTGCCGAAGGCCAAGGTGAAGTTTGTCGAACCGATGCTCGCAAGGGCAGTAACCGAACTTCCAGAAGATCGGCGTTCCTGGATTTACGAGGTCAAAGTCGACGGATATCGTTGCCTTGCCGGAAAGGACCGAAGCGCAGTGAAGCTTTGGTCACGGCGCGGCAATTTATTCAATCGAGATTTTCCCGGGCTGACGGAGGCCTTCGCGGCGCTTCCCACAGAGACGCTTGTGGATGGTGAAGTGGTTGCTTTGGACCACGAAGGCCGCATGTCTTTTAACTTGCTTCAGCACCGCCGCTCGCAAGCGAGCGCGATCCGGTTTTATGCCTTCGATCTACTTGTTTACAAAGGCCATAGCACCATGGATCTGGCGATCTCGGAACGGCGTGATCTTCTCGAGGAAGCCCTGACGAATGTGATGGGCGAAGTTCAATTGATGCAGAAATTCGAGAGCAGCCCGGCGGAGCTCATCGATGCTGCCAAGCGGCTCGGATTTGAAGGAATCATCGCCAAACGCAGAGATTCGCTCTATGAACCTGGGAAACGAAGCGGCGCCTGGCTCAAATACAAGATCAACCGAGGACAAGAGTTTGTCATCGGCGGCTACACGCCGGGTCACCCGTTCGATGCCGTCATCGTCGGCTATTATCGCGATACGCAGTTGATTTATGCCGCGAAAGTACGTAACGGGTTCGTTCCACGAATACGCCGCGAAGTTGCCAAACGTATGAGGACTCTCGAGACCGACGTGTGTCCATTTGCGAACCTGCCCGAGAAGAAACGTACTGCATGGGCGCTGACCAAAGAAGAAATGAAAAAATGCGTATGGATCAAGCCTGAGCTCGTTGCCCAAATAGAATTCACCGAATGGACGCCCGACGGGCATTTGAGACACGCAGCTTTTGCGGGATTGAGAGATGAGAAAGCAGCGCAGGAAGTGGTCCGCGAATGAGCCGCAGCAGGTCTCGTTGAGCGATTCATAGGATAACGTACATTTTTCCGCTCTTTTCGAGGTGCCGTCGAAGACTGCTTCTGGAACCGGTTTCAACCGAAGATCGCCCTGTCTGGCTTGGAATTGTGCTGTCCTGGACGTCCGCGACGCCATTTTTCTTAGAAGAACCTCAGCTGCGACTCATGCCGCGCGCTTGCGAGCGTTCCGCCGCTGAGATTTTTCGAGCTCACTGCCACTGCCCTCCATCCCACGCAATCCGCGCCGGACATATTCGGGATCGAGACCGAGAAACTCACACACGTTGCCGAAAGAAAAAATCCACGCATCGCCGTCGTGCATGAGCCATTGTTCGGCTTCGCGAAACCGCTCTTTGCCAGCGTTATCGCGAGCGCCGCGGTATTTCCGATACTCGTGAATGGCGTCTTCGAGAATGGCAGCAATCAGTGCTGTTTCGGGTTGAAGATAGTCACTGCGCCGAAAGCTATCGAAAAACTGTTCTGTCTCCGAATTATCTTCCATTCTGGTTTCCGTAAATTCCGCCATTTTGACCTCCTGCTAGCCCAGCAAAGCCGCAACCACCATGCCAGTCATGGTGGTTGCCAGTCGTTTTTTTATTGCTCGCTATGCGCCCATCGAGGAAATTCCGGTGAGACTGATCAAAATCTGAAAGAAGGTAAGCCTGTCTCCTACTGCGCGGTAATCACACTAAAGCTCCGCCGGGCGTATAGAGACGCGCTGGTAAAACACGCAGATCGCGCCGCTTATCGGCCGCGTAACGACCGTATGAAACGTATGGGCTTATCGGCCGGGCAAAAATACTTCAGAAAATCCAGCGATAGATGCTACCGTTTCGAAGTGTCCGCCGGATGTCCGCGCAAGCGGTTGCGACGGCTTAAAGGTGAACGAAGCTCGGCCGCCTGGCGGAATTTCATCTGGCAAGTTGTAGTAGAACGAGACGCTCGGGTCATTACTTCCCGGCTTGGTCTCATTGTCCCAGAACCAGATGTAACGGATCAACAGCTGCACATCGCGGACGGCATTCCTTGAATGGTTTATGACCTCGCCGGAAACCGAAGTATCGGTGACCGAAACTTTGTCTACGGAGACGATACGCTCGACCGCCGCGCGATCCCTGATCGTTTGTGCCCATACAGCAGGGCAAAAGCCGCCGACGGTTAAGCAGGCCAGAGCGAAGAAACTCACCAGAACAAGACTCGGTACCGTTTTCATGAATACCTCCTGATGCGGTCGCTAGAGCAGCGTCGGCAAAACGTCCCTTCGAACATAAGATAATCGTATGCCACAGTGCCGCCTAGTCAATACGGACAATCCGTCAACGGCTCACGTAGGATGCTCGCTCGCACTTCGACCTTGAAGGATTTCTCGCTAAGATTGCTCCGTGCGTCAACGGAGTGGCCTCAGTTCGGCCGTATTGAATTGACTCCGGTGCGCGTCTGCAATGGTTCGTGGCACGTTCCAGAATGGCGAGCGCAAACCGATGTCAGTGGATGAGTTCCAAAACAATCGAAAAAGCGATCAAGAAGATAATCACCCATTCCAGGACTTCCATTCGGCGGTTGGAAGCTTGAGCAGAGATCTTTTCGTAGATACTCTCCAAGGTCTGCAGTTTGCGCAGAATGCTCGCATCCCATTCGTCGAGGTGAAAGCGTCGGCTCACGATCCGATAGAAGCGTGCCAGGTACTGATCCCCGATCAGTTTGAGTGTATTGTTCACGCCTTCAAACAAGGCTGCGTTGTCCACCTGAAGCTCTGCCAGCGCGCGCAGATCGCCAGCGTACGACCTGAAGAAGCGCGGCGGTCCCCAACTGCGGCGCGAGAGCGTTTCGTACGCCTGGTCCAGCGCGCGGTCCAATTTTTGATCGACATAGCGCATCTCGAGGAGTTCGACGTTGGCAAATTCGAGCACAGCGCGAACATCATCGCCTTCCCGATCGACCAGCAGCGCGGCATTCCAGTCAACGATCGCCACGTCATCGCTACCGTACGAAACACGCGCTGCCAGCGCATCCTCGAGTTCCTGAGCAGAGAGAGTTTGCCGCTCGGCGCGGAGAATTTGCGCAATCGTGCGCGCCTGAGTGGCGCAGAACGAGTCGAGATCGCACGGCTCGGCGAAACTCTCGACATGGAAGATGACGTAGTCCTCGACAAACGGCGAATCATGAAATCGCGTGGCTGCCGAGCCGATGACCTTCAACAGTTGGTCAACCCGCAGCCGTGAATCAGACAGCAGTGCGTCATTGTCGTATAATTCTTCGCTAAGCGACAGCAATTCCGAGAAAGGTCCTGTGATCGGCAGGGCATAAATGACCGCGACGGCCCCGAAGTCATACAGCATTAATTCCACAGTGGTCCGCGTGGCAAACTTCCCAATGATAACGGACTCGCTTTCCTGACTGAAGCGGATCGGAGGTGGTTGGTATTCAAAATAACTGGGCGTGCGCCGCTTGTGAGCGATCGTCGGCCGCTCGGTGATCTCGTGCACGCGCCGTTCGGCTTCGGCGAGATCGATGGTGCGTGCGGCGTCGTAGCCGAAGATGATGTAGGCCATGCCATTTCGAATCCATGGCGCTGGGCCGAGATCCTGGAATTGGGCTGGCGGCATGACGGTAATCTATCACTTCCAGTGCCAAACGGGATAGGAGCGTTGAAGGGTCCGAAGCAATTGAGACCGATCCTCTGCGAGCGCCAAGCCAGGTAATCTCGTCGGCGCGAAAACAATTGAGCGGCACGTTTTAATCAGCAGGCGAAGCGCATGCAGTAGCTGAAGTTCCGCCAGATCGCCGCGGATGAGACGCGGCATATGGAATGGGGGTGGAAGACTGCCGGACCTGGCGCCGGTTTATGAAGCTACGAAGAACAGCTGGCAATAGCTACTTGAAGATCTGCTGGCAGAGCAACGCTCTGCGCCGGACTTGCTCGAACAGGCACAAAGACTGCGGCCAATTTCCCGATATTGCAGAAGTGCTGGAAAGAATCTATCGCGATGGAATGAAACCCCGGGAAGCGTTGCGCGATATGCCGACGAAAAGCGATCGACAGCTTCTCGGAGGCTGGAAAGCTTAGGGATTTATAAAAACGCCGGAAGCAATAAAAAGGGCACGGAAGCCGTGCCCTTTTTATCGTGGTGAATGTCGACTAATTCAATGATGGGTCGCCTGGAACTTCCCGGGTCGGCGGAATCTGCGCCTTTCGCCGGGTCGGGTTACGCAGGATCTGCAGCGATTTCTGCTCAATTTGCCGGATACGCTCGCGTGTGACGGCGAACATCTCGCCGAGTTCCTCCAGCGTGTAATCACGCCGTTCTTCGATGCCGAAACGCTTGCGCAGAACCGTCTCTTGGCGTGGTGTCAACACCGCGAGCGCACGTCGGACCTCGGTTTGCAGCAGACCTTCGAGCGCCTGACTTTCAGGCTGCGGCCGAATGCGATCCTCAACGAAATCTCCCAGCTCATCGCCGTCTTCCCAAATCGGTGTCTGCAGAGACACCGGCTCGCCGTGGGACTGTACCAACTTCAGCAGCTCAGCCACCGAAACATTGAGCTCTTTCGCGAGTTCCTCCGGGCGTGGGTCGCGGGCGAGCTTTCGCTGGAGCTCGCGCGCGGTTTGAATCACCTTGTTGCGCGATTCCACCCGATGCACAGGGACCCGGATCGTGTGTCCCGTGTCGATGAGTCCTCGAGTGATGCCTTGGCGGATCCACCACGTCGCGTAAGTGGAGAAGCGAAATCCGAGGCGATAATCGAACTTCTCGACCGCTCGCATCAGACCAAGATTTCCCTCTTGAACCAGGTCCAAAAAGCTGAGACCGCGATTCACGTACTTTTTCGCGATGCTCACGACCAAACGTAAATTTGCTTCAGTAAACTCTTTGCGCGCAACCTTAACTCGATTTTCACCCTCCCGAATGCGCCTGACTTGTTCCGCCAGAGCTTTAGCAGGCAACCCTACTACTTTTTCAATCGACTGGATCTCGGCGGCCGCGGCCTCTCGCTTCGAACGTGACTGGCTGCGCGATTGCTCTGCGAGTCCGGCAATACGATCGGCCAAGCTGCTAAGCTGCGCAATCATTCTGTCCAGTTGATCCGAGGCCAGCCGGAGCTCCTTAATTGTGGTCAGAATTTTAGTCAATTGTGTCTTCTCGTCGTGCGCCAAGCGATGGCGTCTGACTTCGCTAACCCTGGCTCTGTTCGCCTCGCGCGAGATGCGCTCCCAGTGCTCGACCTGGCGGGAAAGCTTCGCAAGTTGCTTCAAAAAGGGCTTTGGATCTATACTGCTCATCCCTTCGTCATCGTCGTCTTCCGACTTCGCGATAATATCGCGCAGCTCGATTTCGCCAGCTCGCAACGCACGACCGAATTCCAAAACCCGGTGCAGGGCGAAAGGCGTCGAAAACAACGCTTCGAAAATTTGCTGTGTGGCGCTCTCGACTTCCTTTGCGAGCTCGATTTCGCGCTCACGGCTCAGCAGAGGGACGGAGCCGATATCCTGTAGATATTGCTGAACAGAACTCAGCGAAGCATCGGAACTCTCCTGCTCCTGCTCCTGTTCCTCTTCCTCAGAAGGCTCCTCGGGTGTATCGATCGGGGCAGAAAAGTCCTGCTCTCGTTCTGGCAATTGTACGCCTCCGAGATCTTGCGATTCTAAATCATTATTTGCGGCTCGATCAGCGTCGAATGGCGGTGTCATGAAAGACTCCTTAATAATTTTACTGTTTCGTGCTATTCCGAATGGGCCGCAACGCCCATTCGTTAGCCCCGGGTAAATACTTTAGACGCGTAAAGCCTCGCTTCGGTTCGCGGTTAGGTACGGATTTTCATGCACGAGCTGTTCCCAAGCGGTCCAACAACGCTGGTTTCAATAAAGGAGTGACAGATCAAAGGCTTGGCGGACTAGCCGGCAGTAAGACTGAAAATAAGCACTGAATCTGAAGCTGTCAAGGTAGTGAAATTACCCACAACCAGTCGTTCACCAGTTATAGTTTGGCAGACAGTCAGGATGGAAAGTGATTTTAGGTACGATAAATGTTTCTATGGCATATCGTATACGACCAAAATCGGTGCTAGGGATGCCGATATTACCGATCGATCCCTTAGGCAGAACTCATTGAGGTGAGAGGCTCAAAGATCGCAGTTGGGACTGCAATCATTATGCGCTCACACAGATGAAACGCGATTCTGAAAAGAGTATCCATCAATAGCACGCGGACGTGCAGCAGGTATGACAAATTAGAAGAATCTACCAGGCCCGATGAGAGATGGTTCGGATCCTAAACGGGAACAAAGTTGCGGATACCAGAAGGACCTTGAGACCCTCCGTGCTGCGTTATCGCAATAGCTTGAAGCGGTGCCTTCAACGTCTGTATGCCTGGTCCAGAGAGTCGAGGCAGGAAATGCTATTTGCGAATCGGGATGAGGCGGCGAAATTGCTGTTACAGCGGCTGCGCCCCTATTGTGAAAAGGACACGCCCCTCGTTTTGGCCATTCCACGGGGCGCAGTGCCGATGGGTAGAATCATTGCAGATGGGCTAAATGGTACTTTGGACGTCGTGCTGGTGCGTAAGCTCGGACATTCGGAGCAACCAGAGCTTGCGATCGGGGCAATCGATGAGGCCGGCAACACCTTTCTCTCGGCATGGGCCGCGGAAGTTAGCGCCAGCTATATAGAATCCGAAAAACAATTTCAGTTAGCCGTATTACGAGAGAGGCGCGCACAATATACGCCCATGCATGACGCGATCGATCCGTCCGGCCGATTGGTTATCGTCGTTGATGATGGTTCAGCGACTGGATCGACGATGATCGCCGCGCTGCGTTCAGTGCAAGCCCGGCAACCGAAAAAACTCCTGGCGGCCGTGGCGGTCGCTTCGGTGCAAGCGAGAAAGTTGCTGGAGAGCGAGTGTGATGATCTTGTCTGTTTGGAGAGCCCCGCCGAATTTTCTGCGGTCGGACAGTTTTTCAACGATTTCAGTCAAGTCACGGACCAGCAAGTGATGGAGTTGCTTAGCGCCCGATCCGAAAAGATCTCTGCCTGGGGCTGATCTTCCTAAAGCACGACCACCGAATCGTCGCTGCCGTGAGTGTTAGCCACGTATTTGTCGGCGTTCCAGTCGTTTTCCCATCGCTGCCCATCGAGAAAGTAACGGAAATGATACTCTTTATTAGATTCCAGCGTTACCGTCGCTGTAAAGGCGCCGTTCTTGAGTCTCTTCATCGGAAGAGCATCCTTGTTCCACGAGTTAAAATCCCCGACGAGGTTCACGTGAGTCGCCGAACCCGCTGCTTCCTTAGGAAACGAAAAAGTCACTTTACAGGCTGAATTCCTCTTCAAATATTGTTTTTTCAGGCTCATTACAGTTCTCCGCGCTCTTCATACTGGTACAGACGAGATGTTCTGGTCTCGCTTGTAAAAAATATAGAAAACTGGTGGACGATTGGCAATAAAGTGAACGCGGTCGAAGAGCAGAATGGTGATTTAGAATGCTTCGACGTCGAAAACTGGCTGCCGGCGGTGTGCAGGCTTGCTACTGCCCTGTCCGCGGACCTCATCGCCGTGGGCTGTGGTTGCACAATTGAGACGAAGTCGCCCCGCTTTTTTCAAGCTTGCGAAATCGCTTTTGGGAGCCGCGAGATTTTTTGGAGATCCATGAGATTATTGTAGCGATCCTGGCATATCGATTGCGGAATTCCTTCGATGTCCCGTGGGATTTACGTTAAGGAGGAAATAATGGCAGAGAAAGAAAAAGAAACTAAGGCCGTGACCCCGTGGCGACCATTTATGGATTTGACCCGGTGGGAACGGGACATGGATCGGATGATGGAAGACTTTTTCGGGCGCAGAGCGCGACCGTGGTTGCCGACGCGATGGTTTGGCAATGAGCAGATGGACTTAACTGATCCGGCGGTCGATATGTTCGAAGAGAAAGATGATATTGTGGTGAAGGCGGAAATCCCTGGGATGGAAAAAAATAACATCGAGGTTAATTTGACGGATCATACGCTCACCATCAAAGGGGAAAGAAAAAGGAAGACGAGGTCAAAAAAGAAAACAACTACCGCTCCGAACGCTCCTACGGTTCGTTCCTAAGAACGTTGCCTTTGCCGGCAGATGTGCAAGGCGATAAAGTGAAAGCGAATTTCGAGAATGGTGTTATGGAAGTACGGTTGCTCAAGACTGAGGCGGCGAAGGCCAAGGAAGTCAAAGTGAAAGTTGACTAGAGATTAGTTTTGAACGAGCGTAGGG
>Ga0075425_100009739_pt1 | contig 10227 bp, 14 predicted proteins | sample SoiMethybrSBSTD4_FD_75300 | JGI IMG/M metagenome (GOLD analysis project Ga0075425, IMG submission 75300) | Bulk soil microbial communities from a Populus tree surrounding site in Tennessee, USA - Soil MetaG P. TD hybrid SBSTD4 | ecosystem: Environmental > Terrestrial > Soil > Tree plantation...
ACGATACCGGTTACAGCTCCAGTAAGAATGCCAGCAATAATGACAGCCAGCATGTTCTCGATGCTCATGGCTTACCTCCGCAGGGCTTCTGCTCGGACTATGCGTCGGAAGTCCTCTTTTCTGCAAGCGACGCAGCGATTCATTCCTGCTCGGGAGCGAGTTGTCCGCATCCGATAACGAGAGGAGGCCTGGCATTTAAGATCGGGGTTGTTTGCCCTTCCGGGCATCGCGTCGTGGAGCAACTTCAAGGATTTTTGTCAGCCGCGCCTCAACGCAATAAAGGGAAGCCTTATCGAATGTTTCTCTCGTACAACCTCGCCTCTGATCGTGGGGTCGCATCGCTGTTTTTGGCCTCTCAGCGTGGACATTCGCTGGACATTGACTCTGCAACGCCATTTAATACATGGATGATTATTTGACGCGGGAAAACAAATCCTGGAGCGTGTTTCCGCAACCTGCTCGGCTTAGCGACTCGAATGTTGCACGTAATGTGGCGCGTGACTGTGGAGGATTTGACGACGTTCGATTGACGGTTACATCAAGCAGACGAAAGAAGCATTAATTAAATCACTATGGCAAGAGGCTCTGCGTGGACGATCGCAACCGAAAATGTGTTCGAGCGTGAGTTTTGGATTCTCCATCCCTCCGCGAATATTTGGTTGCTCGAAGCGAGCCGTAATTACTGCCGCTATTCCGAACAGTCTGTCCGGCTATAGTAATTTAGACCTCTCGGAGGCTCGCCGTTGCGTTATAACGAAGCAGACTCGATTTTGCTATAGAGTCCGTTCTGGTTCTCGTATGCTTAAGCGCCGTCGTTACATCCATTTTAAGTCGATGTAATCGAACAGCTACAACTATGGCGTGTTTCTGGCCTGCTCAGTTAACAGCAATAAATTTCCAGCTGACTTGCACCAGATCAACCCATATGAACCCTATCAGTTCGAGCGTTGTATTCGCACCGCTCTTTACCGTCCTTTCCATCCTTTCTAACTTGCAATTCGACCTTCCATTCCGCTTGACCGTCCCGATTGATCGCTTCCGTCTTGATATCCTCGTAACCACTGGTGCGTGCCAATTGGACGCAGCGAGCACGCGCGGTGTCTACATTGTTTCGATCCGCATAATTAATGTCAGTTGTCGTGCATCCGCTGAAAGCTAAGATCAGCAATAATTCACAAACCATTTGTTTTCTCATTGTGCCTCCCCCTAACGTTTTGATTGCCGCGATCGTCATGATAGGGAGTTGCGCAAACTCAATGCCACAAATTTTCACTCATTTTTCCGCCGGTCGATCGCACCAGAGCGGTTTTCGGGTACAACTTCTTGCAGGATTAGCACTGCCAATCACATTTATACGATCTCATCTATTATGTGCGGCCGATTCGGAGCCTCATATCGATCTCAACCCCGTGAGGCGGGAAGGAATTGGGGTTGCCAGTATAACTCATCGAACTTTAAGGATCCCTGGACATCAGATCTGTGAGATGCCGCCCCCAAACTGTTCCCGCAATACTGTTAGTTGGCATATCAATGCTGAGCTCGTCAGAATGTTCGTCTAGAATAATTAGCTGGGGAGTAAATCATCTGATTCCAGCTGTCGACGTCGTTCTCTGGAAATCTTTTTGCCGTTCGCCGCAGCGAGTCGTCTTTCTGTATGCTCTCGCCACTAGCAGCGAAAATCGCTGTAAAGCAGGCAAACGACAACAAGGCATCGATAGCCATCCACGAGTTAAATGAGTATGGTCGAATTTGCCGGCGCTAGCACGTCCTAGCTCCAGTTGCCAAGCAAGCGCGCGTTACTCGGATGGAACCGCAGAGCATGTAAACGGCTCAAAGTTTTTGCTTACGATAAAAAAGCTTCTTCGCCATCTCTGCCGCGATAATGTAGAGAACGAGAATTTCCACCAAAACCAGCAGAAACGTAGCGGGCATCGACGCAAAGCCGAATACCCACCTCAGCTCTGTATACGGCAATACCACAGTGGCCACGACCACTAACAGCGTCGCGATCCATAGGCGATCGCCATCTCAGGAAGATCCGTGAGTAAGTTAGTCAAAAGGATCCTGGCAGAAGCGGAAGAAAGGGCAAGAAAAGCGATGCGCCCGCCATACTGAACATGTTGCCAAAATTGGCGCTGGTCGCCATGAAACATACTTCAGTGTATTGGCGAATGTCGTCCATTCCTATTGCACACCGTCCACTTCGGTCTCCGGCGCTCTTAACCGTAGACTCGCTGATATCTTGCCGAACTCAGTCATCGTGCCTGTGTAAACGAGAGACCTGCGGCGACTAGCGGAATGAGAATGATTGGGGCTGTTAAATTGAGCGAGAAAAAGTGTCAGGGGGTCGGTTCGGCGCCTGGCCTTGATACGGTTCAATCCGTAGCGGGCGAGACGTTCTTGACCTTCTTGTTGAGTCAGTCCCCCCGCAGACGCATTGAGCTCTTCGAACAAAGCTTCCGTCGGAACTGACCGAAGGAGGTCGGTCGATCACTCACCGGATCCTTGCTTTCATCCATTGCTACGCTGCCAGTTTCATAATGTTTCTAAACGCCAGAGAGGATGATCCGGAGTCGGCGTTACACACTTCACTGGCCGCGCGTTGTCGATCCGCTCGGCCGGATAGACGACATCGAGCATTCCGCATAGCTCGCGAAAGACACCGGAGTGCGCCACGACCAAAGGAATGCCTTCGCTTTCGATCTTGGCCAACGCCTTTATGACACGCTCCGAGAACTCTTCGGGTGTTTCCGCGCCGGGGGGCGTCATTCCGGCCACCCGTAGTGCGCGCGGCTGGCCCTCGAGCGCTCCCCAGTGACGCTCTCCTAATCCGGGCAGGAAATGAACGGACACGTCGAGCAACTCGGCCACGCAATTTGCTGTATCGCGCGCTCGGCGCAGCTCGCTCGAGTAAATTTCGGTAATACCACGATTCTGCAGCAAGCGGGCCGCCGCACGTGCTTGAGCATAACCCTGCTCCGTGAGGGGAACATCTAAAGATCCGGCAACAATACCGCGCAGATTGCTGTCGGTTTGACCGTGCCGTAAAAAATAGAAAGATCGAGTGAGCAGCGGGATGATAACAGCGGGGTTCATAGCGCAATCGCGCTGGCGAGACTCATCCGCGCCGGCGCGAATGCATCGGCTAACGCACCAATCTGCTCGCGCTCGCAAAAAGCCGGCACCACGACCTGCGGTTTTACGGCCGCTACCAACTCCGCGTTCTCTGACAAGCGTGGATGAACATTCCATCTGAGATAGCTGGCACGACCCTTCTTCACGAGTCGTTCTGCCGGCGTCCCGGCAGGAATATAGCCGGTGAATATAATTTCGGGCTCCGGGAAATTTTCCCATGCCGCAATCAGGCGCGCGGCCTCTCCCGCTGTGCCGTCGGCGCGGCTCGCGAGCATCAACTGTGTAGAATCACTGATGGGCCTAACACTTTCTGCAAGCCGCCGAAGTTCACCGCTAAGACCATTCCACAAAGAGGCTGCGCCATATTCTGCAACGTCGTTCAATGCTGTCCGTACCGCGTCGTCGGTATGGAGCGTGTTGCAACCGTTCCGTACCAGATAAAGCGCGATTTCTGGACCGCGTCCATCCCCAGGCACGGGCAACAACACACCCGCCGATTCGCATAGTCGATCGAATTTGTTAAAGCGTTCTGCAACTGCAATATCATCAGAACCGTAGGAGCCATCGAGCACTAGAGTCGAGGCGGGTGGAGGTGAGTCGAAGGCGTAAAGTATCGAGGCGCTGCAATGATCGCCCATGTAGAGAAGGCCATCGCCGATAGCAAACCGTATCCAGATCCCGCCCGGCGCATGGCCGGAGCGCCCGGTTTGGATCGGCACTCCGAGCACATCGGCGCTCCCATGAAGCGGCAGAATGTGTGTTTCAAGAGTCGGCAGTAATCCGCGCACGACAAATTCCGTAGCATAGATTGGCGGATTCCCGATCTTCTCCAGAAGTGACAGGCCACCGGCGTGATCCTTGTGGCCGTGGCTCAACAAGAGCGCGTCGACTTTGCCAACGCTGTCGACGTTTGGAAAAAGCCCGGGCTGGGGGCCGTAACCGAGATCAACAAGCAAGCGAATACCGCCTGCTTCAATGAGAAAACAGGCGGGGCCTTTACCGCTCACTCCTGAAATCGCAGATAGGGTTGCGCGGTTCACGCGCTCATGTCCTTTACTTTAGGTCGGATCGATCCCCGCCAAATAATGCCATTTTCCGGAGTTTCTTTCAGCAGGTGAGATTCAATGGGCTTTTTCGTTTTCTTGAAGCGCGTGCTGTCAGTGCGGAAAGCAATCGGTGTGAGACAGTTTCGCGTACTTGAAAATTTTTTCCGCTACTTCTCTCAAAGCTGCAACAAACCAGTTAAACCCGCAAGAAAAGTGTGATTCAAAACGGGCAGTTTGCCTAGTCAATGGCATTGGTCTTGCGCTTTGACAGGATGGAGCGTGAGGCAACGGTGGTCCAAGTTCGATTTCACGGACGCGGTGGACAAGGGGCAAAAATTGCCAGTCGCATACTTGGGCCAAGCGGCTTTCTCTCGGGACTTCAGGTCCAGGACTTTGCTTTTGTTCGGCGCGGAGAGAAGGGGTGCGCCGGTAGTCTCGTTCACCCGTCTGGGCAACGAGCCCATCGATCAACGCGGTTATATTGATGAACCCAATCTGGTCGTCGTCATCGACGACTCGCTTCTCAAGGAAGCGCCCGGGCAAGTCTTTTCATGGGGTCGAGCCAACGACGCCGATACTGGTCAATGGCGACCCAAATGCATTGGGGATCATAACCAAGGATCTGCCGCCCGCATTACTGCATCGATTTGAACCAGATCGCGCGGCAGACAATCGGGCGGGTGCTCGTCAGCGCTGCGGCGGCTGGAGCCGTGGCCAAGTGTATTGCGGCAATTACACCGGCCGCCATAAGTGACGCCGTAACATTCGAAATTGCCGACTCAGGGCTTACAGCAGATCTCGCCGAGAAAAATGTAACGGCGGCTCTCGAGGCTTATCGAATCGCGCCGATGATCGTAGGTCCGGCAAAGCGGGAAGAGCCTAAATAGGGAACGGCTTGCCAGGGTAATTCACCTGCGCGAAGAGCCTGTGAGCTGCGCAGTATGTTCGACCGGCAACGCCGCTGCCGCGTGGGGCGCCAGGCTCGCAGAGGTGGATTACGTCCCAGCGTTCCCGATCACGCCGCAAACCGAAATTATCGATACCCTCGCGCGCTGGTGCCAGGACGGAGAGTTACCCGCCAAACTGATCATGATGGATTCCGAGCATTCGATGCTCGCCGCGGCGTTAGGGGCGGCCGCCACCGGAGTTCGAGTTTTCACCGCCACATCGAGTCAAGGATTGGTCTACGCGTTCGAGATGCTTTACGCGATTGCCGGATTGCGGCTTCCACTCGTATTGGTCAACGTCTCCCGCGCCCTCGCCAACCCGATCACCCTCGAGCCGGATCACAATGATGTGCTGTCCGCCCGTGACACCGGGTTTCTCCAGTTTCACTGTGAAACGAGTCAGGAAGTTCTCGACTCGATATTATTGGGATACCGGTTGGCGGAGCCTGCAAAAATTCTTCTGCCTGTCATCGTCAATCTCGATGGTTTTTATTTATCGTTTACCCGAGAGCCGATCGATGTGCCGGATTTAGCGGAAGTGCGACAGTTCTTGCCCCGCTTTGCGCCGGCATATTCGGTTCTTTCTGACAAAGACTCCGTAGCTCTCGGCGCCACCGTGCTCGATCCGAGTCTCTACACTTATTTCAAGCATCAGATGCACCGCGCCGCCGAAGAGTACCTCAAACGTCAGGGGCGCTTTCGCCATCTCTTCGAACCCGAGCGCGACGCTGAAACCATCGCGCATATCCAGGCCACGGTTGACGACTATTGGCAGACGGCGCTGCGCGATTCCCCCACCTCTTTCCTCCCCCGCAATGCGGGGGAAGATGAAGGAGGGGTGTCAAACAACGACGAGATAATGATGCAAAACATCTTTGACTTCGCCGACGATCTGGGACCGTAAAAATCGTCCACATCTACGATCCAAAATCGGGACTCAAGGCTGTCGTCGCTGTCGATAACGTCGCCCGTGGTCCGTCCATCGGCGGCATTCGCATGGCGGCCGACGTGAGCGCCGAGGAAGCGTTTCGCTTGGCGCGCGCCATGACCATGAAAAACTCCGCTGCCGACCTGCCGCATGGCGGCGGAAAGTCGGTCATCTTCGGCGATCCGAAGATCAACATTCAGAAAAACGAGTTGATGATCCGCGCCTTCGCGCGCGCGATTTGAGATCTGGTCGAATATATTCCCGGACCGGATATGGGTACCGATGAACGCTGCATGGCCTGGATCAAAGACGAGATCGGCCGCGCCGTCGGACTGCCGCCGGAAATCGGCGGCATCCCGCTCGATGAGATCGGCGCCACGGGTTTGGGATTAAGAGCGAGTGTCGAAGCCTCCATAAAATATTGCGACTTCGATCTCAAAGGCGCGCGCGTGGTCGTTCAAGGCTTCGGCTCGGTGGGCAAACACGCGGCGCGATTTCTCGGCGAAAAAGGCGCGGTGTTGATCGCGGCATGCGACTCGCGCGAAACAATTTTCAATCCCAAAGGCATCGACGTCGAGCGCTTAATCGCGCTCAAGAATTCCGGCAAAAACGTCCGGGACTATGCCGACGCACAAAGGCTCGACACCGATGCCATTATCGATATCGAATGCGAGATCTGGATACCTGCTGCGCGGCCCGACGTCGTTCGCAAGGACAATGTGGCCAGACTGAAGACCAAACTTGTAGCTCAAGGTGCCAATATTCCCTTTACGCCCGGACGCGAAAAAAATTCTCCACGACCGGGGCACGCTTATTCTGCCCGACTTCATCGCCAACGCCGGCGGCGTTATTTGCGCATCCGTCGAATACCACGGCGGCACGCAAGCGCAGGCGCTTGAAACCATCGAAGAGAAAATTCGGCGCAATACTGAGGAAGTTCTCGCCAGCGCAAAAAACGCTAATTCGCTGCCGCGCCAGGCGGCCGTCGCATTGGCCGAGGCGCGTGTGAGGAAAGCGATGATATATCAAAAATGACGCTCCCGCCGTAATCACGTCCATTGCTTACGGCCCCAGCTGAGCGAGCGCATAGCGTATCGGCGCGCTCGAGACTCTCATCAAACCTTCAAAGGGTTGGTCCACTCTAAGATAAGAAAGATCGAGCCGGCAACCGAGAGCGAAGCGAGGAAGAAGACCACGACGACGGTCGAGTTGCGTAGCGCCAGCAGGCCGAAACTCGCGAAGATGATTGTCAGCCAAAACACTACCACGACAAGAAACAGCAGCGGGACCGAGCTGCCGAGACCGCCCAAGACGAGCCAGCGCGTCTCCATAATCTCGCGACCGACCCGCAGCGCTTCGGACTGTAGCCAGCGCTGGGCATCGTTTCGAGGCGAGAGTTTCAACAGCTGCGCTTCGATCGTTTGCGCTGCGACCGCACCCTCAGGCTGATCGAACCTCGCCCGTTGGGAGCGATCTTCCGGCCAGATCGCCTCGAGTCTCGCAGCAACAGTGCGCCGAAGCAGTTCACGCGCCTCCCTGGTCTCAGGCCCATAGTTGGAAAGCATGTGATCGAGCAGCAGGATTTTGGCAGCGGTGTGTTTAACCGCATCATCCTGCGTTTCGTACGAGTTTTTGGCTGTAGCAATCAATAATCCGAGAACGAGGGCAGCCATGGTCGCGATCAGGCCCATGCCGAGCTTGATAACGTTTTCAGTGTTCTCTTGAAGATGATGCTTCGGAATAAGAGCGCGGAGATACATACCGAATAGTGCGCCCGCGAAGACGCTCGCGAACACGATCAGAGAAATTTCAATTGGCGTCAAAGCGGCCTTCCTCGTCGCGTGCTAATAGTACAGCCGCGGCCGACCTATGATTGGAATTGCGCGAGAACCGCGCCTAAACTTCAACTACTGACGGGAGACGCTCCTTGGCATTGCTGCATCATAGACAATTTTGCCGCAGAAGATCGTGTAAACAACCTTGGCGTCAATGATCGAATCAGTATCGATTTCAAAAAGGTTCCGATTCAAGACAACCATGTCGGCGGTCGTGCCTTTCTCAATGCTGCCGAGTTGATGCTCTTTTCTCATTGAATAGGCTCCGCCCTGCGTCATAACGCGAATGCCAACTTCTAGACTGATTGTGTCGCCCCAACAGGCTCGTCGGCATTTTTTTCATAAGGGTTTTTCCGCGTCACCAAAACTTGAAGCATTCTTAACGGATTGGCGTCTATCTACTTTCGCGCGCTCTACGAGCGCGGCAAGTCTGACGTGATCGTCGGATAGGAATTCAAACAAAGGCCGCCGGATCATTTCATTGACGTGTAGAATTAATCAACGCACAAACGGATCAACGCTTCACCCGCTCTGATGGGTCGAATCCCTAGCGGTTTGAGGATTCGGTAATCTCGCCGTCAAATAGGCCACACAACCATTAAACGTCGTGAGCTTCGCCACATCGGCGTCGGGTATCTCGATATTCAATTCCTTGTGCAGGCCGATGACGAAGTTCAAAAAATCCACCGAGTCGATGTCCATCTGCTCACGCAGGTCTTTTCCCGGATCTATGGCGTCAAGGTCGATTTCGGGGGCGATATTGCTCAATGCCCGCTTTACGATTTCTCTGATGTCACTCTCAGTCATGGTCGTCGCGATCCTTTGTGCGCTTCCTCCCTTAGTTGAAATGACGCTGCATGCGAACAGAAGTGAAAACCGCTTCAAAGCCGTCACTCCCGAATGCTTTCATCGGGGGTCCAGTCCGAATTCCGCCTGGATTCCCGCTAAAAACATGCGGGAATGACGAACTCGCGTCGGAGTTACCAACATGCAGTTTCATTCTTGTATGCGAGCGTATGCTCATAAACTCGTTCGTGGTGAATCTTTTGTCGTGCGCATCCTCACAGCTTCTCCGGGTCTTGCAGAAACTTTTCGATTTCCAGCAAGAATCGTCCGCCGCGATGACCATCGCTGACGCGGTGGTCCGCCGCCAGCGTAGCTTCAATGACTGGACGCACGCCGACCATCCCATCCATTCAAGGCATAGGGCCGCTCGGCAATCCTACCGAAGCCCACCAAGGCCACTTGCGGTGGATAGATCACGCCAAAAACCGATTCGACTCCCTGCTCTCCCAGGTTGGTGACGGTAATCGTCCCATCGGAAAGCTCAGAGCTCCGCAAGTGTCCGCTGCGCGCGCGGTTGACCAAATCGAGCATGCTCTCCATCAGTTCGTCCAGCGTTTTTTTGTCGACATCGTGAATCGCCGGATTGACGAGCCCGCCTTGGCGCAACGAAATCGCCACGCCGACGTGAATACCTTCGCCTGGCTTGAACGCTTCATCGACCCAGAACCCGTTCAGTTCTGGTGTGCTGCGCAACGCCAGCGCCACGACGCGAATCAGTAACACCGAGTAAAGCAATCTTTTGGTCACGGGCCGTTTGGCGTTTTCCGCAGCGAGCCAATCCAAAGAGCGGCGCATGTCGATGGTCGTCGAGAGATAATAATGCGGAATTTCCCGCTTCGAGCGCGCCATCGCCGCGGCGATCACTCTCCGCATCCCCGCAAGATCCAAACCTTTCGCTGCAACAGTCGGCGCAGAGATCGTCGGAGCTGCCGGGGGTTGCGCCGCTTCCGCTGCCCGCTCGACATCGGCCACTGTAATTGAATGCTCCGCACCTGTGCCGGTGACATGTGATAAATCCACGCCCAGCTCCTGCGCGCGCTTCCTTGCAAGCGGCGAAACGCGTAGCCGCGCAGCTTGCGCCGACTCTGGTGCAATGAAAGCTTTAGTCGACGGCTCCTTTTCCTGCAAAGATGCCGGCATCACCGGCGCAACTGCCATCGGCGACGCTGCGGCCTGCGGGACCGCTTTCTTGCCGTCGCCGCTCAATGTCGCCAACGTCGTACCCACCGGCACTTTCTGCCCTGGCTGAATGACGAGAGACTCGATGACGCCGCTTTCGAAAATTTCACTTCGATGACGCCCTTTTCGGTTTCTACCAGCGCCACGACGTCGCCGCGCTTGACCGCATCGCCAGGCTTCACGCGCCACTCCGACGACGGTGCCGTATTGCATGTCGGCACCGAGCGACGGCATGCGAAATTCACTCATGGCCTGACCATCCCTCTATACATTGAGTACGCCACCGCAGGATATGGCCGAATCCAGTGCAC
>Ga0075425_100009741_pt1 | contig 10227 bp, 6 predicted proteins | sample SoiMethybrSBSTD4_FD_75300 | JGI IMG/M metagenome (GOLD analysis project Ga0075425, IMG submission 75300) | Bulk soil microbial communities from a Populus tree surrounding site in Tennessee, USA - Soil MetaG P. TD hybrid SBSTD4 | ecosystem: Environmental > Terrestrial > Soil > Tree plantation...
GATCACGGAGTCCTTGAGCGTGGAGTCGATGACGTCGAGCAGGTGCGATGCGTCCTTCTCCAGGCCGCGGAAGGTGTAGCTGCGCCCGTCCGCGCCGGTGAGGGCGAGGCCCTTCGTCTGCTGGCCGCCGACCCGGCGCGCGGGTGTGAGGCCGCCCGCCTCCCGGCCGAGGTCGAGGACCTCGACGCTGACCGGCGTCCCCCAGGTGGTGCGATATTCGTCGCCGAGGAAGAAGCGGTGGAATCCCCCCGCGTTGTAGTTGCCGGCGACGACCGTCTTGCGCGCGGGCGTGTCCGCCGCCGCCGCGCTGAGACCGGTGAAGAAGACGAGAGAAATGAGCGCGGTCCGCGATCCGGAACCCGGCCGCGGTCCCGGGATGGGATGGTGCTGCACTCTGTGCCTCCGTGTCATCATGCGTCCCCCGTGCGGCAGGTGAACTCTAAGCTGTTTCCGGCCCCTCCCGCCATCCCAGGAGGGGACGAAATTGTCGGGCCCGTTCAGGATCCGCACAGGCTAGCCGTCGCGTCCTCGCCGTGTCCATTGGACGATGGTCTCAACCGGGCCTCCCGGTGAGACCAAGGTCCAATGGATCGCATGGCCGCCCCACGGTTACATCCCGCCCCATGAACCCCGCGACGAGGGAATACGTGCGTCTCCAGGAAGCGCGGGAGCGCGGTGTGCCGTGGAAGAAGTGGGGACCCTACCTGAGCGAGCGTCAGTGGGGGACCGTGCGCGAGGACTACAGCGAGTCCGGCCTGGCCTGGGACTACTTCCCCCACGACCAGGCGCGCTCACGCGCGTACCGGTGGGGGGAAGACGGCCTGGCCGGGATCTCCGACGACAAGCAGCAGCTCTGCTTCGCGATCGCGCTGTGGAACGGGAAGGACCCGATCCTCAAGGAGCGCCTCTTCGGCCTGACCAACAACGAGGGGAATCACGGGGAAGACGTGAAGGAGTACTACTTCTACCTCGACAGCACTCCGACCCACTCGTACATGAAGTACCTCTACAAGTACCCACAGCGCGCGTATCCATACAACCAGCTGGTGGCCACGAACGCCCACCGCTCGCGCCAGGAGCGTGAATACGAGCTCATCGACACCGGCGTCTTCGACGACGACCGGTACTTCGACGTGTTCGTCGAATACGCCAAGGCGTCGCCGGAGGACATCCTCGTCCGCATCAGCGTCTGGAACCGCGGACCGGAAGCGGCCACCGTGCACCTTCTCCCCACCCTCTGGTTCCGGAACACCTGGACGTGGTCCCCCGGATCCCCGAAGCCGTCCCTCTCCACCGGCGCGGGCCCCAAGGGAACGAGCCTGGTGGCCGCGTCCCATGCCGTGCTCGGCCCGCGCTACCTGTATTGCGACGGCGCCCCGCCCCTCCTGTTCACGGAGAACGAGACCAACACCCGGCGGATCCTCGGCATCCCCTCGCCCACGCCCTACGTGAAGGACGGCATCAACGAGTACCTCCTGCACGGCCGTGCCGAGTCCGTCAACCCGAAAGGGGAGGGCACGAAGGCGTCCGCGCACTACACGCTGACCGTCGGCGCCGGCGCCGCCAAGGTGGTGAGCCTGCGCCTGACCACGGCGGCCCCGGAAGCCTACCCGCCGCTCTTCAGCGCGTCGTTTGCCTCCGTGATGGGCGAGCGCCTCAAGGACGCCGACGCGTTCTACGCCTCCATCACCCCCGCTGGGGTGGGTGAGGACGAGGCGCGGGTCATGCGCCAGGCCCTGGCCGGGATGCTCTGGTCGAAGCAGTACTACCTGTTCGACGCCGACCGCTGGCTGCGCGAGCACGACATCGATCCGCTGAGCCCCCACCGCCGCCGCGTGCGCAACACCGAGTGGTTCCACATGATGAACGACGACGTCATCTCGATGCCCGACAAGTGGGAGTACCCCTGGTACGCGGCCTGGGACCTCGCCTTCCACACCACGGCCCTGGCCCTCGTGGACATCGACTTCGCGAAGCACCAGCTCGACCTCATGCTCCAGTCGAGCTACCTGCACCCGAACGGGCAGATGCCCGCCTACGAGTGGAACTTCGGCGACGTGAATCCGCCCGTGCACGCCTGGGCCTCGCTCTTCCTGTACCAGACGGAGCAGAGGCTCCACGGGCGGGGTGACATCGACTTCCTGAAGCGCGCCTTCCGCAAGCTGGCCCTGAACTTCACGTGGTGGGTGAACCGGAAGGACCAGTTCGGCAAGAACGTCTTCGAGGGCGGCTTCCTGGGGCTGGACAACATCGGCGTGTTCGATCGCAGCTCGCCCCTGCCCACGGGCGGACGCCTGGAGCAGGCGGACGCTACGGCCTGGATGGCCCTCTATGCCCAGAACATGGGCGAGATGGCCGCCGAGATCGCGATCTACGATCCCGGCTACGAGGACTTCGCGACCAAGTTCGCCGAGCACGTCTTCTGGATCGCGGTCGCGGCCAACCGCGTCGGGACGGACGGCCTCTGGGATGAGGAGGACGGGTTCTACTACGATCTCCTGCGGCTCCCCGACGGAACGGGCTCCCGGCTCAAGGTGCGCTCGATCGTGGGCCTCCTCCCGCTGTGCGCGACCACCGTCATCGACAAGGAGACGCGGGAGGCGGTGCCCGAGGCGACGCGTCGCCTTCGGGAGCGGATGGAGCGCATGCCGCAGGTCAAGGCCAGCATGCATCCGGCCGGCGCCGAGCACCTGGGCGTGCACGAGCGGAGCATCAGCGCGATCGTCAATCCCGAGCGGCTGCGGCGCATCCTGACCCGGGTCCTCGATCCCGAGGAGTTCCTGGCCCCGCACGGGATCCGGGCCCTCTCGCGCTACCACCTCGACCATCCGCTCGTGCTGAGGGTCGGAGAGCAGGAGTTCCGGGTGGGCTACCTGCCCGCGGAGTCGGACAACGCGATGTTCGGCGGCAACTCCAACTGGCGGGGACCGATCTGGTTCCCGATCAACATCATCCTCATCCGCGCTCTCACGCAGTTCTACCTGTATTACGGCGACGGCTTCCGCATCGAGTGTCCCACGGGGTCGGGTCAGCAGATGAACCTCTACGAGGTCGCCGAGGAGATCGCCCGCCGCCTCACCACCATCTTCCTGCGCGGCGCGAACGGCCGGCGTCCGGTATACGGAGACACCGCGAAGTTCCAGGACGATCCGCACTGGCGTGACCACATCCTGTTCTACGAGTACTTCCACGGCGAGAATGGCGCCGGGCTGGGCGCGAGCCACCAGACGGGATGGACCGGCCTCGTGGCCGCGCTGATCCACCTGTTCGGGTCGCTCGACGCCGAGTCGTATCTCGCCCGCGGCAAGGACGCCCCGGTCGCGGGCAGCGCGTAGGGTTCGACCGGCCGCGCCCCTTCGCATGCCGACCTTCCCGACGCCGCTCGACGCCTACCCGGCCGCGGGGGCCTCGCTGTGGGAGACCCTGAGCGCGCGCGCGACGCCGTTCAACGTCGCCGCCACCGTGATCTTCGCGCTCGCCATCGTGCACACGTTCCTGGCCAAGCAGTTCCTGGTCCTGGCCCATCGCGCCCAGGACCGGCACGACGCGACGGCGAGCGCGGCGGGGCGCCCGCCGTCTTCGTCCGTGCGGGCCGGGATCCTGCATTTCCTGGGTGAGATCGAGGTCGTCTTCGGCCTCTGGGCGCTCCCGCTGGTCGCGATCATCACCCTGGTCCGGGGCTGGCCCACTGCCCAGGCCTACATCGACGGGACCGTCGATTTCACGGAGGGCATCTTCGTCGTCGTGATCATGGCCCTCGCCTCTACCCGGCCGGTCATGGTGGCGGCGGAGGCGGCGCTGGGCAGGATCGCCGCCCTCGGGGGAGGCGGCCCCGCGGCCTGGTGGCTCTCCATCCTCGTGCTCGGCCCTCTCCTGGGGTCCCTCATCACGGAGCCGGCGGCCATGACGATCTGCGCGCTGCTGCTGGGCCGCCAGTGTTATGCGCGCGGGCCGAGCCCGCGGCTCGCTTATGCCACGCTCGGCCTCCTGTTCGTGAACGTGTCCATCGGGGGCACCCTCACGCACTTCTCGGCGCCGCCCGTCCTGATGGTGGCGGCGCGCTGGCAGTGGGACACGCCGTACATGCTGGTCCACTTCGGGCTCCGGGCCGTGGCCGCCGTCATCGTCTCCAGCGCCGTCTACGCGCTGGTCCTGCGCAAGGACCTGGCCGCGCTGGCGGCCGCGCCGGCGGCGGCCGCTGGGGAGGAAGAGCCGCGTGGCCCCGCACTGCCGGCGTGGATCGTCCTCGTGCACCTCGCCTTCATGGCCTTCACCGTGGCCCAGGCGCATCACCCGACGCTCTTCGTCGCCGCCTTCCTGTTCTTCCTCGGTTTCGCCAGCGCCACCTCGCCCTACCAGAACCCCATCGACCTCAAGGCGCCTCTGCTCGTCGGCTTCTTCCTGGCCGGGCTCGTCGTCCACGGCGGGCTCCAGGGTTGGTGGATCGCGCCGATCCTGGGGAGCCTCGGCGAGCGGCCGCTCTTCCTGGGCGCGCTCGGACTCACCGCCGTCAACGACAACGCGCTCATCACGTATCTCGCGACCCTCGTTCCCGGGCTCGGCGAGCGCCTGCGCTACGCGGTGGTGGCGGGGGCGGTCACGGGTGGGGGATTGACGGTGATCGCGAACGCCCCCAACCCGGCGGGCCAGGCCATCCTGGCCCGCCACTTCGAAGACGGCATCTCTCCCCTCGGCCTGCTGGCGGGCGCGTTCGTCCCCACCCTCGTCGCCAGCGTCGCGTTCCTGTTCTTCTGAGCGCGGCTTCGGCGTGGTGGACCAAGGTCCAATGGACCGTTGCCGCCCGGCCTATGTAGCGTGTGCGTCACCCATGCGATACCGAGTTGGAGCCGTTCTCCTGCTGGCGACGGCTCTGGCCGTCCCCATGTTTGCCGCCTCGACCAAGTTCAAGTCGAGCTGGAAGTCGCCGGACGCGGCCTCCGTCGATCTCCGCGGACAGAAGGTCGTGGCCCTGATCATCCGCAAGGACGACGTCTCCCGCCAGGATGCCGAGCACACGCTGGCCCGCGAGCTCACCGCGCGCGGCATGCAGGGCATCGCGGCCTACACGATCGTTCCGGCGTCGGAGCTCCGTAACCGGGAGGCGGCCAAGGCCCGGATGGAGAAGGCGGACATCGCCGCGGTCGTGGTGATGAAGGAGATCGGTCAGGCGACGCAGTTCACCGAGAGCGCGGCCACGTTCTACGCCACGGCCACATACAACACGTTCTGGGGCTACTACGACAGCAGCTGGTCCTACATGTACGAGCCCAGCTACTTGAGCATGGACCGGGTCGTCACGGTGGAGACGCTCGTCTACGACCTCCGCCGGGACAAGCTCGTCTGGGCCGGGATGAGCGACAGCACCAATCCCAAGATGGTGATGACGCTGATCAAGGATCTCGTCGCCGAGACGGCGAAAGAGATGAAGAAGCAGGGGCTGGTCCGGCCGCGCAAGTAGGTCGCCCCGTGACGGGCGCCCCGAACGAACCAAGGAGAGAGAGCGATGAACGGACGTGATCCCTGGACGCAGGCTCGCCACGCGATGTCCCTGTCCTGTCTGCTCGCGCTCGTGGCTCCCGCGGTCACCTCGGCCCAGGAGCCGCCGCCCCGGCCCTTCCTGCGGAAGGTGATCCAGCTCGACGACGCCCAGCTCGCGGCCATGGAGAAGGGCGAGGTCGTGACGAAGATGCTGCCCACCACGGACAAGGCGGAGATCGCCGCCTTCGGGGTGGTGAAGGCGGCGGGGACGGTGGACCGGCTCATCACCCTCGCCCGGGACGTGCAGAAGTTCCGGCAGGTGCCCGAGATCCCGGAGATGGGCCGCTTCTCCACGCCCGCGAAGCTCGAGGACTTGAAGGGCCTGACCCATCCGCCCGCCGACATCGCGGCCTTGAAGAAGTGCAAGCCGGGAAGCTGTGACGTCAAGCTCGGGACGAAGGGGCTCGAAACCGCGTCCCGGATCGACTGGTCCGCTCCCGACGCCGAGAGCCGAGCCGTCGCCGCCTTCAACCAGGGGATCGTCGACTACGTCACGGCCTATCAGAAGGGGGGCACGGCCGCGATGGGCAACGTGCTCGACAAGAAGGAGGAGAAGTCCCGCGCCCAGGAGTACCGGACCCTCCTGGCCAACTCGCCCTACCTCGTGGAGTACGTGAAGGAGTTCAACGACTACCTCGTGGCCTACCCCAACGGGAAGCTGGCGGGCGCGGACGACGTCATCTACTGGGCGAAAGATACCTTCGGCCTCAAGCCCGTGGTCTCCGTGTACCACATGACCGTCTACAAGGGCCCCCGGGGCGTCCTGCTCGCGAGCAAGCTGCTGGGGGCGACTCACTACTTCAACGCCAGCCTCGAGATCATGGCCGCCGTCCCCGCCGCCGACGGCAAGAGCCTCTACCTCCTGAGCCTCTACCGGACGCGGATCGACCCCCCGACGGGCATGCTGTCGGGCATGCTCATGGGCAAGGTCCGGAGTGGAGTGGAGACCGGAGTGAGGGCGAACCTGGAAACGGCGCGCACCCGCCTCGCCAGCGCTCCCTGACGTGCTCTCGGAGACGCTTCTCGACCGGAGCCCGGTGTGGCTGATCTTCGCCGGGACCGTCCTGCTCCTCCTGGCCGGCAACGAGATCGGATTCCGGTTTGGCATGTGGCGCCGGGAGCACATGCCCGAAGGCGAGAAAGCGCCCGCCACCGCCATCATGGGCTCGACCCTGGGCCTGCTCGCATTCATGCTCGCGTTCACGTTCGGAATGTCCGGCTCGCGCTTCGACACGCGGAAGCAGCTCGTCCTGGATGAAGCGAGCGCCGTCCTCCGGGCCCATCAACGTGCCCAGTTCCTGCCCGAGCCGCAGCGCAGCGAGTGCAGCCGGCTGCTAAAGACCTACGCGGAGCAGCGCGTGGGCGGCATGGCGCGACTGAGCCTGTCCGAGCTCCAGGAGCTGTTGGCGCGCTCCGAAGCGACCCAGGACGCGCTATGGAAGACGGCGGCCACGCTGGCCGACCGGCCGAGCGCGAGCCTTTCCCTCTTCGTTCAATCGCTCTCCGAGCTGACGGACCTGCAGATGAGGCGGGTGCGCGCGGCGGTGTGGAACCGCATCCCCCCGACGATCGTGCTCACCCTGTATGGGATCGCGTTCCTCGCCCTGGCCGCCACGGGCTACGGCGCCGGGCTCGCGGAGAGCCGGACGACCGTGCCCTCGGTCATGCTCATCCTCACGTTCTCGGCGATCATCGTGCTGATCGTGGACCTGGAGCGGCCGCGCCAGTCGCTCTTCGAGGTCAGCCAGCAGCCCATGGCCGACGTCGTGCGGCGCATCCAGTCGTTCCACCCCTGAGCGTCTTGGGGATGGTGGAAGAATGACCGCCTTGCGCGTCCTGGCCGCGGCCGTTCTGGTCCTGAGTGCCGGGCCTCTCTCGGCCCAGGACGCGCAGTACTGGAACATCCAGTACGGACCGGTGGCTCAGCTCCTGGGCGGCCAGGTCGTCGGCAGCACCCGCGACCTTTCCGCGACCTACTACAACCCGGGCGGGCTGGGCCTGGCCCGCGATCCCGGGTTCCTCTTCTCGGTGCAGGGCTTCAAGGCGGACATGCTCTCGCTCACGCCGCTGGACGCCGGCCCGTTCCCGTCTTTCTCGCAGACGACGTACGCCACCTTTCCCGGATTCGTGGCCGTGGCCTTCCCGCAGCGATGGTTCGGGGAGAAGTCGCACCTCGCCTTCTCGATACTGACGCGGCAGCAGTTGAACGTGCGCGTGGACGAGCGGCTGGCCGCGGACGCGCTCCCGCCCGCCCTCCAGCCCCTCTCGCCCGGCCGCAGCGGGCGTTACGGCCTGGAGTCGCTCTTCGACCAGCGGATGCGCGAGACGTGGGTCGGCCTGACCTACAGCCGCCGCCTCTCGGACAGCGTGGGCCTGGGCGCGACCCTCTTCGGCGTCCACCGCGGCCAGCGGACGCGCTGGGAGGAGAGCCTGCAGATCGCGTACGGCGACGGCAGCGGCGTGGCTGTCCTGGCCATCGATGATTTCAACTACACGCATGAGCGCCTGCTGGGCAAGGTCGGGCTGGCCTGGGAAGGCGGCGCGACGCGTCTGGGGCTCGCCGTGACCTCCCCGAGTGCGGGCCTCTTCGGCAGCGGCAAGGCCGGATTCACGCGATCCGCGGCCGGCGCGAACCTCGCCGCCGCGGGGAGCGGCGGGACGCTGCTCGTCAACGGCCTCGACCAGGACCTCGAGGCGACGTACCGGTCCTCCTGGGCGGTGGCCGGGGGTGGCGCCTGGCGGCGCCGCAGTCTCCAGCTCCACGCCTCCGCGGAATGGTTCGCGCCCGTGGACCGGTTCACCGTCCTCTCCGGCCTGGAGGACCCGAGCCTGGGCACGCCCCTCACGCTCTCGCAGGACCTGCGGAGCGTCCTCAACGCCGGCCTCGGCGCCGAATACTGGCTGGGGGGAGTGAGCGCGAACCAGGGACCGAAGTCGGGGGGCACGGCGCTCTACGGCGCGTTCGCGACCGACTTGTCGGCCTCTCCCGACGTGGTGCGCGGGGAGGCGGCCAGCTCCAACCAGAGCTGGTATCACATCACCGCGGGCACGGCCTTCGGCGTGGGCAGCAGCCGCTTCAGCCTCGGCGTCGACTACGCCTTCGGCAGCAAGGACCGCGAGATCGTGTTCGGCGCGCTGCCGGGGGGCGTGCCCGTGATCGGCGAGGGCCGCCGCCTCCACGTCCGCTCGACGCGCTGGGTGTTCGTGCTCGGCTATCTCTTCGGCCCGCGCCGCTAGCGTCGCCGCCTAGGCCCCGGGCGCCGCGCGGGGGGGCCCCGGGGAGTCGACGGGGAGCCGCAGCGAGAAGGTCATCCCGGTATCCGCGTTCGCCGCGGCGACGAGGGCGCCGCCGTGGGACATCGCGATGGTCCGGCAGATGGGCAGGCCCAGCCCCATGCCGTCCGGCTTGGTCGTGTAGAACGGCTCGAAGACGCGGAGCATGTCGTCTTCGGCGACTCCGCGGCCCTGGTCCACCACGCTGATGACGACCTGCCCGTCCTGGCGAGAGGCCTGCAGCCGCACCCGCCGGCGCTCGCCTTCGAGGCCCTGGACGGCCTCGAAGGCGTTGATCAGGAGGTTCAGGGCCACCTGCTGCAGCTGCACGCGATCGCCGCGCACGGGGGGGAGGTCGGGCGCGAAGTCCACCTCGAGGGCGACCCGGCGCATCACGACGTCGCTGTGGACGAGCTGGAGGATCTCTTCCATCGTGCTCTTGACGTCGAGCGGCTTGGCCTCGGGCACCTCCTTGGTGAGCAACGCGCGCAGGCGCCGCAGCACCTCGCCGGCGCGGCGGTCGTCGCTCACGATGTCGGAGAGGGTCTCCCGCAGCTCGGGCAGGTCGATCTCCGGAGCGTCGATCATGCGCAGGGCGGCCTGGGCGTTGGCCATGATGGAGGCCAGGGGCTGGTTGATCTCGTGCGCGAGTGAGCCCGTGAGCGCGCCCAGGGACGTGACCCGTCCCACGTGGGCCAGCTCCTCGCGGAGCTCGCGGGCCTCGTGCTCCGCCTGCTTCCGCTCCGTCACGTCGCGGACGATGCTCAGCGCCTTGTCCGTGTCGCAGCGCACGATACGCGTCTCCCAGTGGTGCACCTTGCCGCCGAGGGGAGCGTCGTACTCCAGGGTCCGGGGCTCGCCGGACTCCATGGTCTCCTCGATGCACCGCACGATCCGGCCGGCCAGGCCTTCGGGGAAGAACTCGCGCACGTTGCGGCCCAGGAAACTGGAGGGCGGGAAGAGGAGCCGGGACGGGTCCGGAGCATGAAAGCCGAGGTAGACGCCGCTCTTGTCGAGCACGAACATGAGGTCGGGGATCGCGCGCAGCATCGCCCGGTGCCGGCCTTCCACCTCACGCAGGACGTCCGCGGCCCGCTTGCGTGCCGTGACGTCGGTGTCGGTGCCGACGACGCGACGGTGCTCACCCGCGCCGCCGGACCGACGGCCGCGAGCCAGGAACCAGCGGATGCTCCCGTCCTTGTGGACCATCCGATGTTCGTCTTCGTAGTCGGCCGTCTCTCCCGCGATATAAGAGGCGGCGGCGGACTTCACGCGGCCGACGTCTTCGGGATGATGCCGCTGCATCCAGTCGTCGAAGTGGTTCCGGATCTCGTCGTCCCCGTAGCCCAGGATGGCCTTGAGCTGGGGGTCGATGTACATCTCGCCGCTGTCGAGGTCGAGATCCCAGACGCCCGT
>Ga0075425_100009747_pt1 | contig 10224 bp, 7 predicted proteins | sample SoiMethybrSBSTD4_FD_75300 | JGI IMG/M metagenome (GOLD analysis project Ga0075425, IMG submission 75300) | Bulk soil microbial communities from a Populus tree surrounding site in Tennessee, USA - Soil MetaG P. TD hybrid SBSTD4 | ecosystem: Environmental > Terrestrial > Soil > Tree plantation...
ACCATGGCATCGTCGGAATAGTAGGAGATCATTTTCTCAACGTCTCTCGATCCCGTAGCCTTGGACCACTCGTCGTCCAGTTTCTTCAGGGCAGCCTCATCGGCGGCACGCGTGTCGGACGTTCCTTGTGTCTGACAGGCAGTTGAAAGCGCGAGCAGAAACAGGAAGACGAACAGCGTATTTAGACGAACGTCTGTAAGAGATGACCTCAACATTCAGCGCGACCTCATCGCCGGAGCTAGACAGAGCGCCGCTAACCTATTCTTCACCAATAGGCTTGTCAAGGTACTGAGTTTATAAACGGACTTGCTTACTAAACGCCGCACCGTTTCAATCGCCTTTATGATTTAATGCTGTATCTCTCTGCTTATTAACATGTCTCGGACTGACTATGACAAACAACCCGACCCCCACCGCTAAACGCTTTGTAGAACGACTAAAAACCTACCAATCAGCCGCAGAACGCGAGAAGATTCTGCGCTATTTCAAGACTCCAACCAACGGCGAGGCCGATCAGTTCATCGGCGTGCGAATGGGCCAGCTCTTCGCGTTGACCAAAGAGTTCATCACGATGACGCCGGCTGAGATCGAGAAGCTACTCGAAAGCAAGATCCATGAAGTTCGCGCGGGCGGGTGTAGCATCATGGATAAGCAGGCGCGCAGCAAAAAGACCACGCCGGAGCGAAGAAAAGAACTCTATGACCTTTATCTCAAGCGACACGACCGCATCAACAATTGGGATCTGGTTGACGTCTGTTCCATTCACGTCGTTGGCGGTTACTTGTTCGATAAGCCGCGGAAGGTTCTTTACAAGCTCGCCCGGTCCAGGAACATGTGGGAGCGGCGCACCTCGATCGTCAGCACTGCGTACTTCATCCGAAAAGGTGAGTTGAACGACACCTACAAGATTGCTGAGATACTCCTCGGTGATAAGGAGGACCTCGTTCACAAAGCTACTGGCTGGATGCTGCGGTTTGCGGGCGACAAAGATCGCCCGCGGCTACTAAAGTTTTTGGACCAACATGCCGCAACGATGCCACGTGTGGCCCTGCGCTACTCAATCGAACACCTCGATAAGCAGCAACGCGACCATTATCTTGCTCTGAAGAAAAGCACGAAGGAGTAACCTGTGTTCATCGCGTTCATCCGCGGCTCAAATCAGGAATGGTCCGCGCGACCAACATCGATTGTCACCTTTCCGCGCGCGTGTTTTTCTTCGACATAACGGACCGCTTCGGGGACTTCACTCAAGCTGTTTCTATTAAGAATGCGATGAGAACTCCGGCGCACGCTTCCAAGAATTCCTAAAAAAGAAATTCATTGGATCACGCTGGCAAATCGAGTAATATCAGCGCCTCCCCAAGCCGGTTGCCACGTTATTCGTGGAAATCAATCCACTTTTTTTGGAGCTCACGCTATGACTACTCACTTCAAATGGACCAAGATGCGTCTACCAAATATTAACTCCCAACTAAACATCTCAAATCTGATCCGGTTGCTGTCAGGCTTTGCCTGCCTGCTAATCATCTCGTCTGTGGCGTTCGCACAACCAGCCACAGGCACAGTGAAACGACTCACGCTCAAGTCAACAGTTCTGGGCGAAGACAGGGTTGTGTTAGTGCGAACCCCGCCGGGATATGAAACAAATAAACTCCGCTATCCGGTGCTCTATATGACTGACGGCGACGCTCACATAGGCCACACCGCGAGCACCATTGAATTCCTGACCCGAAACGGTCGTATCCCGGATTTGATTGTAGTTGGTGTGACGAACACTGACCGTACTCGAGACCTAACACCCGCGAAGTCGACGAATAAAAACGCCGCCGGCGAACTGCAATTTCCAACCAGTGGCGGTGCGGACAACTTTCTGAAGTTCTTTGAGACTGAGCTCATTCCGCAGATTGAAAAGGAATATCGAGTTCAGCCATACAGGATTCTCGCCGGACATTCGTTGGGCGGCATGTTCGCGATCCACGCGATGATTAGCAAACCTGGACTATTCAACTCCTACGTCGCGGTTAGTCCTTCGCTGCAATGGGAGAACGGCGAAGCTTTGAAACGCGCGGAAGAGTTTTTGAAGAACCAGAAGGAAATGAAAGTGACTTTGTTTGTCTCGATCGGCAATGAGCCCGGCGCAATTGGAGAGAGCTTCGACAAGTTCAAAGACCTCCTCTCGAAGACGAACATCAAGGGGTTCGAGTGGGAAGCTGAGCGCATGGATGATGAGGACCATGGGTCAGTCGTGTTGCGCAGTCACTATTTTGGGCTGCGAAAGGTTTATGAAGGTTGGCTAGGTCCGAGAGATCCCAAGAGTGGCGCAGTGATCGGCGGCTTGAAGGGGGCCGACGAGCATTACAGAAAACTTAGCGAGCGATTCGGCTATTCGATTCCTGTGCCGGAGAACCTCATCAATCAGATCGGTTACCAATTGCTCTTTGACGGCAAACCCGAAGAGGCGATCGCAGCATTCAAGGCAAACGTGGAACGTTATCCGACGTCAGCTAACGTTTACGATAGTCTTGCTGAAGCGTACGAGCGAGGCGGGCGACTTGACCTCGCGGAACCACTCTATGACAAAGCACGCGTTCTCGGTCAGCAAAACAATGATCCAAATGCAGCGATCTATAAGGCTAATTACGAACGCGCCAATGCCAAACTAAAAGAGGCTCAAACGAAGAAGCAGTAACTCTGTGTTTCGGTGCCTCTGTGTTTGAGATATCATCCAAACAACCACAGAGGACACAGAGACACAGAGACTCACCGTGAAACCGCAACCTGATTAGCCGCCGGCGATTGCGCCAATGATGTAAAACGGCTCCGCTCCCGATGCGATTGCCTGAGGCAGCGGAGCGTCCGCCGGCTCATGGGTCACGTCCTCACCACAGGCAAAAAATCTCAGCAACGGCCGGCGCTCCCCTGCCACGTGATCGCGAATGGTCCCACGCAACATCGGATACCGCGTTTCGAGAGCATCGAGGATCGAGTGTCGTGTCACTTCGCCATCGACTTCGAGTTCAACATCTCCACTGACCCCCGCAAGTGCTCGTAAATGCGCCGGCAGAACAACAACAATCATGTTAGCGTCTGGACCTCCACTGAAAGCACCGGCGGAAAATCTCTCACGATCGGAGCCCAAGTGTCTCCTGCATCAGGCGATGCATACACCTGCCCGCCGGTCGTGCCAAAGTACACACCACACGAATCAAGCGAGTCAACGGCCATCGCATCACGCAGCACGTTAACGTAACAGTTCTCTTGCGGCAGACCTTTGGTGAGCGGTTCCCATTCGTTGCCACCCGTTCGACTTCTATAGACGCGCAGCTTACCATCCGGCGGATAGTGCTCGCCATCGCTCTTGATGGGCACAACGTAGATCGTCTGCGGTTCGTGCGCGTGAACGTCAATCACAAATCCGAAATCCGTCGGCAGGTTGCCGCTGACCTCGTGCCATGAGTCGCCTGCGTCATCGCTGCGCATCACGTCCCAGTGTTTCTGCATGAACAGCACGTTTGAATTCGCAGGATGCATCGTGATGTGGTGAACGCAGTGGCCCACCTCAGCGGTCGGATCCGGAATGTATTGCGAGTGCAATCCCTGATTGATCGGTTTCCACGTCGCGCCGCCGTCATCACTGCGAAAAGCACCCGCGGCGGAGATAGCAACAAAGATCCGTTCGCGCTTTTCAGGATCGAGGATGATACTGTGCAGGCACATGCCGCCCGCGCCTGGCTGCCACTGAGATCCCGTGCCGTGGCCGCGCAGACCCGGAAGCTCCTCCCAAGTCTTACCGCCGTTGGTCGAGCGAAATAAGGCGGCATCTTCAACGCCGGCGAAGACGGTGTCAGAATCGTCGAGTGAAGGTTCGAGATGCCAGACTCGTTTGAACTCCCATGGGCGCGGAGTGCCGTCATGGGACTGATGCGTCGTTAGCGGTTTGCCGGTCTCGGCCGAAGTGTCGTAAACAAACTTATTGCTCTCGCCCATCGGCATACCCTCGGGCGTGGTAGTCGGCATGCCGGCAGGCGTTCCGGGTTGGAACCACGTCTTGCCGCCGTCGTCCGAGCGTTGAATGATCTGCCCAAACCACCCGCCGGTTTGCGACGCGTAAATGCGATTCGGATCCACGGCCGAACCCTTCAGGTGGTAGATCTCCCAACCGGCAAAGTGTGGCCCACTAACATCCCACTTCTCACGTTTTCCATCAGAAGTCAGAATGAATGCCCCTTTGCGGGTTCCCACGAGTACTCGTATATTGCTCATGTTTTCGTCGCTTCTCCTTTAATATTACGTCGAACGGCGACTGCCGAAATCGACAACTCCCTGAAACATTTTTTGTACGTACCAAGCTCGTTCACCTTTTGTTGTACAAATCCATCACCCACTTTGGCGGGTCTGGATCGCCGCTGAAGTCCACGTCCATGCCCTTGCTTTTCGCCCAGCGAAACAGCCAGGTCGGGCCGAACTTAGTGACGAAGGTATCTTTAGTTTCGTAAGCAGGATCGGCCATCACCGCGTCGAGCGTCACGAATTTGTAGCCTCGCGCTGAAAACCTCCGCAGCAGTTGGTCGAGGCAATCGGCTGTAATGTCGTTGGAGTGGATCAGCAACGTCTGTGGAATCTCGCGACCGAAAATTTGCGGTGAGATTTTCTCTGCGAACTCGGTGGCAGCGATTGTGAAATCCAAATACTCTGCACGCACACGGCTCGCGAGTTCCTTATCGCCGTTTTGCATAGCCAACACGTAAGCGACATTAAAAATGAAGTCGGAATTTTCGATCGTGTGCGGAGTGATTTTGTAACCACGCGTCGCCAGATATCTGTCTATCGCTTCCTTCTTTTCACGCGTATCGCCGGTATGCGTTTGCGGGTGCCGAAAATAGAGTTGATACGGTTGCCGTGACCGCATTAGCTGCCGCGTCACTACGTCGCCCTTCGCGACCTCTTCCTGAAACTCTTCAATGGTGAGGCGGTTGAAATCCGGATGCGAATACGTGTGGTTTCCGAGGACCATTCCGCTACTAACCCATTGACGCAGCAGAGCGATGCGCGCATCGCGGTCGTCCGGATTCTCCAACTTGGCTTCGTTTACGAAGCCGACCGCAGGCACTTGGTACTTCTTCAGCGTGCTTAGAATCTTCGAAGTTGCGGTTCGCGCACGCGTGAGATAAACACCTTCGCCGATCTTCACGTAGGGGAGGTCGTCAATTGTCACCGCCATTGTGCGAGGGTTCGGAGTTTGCGCGCAAAGAACAATCTGAAATACCAAAAGGGCGAGGACGCTGAGAGCCAGTCTTTTGAGCATGCCGCGGATATTAGCGAAGTTCGTGCGCATCAGCCAATGCCCATCACAATGCTGTTTGGATTGTTTACTAGTGCGGCACAGGCCCTTGTTTGGATTCTCTGTGCACGTCAAATTAGGGCGCCACTATGCAGGGCCATGAGCGCAATGAGAGCGGCGTCTTTCTGCTCTTTGCCCCAGGGCGCTCCAACTGATTTTCCCAACTCGGCGATCTGCTTCATGAGTAAGTCAGCCCGCGTTCCCAAGTGACTGGAAGCACGCGCCATTAATTCTTTTTCGAGAACTGGAAGCGTTTGCAATTTACATTTTTCCGCAGCCCGGACCAGAGCATTTTGGAAAAGCACACCTTCAGCTTTGTGCATGCGAAAATGAACTGCGAGAATCTCGTCCGTACTCCAATCAGGCATGGGCGTGCCGACTAAAACTGCGCAACCTGCCACCTCGTTTTTGCGGTCTCGTTCACGTTTGACTGCCGCTTTCATTTCGATAAACGCGAGACGATGAGCTTCATCAACACCGCGCTTTACCAAGTCGCGCGCCGCCTGGCGGTCCAATCCCTCAGCGGCGTGGTAAGGTTGCTTCGCCCAAGACTCCTCTACGAGCTCAATACGCCGTCGATCCACTACCGCCAACTCGTCGCGCTGCTTACCGAGAACGACGAGTACTGCCCAACCAGAGTGCGCCTTCAATCCAAAAGCAACTTTCATCGAGCGAACGGTACAACAAGGAAAAGCAGGAGCACAATCAATGACGGTTTCCCGGTTTTCCAACTGTGACGGTTACAGGTGTGGGTTCCGGCATAAAGTGAAATTTGTCCGGCATTAAATGAAATCGCGCGGATGATCTCGTTAGGAAGTGGTCGGGTGCTGCTGCGATCTTGGAGAACTGGCAAAGAATTAGGTCTGCGGAGTTGGAGCAGCCGAGTTCCACTCTATCTATTTAAAGTAAGCCACCATAACGATAAGCTCTCACAACTTTCGAGGGGTATTTCTCAGGAGAAGAAATAGGAATGCTAAGCCGCCCAAATTTGTCTTTAATGAATTCATCGAGCAGCTTACTAACGCGGTTGTCCTTTCTAAGCTCAACTTCGAGCTCGTACTCTACGGCTTCATCTCGATCTCCAAAATGAGTTTCGTCTAGTTCAAGCATGAAGCCATTCCACATCTCAAAACTGTGCCGATAGTTCTTAAAGTAAGTAATTTGCTCATATTTCACTTGATGTGCCGCGTTGTATTTCTCCTTTAGTTCCTTCGCGAACATATTAGAAATGTAGTCCCGGTAAAATGCCGGTATCGCCTCGAAATTGAGACTGGGGTTTCCGTTTAGTAATCCCTGAATCTTACCAATAAGTTCAGCAGTAACATCAAATTCTTTTTCGGGCCTTTCGGCAGCGTGGACTGTTTCAGTTCGCGTTTCTGGGCCTTTAAGTGTGAAAAAAATCTTATCAGAAAGAGGCATTTTTGCTGGATGCTGAGCTATGACTCTCTCCACCCTTACTCGAATCGAAACTTTACCATTGAATAAGGCTCTTCTTTCGTCAGTGAAGAAGAGATTGGTTTGCTCGAGCAGCTGCCATTTTTCCGCATCATTTTGTAGTTCTTTCTGAAGTTGTGAGTGGTTTTCCGCTGAGAGAATATATTTTCGTTCCACTTCCGGGACGGCTTGACGTGTAACCGGCAGCGTAAACACGTGAATGCTGTTGGGAATGCGACTACCGATATCACGTCCATTCGGAAACTCCGGCTGAATGCGGATTAGGCCCGGGACTCTAAAATTATTTTGCGAGTCTTTTGCGTGGGGAATTCCAGGATGATGATTTATGTCATTGGTGATATCGATAAACTCGTCTAGGGTCCGCCTCAACGCGCGTTCCATCACCACTGGATAAATACCCCGGTGTTGAACCAAGCGAACAGCTGTAAGGAGATCGTCTGTAATGGCTAAAATCTTTTGCCGAGGGCAGTAGTATGCAATTTCCTGCGTCGATTGACCGGTTCTAACACTAGTGATGATAACTTCAGATGCCAAAGCACGGGCGCTTACACAGATTTGGTTACCCTGCGCTAGTCTCAATGATCGATCGAGTTTTGGCTTTGTAAATCTACCCAGGAGTTCAGCCTCTCTCTTTTTCTGAAGTTCCTCTAAGCTTTTTTCATCATCGAAGATTATCCGTTCAGCTTCTGCTTGTTCAATAGCTTTGCGCATTTCTGTAACGGCTTCTTCGGGTTTTCCCTTTGTCGAAGAAGTCTCTCCTGAAAGCATCAGGATGTCGGCTTCTTGATGAACAGCCGTATTTATATCGCTGATCTCCGCACGCGTCGACGCGTCGCCTCTCTTCATACTTTCGAGCATTTCCGTTGCAACGATAACCGGACGATTTTTTAAGTGGGCCAGTTCAATTATTTGCCTTTGTAATTCTGGTACGCGATACTTTTCGACTTCGACTGCCAGATCGCCTCGCGCTACCATTAAACCATCAAACTTGTTTGCGATCTCCCTTAGTGGTTTCCAGCTTGTCTTGCGCGGTACGGTAAGAGACTTGGCTGCGGCATATCTCCGTCCTTCATTTGCGAGTACCGCAAAAGCTGTTTCGATCTTGGCGAAGATGGGTACGGCGTATTCTTCGCTTATGTAACGTCGATAAAGGACGGACCTTCCTTCCATAAACTGTTTGTCCTTTAGTATTTTTCTTTTTGCCTGCAGGATTTCTTTCCGCAAATCATCCGCGTCTGAAGGCGAGCACACAAAAGACAGCGATATCACATCCGCGCCGATTCTTAATGCTGCCTCAATGTCTCGCTTGTCCTTCGAGGTGATGATCTTGGGAAAGATATGACGCTGGGGATTAGCACCCTGCTCAGGTCGAAACTCGAATTTGGAGTCTACGTATACAACCGTACAGATCAATGCTTTGTTAGTCTTTTCGATAATTCTGAGCTTACACCAGCCATCTTTCAGGTTAATCGGTTGATCCGTATCAAAGTCTTCGAATGACTTTACTTCGTTTCCTAGCATCAATTCATTTGCATTCGTTCTTCCTATTCGTTGAAAGAATTTATGCGCCCACTCACGTTGCTCCCAAATCGACTTATCCTTGTCCCATTCTGCCTTAGCATTCGATCGTGACTCGAAAGCATGCAACTGAGCCTGAAGCTCCTTTTCCTTCCGTCGGTTGTGCGCGTGGATGATGACAGTCTCTCCCTCCGTTGGTTGGAGCCATGCACTCTTTGGTTTTCCAGCGCTGTTTTTCCGTTGAATGCCCATCAGGCGCTGGACCCTAATTTTGGGCCCGGCAAGATCAAAATAAATACCAATCAACTGTCGAAATTCGCTTCTCAAACGACGGATGTGCCGAGCAACTACTTCTGCTTCTTCGTAACTGAGATGACCCTTCTCTGGATTCTTTTCAATGTGAGCTCCGTTGAAGCGAAAGAAAGTCACACCGGCTTGCACCATTCTTCTAAGAACTTCGTACTCCATTGAAGATGGACCAACGGTCGCCATTATCCGCGTTTTTGTATGTCGTTCGAGATCGAGAGATCGTAGCGTAGCATTTTTCATGCGTAACCTCCGGAGAATTAAGAAGCCGGATTATAGAGTTAGTCTGAAAGTCTAATCAAAAGATGGTGTGTTCTGGCATTAATTTGATCTGAGCCTCGATGCCACTACCGTTGATCACGGTGCTGATGGAGGTCGGTAGACCGCTGAAGCATCGTGAAACTGAATGGTCGCGTAATTGCTCGACTAGGAATCTGTCCGGAGTCTCCCCTACGCGTCTACCATTCCTTCAACTAGTGTACTGCGTCGGAATTAGTAGGACATGGCATTTGTCCAATGTTTCAACAAGACGGCGCAGAATGATCGAAGCAAATGTATAAATCTGTTGGACGCACTACGCTAGCTAATGCACTAAGTGACAAGTGTCACGACATCGTTTACACGACGATGCGCCATGACATCGTTTACAGTTCTTTGAAATAAAACAGTTAGTTTCAGCGACTGAAGCGAGCTTGTTTGATTATCAGCACCTTTCTCTTTTTGGAGGAAGGCGTGAAAAAGAAACGAGAGCGCGATAAAGAGCATGCGATTAAGTCCTACTTGCAAGGTGAATCGATCACGGCGATCGCGAAAAAGCTGGGTTACACGCGCCCCTGGGTATACAAATGGGTTGAGCGATATCAAGCACGTTGCGAAGGACACGATTGGAGACAAGATGAGTCTCGCTCCCCCCACAGCAATTCTCGGCAGGTATCGGCAGAGGTTGTCGAAGCAGTCAAACTTGCGCGTTTGCATCTTTACAACCAGGGGCTCTTTTGCGGTGCTCAAGCAATCAGTTGGGAGCTCGAGGCCTGGCAGATTTCGCCGCTGCCGAGTCTGCGCACGATCAGCCGGATAGTTCAGCGTGAGGGTCTGACGCATCGACGCACAGGACGTTATGAACCGAAGGGCAAGCGTTATCCGGAACTGATTGCGCAGCACGTTAATGAGGTACATCAGAGTGATTATGTGGGGCCGTGTTATCTCGGTGACCCATTGCGGTTTTACAGTCTGAATAGTGTTGATTTGGCGACTGGTCGTTGCGCGGTCACGCCTGTCGCCAACAAGGCTGCGCAGTCCGCCATCGACGGTTTTTGGGCTAACTGGTGGCGTTTGGGAATACCAAAGCATCAGCAAGTAGATAACGAATTGGTCTTCTTTGGCAGTCACCGACATCCGCGCGGCATGGGTTGTCTGATTCGCCTTTGTCTGGCCCATGGAGTCGAACCTTGGTTTATTCCCTGGGCCGAGCCGTGGCGCAACGGCGTGGTGGAAAAGTTCAACGATCATTACCGCGGTGGTTTGCTCAGGCGAGTGGTGATGAACGGAATGGATGAGTTGTATCAGCAGTCGTTGCTCTTTGAACAAAAACACAACACGCGATA
>Ga0075425_100009750_pt1 | contig 10222 bp, 8 predicted proteins | sample SoiMethybrSBSTD4_FD_75300 | JGI IMG/M metagenome (GOLD analysis project Ga0075425, IMG submission 75300) | Bulk soil microbial communities from a Populus tree surrounding site in Tennessee, USA - Soil MetaG P. TD hybrid SBSTD4 | ecosystem: Environmental > Terrestrial > Soil > Tree plantation...
TGGTACGGGCCGGGCTTTCACGGCAAGCTGACCGCCAGCGGCCGAACCTACGATCAAGGCGATCTCACAGCGGCGCACCGGACGCTGCCGCTCGGCACGCGCGTCCGCGTAACCAATCTCAACAACGGGAAATCCATCGAAGTCACGATCATCGACCGCGGTCCTTTCGCGAAGGACCGCATTATTGATCTCTCGTACACGGCGGCTCAGGAGCTCGGGATGATCGAGAAAGGCACCGCCCGCGTTCGCATCGAAGTGCTCGACGGCCCCGTCAAGGTGGAGCAAATCCGCTCCGAGCTCGACTACACGCTGCAATTCGGCTCGTTCGCGCAGATGGATAAGGCGATGCGCCTGAAGGAACTGCTGAATCAGGCTTTTCCGCCGTCCGATGTTTCGATCGTCCGCTTCGACAAAGACGGCGGCACCTACTATCGCGTACAGGCTGGGGTCTTTACCGACCGCGGCGCGGCCGAGACGCGCGCGCGCCGCATGACAGATCAGGGATTCTCCGTCATCATCATGGAGAAGTAGTCAGGCCGGACCGGGCGAAAGAAAATACCTCCCGCCTTCGCGGCGAACCTTTCCCTCCGTAATCAGCTTCAGCAGGTGCGCCTCCACGGACGATTGCGCGATCGCGTGCAGTGCCGAGGGAGTGTCTACATAGATTCGTTCCGTAATCGCCGGGATCGTCTGCTCTCCTTCCGCGAGGCAGCGAAGGACTTCCCGCTCGCGCATCAGGCGATGGTCGATATATTCGCGGATCTTTCCGTACGGGTCCGAAACCACGGGTCCGTGGCCGGGAAGCAGCCGGCGGATGTCGAGGCTCAGGAGCTTTTCCAGCGACCTGATGTAATCGGCCATATCGCCGTCCGGCGGCGGAATGACCGTCGTGCCGCGACCGAGAATATGGTCGCCGGTAAGCAAGTCTTTCAGCGCCGGCTCGTAGAAGCAGCAGTGGCCCGATTCGTGTCCCGGCGTGTGCACGACCCTGACCGAGCCGCCGTCATAGGGAATCTCGTCGCCCTCGCCGTAGGTGAAGTCCTCTCCTCCGAGATATCCCGCACGCCGGCGCGAGATACCGAGCTTCGCGCCGGTGCGCTTCTTCAGCGCGAGAGCGCCGCCGCAATGGTCGCTGTGGATGTGCGTTAAGAGAATCTTCTCGATCTTTTTCCCGCCCGCCGCCTCGGCCTGCTCGATGATGCCATCGATATTCCGGCCCGAGGAGAGCGCGACATCGACGACCGTGATCTCCTCTTTTCCGAGCAGATACTGATTCGTCCCCTCGAGCGTCAGCAGACCCGGATTGGACGCCGTCACATGACGGATGGCCGGCGGGGAAGACATGCGGTCGCGTTAGTATCCCTTCTCGATCAATTGATTATAAAACAATTTATAGAAATTCTTCAGGCGCTCCGGCCGCGTGTAATTCGCGAACTCCGCCGGGACTTTAAATTCTTTCTCGATCTGCTCCAGCGTCTTTCCCGCCGCGACCATCTTCGCAACCTCGTCGCGCATGACTACGAAATACCGCTTCTGCTCTTCGAGGTCTTTGACGCCGCGCCCCATGTGCACGGGGCCGTGGCCCGGCACATACGTCTCGGCAGGCAGGTTGCGCGCCAGCACATTGTCGAGAATAACGACCCAGCCGTTCACATTCGAATACCACACCCCCGCCGACTCGCCCTGGCCGGGATGAATCTCCGTATCGAGCAGATCGCCCATGAGCATCAGCCGCTTCTGCGGAACGAACACCGTCAAGTCTCCCGTGCTGTGGCCGCGGCCTTCCGGCGTGATCTGAAACGTGAGGCCGCCGAAGTAGAGCGTCGTCGGGCCGTCGATGGCGATGTCGGGACGGACGAGCTCGCCGCGCCGATAGCCTTCGTTGGCCGGGTCTTTGGAGTTCTTCCGCTCGTCGAACTCCTTGGCCTCCTGCATGAATAGGTCTCTCGCCTGATTCTTCGTCGCGATGTACACCGGCTTGTCCTCGCGGAAGTGCCATGCGCCGGTCGCGTGGTCGCCGGCCGAGTGCGACGAGATGAGATACCGCACTTTTTTGTCCGTAAGCCTCCGGATCGCGGCGAGCGTCTGATCCGCCGTTCGGATATCGAAATCGAACACGAGCACGCCGTCACTTGTGATGAAGAAAACGGAATTGCTGGATCCGCCGGAGTTCTGCATGAAGTAAACATCGTCGGCGAGCTTGCTCATTGTCATCTTGACCTGAGCGAAAGCGATCGCAGGCAGCAAAACGAAGATGGAAACCAGACTTCGCATCATCAATCGCTTCATCCTCAACCCCCTCTACGCTTGAATGCCGAGAGTTTTCGCGAGCTCGAGCGTGCGCCGCGCGCGCTCGACGATCGGCCGGTCGATCAATTGTCCACCGAAGGCGATGGAGCCGTCGCCGCGCGCGTTGGCTTCCTCGAACGCCTGAAGCACCTGCTTCGCGTACTCGATTTCCTCGGCCGTCGGACTGAAAGTCGCGTTGATCGGATCGATCTGCGACGGGTGGATGAGCGACATGCCGGAGAATCCGAGCCGGCGCGATTGCCGCGCAAAGCGCGCGAGCCCGTCGGGGTCTTTGAGATCGACCCATACGCCGTCGACGGCCTGGACGTGCGCCGACGCGGCGGCGACCGCCAGCGCCGAGCGCGCGTAGATCAAATCCTGCGCCTCGCCTTCTCGCTTGGTCGGCAGGCCCATCTCGCGGCCGTAGTCTTCGGCGCCGAACATGAGGCCGACGATGCGCGGCGAAGACGCGGCGATCGCCGGGGCGTTCAGGAGTCCGCGCGGGCTTTCGATCGCGACCAGCAGCTGCACGCCGCCGCGCGCCATCTTAAGCGCGGGCTCGCGCTCGCTCAAAAACGACTCGACCTGGCGGATCTCGTCGGCCGTCTCGACTTTCGGCAAAACCAGACCGTCGAGGCCCGGCCGGACGACCGCCTCGACGTCGGCGCGCATGCGCGCGTGTCCGATCGCGTTGATGCGCGCGAAGCGCGCAGGCGATTGGGGCGCGCGGTCGAGCCCGAGCGCTTCGGCGATCTGCCGCCGCGCCGTGTCTTTCTCGTTCGGGGCGACGCCGTCTTCGATATCGAGCATGATCGCGTCGGCGTTGAGCCCCAGCGCCTTATCGACCATCTTCTGCCGGTGTCCCGGCACGAACATCCACGATCGCTTCAGTTCCATTCGCCCTCCGGTAGACGTTCCTTCTTACTTCAAGACGACGCGATTTTCCATCGACTGGAACTCGCGCTCCGGTTGCGATAAGAAAACGAGGACAATGGCGTCAAGCTTCCTCGTACGGCTGTGTTCGATCGGCGGATGAAGGCGAGCACGCTGAAGCTTTGCCTTCCGATCACGGCGATGACGGCGCAGCAGACGGCCGTCTCGCTCCTGATCCCACCTTTTCTCGACAGCAATCATTACCCGCTGTCGGCGATCGGCTCGCTCATTTCCGTCGCGCCGGTCCTCGCGCTTACCGCGCGCCTCCCCGCCGGTCTTGCCTACCGCGCCGATCGCGCGCGCATCCCGATGGTCGCGGCACTTCTGGTCATGAGCGCCTGCACGTTTCTTTACAGCTACGCCGTCGAGCCGCTCCAGTTCGCGCTCGTGCAAGCTTTCAACGGCTTCTCGTTCGGCGCGGCATCGACGACCTATCTCGCGTTTTACGTCGATCATCTGCCGGACGACGAGGATCGCCATCACGCGATGGGCTACTACACCGGCTGCCTCGCCGTCGGCTATTCGATGGGCGGCTTCGCCGCCGGCTACATCGCCGACAAGCTCGGTTACGAGACGTGTTTTCATTATGCCGCCTGGCTGGGCCTTGTCTGCATTGTTTTATTATTTCTGCTGAGTCCCCGGCGCGTGCGCCACAGCGAGTCGTCATCCGCAGAAAAAAAACCGGCCGTTCCGATAACGACGGCGCTCAAAGGGATTGTGGATGCGAAGGTCGCGTCCATCGTGGTCGTGGCCTTGTATCTCAATCTGCTGCATCAGATGGGTCATGCGTTTCTGCCGCTCTATGGGCTCGCCATCGGCCTATCGCTGACGCAGGTCGGCGTCATCCGCGCGTTCTATTCGCTCTGCAACGCCGTGACGCGTCCCTTCAGCGGCTCGGTCGCGAAGAATATCGGCTATCGCACGCTCTCGCACTTCGGTCTGCCGCTGCAGTCGGCATTCATGATCCTTGTGCCGTTCGTGCACTCTTTCGGACCCCTCATGACCGTCTTTCTCCTGGCGGGATTCGTTCGCGCGATCGTCATCGTCGCCAACTCGATCAGCATGGTCGAGGACGTCGACATGACGCGAGTCAGTCGCGGCGTGATCTCCGCGCTGTACAATGCCGCCGGCGACATAGGAAATATCTTGGGTCCGAGCATGGGCGGGCTGATCGCGACGTTCACGGGCGTTGGCCGCCTGTTTTTCGTCGGTCCTCTGCTGATCACGGCGGCATTTTTCATCTCGCTGTGGGGAAGCAGATTCATCCGCCCCGCACGCCATACCTGACCGCCGGGCGATATTCTCCAGCGACAGTCTGTCGCATCGCAAAGGCGGTGCTATAGTACTAGGCAACACGTCGCGGAGGTTCTTATGCCCACAATGCGCATCGCCGTCGTTCCCCGCCCAAAAGCGCCGTTCGAGATGATCGAGCGAGAGATTCCCGAGCCGCCGGCCGGTTCCGTTCGCGTGAGAGTCGAAGCCTGCGGCGTTTGCCACAGCGACTCGGTTACCAAGGAAGGACTCTTCCCGGGCATCGAGTACCCGCGCGCGCCGGGCCACGAGATCGCGGGCGTCGTCGATGCCATCGGCGCTAACGTCGCGGGCTGGAAGCAAGGGGAGCGCGTCGGCATCGGCTGGCACGGCGGTCATTGCGGCTATTGCGACTCGTGCCGCCGCGGCGATTTCGTGACTTGCCAAGTCGCGCCGCAGATTCCGGGAATCTCCTACGACGGCGGCTACGCCGATTATGCCATCGCTCCGGCGGCTGCGCTGGCGCGTATTCCCGAAAAGCTTTCAGCCGTCGAGGCCGCGCCGCTCATGTGCGCCGGCGTGACGACATTCAATTCACTGCGCCACAGCGGCGCGCGACCGGGGGATCTCGTCGCGGTGCTCGGCATCGGCGGCCTCGGCCATCTGGGGGTGCAGTTCGCCGCGAAGATGGGCTGCAACACAGTCGCTATCGCGCGCGGCAAGGACAAGGAAGAGCTCGCGCTCAAGCTCGGCGCGGCGCGCTATATCGACAGCAGCTCGTCTGATGCCGCGGCCGAGCTGGCGAAAATGGGCGGCGCGAAAGTCGTCCTGGCGACGGCAACGAGCGGCAAGGCGATGACAGGGCTGCTCGGCGGGCTTGGCGTCGACGGCAAGCTCATCGTTCTCGGCGCCGCCGACGCGCCGATCGAGGCGCCGGCGATCCTGCTGATTTTCGGGCGGCGGTCGATCGTGGGCTGGCCGTCCGGCTCGTCGATCGATTCGCAGGACACGCTCGCTTTCAGCGCGCTCACCGGGGTCCGGCCGATGACGGAAGTCTATCCGTTGGAGCGCGCGTCGGAAGGTTACGAGCGGATGATGAGCGGCAAAGCGCGCTTTCGCGTCGTGCTCACGACAGCGCGGTGACGTTAAATATAATCCCGAATTAAAATCTCTGCGATTTGCACCGCGTTCAGCGCCGCGCCCTTGCGGAGGTTGTCCGCCACGATCCACATATTGATGCCGTTCGGGATCGAGTCGTCCTCGCGGATGCGCCCGACAAACGTGGCGTCGGTCCCGGTCGCGTCGAGCGGCATCGGATAGACGTTCTCCTCCGGCGCGTCGACGAGCAGAATACCCGGCGCCTCACGGAGAATCGCTTTCACGTCGCCCGCTGAGAGTTTCTTTTCCGTCTCGATGTTGACCGATTCGGAGTGTCCACAAAAGACCGGCACGCGCACGCAGGTCGCGGTGATCTTGATCGAGTCATCGCCCAGAATCTTCTTCGTCTCGTCGCTCATCTTCTTCTCTTCCTTGGTGTAGCCGCCGGGAAGAAAGACGTCGATGTGCGGGATGCAGTTGAAGGCGATCTGATGGGGAAATTTCTCCTTCTCGATCTCCTGCATGTTCAAGACCGCCACGATTTGCCGGCTGAGCTCTTCCATCGCCTTGCGCCCCGCGCCGGAAGTGGACTGATAAGTCGAAACGACCACGCGTTTGATCTTCGCCGCGTCGTGTATGGGTTTCAGCGCGACGACCATCTGGATCGTCGAGCAGTTGGGGTTGGCGATGATGCCGCGCTTTTTGTAATCGGCGATCGCCTTGGCATTCACCTCCGGCACGACGAGCGGCACATCGGGCTCCATGCGGAAGCGCGCGGTGTTGTCCACGACGACGCTGCCCGCGTGCGCCGCGATCGGCGCGAACTTGTCGCTGACGGAGCCGCCCGCGGAAAATAACGCGATGTCGATGTCCTCGAAGGAGTTCTCGTTGAGAACGTCGACGCGGAGCTGCTTCTGCTGAAAATCGAGGTATTGCCCGGCCGAGCGCTCCGAGGCGAGGAGCCTCAGCTCGTCGACGGGAAAAAGCCGCTCTTGCAAAAGTTCACGCATCTGCTCGCCGACCGCGCCGGTCGCGCCGACGACCGCGACATTATAACGCTCTTTTTTCACACCGTTCTCCCGGTAGATTTTCGATTTTAGATTCAATCGGAAATCGGCAATCGAAAATCTGAAATTCTTACGCGATCTTTTCCCTGACTCTTTTTCCCATCTCCTTGCAGCCGATAAGCTTCGAGCCCGGATCTTTGATGTCGGCCGTGCGGTAGCCCTCGTTGAGCACGTCCTCGACCGCCTTCTCGATCCGGTCGGCGGCCTTTCCCTGGTTCAGCGAATGCCGCAGCATGAGCGCGACGGTGAGAATCGTCGCCAGCGGATTCGCCATATCCTTGCCGGCGATGTCCGGCGCGGTGCCATGCACCGGCTCGTACATGCCGACTTTCCCGCCGAGGCTCGCCGACGGCAGCATGCCGATCGAGCCGGTGAGCATCGCGGCCTCGTCGCTCAAGATGTCCCCGAACATGTTCGTCGTGACGATCACGTCGAACTGCTTCGGGTCGCGGATGAGCTGCATCGCGCAGTTGTCGACCAGCATGTGGTCGAGCGCGACATCGCCGTAGCCTTTCTCTTTGTGCACGCGCGTGACGACCTTGCGCCAGAGCTCGGTCGCTTCGAGCACGTTGGCTTTGTCGACCGACGTCACTTTGTTCCGGCGGCGGCGTGCCGCATCGAAGCCGACTTTCGCGATGCGCTCGATCTCGGGCGTCGTGTAAACTTCCGTGTTGACCCCACGCTCGGTGCCATCGGGCAGCTTCGTGATTCCCTTCGGCTGGCCGAAATAAATTCCGCCTGTGAGCTCGCGGACAACGAGCAGGTCGGTTCCCTCGACCACCTCGCGCTTGAGCGTCGAAGCCGACGCCAGCGCTGAGAAAAGCTTTACCGGACGGAGGTTGGCAAACAGGCCCAATTCCTGCCGCAGCGCGAGCAGCGCGCGCTCCGGGCGAATGGAGTAATCGAGACTGTCCCATTTCGGCCCGCCCATCGCGCCCAAAAGCACCGCGTCGCTTTGCTTGGCCAGCTGCAACACCGGATCGGTGAGCGGCTTTCCGTGCGCGTCGATCGAGGCGCCGCCGACGAGCCCCTGCTCGTATTCGACGTTGAAATCGTAAAGCTTCGCGACCCGGCTCAAAAGCTCCGTCCCCTCGCGCACCACCTCAGGCCCGATCCCGTCGCCGGGAAACACCGCGATTTTATAACTCAACTCCGCCTCCCCGTTTTTCTAACTCGATCGCAGTCAAAAATATTTACGGCCCCTGCCGCTCGACCATCTGCCGGTAATGCCGGCGATACTCGAGCTTGTTGAGCGCGCTGGTGTAGGCGAGCGCGCTCGCCATGATGATGTCGGTGTGCGAGCCCTGCCCGGACACCGACACGCCGTTCTCTTCCAGCAGGCACGAGACCTCGCCCTGTGCGTCCGCGCCGCCGGTGATCGCCTTGACGGTATAGCGCAGCAGCCGCGCGCGCGATCCCGCGATTTTCGCGATCGCCTTATAGCACGCGTCGACGACGCCGTCGCCGGTTTCGAGATCCGTCAGCTCCTGGTTGTCGACGCGCATTTTGACCGTCGCCGACGGGATCGCGTTCGAGCTCGAGTTGATGTTGAGATATAATAGCTCGAAGCGGTCCCGGCGGCCGGGCAGCCGGTGAATGTCTTCGGCGATGATTGCCTCGATATCCTCGTCGTAAACGTCTTTCTTTTTGTCCGCCAGCTCCTTGAAGCGGACGAACGCGCGGTTCATATCCTCCCGGTTGAGATTGAATCCCAACGCCTTCAGCCGGTCGTCGAACGCGTGCCGCCCCGAGTGCTTTCCGAGCACGAGCCGGTTGCCGGGAATGCCGATCGATTCCGGCGTCATAATCTCGTACGTCTGCTTCTGCTTCAGCACCCCGTCCTGGTGGATGCCGGCCTCGTGCGCGAAGGCATTGTCGCCGACGATCGGCTTATTGATCGGAATCGGAATGCCGGTGATCTGCGACAGCAGGCGCGACGTCGGATAGATTTGCTCGGTGACGATGCGCGTGTCGAGGTCGAGATAATTTTTTCGCGTTTTGAGGGCCATCACGACCTCTTCGAGAGAGGTGTTGCCCGCGCGCTCGCCGATGCCGTTCACGGTGCATTCGACCTGGCGCGCGCCGTTGGCGACGGCGGCGAGCGAGTTCGCCGTCGCGAGGCCCAGGTCGTTGTGGCAGTGCGCGCTCCAGATAACCTTGGCGCCGCCTTCGGTATGCTCGAGCAGATAACGCATGAGCGCGCCGAATTCCGACGGAATCGCGTAGCCGGTGGTATCCGGCACGTTCAGCGTCCTCGCGCCGGCGCGGATCACCTCGCCGAAGACCTGTGCGAGAAATTCGCGCTCGCTCCGCGACGCGTCTTCGGCCGAAAACTCGATATAGTCGATGTGCTTCTTCGCATAACTCACCGCCCACACCGCGGCGTCCAGCACCTCGTTCCGCGACATGCGCAGCTTGTGCTTGAGATGGATGTCGGAGGTGGCGATGAAAATATGGATGCCGGGATGCTTCGCTTTCTCGACCGCCTTCAGCGCCCGCTTGATGTCGCCTTCCTGCGCCCGCGCGAGGCTCAGCACAATCGGCCGCTCGACCTCCTGCGCGATCTTCTCGACGGACTCGAAGTCGCCGTCGGACGACGCGGCGAAGCCCGCTTCGATGACATCGACGCCGAGCTTGTCCAGCTGCCGCGCGATGACGATCTTCTCGCCCACGTTCATGCTCGCGCCGGGCGACTGCTCGCCGTCCCTCAGCGTCGTGTCGAAAATCTGTACTATTCCGTTGTCCATGGCTCGCTCCTTCATAAACTAAAAAACTCCCGCGGCTCGGCTGCCCACGGGAGTTTGAAATCGATCTTCGAGAAGGGAACTACGGCAGTGCTGCCAGCGGTTCCCCTCTCTTCTCCCGTCGCCGTTTGTAGTACGTAAGGAGCCACAAGAGAGGGCCGGAGAGAGTATACAAGAGAAAACAGGAAAAAAACATGATCTCCGGCGCCGCGATGCAGACGATAATGAATAGAATTGCGGACAGCAGCAGCCAGTCCGGATACTTTCTTTTGAGCGCGAACTGCTTGAAGCTGAAATAGCGGATGTTGCTCACCATGAGAGCGCCGAGCGCGTAGATAACGAGCAGCAGAATGATCTGCTTGTGCGCCGCGCCTTCGCCGCCGAGAAAATAATACATGACGATCGTCGCGACGATCATCTCGGCCGCGGCGGGAATCGGGAGCCCGACGAAGTGGCTTTTCTCGACGTTCTTCACCTGCACATTGAAGCGCGCGAGCCGCAGCGCCCCGCAGACGGCGTAGAGACACGCCGCGAGCCAGCCCCAGGTGCCCCACGGCACGAGCGCCCAGTAATATACGAGGACAGCCGGCGCGAGGCCGAACGACACGAGGTCCGCGAGCGAGTCGAGCTCGACGCCGAACTGGCTCGTAGTTTTGGTGACGCGCGCGACGAGGCCGTCGAGGCCGTCGAGAATATTAGCGAAAATGATGAAGAGAGCGGCCTGAAAATATTCTCCGTTGAAAGTCGAGATGAGCGAGAAGAAACCGCAGATGAGATTGCCCGTCGTAAAGAGGCTCGGAATGATGTAAACGCCGCGCTTGAGCTGCGCTTTGCGCTGGT
>Ga0075425_100009751_pt1 | contig 10222 bp, 10 predicted proteins | sample SoiMethybrSBSTD4_FD_75300 | JGI IMG/M metagenome (GOLD analysis project Ga0075425, IMG submission 75300) | Bulk soil microbial communities from a Populus tree surrounding site in Tennessee, USA - Soil MetaG P. TD hybrid SBSTD4 | ecosystem: Environmental > Terrestrial > Soil > Tree plantation...
ACAAGCACGGAGCACGGTGCCCCGAGCAACACGCCGCGCGCGACGCTGCCTAGGAGCAGGCGGGCGATCCGCGTCCGCCCGCGGCTGCCGAGGACGACGACGTCCGCGGGCCAGGCACGTGCAGCGGAGACGATCTCTGCGGCAGGAACGCCCAGGCGCACCTCAGCCCCGCTGCGGAGACCAGCCTGCGCCAGCCGGTGCTCCGATCGCGTCGCCAGACGCTCGTGCTCGTGGCGCGTCGCCGCCAAAGAGGCCGCAAGTGCTCGGTGCACGACGGCCCGCTCGGACGGCGCGATGCCGGAGTGGAAGTACGGAGCGACGTGGGCGACGCTGACGACACGGACCGTGGCCTTCCGGAAGATCTCCCAGCCTGTGACGACGTCGCGTGCGAGGCGGGCGTTGGTCGAGCCATCCTCGGCGAGGATGACGCGTTCGAGCGCGCGCCCGCGGGCGACGAGTACCGGGCACGGCGCGCGATCCACGACCTCCGCGCTGACCGAGCCGAGGAGGAGCGATCCGAGCTCGCCGCGGCCGTGACTCCCGACGACCACGAGATCCGCGCGCGCCGAAACGGCGTCGTCGACGATCGCCGTCGCGGCGCGCCCCTCGAGGGCCGCACACTCGACGCGGAGACCGTGCCGCTGTAGCGGCGCCGCGTACTCGGCGAGCTCGCGCTCGATCGCGGCGATCGCGCCGGCGATGAGCTCGTCGCGCATGGATCCGGACAGCCCAGCGAGCGACGGCGCGGTGCCCAGGGCCGAGACGATCCGCACCGTCGCGTCTTGCGGAAGCGCGAGCGCGGCGACGAGGTCGCGAGCGACGTTCGCCTGGGCCGAGCCGTCGGAGGCGAGCACGACGGTGAAGGTCATGTGATCGCGGTCCCGAGTGCCTTGCCGATGCCGTAGGTGACCGCGGCGGCGACGATCCCGATGGCGAGCTGGCGGAGGCCAGCGCGAAGGGCGGACTGCCCGGTGATCACGGTGATGAGCGCGCCGACGCCGAAGAGCGCGAGGGCGCTGAGGGCTGCCGCGGCGACGATGGCCGGCGTCCCGGTCGTGAACGCGAACGGAATGAGTGGGACCAACGCTCCGGTCGCGAACATCGCGAAGGACGTGCCCGCCGCGACCCACGCCGACCCGCCGAGGTCGTGTGGGTCGATGCCGAGCTCCTCGCGCGCGAGCGCGTCGACGGCTGCTTTGGCGTCCCCGTGCACCAGCTGGCCGGCGATCGCGCGGGCCTGGTCCGCGGCGACGCCCTTCGACCGGTAGATCAGCGTGAGCTCTTCCTCTTCCTCCTGCGGCGCGGCGGCCAGCTCCTCCGTCTCGATCCCGATCTGACGCGCGAAGAGCTCGCGCGTACTTTGGACCGAGAGCCACTCGCCGAGTGCCATCGAGATGGACCCGGCGAGGATCCCGGCGACCCCGGCGAGCGCGATCGTGCGGCTGTCCGAGGTCGCGCCGGCGATGCCCATCACCAGACAGAAGTTCGAGACGAGGCCGTCGTCGATCCCGAGCACCGCCGCGCGGAGGGCGTTGCCGCCCGTCCGATGCCGCCCCTCGAGGCTCGCGATGCCCGGCCCGGTGATCCCGCTCCCCGCGATCTCGCGGAGGAGCCGCGCATGCGATCGTTCGTCGCGCGGCAACGATGTTCCGCTCGCCTCGGGCTGGTCGTCGTAAGCGCCCTGGTCGCGGGCTTCACGGCCGCCCATGGTCGACGCGATCGCGCCTGCCCCGAATCGTCGCGCGACGGCGGCGAGGACCCGCGCGCGCCACGACGGGTGAGGCATTCCGGTCCAGGCGCCCGCAGCGCGCAGCTTGGTCTCCCACAGCGAGGCGTGGCGTTCCTCCGTCTGCGCGAGATGCTGGTAGACGGTCGCGAGCGGGCCATCGTGCTCCGCCTCGGCCATGGCGCGGTACGCGGTGGCCCCGTCAACCTCGCCTTGGAGGTTGGCCCGCCACCGGACCACATCGCTCGTCACGAACGACGATGATGCGCCGGCCGCCCGGATCTGACAGCCGACGTTCGACCCACTGGAAGGGGACCATCGGCACTCGCAGGTTCGGGTGGGCCGCGCGATGATGCTCCAGCCCGAGGGATCTGCCAGAGGGACCGGTTCCAGAGATCCGATCAACGGAAGCGGTAACGGGAGCGGCATCAAAGACGGTCGGCGATGGCATCAACGACCGGCTCCGCCGCGAAGGAGGTGTGTCATGAACACCTCATCGAAGGCCGGCAGGTCGCTCGGGTGTTTTCTCATTCTCGCGACGTCACGTTCGTCGCGGGAGAACGGGACTTCCGGCCCTCGCCGCAAGGGGTTCCCATGGCGATGATGCTCGGAGTGGCCACACCGGAGGAAGGATGACCGCGCGGAGCCTCGGAGTGCTCCCCACCATTGCGATCGCCGGCCCAGCCCACGCGCCGGTCGCCGAGGTCGATCGACCGGTCGCGGCTCCGGCCTCGCGGCCCGCCCCAGCCCAGCAGTCAGACCTCTTCGCCATCGTGGTCCACGAGCTCCGCCAGCCCTTGACGGTGATGCGCGGGCAGCTTCAGCTCGGACAGCGCCAGATCGGCAAGGATCAGACGCGCGAGCGCGAGGCCATGGCACTTGCGATCGCGCAGGTCGATCGCATGGACAAGCTCCTCACCGCGCTCCTGGACGCCGGGACCTTCGTGGAGAACGGTCTCGATGTCCGGATCACGACGTTCGATGTCCTGCCCGTCGTGACGAGAGCGATCGCCCGGCACGAGGAAGGCTCCGCGCGGTCGATCAACCTCAGATCGCCGCAGACCGTGCGGGTCGGCGGAGATCCCGAGCGGACGGCGGAGATCCTGGACAACCTGCTCGGCAACGCCCGCAAGTACAGCCCGGCCAATGCGCCGCTCGATGTGACGGTGGCCGTGGACCGCACCACGGCGCGGATCTCGGTCTCGGATCACGGTGTGGGCGTACCCGTGGCCGAGCAGGCTCGCCTGTTCACGCCGTTCTACCGCGCGTCGACCACCCGCCACATCCCGGGGACCGGTCTCGGCCTCCACCTCAGCAAGCGGTTCGCGGAGCGGCAGGGCGGCCGGCTCTGGTTGAGCGCGAGCTCCACGGCTGGCAGCACCTTCACGCTCGAGCTTCCGCTCGCGACAACGAGCCCAGCGCACCCGGGTCGCTGACTCGCGCCGCCGCCGGGTGGCGCGGCCGAACCTGTGACGTCGTGCTCACGACAACGCGATCTCGGACCGCCGCCGACGCCCGTCTCGCGTCGCAGAAGGGGGCGAAGCGGGCGTATCACCATCGTCCGAATCGTCCTCGCCGCGACCGCCAGTCTCGCTTGGGCCGGAACGTCCCTGGGTGACCACACCGTGCCCCGCGTGCATGCCGCCGGGATCGACACCACGCACAGAAGAAGGCGCGTTAGGTCAGGCCGGCGTTTCGACCCGCTCCTCCGCTGCTTCGGCATCCGCCTTCGTGGCGTGAACGGTGCCCGGCGCATGCTGTGCTGGCGCGTAGACGGTGAACAGCTTCAGCGGTTCGTCACCAGTGTTGATCACGTTGTGCGAAGCACCCGCGGGGACGCAAAAGATCGCGCCCTTCTTGAACGGTGTCTTGGTGGCGCCGGTAGCGGCGACGCCCTCTCCCTTCACCACATACAGGAGCTGGTCCACCTGGTGGACCTCGGTGCCGATGTCCTCCCCTGGACGAAGGGACATGACGACGACCTGGCTCTTCGTCGCGGTGAAGAGCACGTTGCGGAAGAACGTGTTCCTCTTCGCGGCCTCCTTGATGTCGACGACGCTTGGCTCGACCATCACTGACCTCCTCTGTAGCTCGGATGTCACGGTGCGCCGAAGGTCTCGCGGTCGAAAGAGAAGAACGGCCCAAGACGCGCAGCCAAATAGCCTCACGGTCAGGGTCAAGATGCGGTGCGGAGCGCTGCGTCGAGGGTGGCCAGGCGTGTGCATGTCTTCATTACGACGGACGGCGATGGTGGACGTGCCGTTCGGCTCTAGGGTGAAGGCAGGCGAAACGCGAGCATGAGCCTCATGCCGCGCGTCATCGCGCTGATCTGCATCGCTCTGCTGGCGCTCACGATGTCGATCGCCGCCACGACCGAGGACCCCGTCGATGCCCAGAGCTTCTACACGCTCGTTGCTGGTGACGAGGACCCAGCCACGCTGGTGGCGCACATGGGCGTCACTGCCGGCGACCCGTTCCGCGAGATCCTCTTCTGGAATCCACAGGTCCACGATGTCTACGGCCTCGTGGCCGGCATGCGCCTGCGGATCCCCGGCACGGGTGCGCGGCCGGCCTTCCCGGCCTTCTCCACCGACTTCTCACAGTGGCGTGCGATCGCGTCGCACACGACGCGCTTCGTCAACTCGCCGCCCGAGCGGGTCGCGAACATCGTCAATGCGGCGAACTGGATCAACAACTTCTTCAATGACTTCCATCACCCGTACGTCCTGCCGCGCGACAGCGTCAGCCTCAATTGGCTGCTTGGGGACATCAGCATCGCGAACGGGTACGTCTGGGGGCACGCGATCGGCACCGAGGACGGGGCTCTCGTCGACATTCCCGCGATCGGCGGAGGGATCTGCCAACTGCCGTCGACCATCTTCCCCGCAGTCATGAAGGCGGGTCTCGACGTGACGACGCGCTACAACCACTCCTACTACCCGTACTTCTGGTGGGGCTACCCCGAGGGATTCGGATGGGACGCGACGATCCAGCCGCCCTGGACCGACTTCGTGTGGCGGAACCTGTACGACTATCCGGTGCGCCTGTTCATGCGGGCCGACCTGGAGAACTGGACACTCACCGCCGAGGTGTGGGCGCCGCCCCAGGTCGCGCCCTACGCGACCCAGATCGACGGACCGTATCTCGTCTCGGCTGGGCGGCTCGTCCCGACCGCGTCGGCGGGCTGGGTGTGGTGGAGCTCGACGACCGTGATCACGCAGAACACGGTCCTCGATGGCAGGACGGTCTCGCGGTCCTTCTGGTCGACCTACGGTCGTGATCCCAACTGGTCGACGCAGCGCTACTGACCGCCGCGCCCGACGCGGGGCAATGCATACGGCCGTCTTTGCTCGGCCAGCGTGGTCCGGCGCGTTGACCGCCGTGATCGGGCCGGGCACTGCGTTGGACGATCTGGGGCTAACCGAACAGGAAGCCGTGCGCCGGCGCGCGCGCGGACTTGGCAATCGTCTGCCCCCGGCGACCGGCCGGACCTATCGCCAGATCGTGCGCGAGAACGTCCTCACGTTCATCAATGGGGTCATCTTCCTGCTCTGCCTCGCGCTGCTCGCACTCGGTCAGTGGAGCGATGCGCTCGTGTCGATCGCGGTCATCAGCGTGAACGTGCTCGTCGGCGTCGTTCAGGAAATACGGGCGAAGCACGTCCTGGATCGGATCGCCGTGCTCACCCGTCCGAAAGCCAGCGTTCTGCGAAATGCATCCGAGCGCGAGATCGACCCGGCGGAAATCGTCGTCGGAGACGTACTCGTCATCCGGCCGGGGGACCAGGTCCTGGTCGATGGTCCGATCGTCGGCTCCGGTCGCATCGAGGTGGACGAGTCCCTGCTCACCGGTGAGGCCGACCCGATCTCGAGAGGACCCGGGGATGAGCTGCGCTCCGGCACATTCGACACAAGCGGCACCGCCCGATACATGGCCCGCGCGGTGGGTGACGATTGCCTCGCGAATCGCCTGACCGTGGGGGCGCGCGCCTTCCGTCGGGTCCAGACGCCGCTTCAGCGTCAGATCGGTCTCGTCGTCCGCGTGCTGCTGCTGATCGCCGGCTCGTTCGGCGTCATGCTCGTCGCCGCCGCGGTGATCGACGGCCTCCCGCCGGTGCAGATCGTCCGGATCGCCGTCGTCGTGGCCGGACTTGTCCCGAATGGGCTCTTCCTGGCCATGGCTGCGGCTTACGCGATCGGGGCGGTTCGCATCGCGGGACAGGGTGCGCTCGTCCAGCAGGCCAACGCGATCGAGTCGCTGAGCAATGTTGACGTCCTGTGCTTCGACAAGACCGGCACGTTGACCTCCGGCCGGCTCGAGGTCGTCGCGCTCCGAGCATTCGCGGCCGGCGAGGATGAGGCCAGGAGACTCGTCGGTGGCTTCGCGGCCAGCGTGACCGCCGAGAACCGGACGAGCAGGGCCATCGCCGCGGGGTGCCCGGGCGATCGCCTCGCGGTCCGCAACGAGGTGCCCTTCGCCTCCGAGCGCCGCTGGAGTGCGATCGTGCTCGACGAGCCGAGCCGCACCGAGCTCGTCCTCGGTGCTCCCGACGCGCTACGGTCGCGACTGGAGCCGGATCAACGGACCGCCGTCGACGCGGCGGTCGCCGAAGATGCGACGGCGGCGCTGCGGGTCGTGCTCCTGGCCCGTGGTCCGGCCCTCGGGGCCACGGCTCCTCCGGCGATTCCCGCGCTGCCCATCGCGCTGACGCCGATCGCGCTCGTGACGCTCCGGGACGAGCTCCGGACGGATGTGCGTGAATGCCTCGCCGGCTTCGCCGACGCCGGGATCTCGATCAAGCTCGTCTCGGGAGATCATCCGGAGACGGTCCGTGCGGTCGCGACGCAGGCCGGCTTTCCGGTGGGTCAGGTCGTGCTCGGCGAAGCGCTCGCCGCCGCGGACTCAGGCGAGCTCCGCCGGCTTGTACGGGAAGGGACGATCTTCGCCCGCGTCACACCGCAGCAGAAGGAGCGCCTCGTCGGCGCGCTGCGCGACGACGGACGCTACGTCGCGATGGTCGGCGACGGAGTGAACGATGTGCCCGCCCTGAAGCGGTCCGACCTCGCGATCGCGCTGAACGGTGGTGCGCCCGCAGCGCGGGCGGTCGCGGACCTCGTCCTGCTGAACGACTCGTTCGCGACGTTACCGGCGGCGTTCCGTGAAGGGCAGCGGATCCAGAACGGGATGCAGGGCGTCCTGCGGCTGTTCCTGTCGCGGATCGCGTACATGGTGCTGCTCATCGCCGGGGCGGCGTTGGTCGATGCGGCGTTCCCGTTCACGCCCAAGCAGAACGCGGTGGTCACGCTGTTCACCGTTGGCGTGCCCGCGATCGCCCTCGCGGCCTGGGCCCGCCCGTCGCCGGCCGCGCGTGGCCGGCTCGTGAGCGCGCTGGTCCGATTCGTCGCCCCGGCGGGCTGGAGCCTCGCGTTGGTCGGCCTGGTGTTCTACCTCGCCTACCTCGTCGTGAGCGGCTCGCCTGAGCTCGCGCAGAGCGCGCTCACTGCACTCTCGGTCTTCGGCGGTGTCGGGCTGCTGTTGTTCGCAGCTCCTCCCGGCCGCGCCGGGGCCGCTCCTGACGTCGTGCCTGGCGGAAAGCGGTCGGCGGCGCTCGCCGGCATCCTGCTGCTCGGCTTCGTCTGGGTCGCGCTGCATCCCGGCGTGAGCCGGTTCTTCGATCTGGCGCCTTTGTCGGAGACCGACCTCGCCATCGCGGCGACCGTCGCGATGGCGTGGGCTGGCGCGCTCCGCTGGATCTGGCGAGCGCACCTGCTGGACCGGTTGCTCGGCGTCGACCTGCCGCGGGCCATGGGCGACGTCGTGCGCTCGCCGCGCACGTAGGTCTGAAGGTCCGCGAGGTTCGGGACCCCCGGCACTGGGCCCGGCCGGCCGCGGGGGCGAGTCTCCTTGTGATGGCTGTTTCGGTCGGACACGCCCCGAGCCTGCTCGCGGAACGTCTGCCTGAGCTTCAAGCAGCGCTGGAGACGTACCGCGCGTCGGCGCGCCGCGAGATCGCGGCCGCCGAGCGCGAGCTGGCCAGGCCGGCTGTTCCAGAGGACGAGGGCATCGCGCACGGTGCCGCCGCTGATCTGTACGACCGCGAGCTCCGGCTCACGGACATCAGCAGGTTCAGGCGCGAGCTCTACGAGATCGAGGCCGCTCTGGGCCGGACGCGCGCGGGCGTGTACGGCTGCTGCGTCGACTGCGGCCGGCCGATCCCGCTCGACCGGCTTGTCGCACGGCCTCAGACGGCGCGCGATATCGACTGTGCGCGGCACACCGAACGGGAGGCCGCGCTATGACCGCCGACCGCTGGACCACCCGCGATCTGTCGCTCGCGTACCTCGCCTCGACCGTGGTCGCCGTCCTGATGACGGTGGCCTCGGCGGTCGGCCTGATCTCCGGCTCGAGCATCTACGCCGGCCCCGACGCGAAGCTTCTACCCCTGTTCGTCGGGCAGGACGCGCTCAACATCCTCGTCGGCCTGCCGGGCCTGCTCGGGTCGATGTGGCTGGCGCGTCGCGGCTCCCTGATCGGCCTGCTCCTCTGGCCCGGCGCCCTCTTCTACGTCTTGTATGACTACGGCTATTACGCGCTCGGCGCGCCGTTCAACTGGTTCTTTGTGCCGTACCTCGTGCTCGTCGCGGTGAGTGCATACGCGATGATCGCCGTCGTCGTGTCGATCGACGGTGGCGCAGTTCGCGATCGCCTCGCGGGAACCGTTCGTGCCCGGTCGATCGGCGGATTCCTCGGAGCGGTGGCCGTCCTGTTCATGGCGCTGTGGACCGCGATGAGCGTCTCCGCGCTTGCGGGTGGAACCTCGCTCGATCCTGTCGCTCGGACGGTCACGATCATGGACCTCACAGTGCAGCTCCCCGCATTGCTGCTCGGCGGCGTGCTCCTCTGGCGCCGACACTCGTTCGGCTACGTCGTCGCACCCGGTCTGCTTCTCCAGGCCGCCGCCTACTTGCTCGGACTCTCCACGCTGACGGTGCTCCAGGAACTCTTGATCGCAGCGCCGATCGACCCCGTCGCGGTCGCACCCGGTCTGGTGATCGGTGCCGTCGGCCTCATGTGCATCGCGACGTTCGTGCGTGGAGCAGCCGTGACCCGGCGGCCTGATCAGATCCGTCCGACGACGCTCGCGGCATCCGCGCAGGAGGTGACCACATGATGTTCCCCGGATACCCCTACATGGACCAGAGCTGGATGGGCTGGATGATCGTCGGCTCCGTGCTGTTCTGGGTCGCGCTCGCCGCGATCGCCATCTTCGTCATCGTGCGCGTGGTCCCGACGCGCGAGCGCGGCGATGCGCTCTCGGTCCTCGACCAACGTCTGGCGCGTGGCGAGATCGATGCGGAGGACTACCGGGCCCGCCGGAGCCTCATCGTCGGGCAGTAGATCCGCCGCGGTGCGGCGGATCTAGCTGGAGACCATCTCAGCCGCCTCGTCCTGGACCTCGTCGGCCGGGCGGACTACCGGAGCCGCTGGGCACCGGCAGCCGGGATCGTCGGCGTTCGCTTCGAATGCGAACCGTCGTCGCTCGCCGCACGCGCGGCAGTCGTACCACTGCTCTGATGCCCGGTCCATTGCGCACCTCCCGGCATGATCGTCCGCGGTCGCAACGTGGCTCCCAGTCTGTGCGCGCGTGATCCCGCTGCAACGACCGCTCGGCCCGAATTCGATGGTCGTTGGTCCTCTCTGGGTCGGTAACACCCGGCGCGCGGTCGATGGGAACTGCGACACCGGAAGACGAGCCGTTCGACTCTGCCGACCCCGCCGGACCCGGCGCACTGTGCTGACCAATGGACGCGCCCAGGGGGATTGCGGAGGAGGCAGGCGAGGTGACCTTCGAAGGTTCGATGACGATCCTCACCGAGGATGAGTGTCTGGTCCTCCTCGGATCGCATGAGGTCGGCCGCATCGCGTTCGACGCCGACGACCGGGTCGAGATCCTGCCCGTCAACTACGGCATCGAAGGCCGGATCATCGTGTTCCGGACCAACGCCGGCACCAAGCTCGCTGCGCTGCGGTCGAGCGCGGTCGCATTCGAGGTGGATGGCTGGGACCCGGTGTCCGGGACCGGCTGGAGCGTGGTGGCGAAGGGTCGGGCCGAAGAGATCACCATGAATCCAGGTCGCTCGGCCGAGCATCTTCGCTGGATACCCGTCCACCCCGCCGCACCCGGCGAGCGTTGGCATTGGATCGCGATCATGCCGGCCGACATCACCGGGCGCCGTTTCCACGTGCCGCCGGCGGTACCGAAGCTCGCCTAGGTCCCTCGTTCGATCGACGCCTGGAGCAGCTCTCGAAGGACCATCGGCAGGATGCCGCCATGCCGCAGGTAGTCGACGTCGCTGTCGTTGTCGAGGCGGGCCGCGACGTCGAACGACCGGTGCGCTCCGTCGCTGGCGATCACGTCGACGGTGAGATGCGCGCGAGGCCCGATCGCGTGGATGCCGCGGATCGAGAAGCGCTCCTCGCCGGTCAGGCCGAGGC
>Ga0075425_100009752_pt1 | contig 10222 bp, 6 predicted proteins | sample SoiMethybrSBSTD4_FD_75300 | JGI IMG/M metagenome (GOLD analysis project Ga0075425, IMG submission 75300) | Bulk soil microbial communities from a Populus tree surrounding site in Tennessee, USA - Soil MetaG P. TD hybrid SBSTD4 | ecosystem: Environmental > Terrestrial > Soil > Tree plantation...
GGTTCGAACGGAAGCATGTCCGCGGCGACCGACGCGGGATCCCCGCCGATCAGATCGGTGACGACGTTGAAGTATTCGCGCTGCGACAAACGTCGGATCCTTCGCGCCGACGAGCTCGGGCACGAGCCCATTGTGCCGGTGCCGGTCGTGTCGCCGGTGCCGCTACTTCCCGGGTGCGCATTGTCGGCGTCACCGATGCTTCCGGTGCATCCGAATGCGAGGCTGACGGCGGCGATGAGGGAGAAACGTGTCATAGCCGATCACAAAGATTGCACGAAGGCGAGAAGCGCATTGCGGTCGGGGGCAGTCAATTGGACGACGCGCTGCTTGGTGGCCTCCGCTTCGCCGCCGTGCCATAGGACGGCCTCGAGGACGCTGTCCGCGCGGCCGTCGTGAAGAAGACCGCCGTGGCCATTGATGATGGCGTTGAGGCCGGTGCCCCAAAGCGGAGGGGTGCGCCATTCGGAAGCGGCGGGCGGCGCAGAGGGATCGTCGGAGGGCGGAATGCCGCTGTCGTCGGCGAGGTCCGGACCCATGTCGTGGAGGAGCAGGTCCGAATAGGGCTTGATGTCTTGGCCGCGCAGCTCGGAAAACGGGTGGTTGTCGCCGGTGACGACGTCGGTCACGTGGCAATTCGCGCAGCCGATTGTCTTGAAGATCTGCGAGCCGAGGGTGACCTCTGCATCGCCGTAGTTACGCTGCCCCGGCACGGAGACCAGCCGCATGTACGTGACGAGATCGGAGAGGTCGTCGTCTGACAGCTCTACCTTGCCGTTGTCGGGAAACAAACTCGTGCCGACGCCCATGTCGTCTATCGCGGCCTCGGCAATCTGGTGCTGGATGCTTACCTTCTCGGCTTTCCACCCGAAACGCCCCAAGCGAAGCACACCGGAGACGGGATCCTTGACGAAGCTCGGCCGGCCCGAGATACCGTCGCCGTTGCAGTCTTTCGGATCCGAGCGCGTGAGGATCGTGCGCTCGTCGATCGCCTCGAGGAGCCCCATGCCGATGACTTTGCGCGCGACGCGCGCCGAATAGCCCGGCGTCGAGCCGTCCTTGGTGGTGATTGCGATTTTCGGCCGGGTCAGGTTGACGGTCATGCCGTCGACGGTGACCGATTTCGTCTCGACGCCGGACACGGCGGCGGAGCCCTCCTGGGTTTGCAGCTGAGCCCCCAAGCTCCCCGCGTTGTAAAGCTTGATGGACATCGACGACGCCGGCCCGATAGGGCCCTTGAGAACCTCGCCGGGGCCGTCGTGGGTGTGGCAAGTCTCGCAGCTCGACGTCGTGAAAAGTGGCCCGGCCTTGCCGGCTTGCTCGGGGAAGGTCGGGTTCGGCGTCTCGCTGTGAGCGCCGGTCGTGAAGTCGGTGTGGAACAGGCGCCTTCCTCGCACGAGGCTCTGCACGTTCTCGTGCTGAACGTTGAGCGCCATCTGGCCGAACTGCGTCTCGGGCATGAAGTAGGCCCACACGTTCGTCGTGTCGCTGCCCTGTTGGGCCGGGGCGACGGGACCGAGAATTCCCTTGCCGCCCGAATAGGGATCGGGGTTGTCGGCGGTGACGCCGCCGACGCCGACTTTGTAGCGGAACGTGTCGGTGTAGTAGGCCGTGCGCGAACCGGCGGGCTGCACGGAGCCGGCGTCGATGAAGATGCCGAATTCGAATTCGAAAAGATCGCCGGCTGTGATGGGCTGACCTGTGCGGGTGTTTCTCGTGGTCGTTTGCTGCTGAATCCGCGCGAACGGGGCGATCGTCGTCGAGTAATCCGCGGTCAGGTTTTTCCCGCCCAAGAGAATCGAGGGCATGGTGACGTCCGAGGTCATGCCGCCGTTGCTCGTGAAGACGTCGCCGTTGCCGTACATCTTCCACGTGCGGAAGTTGGTTCCGCCGGTCGGGTTCGCGATGGGCAGGTAGGTCACACGGATGCGGCTCTCACCTGTCACGGTGAAGTCTTCGACGATCCATCCGTAGGTGCGGGACGTGAAATAGTTGGTCACGAACTCCATGAAGGGCTGGTTCGTGTCGAGCGGCCCTTCGTGGCGCCCGCGCACGCGTCCGGCGCCGCGCGTGACGAGCACGCCGTCGTCGCTCTTGAAAACGATCGGAAGGTTCACGGCGCTGCCCGCTTGAAAGAGCGGCACGAGGCCCGCCAGATCGATCGAATCGAGCCCGGGCCGCATCGCGCCACCCGTGAAATACGAGTAGATCGCCGAGACATCGGCGTCGCTGACGAGACTCGTCGGGTACGCTGCCATGCCTTTGGGGCTGCCATCGCGAACGCGCTTCGTGAAGTCGGCGAGGGTGCCTTGAAACTTGTAGAGGTCCGGGTAGCGCGAGTTCGCGGCGCCGACCAGGGTGTGACAGCCGCTGCAAATCGCGGCGAATGTCGCCGGCAAGGTTCCGCCGCAATTGGTGACCGGCGGCATGCCTCCGGTCGTGCTCGTGCCCCCGGTCGTCGTGCCGCCGCCGCTGGTACCGCCGGTCATCGTCGTGCCGCCCGTTGAACCGGCCGGCATAGCGCCCGACATGGGCGCGCCGTCATCGATCGAACAGCCTTGCGCGAGGGCCGAAAGCCCCAGCGCGACGAGGCTTACGATGTGGGTCAACGCCATCGTCTGTTGCCGCGAAGCTCGCATCTCGACCTCCATCGTGGCGCGTCGATGTCTTCAATCGATCGACAATGTCGTCACTCGTCAGCAGCGAACACGCAATCTCCATGCGCGCCCCGACCCCGCAAAACGAGCCTCCAACGCGCGATGATGCGCTTACATCACTCGCAAGTGCGCTCGATTTGAGCGCAGTCGATAGATTGTAAAGTTCAAGATCGGCTCACATCTTGGTGAAGCTGAAGTACTCGGGATTGAATTGCTGCGACACGAGTCTCATCGTCATGACGTACGTGCCCGCTGCCGGAAATGTCACCATGCCGATGTTGTTCACGGTCTCCCAAGAGTGGTACGTCTCCGGGCACATGCACATCGCGGTCGGGCTCGTCGGAAGCGTAATCGTGCCCGTGGTGACACCGTTGCCGAAATCCAGCTCGATGCTGGTACCGGCCGGAACGGCCATCGCGCCCCCGATGGCGTACGTACCCGCTTGGATGACCTGCACCGTGTACTTCGCCCATTCGCCCGTCGCCATGTAACAAAGATACGGATAGTAGGGAGCGTATGGTTGGCCAGTCGGCGTGTTGTCCGGCTCTCCAACGTTCATGTGGCACAAGCCCGCGTTGTCGTTGTTCGGCCTGTAAGGCGGACACGTCGGATCGGTACGCTGATCGCAACCCTTGCCCGGACCGCAACACCAATCGTTCATCTTGATGCCGGCGGCGCAGTCGTTCGCGTTGCCGTGGCAGTACGCCACAGCCACGCCCCCCAGATCGTAGTCGGCCATGTGAATGTTGCCGGGGATCTGCAGCACCTTGAACGGTTTGCCTTTGTAATCCGCGGGTACGCCGTTGACGGCGCCGTCGGGGAGCGCGGCGTCGGCGGTGGCGGAACCACCGTCCGTCGTGGAGCCCGCAGCGCCTGACCCCGCGCTGCCGGACGCTCCACCCGAACCGGTCGACACTGAGCCTGCGGCGCCCGTCGCACCCGATGCTCCCGTGCCCGTCGTAGCGGCCGTGGTGGTGCCGGCCGTGGCGATACTATCGCCTCCCCCCCCGCCCGTTTCTCCCGCGCCAGCGGGGGGAGAGCTCTCGCCGCACGCCACGGCCGCGGGCAAGAGAAACAGAAGAACGACCCCCGTGATCGTCCGCACGCTATTGCAGTTCGCAAGAACCGTTCCCATCTTTTTTCACCTCGCCGTTTCGCGTTGGCAGCACGACCATCGAGCGCGAGACTCCATCATCACCGAACCGCCGCGCCCCGTTCGATCGCACCGCGCTCGGGCCGATCGCATCGTCGATCCGACGCTGCTCGCGCGACGGATTCACGGGCTCACCGATTGCTCCCAGAACACGACCTCTCGATCTCGGTTGGCAACGAAGGATACGCCGCCATCGTGGGAGATGACGACCGCGATCCCCTCGGCATGATCCTGGACGAACCGGTAAGCGGCTCGATGGCGAGTGCCCACGTTTTCGATGTCGTCGGGCACCCGTCGGCGACCCTCGGTGTCGAGAGCCCGCCAGACGCGCGAGGGTGCGGGAAGCTCGGCCGAGACCTCGGCACCGTACCCGAGGAGCCCGAGTCGTTTGTCGAGAACCACGGCACCGTCGATGGCCGTGAGATTCGCAATGACGCGGCTCAGCTCGAACACCGCGCTCTCGAGTCTCTCGAGGTCCGGGCTGGAGTCGAGCGCGAAATCCAACCACTGTACCGTCGGCTTCGACGTGGCCGCTGCCACTCGCTCGAGGATTTGTAGGAGCAATGTCCGGTAGCGATGGGATGGTTCATCCTGATCGAACCGATACTTGAGGCGTAGCCCGTCGAAGTGGATCATGCCCGCGCCCGGTGCGACATCCACCACCAAGATCATGCCGCCATGACGCGCCCCTCGAACGAGTTGAATGCTGCGCCGGAGCATGTGTTGACCGACTCTCGAGATCAACGAGTGCTCAGCAAACGTAGGGAACTTTGCTTCGGCTTGGTGAGCCGCATGCTCCTTTCGAACTTGTTCCCGCTCGCGAGCGAACAACGCCGGAAGCCACTCGGAGTCGAACACATCCATCATCGCGTCGACCAGCACGCCCCGCTCGATGGCACCCACCAGCTCGCCGGCGCAACGCACCGCGAGTTGCCCCGGACCCGTCACGTGAATGATCGGATCGTAGGTCCAGTTGGGGACGAGGCTGCGCCCGCCCCAGGTGGGCGCGAGCCACGCCGGTCCGGAATGAGCGATACCCCAGATCCTCAGTTTTCCATCTTCTGCGTGAGCACCGATGAGCGACGTCTCGAATGGCGTCGATGGAGCCAGGCGGCGGAGCTCGTCCGCCGTCAAGGGACGACTCTGATCGAATCGCAGGCGCAGAACACCCTGATTGGGGACGCCACCCTCCGGCAGTCGTTCCATCGGCGTCAGCAAAAGGCGAAAGCGCGACGGCCGCCCCTCCTCCGAGGTCAGAGACGCCTGGAACGCCACCGAGAGAGCGTCGCCGAGAACCTCCCGTGGGACCTCGAGCGCTCTGCCCGACGGCCAATGATCGGCCACGTATTGCGCAAGGTCCGGCGGATAGGCGTGTACGCGCGACATCGCCCCTAGCATGGTCCGAATCCGTCGAGAGCGCGACGCCGGAGATCGGAAAGAAATAAACGCCTTGTCGCTCAGTTCACGCGAAACGGTATGTTCGCGGTTCCGGCGTGCCCTTTGCCGTCGAGCACGTAGACGAACAGTCGATACTGACCTGCAACGGTCGGCGCCGTGACGTTGAGCATGGGAACCGTCCCCATTTGGGGATTGCCGACCCGCGGCGGTCGAAGCTCACCCACATTCGTGACTGGCAGCGCGGGTTCTTCCAAGATCTCCCAGACGTACGACATCGTATCGCCGTCGGGGTCGGTCGCCGTCACCAGCGCCTGAACGGCCTGCCCAGCGGTCAAGGTGACGCTGGCATTCGCCGCCCTCCCGCCAAGTGTGAGGGCCGTCACGTCCGGCGTCCGGTTGATCGGATAAGCGCCCGACCATGCGAACGCCATCGTGTCGATCGTAGGCAGCGATTCGCCGGCAAGGCCGAGGTCCGTGTTCGTTTCGAAGAACATGCCGAACCACGTCGGCGTGGCCTCCATCTTGTTCCCCCAGAGGAACACGTAATCTCCGAGGACCCGACCCGTGTGCGCGAAAGTCTGGTAACGGGTTTGGTAAACGCGCCCTTTGGCCGCGCTCGTTTCTTCGATGGGACGGGCCCACGAGGTCATCGGCGCTTCCCACCAACCGGTCGGTCCCCATTCCGTGACGATGATCGCACCGGTGTAGGTCGAACGGGCGACGTCGGCGTTGACGGTGACGACCGCGGCGTAGGTGTTGATCCCGATCGCGTCCAGGGCGGGGGCCCACTGCACGACGTGGTTGATGAAGGTGGTGTTGGCCCCGGCGATAGCGGTAATGACCGGATGGTTCGGGTCCTGCTGATGGATGAGCTGCGCCAGCTCTTGAACGAAGCCCACGGTGGTTTGGTTGTCGTTGCCGGCTGCGAGCTGGATCTCGTTGCCGAGAGCCCACATGAGGAGGGCCGGATGATCCTTGACCGTCGCCAAGAGGTTGGTCACTTCGGCGCGCTTGGAGTCCAAGTACGTTGCGTCCGTGTAGTCCGGGGGCATTCTCGAGAGGGCGATGCCGAGCACGACGGTCATGCAGTGGCTCGCCGCAATGTCGAGCGCCGCCATCGCGCCGTTGCTGTTGAAGACGCGGACGGAGTTCGCGCCGTACTGCTGCGCCATGTTCAGGTTCGCGCCCCCCGTAATTCCCTTGATGTAGTACGACGCGCCGTCGCGCGTCAGCGTGAAGGTGCTTCCAATGTGCGCGATCTGGACGTGACCGAGACCGGGAAGACCCGTCGCCGGGCAGGACGTCACGATGCCCGCGTCGCCCAGCGGAGTTCCAAATCTCCCGTCGCTGAGCCCTGGGCCTGGACCACCATCCGCACCTGCGTCGTCCGCGCCGGAGTCTCCTCCAACACCACCCGTACCTCCGGCCCCCGTTGATCCGGCCGGCCCCCCGGTGGTCGTCGCTGTTCCGGTACTCGTCGTCACGCTGCCAGTGTTCGAGCTCCCGCCTGTGCCCGACGTGCCGCCAGGACCGGTCGCCGGTTCGGTCGTCCCACCACCGGAAGAGTCCCCCTTGGCTGAACAAGCCGTTGCAATCAGAAAGAGCGCGCACGCGGCATGATGCAGTCGAACTCGTTCAAGATAGGCCATGGTGCACACCCTTCGATAAGATCGCGGCACGATATAGTGTCCGGGTGCTGTCCGCACCGTCATTTTGTCAGACTATGCCGGGCAGGGGGGCCCTCGGCAAGCGCGGCGCCTACCCGAATAGCGCGGGGAGCTTGCCGGTGACCTCCCCGAAGGTGTCCTGGGTGTACCCCACCGCCTGCATGGCGCTGATCAACACTTGTCCTGGGTGCGCTTGTGCCGTGGCGATGTGACCGCCCGGTTTGAGCCCACCCGCTCGACCAGCAACCAGGAGCACCATCTTCTCGACGGAATGGGTGGCATTCAGACTGACCGCGTCGTTGAGCTGAGTTCCGTGACCGGCCTCGGGCATGAAGATGATCGCGGAATTGTCGAGCAGGTTGCCCGCACCCTCCGGCGTATTCTTGAGCTTGTCGAGCAGATAGGCGTAATGCGAGATGTGCCACTGAAGGCACGTGCTCACCGGGATCTGCCCGCGGGTTTGGGCGTCGCCGTTGTGACCGCATTCATGCAGATCGGCATGAACCGGAACCCCGAGCGGGTCGGTGATCGGAAACACGTTCATGTGAGACTGAAAGACCGTGATCTGGAGTGTCGCTACACGGGTCATGTCGCACACGAATGCCATGTGGATGAGATCGGCGAGCAGGCGCGCGCGTGCGGCCTCGTCGCTGTAGCCCGTGTTGGTGGCGATCTTGTCGGAGCCTGATCCCGCGTTGTCCCCCCCCACGGCGGGATCGGCTCCCGGGTCCATGGGGTGCTGGCATTGCCCGCCCACGGTCGGGGGCATGGCCGCAATGCGAATCTCGAGATCGCGGATCTCGTCGAAATGACGCTGGAGCCGGATCTTGTCGTTGGCCCCGACCATTCCGAGGACCCGGTTGCGTTTGTCGGTGATCAGCGAGAGCAGGCTCTTGCGCGCGCGCAGATCGAAGTCGTGCTGCGCTACGGCGCCCATGTCCGACGGAGTGAACCCGTCGAACAGCGAGTGGTACACGATCGACGGGCTCACCTGGGCTTCGATCGGGCTGGCGTCCCCCTTGTACGAGATGTACTGGCGGCCGGCGAAGCTGCTGCCGCTCAAATACCAAGCAGGCTGCGCGCGCACCACCAGGGAAGCGAGGGTGCCCCCCTTGTTGAAGCCCGCCACGATCTGGTCCGACGTCGCGCTGCGGCAAGTGAAGTTCGAGCTCTGTGAACGTGTGCCGCACAGCAAGGGGCCAGCGCCTCCGCCGTGAAAGTCGCGAAACGCGCCGGCCGGCGGAATCGCGGTCGGATCGACGGAGCTCGCGCTGAACGGGATGCGCAGCCCCGAGACCAGACTGAAGTCGCCCATCAGATTCTTGTCGGAAAGCGGCTTCAACGGGAGAGTGACGGTGTACCCGGGACCCGTTTCGGGCGGGACGATGAACGAACCGGGGGTCGTCGAACGGGTGCCGAGAACCATCGAAGCGTTGTCGGCCCAGTCGTCTCCACCCAGCGCTTGACCTGCGAACACGATGGCATATCGCTTGGGCAGCGGCGTCGCCTGCGCCAGGGCCTCCCCGTGCGAGTTGAGCATGCATTCGAGCACCGGAAGGCCCACGGCAACGCCACCCAACCCTCGGAGCACGGTGCGACGACTGAGACGGTGCTTCATTGGACGGGATCCTCTTGCCGAAGAGCAAAGCGATCGCTGGCAACGAAGCTGAGAAGCAGCTCGGTCAGCGAGTGGTCGGAGGCCTTGAACGAGCCCATCAGTGTTTCGACCTCGCCCGTCTCTTCGGGGCGAAGAGCGCGTCCGACGGCGTAGCGCAACAGGTGCTGCACGAAGCACTGCTCGAGCTTGCCCGAATCGATCAGTTTCTGTCCGAGCTCGGCCGGACCGCTGAACGTGCCATAGCCGGGGAGCTCTCCTTGCCCGGGGAGCACGCACTCGGGGTGGCCGTCGTCATGCGTGCGATAACGACCACCGATATCGTAGTTCTCGAGACCGTAGCCAATGGGATCGAGGTTGTTGTGGCACGCCCCGCAGGTGGCAGAAGCGCGGTGGGCGGCGTAACGATCGAGCTTGCACACCGAAGCGGTGGCAGGGGGGGGCTGATCGACATTCACGTTGGCGGGCGGCGGGAGCACGGTGTTGCACAACAAACGGGTCTGGACGAAGATGCCGCGCTGGGTCGGGCTCGTGTCCGAAAACTTGCTGAAAGCGGCCAGTACGCTGCCGTGGGAAAGGATGCCCGCGCGCCCGCTGGTCCCGTAAGGAACCCACCCTTCGCCGCCCGCCGGGTGAGGCAAGCCGTATTGGTCGGCGAGCAGGTCGTTCAGATAGCTGTCGGGAGACGAAAACAGCGTGAGGTAGCTGGCTGGCGCGTCGAAAATCACGCGGTCGATGAGCTTGGTGGTTTCGAGGTTGAAGGCCGCGATCAAATTCGCCGTCTGAGGAATCGCGCGGTAGCCGAGCCACATGGCATGAAAGCGATGGAGTTGGTCACGAGCACGGGGATCGGCGAGCAGGCGAATGGCCTCGGTGCGGCGCTGATTTGCATCGGAAAGCGCGTCGGCTTTGGCCAGATCGAGCAACTTGTCGTCGGGAGAGCTCCCCACCACGAGAAACGAGAGGCGCGTGGCAATCTCGTAGCCGTTGAGGTGCAGCACGGCCGGGTCTTTCGTCGGTGTACCGATCTCGATCCGGTAGAGAAACTCCGGGTCTTGCAGCATGCTGCGCAGCATCAGGGCGACGGCCGTGTAAAAGTCGTGCGAAACGGCGGGATTGTTCTCCGTGGCATAGGACTGAAGCGTGAGGTAAGCGGTGATCTCTTGTTCGGAAAGCGGCCGGCGGAACAACCTCTGTCCCACCGTTTCGATCACTTGCCGAAAGCACGCCGCATCGCCCGGCCCCGACGGTGTACAGGGTACGATCCGGCTGCGATTGGCCGGAGCCAGCACCCGCGCCGCAACGTCGTCCGCCGTGGCCTCGAGCGAGTCGATGAGCGCGGCCGAAGCCATCTGCCGCGAGTAGTCGTTGTCGAACGGCGTGTACTCGTCTTCCTGGAGAAACTTGCCGGCGGGGTTCGTCGCGTCGCCGAGCAAGTCGCGGACGGTGTTGTCGATCTCCGAACGACTCAAGCGGCGCGCGACGCTCGCGGACGCCAGGTTGGACGCGACGGTCGTGCCGCCGCCCCCCCCGCTCCCACCCGAGCCCGCACCGGTGCCGCGCTGCTCCGCATCACCGATTGAGCCTTGACATCCGAGACCGAGCACAGCCAAACAGGCCGCGAGCGAGAGCGAAAATGGGGACTCATAGCGCGAACTAGCCAACCGCACCGTAAGTAAAACGATACTCGATACCGACAGCACAGGTAAGGGCCAATTGACTCATCGCGCCATTT
>Ga0075425_100009753_pt1 | contig 10222 bp, 8 predicted proteins | sample SoiMethybrSBSTD4_FD_75300 | JGI IMG/M metagenome (GOLD analysis project Ga0075425, IMG submission 75300) | Bulk soil microbial communities from a Populus tree surrounding site in Tennessee, USA - Soil MetaG P. TD hybrid SBSTD4 | ecosystem: Environmental > Terrestrial > Soil > Tree plantation...
CGAGCGAGCGACTCTGCTGGCGCGCGAACAAATCCCACATCGCCATCTCGATTGCGGCTTTTGCCATGTGGTGACCGCGCACGAGCGCAAACGAATCGAACACCTCGCGTGGGTGCATGAATGTGCGGCCGAGCACCATCGGCGCAAGAAAGTCTGTGATGATGTGCCAGGCCGTGCGCGTGGTCTCCGAACTGTAGAACGGCCGCTCGTCCGCCACGCATTCGCCGACGCCGACCGCGCCGTCCTCTTCGACGGTGACGAGCACGAACGCGCGATCGTCAATGCGGCCAAAACTCGTCTCGAAAAAGCGGACGAGCGGCAGGCGCACCAGGCCGAGCTCGATCCGCTCGATTCGCACGCGACAATGCTATCGCAATCGCTCGCGGCGATTCGCTATACTTCGCCTCACGCGGGGAGCGGACGGCCTCGCCACACGCGTGAGTTCAACCCTCAACTTTCGATACATCGCGATCGAAGGGCCGGCAGGCGTCGGAAAATCGCTGCTGGCCGATCGCCTGGGTGCGCGCCTCGACGCCACGGTGGTGCTCGACGAGACCGAGAATCCGTTCCTGGTTGATTTCTACAGCGATCGGCCGGGCGCGGCCTTTCAAGCCCAGCTCTTCTTCACGCTGTCGCGCCATCGACAGCAGACGTCGCTGCGGCAGAGCGATCTGTTCGCCCAGCTCACCGTCTCCGACTACTTATTCGACCGCGACAAGGTTTACGCGTATCTCAATCTCGACGACAACGAGCTGTTCATCTATCAACGCCTGTACGAACTGCTCGCACAGGACGTACCGACGCCGGATCTCGTGATCTTTCTGCAAACGCCCACCGACATCCTCCGTCGTCGTCTTCGCGATCGAGAGCGCGCGAACCCGGATTCACCGGCACTCGACGATGACTATGTCCGTGAATTGAACGAGGCCTATAACCACTTCTTCTTTCATTACAACGCCACTCCGCTGCTGGTCATCGAGACCTCCGAGCTCGACCTGTCGTGGGGAGAGGACGCGATGGCGGATCTCGAACGGCAGTTGCGGTCGATGGGCAAAGGGACGAGGTATTACGTGCCCAGACGGTGACGATTGCGGATTGGAGATTGATGATTGCGGATTTTGGTGATTGACGATTGACGATTGAGAGTGTGGATTGCCGATTGCTGGCAAAAATCGACAATCCCTCAAAAATCGACAATCGACACTCTCAATCCTCAATCGACACTCTCAATCGCCAATCGACAATCTCAAAATCCGCAATCCACAATCTCCAATCCGCAATGTTATGCTCCACTAAATGGCCTGGTTCAAGAAGGTCCGGAAGCCAATCGAGGGCGCCGCGGACAAGAGCCGCGTCCCCGAGGGGCTCTGGGTCAAATGTCCTTCGTGTGCCCAGATCATCTACAACAAGGATCTTGCCGCCAGCCTGAGCGTCTGCACCAAGTGCGGGCATCACTTCCGTCTGAGCGCTCCCGATCGGCTTCGCAGCCTGTTCGACGACGGTTGGGAGGAGCACGACGCCGGATTGATGTCCACGGATCCGCTGCATTTCACGGACACGAAACCGTACCGGCAACGGCTGGAAACGAGCATGCAGACGACCGGGCTTCGCGATGCCGTGATCTCGGCCAGCGGCCGGATCGGCGGGATCGATTGCGAGATCGCCGCGATGGAGTACGGTTTCATCGGCGGGAGCATGGGTGTGGTGGTCGGAGAAAAGATCACGCGCGCGATCGAGCGGGCGACGGCGCGCCAGTCGCCGATCATCATCGTGTCGTGTTCTGGCGGCGCCCGGATGATGGAGGGGGCGTTGTCGCTGATGCAGATGGCCAAGATCAGCGCCGCGCTGGCGCGCCTCGATCGGGCGCGCGTGCCCTACATCTCGATTCTGACCGACCCGACCACCGGCGGCGTCACCGCAAGCTTCGCGATGCTCGGTGATGTCAACATCGCTGAACCGAAGGCGCTCATTGGATTCGCCGGGCCGCGCGTGATCGAGCAGACCATCCGTCAGAAACTGCCGGAAGGATTCCAGCGAAGTGAGTTCCTGCTCGAACACGGCATGCTCGACATGGTGATCGATCGCCGCGAGCTGAAGGACGTTGTCGTACGGCTGCTGAAGTTCGGATGCTGCGGCCGCCGCCGGAAGCCCGTGGTCGACACAGCTCCTGAGTCGTAGTCACAACATGTCCGCTTTTCTCACTGCGCGTGGGGCCCCACCCCCACGCGGTCTCGCTCGGCGACTTCCGCCTTCGCTGAAGCTCCGGCGGACCGCCGTAGCCTTGGCGGAGGCTGGTCGCGCCTCGCTCGGGCCGCGGGCGCTTTTCCCTTGTCCCTTCCAGTAATCGATCCGCTCGATTTCTTGTTTAGCCTCGAGCGGCTCGGCATGAAGTTCGGGCTCGAGAACATCGCGGCGCTCTGCGCCGCGCTTGGGCACCCCGAGCACACGTTCAAATCAATCGTCATTGCCGGCACCAACGGCAAAGGCTCTGTTACGGTGATGGTGGAGACCGCCCTGCGTGCGGCAGGCCACCGCACGTCGCGCTATACCTCTCCTCATTTGGTCCGGCTCGAGGAGCGGTTCGTCATCGACGGCCGCGAGGTCGAGACGGACGTCCTGCGAGATGTCGTCGGATCCATTCAAGCGGTTATCGATTCCCTGATCGAGACTGGAAAGCTCGACGCGTTGCCAACGTTTTTCGAATGCACCACCGCGGCGGCATTCGAGTTGTTCCGCAGGGCGGGCGTGGCGATCGCCGTCCTCGAGGTCGGTCTCGGCGGAAGGCTTGATGCCACGAACGTCGTCACGCCGATTGCCACCGCAATCACGTCTATCGACTTCGATCATCAGGCTCAGCTCGGCACCACGCTTGAATCGATCGCGTGGGAAAAGGCCGGCATCGCCAAACCTGGAGTCCCCATGGTGTGCGGCCGCGTACCGGAATCGGCAGCGCGTGTCATTCGTGAGGTCTGTGAGTCGCAGCACGCGCCGCTCGTCCGTGCGTCCGACGTTGTGCAGGTCACACTACGCGATGACAATGAAACCCTCGACGTCCGCGTCGGAACTCGTGCACTCGAGGCAATCAGATTGTCGCTTCCCGGGCGGCACCAGCGCGAAAACGCAGCCGTGGCGCTTGCGGTGCTCGACGAAGTCAGCAAGCGTGACATCCCGGTTCCGGACGCGGCCATTCGCCAAGGACTGACCGAGGCGCACTGGCCGGCGCGCCTCGAGCGATTCGTCCGCCGAGGCGTGCCGATCCTGCTCGACGCGGCGCACAACCCGGCCGGCGCGCGCGCGCTTGCGTCTCATCTCCAGGACCTCGGATGGTCCGGCGTCACCCTGCTCTTCGGCGCGATGCGCGACAAAGACGTCGATGGCATGCTGGCGGCAGTGTCGCATGCCTGCCAACGGGTCATCTGCACGACGGCGCCGTCGCCTCGAGCGATGGCTGCCGATGAGTTGGCCGAGATTGCGAGTCGATACGCACCGGTGATCGAGATCGTGCCGGATATGAAGGACGCACTCGAGCGAGCGATCGCGCATCGAGCACCAGTCGTCGCCGCCGGTTCAATCTTCTTGATAGGTCCGCTGCGTGATATTCTTCGATGACCTCCGGCCTCGAGCGTCATCCGTTCACGTGATGCGTACTCTTTCCTTCCTGATCGCCAGCGCCTGCTTCAGTTGCCTTCTTCTGCCAGGTGTCGCGAATGCGCAGACGCAAATCGCCGGCTGCAAGCTGTCGAAAACGCAGAATATGAGCGGCACCAGCATCGCGCAGGAACATTACGTGATGGATGGAACCGACGACCAGCCGGTGCAGATCGATTGCGACGACCTTCAGTTCTTCGCCAGGCACATGGAGCTCTTCCAGAAGGAAGGACGACTGACGGCGGAAGGCAACGTCGTTTATATCTCGGGAGGCAACAGAATCGACGCCGAACGGATGGTCTATAACACCAAGACGCGGACCGGTACGTTCTACGTTGCGAATGGCACCGCCGTTCTCACGCAGAAGCCGGAGCCAGGGATCTTCGGCACGCAGGAACCCGATGCAATGTTCTGGGGTGAAGAGCTCCAGAAGATTGGTCCGAAGGTCTACCGCATCGTGCGTGGCGGCTTTACGACGTGTGTGCAACCGACACCACGATGGGAACTCGAGTCGGGCGCGATCACACTCCACCTCGATGACTATGCCTTCCTGAAGAATGCCGTCTTCAAAGTGAAGAACGTGCCGCTCATGTATCTGCCGGTCTTCTATTACCCGATCCAGGAAGACAACCGCGCGACCGGATTCCTCATGCCGATCTACGGCGCGACCACCGCACGCGGACAAATGATCTCGAACCAGTTCTTCTGGGCCATCAATCGCAGCCAGGATGCGACGATCGAGCATGACTGGTTCTCGAAAACGGGTCAGCAGCTCGGTGGCGAGTATCGGTATGTGACCGCCCCGGGTTCCCAGGGCCGCACGCAGCTCGCGTTCCTCAATGAACACCAGACGACGTCGACCGGGACCGATGGATCGACGCAGACGTTTCCAGCCACGCGTAGCTACACGCTGAACGGCGATATGGCACAGCGGCTGCCTCACTACTTCCAGGCGCGCGCCAACGCCAACTACTACACGAGCGTGACGACGCAACAGCGCTATCAACAGGATCTCTATCAGGCCACGAACCGAAGCCGCAGGCTGGGCGGCAATCTGAGTGGTTCGTGGGGTGCCTACTCGATCGGCGTGACCGCCGACAGGAACGACTACTTCAGCAACGAAACATCGTTCACGACGACGGGGTCGCTGCCACGGGTGACGGTCCTGCGCGGCGAAAAGGCGATTGGGAAATCGCCGTTGTATTTCGGCCTGGGCGGCGAATACGTGACGCTGGTTCGCAGCTCGACGAACAACGGCGTCAAAGCGTCCGATCAGGGACTCACGCGCCTGGACGTCAACCCGACGGTTCGCGTGCCATTCACCAGGTGGCAGTTCCTCACCGTCAACTCTGTCGTCGCCTGGCGCGGCACCTACTGGACGGAGAGCCTCGACGACAACAGCCACCAGGTCGAGGAGCCGCTTGGCCGACGCTATTTCGATCTACAGACTCGCGTGACCGGACCGGTTTTCAACCGGATCTGGACGCCGAACAAGGGGTATGCGGAAAAGATCAAACATGTGATCGAGCCGTCGCTTACGATCCATTACATCCCCGACATCGCCGACTTCAGCCGCATCGTGCAACTCGATTATGTCGACACGGTGGTCGGCACGACGCAATTCACCTACGGCGTCAACAATCGGCTGTATGCGAAGAAAACCACCTCACGCGAAATCGCGAGCGTCGTATTGATGCAGAGTTATTACACAAACAAGAATGCCGCGACCTACGACCGCACGCAGTCGAGCGGCTACGGAACAAGTCAGCCGACACACTTCAGCCCGGTCATCATGGGGGTACGAGGGGCACCGACGGATCGCATTCAGACAGATTTCCGGACAGAAATCGATCCCACCGTCCACGCATTCAGGACATTCGCGGCGAATGGGACGGCGAGTGTCAGCGACTGGCTGCAAACCACTCTGACGTGGAGCCGGCGGCGCTTCATCCCGGATCTTCCCGGATTCAACGACCCGAACGGCGCGTCTCACTATCTCGGCGCGAGCGCGAACGTGCGCCGGATGGGCAACCGCATCGGCGGCTATTACAGTTTCAATTACGATCTGAAACATGACAGCTTTCTGCAGCAGCGATTGACCGCGTATTACAATTCGCAATGCTGCGGCATCGCCGCCGAGTACCAGACGTTCAACTACGGCGCCAGTCTCGCGGCCCGCGGCCTCACCCAGGATCGCCGTTTCAACCTGTCCTTCACGCTCGCCGGCGTCGGGACGTTCTCAAATCTCTTCGGTGCGTTCGGAGGGCAGCAGGGCCGGTAGCGCCCTCGCCGAAGCGAACGCGAAGGCGGGGCGGTGAAAAAATGACACCGAGTGATGGCTCACACACGGATGGTTAACGTCCTCGTCACCGGCGGCGCCGGCTTCATCGGATCCAATTTCGTCCGACACGCGATCGCCGCGCATGCCGATTGGCAGGTCACGACGCTCGACAAGCTGACCTATGCCGGGCGTCTCGAGAACCTGCAGGACATCATCGACCACCCGCGGCACGCGTTCGTGAAGGGTGATATCGCGGATGCAGCCGTTGCGGCTCCATTGGTCGCCGCATCCGAGATCGTGGTCCACTTCGCTGCCGAGACGCACGTCGATCGTTCGCTGATGAGCGCCGGCGAGTTCATTACGACGGATGTCTTCGGCACCTTCGTGCTGCTCGAGGCCGCCCGTACCGCCCCTCGGCTGCAGCGCTTCGTCCAGATTTCAACCGACGAGGTCTATGGAAGCGTCGCCGAGGGCCACAGCCGCGAAACCGATGAACTGCGTCCGCGAAATCCGTACTCGGCGAGCAAGGCTGCCGCCGATCGGCTCGCGTACAGCTACTGGGCGACTTATAACGTCCCGGTCGTCATCACCCGCGCGTCGAACAATTACGGCCCGTATCACTTTCCGGAGAAAGTGATTCCGCTCTTCATCACCAACGCCATCGACAACATTCCGGTGCCGTTGTACGGCGACGGTCTGCAAGAGCGGGACTGGTTGCACGTCACGGATCATTGCCGTGCCATCGACCTGCTGATTGCGCGCGGGGCTTCGGGCGAGGTCTACAATGTCGGCGGCGGCAACCACGTTCGAAACCTCGATCTGACGACACGAATCCTCGCGCTCACCGGACGTACCGACGCACTCATCCAGCCCGTGGCGGATAGGCCGGGGCATGATCGGCGCTATTCGCTCGACACGTCAAAGCTGGCGCGTCTCGGATGGCGTCCGCAGGTGCCGTTCGACACCGGCCTCGAGGACACGGTGGCGTGGTACCGTGCCAACGAATGGTGGTGGCGTCCGATCAAAGAAAACGACCCGGCGTTCCGCGCCTACTACGACGCGCAATACGGCCGTCGCGTCTGATCAGTGCCTGGTCCTCCTCTGGTCACCGGCGCCACGGGTTTTGCCGGCAGCCACCTCGTCGATCATCTTCTCGAACACGAAAACCGGGTCGCGGCCTGGGCGCATCTTCGCGATCGTGAACCGCATCTCGCCGCCGATTCGCGAGTGCTGTGGGCGTCGGTCGACCTCCTCGATCGTCCGGCGGTCGCGCGTGCACTCGCCGACCTCCAGCCGTCGGTCATCTATCATTGCGCCGGCATTGCCCACGTTGGCGAGTCCTGGTCGAAGCCAGTCCGCGCATTGAGCATCAACGTGCTTGGCACCCATCACGTACTCGAGGGCGTTCGCGATGCCGGCCTTCGCTGTCCCGTGCTCGTCACCGGATCGGCGCTGGTGTATCGGCCGTCGGCAAGCCTGCTGCGCGAAGAGGACTCGATCGGACCGTCAGATCCGTACGGTGTCAGCAAACTCGCCCAGGAAATGCTGGCGTCACAGCCGATGCACGGCCCGGTGTTCATCGTGCGGCCGTTCAATCACGCCGGACCGCGTCAGTCTCCTGCCTACGTGACGTCCAGTTTCGCGCGACAGATTGCCGCGATCGAAGCGGGCCTTGACGAGCCGGTGCTCCGCGTCGGCAATCTCGACTCGCAGCGCGACATCACCGATGTTCGCGATACGGTTCGCGCCTATCGTCTGGTCGTGAACCATGGGACACCGTCGCGGCCGTACAACGTCTGCTCGGGGCAGGCCTATCGCATCCGTGATCTGCTCGATCGGCTCCTCGCGCGGTCGCGCACGCCGATTCGCGTCGAACTCGATTCGGCGCGGCTACGGCCCAGCGACAATCCGATCATCGCGGGCGATCGATCGCGGATCGGCTCCGAAACAGGCTGGGAGCCCCGGATACCCATTCAGCAAACCCTCGACGACCTGCTTGATTACTGGCGCGCACAAACGGCTCGCCAATCATGACGCGCCACGAGCAGTTTTCCGAAGATCGCCGGCAGATCGTGCACGTGGCCATGGGATCGCTGGCGTTGCTCCTTCGCTACCTCTCGTCATGGCAAGCGATGGTGCTCGCAGGCGGGGCGGTGGCATTCAACTTGTACGCGTTACCGCGACTGGCGGGAACGCTGTATCGTCCCGGCGAAGTCCGCCGGCGTTTGCGCTCGGGCATCGTGCTCTATCCGATCGCCGTCCTGTTGTTGATCCTGGTCTTTCGCGATCGTCGCGATATCGTCGCCGCCTCGTGGGGAGTGCTCGCGTTCGGCGACGGGATGGCAACCCTCATTGGACGGCGCAGTTCTGGCCGGCGCATTCCGTGGAATCAGGAGAAATCGATCGCCGGTTCGCTCGCGTTCATCGTGTTTGGCGGCGCGGCGGCATCGTTTCTGTGCTGGTGGTGCCGGTCGACGGTGATTCCGCCGCCGTACCAGTGGTTCAGCATCTGGCTGCCGTGGCTCGCCGTCATCGTCGCGGCTGCAGTGGAGACGATCCCAATCCGGCTCGATGACAACATCTCGGTCCCGAGCGTGGCGGGCGCGACGTTATGGTTCGCGTCGTTCGTGAGCGAGGACCTTGCCGCGACGACGATGGCGTCGGTCGCGCACGCGCTCCCGCTGGCGATCGTCGTCAATGGGCTGGTCGCCGCAGCTGGTTACCGCGCCGGCACCGTTACCGTGCCAGGAGCCATGACCGGTGCCGTCATCGGCACGTCCATCGCGGTCACGTTGGGATGGGGCGGCTGGGCCGTGCTGATCGCAACGTTTGGATTGGCGGTGGTGAGTTCGCGGCTCGGCCTGCGAAAGAAATCCCTCCTGGGCATTGCGGAGGCACGAGGTGGGCGGCGGGGCGCCGGAAATGCCATCGCGAACACAGGAGTCGCCGCCATCGCGGCAATGCTCACGTCGCTGACCTACGCGCACGACGCCGCGCGAATTGCGTTTGTCGCGGCGCTTGCTGCCGGCGGAAGCGATACGGTAGCCAGCGAGATTGGAAAGGCGTGGGGACGGCGGACCGTTCTCGTACCCACGTTGGCGGCTGTGCCGCCGGGAACATCGGGTGCAATCTCGGCAGAAGGAACGGCCGCGGGCCTGGTCGCGGCACTCGCGCTGGCGGGGCTGGCGTCGGTTTGTGGTCTCGTGTCGTTCAGCAGCGTTCCGTTGATCGTCATTGCTGCCACGATTGGTTCGTTCGCGGAGAGCGCCCTCGGCGCGACGCTTGAAGCGCCGGGAGTCGTGAACAACGATGTGTTGAATTTCGTGAATACCGCCATTGCCGCCCTCGTCGCTCTGGCGCTCGTCGAGGCGATCCAATGACGCGCGCGCGAGTTCTGCTCGAGTTCTCGCGCCCGTTCACGCTCGTCGCCCCAGCGCTCGGCTTCGCGTCGGGGGCGGCGACGGCAGCGGGGGCTGCACCGCGAGAGCCCTGGAATGCCGATCTGCTCCTCTACCCGTTTATCGGTCTGGTGATGGCCGCGGTCCTCAATGCGGCATCGAACGCGTTAAACCAGATCTACGACCTCGAAATCGATCGCATCAACAAACCCAAGCGGCCGCTTCCGTCGGGGCGTCTCTCGTCGCGGGAGGCATGGACATTCACGCTCGCCACTTACGTCGTCGCGCTCGCGCTCGCGTGGTTTGTCGAACCCGCCGGGCGCCACGAATGCTTCTGGATTGTCGTGGTCGCCACCGTCATCACCGTCCTGTACTCGGCGCCGCCGTTTCGCACCAAGCGCCTCGGTATCTGGGCCAACGTGACGATCGCAATTCCTCGAGGGGTGCTGTTGAAGGTCGCCGGCTGGTCGGCCGTGAAAACGATCGTGGGAACTGAGCCCTGGTTCATCGGCGCGATCTTTGGTCTCTTCCTGCTCGGGGCGTCAACGACGAAGGACTTTGCCGACATGGAAGGTGATGCGCGCGGTGGATGCCGGACGCTGCCGATCATGTACGGCGTTCGCCGCGCGGCGTGGCTGATCTCTCCGTCGTTTGTTGTCCCCTTCATCATGATCGCGATCGGCACGTATCTCAGGATTCTGACGGGCACACCAGCGCTGCTCTACCTGCTATCGATGGTGATGACCACGTACGGCATTTACGTGTGTTACCTGATGCTGCGACGACCCGAGGACCTCGCGGTCGAAGAGAATCACGTGTCGTGGGCACACATGTATCGAATGATGTTCGTGGCGCAGATCGGGTTTGCGGTGGCGTATCTGCTGTGATTTTCGGC
>Ga0075425_100009756_pt1 | contig 10221 bp, 8 predicted proteins | sample SoiMethybrSBSTD4_FD_75300 | JGI IMG/M metagenome (GOLD analysis project Ga0075425, IMG submission 75300) | Bulk soil microbial communities from a Populus tree surrounding site in Tennessee, USA - Soil MetaG P. TD hybrid SBSTD4 | ecosystem: Environmental > Terrestrial > Soil > Tree plantation...
GTGATCCATGCGCTTGAGGTGCATCAGCTCGTGGATCAAGACGTAGTCCCTCACCCACTCGGGCATCGTCACCAGCCGCCAGTTGAGACAGATGTGACCGTTGCGGTTACACGAGCCCCAGCGCCAGCGTTGGTTGCGAATGCTGACGCGGGCGACCGCGAGGCCGTGGATGGCGGCCAATTCCAGCAGACGCGCGGGCAGTTGCTGCTTCGCGCGTGCGACCCACGCCTGCAGTTCGTGATGCGGCAGTTCGGGCGGCTTCGGACGCGCCGCCTCGGCTGCGGCTTTTCGCAATTGACGCTCGACCCACGCGCGCTGGCTGGCCGCGAAGGCCTGCGCCTCGCGTCTGGATCCCCAACGCGGGATCGTCACGCGCACTGCGCCGTCGCGGTCGACGCGCAGCACGTAGCGGCGGGCACGGGGGTGGCGGGAGAACAGAAGGCGGGGTTCGGGGTTCGGCGTTCGGCGTTCGGGGTTCTCGGGTTCCGGGTTCTCGGGTTCTGGGTTCTCGGGTTCTAGGTTTTCGCGTTCTCGGTTGGTTGGTTCTGGGTTCTTTGGTTCTGGGTTCTCGGGTTCTTGGTTCTTGGGTTCTTGGTTCGTGAAGAACAGCGAGAGCTGCATCAGTGTCCGCCGAAGACGAGGAAGCCGCGTTTGCGGAGGCTGTCGGCGAGGATCGCTTCCATGTCCTTCGCCTTCGCGTAAGGCATCGGGTTCAGGTGTTCGTACAGGCGCGGGACCAGGCGTTCGCCGCAGCGCCGCACGATGCCGGCCGCCTTGTATCCGCGCTTGTGGTTTTCGAAGCGTTGCTCGGGAGAGAGGCCTGTCATCCCGACGTAAAAGCCGGCTTTGCCGTCGCCTTTCGGATTGCGCAGGTAGACGACGTAGACGTTGTGGTGTTCGGAGCGTTTGCGGCTGCGCGGCAACGGCCCCCTATTCTGCCTAATTTCGCGCCAGCGCCTCTTCCTCCATCGGAAACGGCAGGCCGTCGGTGAGCTCCGGCGCCTGGAGCATCCGCGGCACGCGGTCGATCGGCTCGAGCGGTTTGATCTCCTCGCCGCCGTTCGCCGCCTGCAGTTCCTTGAACCGGCGGGCCTTGACGAGCACGTTGCCTTCGAGCGACCCGACGGCGTCGTTGTAGGCCTCGAGCGTCGACTTCAAACGCGTGCCGAGCGTATCGAAGCGCGACCCAAGCGTTCGGACGGCCTCGTAGAGCAGCTTGCCGTTCTCGCTGATCTTGCGCGCGTTCTCTTCCATCGCTTCCTGCTGCCACCCATAGGCGACGGCGCGCAGCAGCGCGATCAAGGTGGTCGGCGACGCCGGGATCACCTTGCGTTCGACGCCGTGTTCGATGAGCGACGGATCGTGCTCGAGCGCGGCGCTGAAAAACATCTCGCCCGGGAGGAACATCACCACGAACTCCGGCGTTGAGGTGATCTTGTCGAAATAGTTCTTGGCCGAAAGCTGGGCGATGTGCGTGCGCACCTGGCGCGCATGATCGGCGAGGAGCTTCTGCCGCGTGTCCTCGTCGCCGGCTTCGAGCGCCCGCAGATAGGCATCGAGCGGCACCTTCGCATCGATCACGACGTGCTTGCCGCCAGGCAGGTGGACAATCACATCGGGGCGGATGCGCCCCGAGTCGCCGTTGATGGTTTCTTGCTCGCTGAAGTGGCAGTGCTCCACCATGCCGGCGAGCTCGACGACGCGCTTCAGCTGTAGCTCACCCCACCGGCCACGGACGCCGGGACGTTTCAGCGCGTCGGTGAGGCGCCGAGTTTCGTCGCGCAGCGACTGCCCGGCGGTGTCGAGCGCGGCAATGCGCTGCAGCAATTCGGCGCCGGTCTCGACGCGGCGGCGCTCGGCGTCCTTGATCTCGCGATCGACCTGCTCGAGCGTCTTCGCCATCGGCGCGAGCAGATGCTCGATCGCCTGCCGGCGTGCGTCGATGTCCGATGCCGCCTCGGTACGCGCTTCGCGCAGGCGCGACTCGGCGAGGTCGAGAAACTGCTGGTTGTTGCTCTTGAGCGCCTCGGCGCTCATCGCCTGGAACGCGTCGCGAAGCTTGGCTTCCGCTTCGCCGTAGGCTTTCAGGCGCTCGGCGTGGACGGCGCGATCCTGGTTCAGCGTGCTCTGCAGCCGCGCGATCGCCGGCCGCGACGCCAGCCACGCGACGCCGGCGCCGAGAACCAGACCAACAATGAGTGTGACGCCGATGGGTACGATATCGATGGCCATGAGTATCGCATTCGTGTTCACGGGGTACAAGTCCTAAGTGCGCCGCGGCGTCCGTTTCCGATTCGGTCGAGGTGCCGTCTCGCGCCACGCGACGGTGCGCACGATGGCCGGCAGCCCGTATGCGACGTATGCGCCTGTCATCGGTCGTTCCTCACTTTCACGCCACGACGTCATCGCGAGAGCACGAACGGCAGCCAGGCCTCGGGCAACTGCAGCTCCGCCGCATGGGCCGCCTCCTCGAATGCCTGCGCCTGCACCGCCGCCGCGGCGCGGCGAGCCTTCAGCCCTTCACGAATCTGCTGCAGCGCGTGACGTGCCGCGATCTGCGCGTGGCGCCGCTTGTCGACGTATGCACCGGGACCCTGGCTGGCCGCGGTGCGCGCTTCGGCGCGTGCGGCTTTCAAGGCGGCGAGGCGGGCGCGGTTCACCTGCTCGAATGGGAGCTGCGCCTGGAAACGCTCTTCGGAGCCGGTGTTGAGGTTGCCGGCCGCACGCAGCGCCCGCTCACGTTCGAGTTCGGCGCGATAGCACTGGAAGCAGAGGGTTCGCGCCGTGGGCACGAACCCGCGGTTCATCGCCTCGCGACACGCCGGGCATACTGCCTTCGGGCGTTTGCCTTCGAGCTCGCCGCCCGGGAAGGTGACCCACTCCTCCGCGGCCGTCTCGCCTGCGGGTTCGGTGCTGGTCTGCTGGGTGCTGCGCGCCATCTCCCCTCCTGATATGGGCAGTGTAGGACGGGGGTGTGACAGGGGAGGTCACACGGGAGCCTCGCGCGTTTTTCGGGCTCGCTGCAGGGCGCTTTCTGGCTTCGCTGCGCGGGAAACGCGGTTAGATGGTGACGTATAGGACGGCGTGGCCGGTTGCGCCGAGGAAGCGCATGAAGTCGTCGTTCGCGATCACGTAGGTTCGGGTGTTGATGTTCGGATGGAACGAGACACGCGATGCGGTCTTCAGGTCGCGATCGAGGACGACGCGGACGGCATGGGTGGTGTCGTTAATCAACCCGAAGGGCGACACGGACCCGGGGGTGAGGCCGAGGTGGGTCTTGAGACGATCGGGCGAGGCGAAGCTCAGTTTGCCGTCGCCGATCTGGTCGGCGACCGCGCGCAAGTCGGCTCGTTTTGCGTGCAAAAGCACTACAAGGTAGTGACGGTTCCCTTTCTGATTGCGCAGAAACAGATTCTTGCAATGCGTCGCGTCGATGTCGCTCCAATGCTCCACCGCTGCCTCGACCGTCGCCACGGCCGGGTGCTCGTGCCGCGCGAACGGGATGCCCAGCTCCGCCAGCCGCGCTGCCACGGCTGATTCGAGTTCCTCGTCGGTCACGGGGGAAAAGTATACGGGGCGGCTTCGCTGCAAGGTAACCGGAATCGCGGCCGTCGATGAGCAAGTTGCGCGTCTCCATCAGCGACGCGCGCGCGTACTCCAGGAACCGCGCGAAATCACGCGGGCGGAATCGGCCGAACCCTTCGGCAATGCCCGCGGCGCGCCGCTCGCCGAGTCGCGGATCTGATCGCGATACCTGAAATCGCGCGACACCGGTCCGTCGGCCGTGAACGCATACACCTCGCACGTCAGCGAGTCCGCCAGCTGCCAGCACACGAGATCTCGTGAAGTCACGAATCGCCATGCGCTGCCGATACGCCGACCGAGTACCAGCTCCCCTCGCCATCGCGACTTCGTGTGCAAGATGGCGTAGTCGATCTTGTGGAAGACACAACGAATCATGTGCAACAACGCGGCGACCAATTGCGTGCAAACCAATCACGCACCCTGCAGCGAAGCCGCAAAAGCCCTTGCAACCGAGGCTCGAAGCACCTACAGCGAAGGCTCCGAGCACTCTACGGCGAAGCCTGAAACACACCCTGCAGCGCAGCCTGAAATACACACTGCAGCGAAGCCTTCTTGACATATGTCGTCTTGCGCCATATCGTGAGACGCCATATGGGAAAACGCGACCCGGAGACGCTGCTGCCGCTGACGCCGGCGATGTTCCACGTGCTGGTCGCGCTGGCCGACGGCGACACGCATGGCTATCAGATCCTGAAAGACGTCGAAGAACTGACCGGCGGCGCGGTGCGGCTGAGTACCGGGACGCTCTACGGGATCATCAAGCGGCTGCTGAGCGATGGATTGATTCGTGAATCGGCGGCGGCCGGCAAAGACGACGACCGGCGCCGCACCTATGCGCTCAGCGCCTTCGGCCGCGAGGTCGCGCGCGCCGAGGCGGCGCGGCTCGAGCACACGCTGGCGCTCGCCAGGCGCAAGGCCCTGTTCCGCCGCGCGTGATGCGCGGCCGCCGCCGGCCGTGCACCACAAGGACGAGGAGCGATGAGATGAACGACCGCGGCTCGCGTGCCGAGCGCGTCTTCCGCCGCCTGCTGCGGCTCTTCCCGGCGGAGTTCCGCGGCGACTACGGGGACGACATGGCAGCGACCTTCCGCGACCAGCGCCGCGCCGTGCTGGCCCGCGACGGCCGGGTCGGCGCCGTCCAGTTGTGGTGGGACACGCTCCGCGGCATCCTGACCACTGCGCCGCGCGAGCATCTCGACCTGCTGCGCGGCGACGTGCGCTACGCGCTCCGCGGTCTGCGGCGCAACCCGGCGTTCACCTTCGTGGCGGTCACCGCGCTCGCCGTCGGCATCGGGGCGAACACCGCCGTCTTCACGATCGTGAACGGCGTCCTGCTGCGCGCGCTGCCGTACCGCAATCCTGGCGAGCTGGTCGCAGTCTTCGAGAAGCTGCCCGGCGCACCGGTGCCGAAGTTCGACTTCTCGGCGCCCGATTTCGAATATGTGCGCCGCACGGCGCGCTCATACGCGGGCATGTTCGCGTATCGCAACCAGGCGCTCGAGCTGTCCGGGATCGGCGAGCCGCAGCGCGTCGTCGGCGCCCGCGTCTCGCCGGAGATGTTCGGCGTGCTCGGCGTCTCGCCGATCCTCGGCCGCGCCCTGATGCCAGAGGACGATCGGCTGAATGCGCGGGTCGCAGTGCTCGGCGCCGGCCTGTGGACGCGCGCCTTCGGCCGCGATCCGGCGATCGTCGGCAGAACGATCGCGCTCGACCGCCAGCCGTACACGATCGTCGGCGTCATGGGCGATCGCTTCGAGTTTCCGCCGCGCGGCAGCGGCTTCAACCTCGAGCCGGCGTCCGTCTTCCTGCCGATCGCGTTCACGGCCGCTGAGCTCGAGGGCTGGAGTACGAGCTACAACAACACGCTGGTGGCGCGGCTCGCCCCCGGCGTGACGATCGCGCAGGCGCGCAACGAGCTCGCGTCGATTACGCCCTCGCTGATCGATCAATACCCCGCGGTGCTGAAACGCGACGGCGGCTTCGCGACGCGGCTCACGTTACCGATCGCGCCGTTCATCGACGAAATCGTCGGCGAGAGCCGCAGGATGATTCTCGTCCTGATGGGTGCCGTCGGATTGGTGCTGCTGATCGGCTGCGCTGATGTCGCCAACCTGATGCTCACGCGCGCCGGCGCGCGCCAGCGCGAGCTGTCGGTGCGCTCGGCGCTCGGCGCCAGCCCGGCGCGCGTCGTCCGTCAACTGGTCACCGAGGGCGTGGTGCTCGCCGTGATCGGCGGCGCCGCCGGCGTGCTGCTCGCCTGGTGGACGGTGCAGGCGATGCTGACGCTGGCCGGCGACGCCCTGCCGCGGATCGAATCGATCGCGTTCGATCGCGGTGTCCTGCTGTTTACGGCGGTCCTGTCGCTGCTGACGCCGCTGCTGTTCGGGGTCGTGCCGGCAATGCGCGCTGCACTCGGATCGACGTTCGAGGCGCTCAAGGACGGCGCGCGCACGACCGGCGCGCACCGCCATCGGCTGCTCGGCGCGCTCGTCGTCGCGCAGTTCGCGCTGGCGCTGATGCTGTCGGTCGGCGCAGGGCTGCTGGCCCGCAGCTTCATCCGCCTGCTGTCGGCGAACCCCGGGTTTCGCGCCGAACAGGTCGTGACGGCGTCGGTGCGGCTGCCGTCGGGGCGCTACGTGAATGGCCAGCAGGTGAAAGCGTTCTACCACCAGGCGGTCGAGGCGATGCGAACGCTTCCGGGCGTCACCGCGGCGGCGGCAACGACCGATCGCCCGCTGAACATCCAGGAACGCCGCACGTTTACGCCCGACGCGACAGCCGTTCGCATTCCGACGATGAACCGCGTGATCGCCGCGTCGTGGGCGACGGGCAACTATTTCCAGGCGCTCGGTATCCCGCTCAGGGCCGGCCGCTTCCTCACCGACGAAGACGGCCTTGCACAGGCGCGCGTTGTGGTCATCAGTGAGATGCTGGCGCGGACGATGTGGCCGAACCAGGATCCAGTCGGCCGCCAGATCAAATGGGGGATCGACGAAAGCCGCGCGCCGTGGATGACGATCGTCGGCGTGGTCGGCGACGTCAACCAGAGCGCCCTCGGCACCGACATCGTGCCGCAAACCTACGAACCGACCGACCAGCAGGCCAACGGCGCCGCGAACTTCTACCGGCGCGTCAATCTGGTTGCGCGAGCGACTGGCGACGCCAACGCGGCACTCGCCGCGATCCGGGCCGCGGTGCACCGCCTCGATCCCGAGTTGCCGGTGACCGACGCGGCGACCGTACTCGACGTGGTCAACGAGTCGGTGAAGCCGCAGCGCTTCAGCATGACAGTCGTCGGCGTGTTCGCGCTGGTGGCGCTGGCCCTCGCTGCGATTGGCATCTACGGTGTGCTCGCGAATGCCGTCACCCAGCAGACGCACGAGATCGGCGTACGAATGGCGCTCGGCGCCACTGCCACCGACGTGATGTGGTCGGTGCTGCGCCGCGCGCTCACGCTGATGGCGATTGGTGTGGCACTCGGCACGGCAGGCGCGCTGGCGCTGGCCCGTCTCGTCGCCGTCCTGCTCTACGAGATCCGGCCTACCGACGGCGTGACGTTCGCGGGCGCGGCGCTGCTGCTCGCACTGCTCGCGGTGATCGCCAGCCTTGTGCCCGCCTGGCGCGCGACGCGGGTCGATCCGCTGATCGCGCTGCGGGCGGAATGACGCGCCACATCTGCGCGCTACATCATCGCCTTGAGCGCGGCGACGCTCTGTCTGGTCAGCTCCATCGTCTGCTCCACGAAGTAGTTCCTGACGCCGCCGGTTTTCGCCGCGGTGAACGTCTTGCCCCAATCGATGCTGCCCTTGCCGACGGCGACCTGACGTCCGCGCTCCTGCGCTGAACCCCCGGCCGGCGGAGCCGCATTCAGATCGATGTCCTGGATGTGCATGGAGAAAAAGCGTCCCGGGTACTTCGTGAAGTACTCGTGCGCGACGAAGCCCTGGCTGATCGTCGACATCTGGAACTGGAACTTGACCAGTTTCGGATCGAGCAGGCCGATCAGAACATCGTAGGTCCGCTGTCCGTCGACTGTCGACACCTCGAAGCCCTCGTTGTGCAGCCCCTGCTGCATGCCGGCGGCGGCGGCCGCGGCGGCGATCGCGTTGTACTCGGCCGCCGCCCGCTTGACGTCGTCCATGGTCGGGTTGCTGCCGCCACCGAGGCTGGCGACGATCATCTGCGTGATGCCGACGTCTTTCGCCCACGCAATGCTGGCCGCTTGCTTCTCGCGCAGCTCCCTCATGCTGAAGTGACTGCTCACGCACTTCAGGCCGTGATCCGACAGGATCCGCCTGACCTGCGTGCCGTCGGCGAGCACGGCGAAATCGTTGTAGCCGAGCGGCGAGCACATCTCGACTTCCTGGACGCCGATATCGGCGAGCATCTTCGCCAGGCCGGCGAAGTTGCCGTCTTTGATCATCTGGCGATGCGGCCAGGTCTGGCTGCCGATGGGCAATCCGAGCGGGTTGGCGCGCACTGTCACAGCGCCCGCCGCGAGAAGGCCGCCGATGGCGGCATCGGCCGCCGCCTGCCGCAGGAATTCGCGTCTGGAAATTGCAGCCATCGCAGACCTTTCATCAATCAAAAACCCTCGCCTGACGCTCGGCTACAGCCGTCGCGTTACGACTACAGCGCTACGTCTATCGCGCCAGCGTGAACGCGTACAGCGTATCGCCGGCGCCGATGACGACGAACTGCCGGCCGTCGAGCATGAAGGTGATCGGCGCGTTCGACGGCGTCGCGTGTAGCCCGGCGTGCCACAACGGATCACCGGTGGTTGGATCGTAGGCGACGAAGTTTCCCGAGCCGTCGCCGCCGAACAGAAGATCGCCGGCCGTTGTGAGCAGGCCGATCGCGCCGCCCTCGGTGAGCGGGTGCCGCCAGCGAATCTTGCCGGTCCGGTAGTCAAGCGCCTTGATGTACCCTTCGCGGCCGCCGCTGCCTGCTCCGCCGACGGCGCCGCCACCGTACCCTTCCGGCCGCTCGTCGGTATCGGTGAGGTACTGCAACCCGTAGGACTGCGATGTTCCGACGTAGAGCAATCCCGTCTTCGGGCTGAAGCTCGGCGGCGGCCAGTTGGTCGCCGACCCGGGCGAGACCAGCGTGCCGGAGACGGACGCATCCTTGGCCGGGTTGTTAATCGGCTGTCCTTTGTCATTGACGCCGAGCGCCCAGTTCATGAAGTCGACGTAGGGCACCGTCTGCACGCTCCTGCCGTTGGTGCGATCGATCAGAAAGTAGTAGCCGTTGCGCGCCGCCTGCGCGACGAGCTTCCTCGGCCGCCCGTCGATCTGTCCGTCGATCAGCACCGGCACCTGCGCGCTGTCCCAGTCGTGCGTGTCGTGCGGCGAGGTCTGAAAATACCACGCGATCTTTCCGGTGTCCGGATTGATCGCAACCAGCGAGCAGGTGAAGAGGTTGTCGCCCTTGCGGCTCTGCGGCGCGAAGACCGGGTTGGGGTTACCGGTCGCAATGTACAGGAGATTGAGGTCGGGATCGTAAGTTGGCGGCAGCCACGTCATCCCGCCGCCGTGCGTCATCGAGTACTGGTCTGGCCATGTCTCCGATCCAGGCTCGCCCATCTTCTGCGGCGTCGTGTGCCACCGCCACTGACGCTCGCCAGTCTCCGGCTCGTACGATTCAAGGTATCCCTGCACGTCGAGCGAATCGCCGCCGATGCCGACGATGACATGCCGGCCGATGACGATCGGCGCCGGCGTGCAGAAGTACTGCTGCCGCACGTCGGCAATTTCCTTGTGCCACCGCTCCTTGCCGGTCTTCGCGTCGAGGGAAACGAGGTAGCAGTCGGGCGTTTCGACGAAGAGGTAGTTGCCGTAGAGGCCGACGCCGCGGTTGGCGATGTGAATGCCGCCGCGCGTGCGCCAGAAATAATGCCAGATCGCCCGGCCGGTCCGCGCGTCGATCGCGTAGACGTGGTCCGGCGCGGCGAAATACAGCACCCCGTTGGACACCAGCGGCGTCGCCTTGATGGTGACGCTCGCCTGCGGCCCGCCCCAGTAGTACGGATCGCCGGCCCGATACTCGCCGCCGGCGTTGTCGCCTTCCAGCGCCGTCGCGCGGTGCGTCCAGGCGAGCGACAGCGTCTTGACGTTCGCGGCGGTGATCTGCGCCAGCGGACTGTAACGGCGACCCGAGTAGTCGCCGTAGTGCGTCGGCCACGACTCCGGATAGGTGCCGAGACGGCTCGGGTCGGGTCCCTGGGCAAGCAGCGCGATCGGCACGGCGACGGCGCACGCCGCGACGATCGTCGCGATTTTCGTCATGACGGTCCTCGTCTCATTTCAGCGTCGTCAGGTAGGCGGCGAGGTCGTGGATATCTGCGTCGGTGTACTTCGGCAGCAGGTCGACGTGACCCTGCAGCGGATCGGTCACCTTCACGACAGGCCCGCTGGCGCTGCGCAGCCACGAGCGCTGCGTGCCCTCGTCGTCGCGGATCGTCACGTCGAAGTCGGTCAGGCGGAGGAGCACACCGGAGAATGTTTCGCCATTCGGCAGGGTGACTGCAGCGCGTCGCGCCGTTCGCGACGCCGCAGCCGGTTCACCACGCCCGCGGCCGCCGCCGATTGCGCCGAAGGCGATCAACGATTGCAGCGCCGGACCATCGTGGCGCGT
>Ga0075425_100009757_pt1 | contig 10221 bp, 8 predicted proteins | sample SoiMethybrSBSTD4_FD_75300 | JGI IMG/M metagenome (GOLD analysis project Ga0075425, IMG submission 75300) | Bulk soil microbial communities from a Populus tree surrounding site in Tennessee, USA - Soil MetaG P. TD hybrid SBSTD4 | ecosystem: Environmental > Terrestrial > Soil > Tree plantation...
CCACAGCGATTCCCGGGCGATCTTTCAGCAGCGTCCGCAGCCGCTCGCGGGCGAGCGGCTCGTCGTCGACGATCAGGGTTCGGATTGGCATCGTCATACCGGGATGAACACCTCTGCCACAAATCCGCCGTCCGGATGATTCGAGATCCGAAGATGATCGCCGGTCCCGTAGAGCTCGTTCAACCGTGCGCGTGTATTCGTCAAGCCGACACCCGGCGTCAACGTGTCGATGCCGCCGGGCGGCAGTCCCGGTCCATCGTCGCGCACCCGCAAGGCGACGTGATGATCGGTGCGGCGAACTTCGATGTCGAGCAGGCCGGCCGCGGCGCGGGGCGCGATGCCATGATGGATGGCGTTCTCGACGAGCGGCTGCAGGATCTGACTGGGCACGAGCGCGTCGAGCGCTTCGGGGTCGATTCGCTGCCGCACGATCAACCGATCCCCGAATCGCGTTTGCTGGATCGCAAGATACCGATCGATGAATTCCATCTCGCTCTTCACGGTTGTCTTCTCGTGGCCGAGCGTCTCGAGCGTGAGGCGCAGCAGATCGCTGAGCTGAGCGATGGTGCGTTCGGCGCCGTCCGGGTCCTTGCGCACCAGCGCCGAGATGGCGTGCAGCGTGTTGAACAGGAAATGCGGATGGAGCTGCATCCGCAGCACCTCGAGCTGCGCCTGCGCGAGCCGCGCTTCGAGCTGCGAGGCGCGCCGCTCACGCTCCTGGAACTTGCGGTAGTAGTCGACGGCGTGCGCCAGTCCCGCGATCACCCAGTAGGTGATGACGTTGATGTGCAGCGTCGCCAGTATCAGGTTTCGCAGGCCCATCGTTGCCAGCAGCGGCGACGCGTGGCCGAAAAGCACGCGCGCCCCGAGCTTCAGCACCGCGAACCCGATCGACGCCGGCACGTGGACGAGCAGCGCGCGGCCCCAGCGGCGGGAGACGATGGGGTAGCGCCGTGCAAGCCAGGCGATAGCCGGCGTCAACGCGGCCCACAGATACCAGTCCGCCAGCGCCGGGACGATGACGCGCCAGGAGGTCACCTTGTTGCCGGAATACGCGTAGTACACGAGCGCCTGGCTCGCGAACAGCAGCGCGAGCAGCGTCCAGCACGCGAACACGATCAGCCATACGCGAACGCGATTCATCGTCATCGACACGTCAGTGTTCTTGTACTCGATCGGAAGCCGGGCGGCGAGCGGCGCGTCACGCGGTGGACCGGTGTCGTCACGCGGTTGCGATGATTCGTCCCAAACGGCTTGTCGTGCTTCGCGGCCGCTCGTAGCCTGCGCGCATGATTCGATGCCTGTCCGCTCTGACAATCGCGCTGTCGGCCGCTGCTCCCGCGTTGGCGCAAGACGACTTCGAGAAGCGCGTTGCCGGCAAGACGGCCGCGGAAGTGAACAAGAACATCCAGGTCCTCACGACGCTTCCGGCGATCGATCTGTTTCCGGCCATGCAGTTCATGGCTGCCTCGCTGGGCGTGAGCTGCGAGTACTGCCACGTCACCGACGACACCGGCCGATGGCCGATGGAGAAAGACGACAAGGCGCCCAAGCGCACGGCACGCGACATGTTGAGGATGGTGCAGCAGATCAACGCGGCGAGCTTCGGCGGAACCGCCCGGGTCACCTGTGCGACGTGCCATCACGGCAGCGCGCGGCCGATGGCGCTGCCGCCGCTCTTCGACGCGGCGGCGCCGCCGCGGCTCGTTCCGGCTGCCGCGATCAAGGATCCGCTGCCGACCGTCGCCCAGGTGCTCGACAAGTTCGTCGGCGCGATCGGCGGCCGCGAGGCGAACGCCCGGATCACCTCGCGCGTCTACAAAGGATCGGTCGTGTCGAGCGCCGCCAGCCAGCCGCTCGGCTTCGACGTCATCGAAGCGGCGCCGGACAAGCTGCTCGTGACGGCGACGGGTGCCGAGGGCCGGACGCTTCAAGGCGTGGACGGTGAGGAGGTGTGGACACGCGACCCGCGATTCGGCGTCAACCGCGCAACCGGATTCGAAGCGATCCGCATGCGCCGCCTCGCCGACTTCCACCGCAACGAGCGGCTCGGCGAACTCGACACCTCACTCGCCGTGTCCGGAGAGCAGACGATCAACGGCCGCGCCGCGATCGTGCTCGAGGGCACGCTGCCGAGCGCGCAGGTCGAGCGGCTGTTCTTCGATCGCGAGACCGGCTTGCTGATTCGCCGCGTGACGCTGACGCCGACAGCGCTCGGCCGGATTCCGGAGCAGACCGACTACGAAGACTATCGATCCGTTGGCGAAGTGAAGTTGCCGTTTCTCGTCCGCCGCACCGGTGCGACCTTCACCAATCTGCAGAAGTACGACGAGATCAAGGTGAACGTGCCGGTCGACGCGACAATCTTCAAGAGGCCGGCGTCGTGACCGGCCGCGCCTACATGGTCGGCAACGGCTTGCAGCCGTCGACGAACTGGCGCTTGATGCTCGCCGGCCGCTCGATCGTCTTGAAAAAGCTTTCGAGGTAGTTCTTCACGTCAGACCGCGCCCCGGAGTCGAGGCCGCTCGTGCGATCGACGAGCGCGAGGATGTCCGGCCGCTTCTCGCGGAGCATCGATGCCGCCGCCTCGAGCTCGTCGACGGTCCGGCACGGACCACGATAGAGCCGGTCGCTGACCGATCGGATGCCGAGGCGGGGCTCCGGAATCGCATACGGAGCGGCGACGAGGCCCGAGAGATCGAAATCGTACGGCACCGGAAAGAGCGTGCGTGCCGGATCCTGGACCAGCCGCACGTTGTGCAGCGCCCACAATGAGAAGTCGGTGTTGCCGATCATGTATTCGAACAACATCATCAGCGTCAGCGTCGACGCCTCCATGTCCTTGAACCCGGTGCGCGGCAGCTCGACGATGCGGCCGCCCATGCGTCGGGCGACGTCGTTCTCGTGCTCGATGAAGATCGCGTAGCGCGTCGTGTGCGCTTTGCCCGATTTGGCGTCGACGTACGTGCCGCGCGCGAGACGGGCGCGGAACGATCGCGGCGTGACGATGTTGAAGATCGGATAAGTGAGGTACTCGCGCAGCGTGATCTGCTCGTACGACTTGTCGTCCTGACAATGCGTGCCGAGCTTGAGCGTCGACTGACCTTCGAACACGGTGCCGGCGGTTTCCGCCGCGGGCAGCTCGACGCGCAGCGGGACGAAGGAGCAGTTCCGCGCCATCCTCCGGAAGTGACCGCGCGGACTGAGTCGCACGTGGATCGTCTGCTCGCGGCCGCGTTCGTCGGTCAGCGAGAGCAGCGCCGGATAGCGGGCTGTGCTTTCCGGATTCCGGTCCTTGTTGATCAGCTTGAAATCGGCGGCGAGCGTGAACGCCAACGGCTCGGTCGACTGAAACAGCGGCCGGCGCTCCGCTTCGGTGCGCCGGGCGAGAAGGACCGCTTCCTCCGGCCACGGTTCGACGAGCTTCAGCAGCGGATTCTTCTTCGGCGCCTTCGCCGCCGGCGCGTGCTGCTGCGCGTGCGTCGCCGCGCCGGCGCAGACGAGCGCAGCAATGACGACCGCTGTCGTCCCCAGTCTGGTGAGGGCGAGTCGACGCATGGTGAGTCCCCCGGTACGTACGCGGCTGATTCGACGAAGGCGGCTCATGTTAGCATCCCGCCCATGCGTAGACTGACTTTCTTCGCGCTGCTCGTGATCGTGGCGTCAACGGCCTCGTCTTCGATTGGCGCCGCGCCTGCCGACCAGACGCTGCAGATCGCGGGGCTCGGCGAGCCGGTCGAAGTGGTTCGCGATCGTTGGGGACTGAATCACATCTACGCGAAGAACGAGGCGGACTTGTTCTTCACGCAGGGGTATACGGCGGCCCGCGATCGCTTGTTCCAGTTCGAGCTGTGGCGCCGTCAGGCGACCGGGACGGTCGCGGAGGTGCTCGGTCCGAAGGAGCTGAAACGCGACATCGGGACGCGGCTGCACATGTTCCGCGGCGATCTGAAGTCCGAGTTGAATTGGTATCACCCGCACGGCGAGGCGATCATCACCGCCTACGTGCGTGGTGTGAACGCGTACATCGCCGAAGCCCTGAGGAATCCCGCGGCGCTGCCGATCGAGTTCAAGATGCTCGGCATCAAGCCGATGCCGTGGACGCCGGAGGTCGTGATCTCGCGCCACAACGCGCTCCTCGCCAACATCGGGCAGGAAGTGAATATGGCGCAGGCGGTCCGCGTGCTCGGCGCGGAGAAGGTGAAGGACATTCAGTACTTCCAGGGCGGCGATCCGAATATCACGCCCGATCCCGCCATCGACCTCTCGCTCATCAACAATGCGATCCTCGAGTTGTACAACGCGTTTCGACGGCCGGTGAACTTTGGATCGGGCCCGGCCGCGGAGGAGCCGACGGCGCTCGAGCTGAGTCAGCGTCAGGAGGACATCGGCAGCAACAACTGGGTGGTCAGCGGCAAGCTGACGCAGAGCGGCTACCCGATGATGATGAACGATCCGCATCGCAATCAGGGCGCGCCATCGCTGCGCTACTGGGTGCACCTGGTCGCGCCCGGCTGGAACGTGATCGGCGGCGGCGAGCCGGTGCTGCCCGGCGTTTCGATCGGTCACAACGAGTCCGGCGCGTGGGGGCTGACGATCTTCGGATCGGACAGCGAAGACCTCTACGTCTACGACACGAACCCGTCGAATCCGAATCAGTACAAGTACCGCGGCACGTGGGAAGACATGCGCGTCGTCGCCGACACGATCCCAGTGAAGGGGCAGTCGCCGGTGGCGGTGGAATTGAAGTATACGCGTCACGGTCCGGTGCTGTCGGAGGACAAGGCGCATCACAAGGCCTACGCGCTGCGCGCCGCGTGGATGGAGATCGGCGCGGCGCCGTACCTCGCGAGTCTCCGGATGGATCAAGCGAAGAGCTGGCAGGAATTCGTCGACGCGTGCAGCTACTCGCGGATCCCGTCGGAGAACATGGTCTGGGCCGATCGCCAGGGCAACATCGGGTATCAGGCGGTCGCGATCACGCCGCTGCGGCCGAACTGGTCCGGACTGGTGCCGGTTCCCGGCGACGGACGCTACGAGTGGAACGGCTTCCTGCCAATCACCGCGCTGCCGCACGTCGCGAATCCGGAGAAGGGGTATTTCGCGACTGCTAACAACTATCTGTTCCCGCCGGATTTTCCGTACAAGGAAGCGCGGCACTACACCGGCGCCGATCCATTCCGCGTGTCGCGTATCAGCGAAGTGCTCGGATCAGGTCGATTGCACACCGTCGCCGACATGATGCGCCTGCAGAACGACAACGTCTCGCTGCCGGCGCGCAGCCTGGTCCCGCTCCTTCGAGAAGTGACCGCCGGTTCCGATGCGGCCAGGAAATCTCGAGAGATGCTGCTTGCGTGGAACTACAGCGTCGACGCCGATTCCGTCGCTGCCGGCATCTACGAGATGTGGCAACGGCGGCTGACGGCGAACATGCGGAATCTGGTCGTGCCGAAGGAGGCGCAGTCGTTCGTCGGGCAGCCGAGCATGAAGCGTGTGATCGACTGGCTGAACGCGCCGGACGGCCGATTCGGCCCCGACCCGCAGAAAGGACGCGACGAAATCCTCGTGCGCAGCCTGACGGAAGCGGTCGATGAACTGGCGAAGAAGCTCGGCCCGGACATGAACGCCTGGCGCTGGGGCCAGGAAAAATATCACCACGCGCTGATTCGCCATCCGCTGGCCGACATCGCGACGCCTGACGCGCGCGCGAAGCTGAACGTCGGTCCGTGGCCGCGCGGCGGCGACAGCTTCACGGTGAGCGCGACCGGCAACGCCGACAATCAGACGTCCGGCGGGTCGCTCAAGATCATCGCGGACACCGAGAACTGGGACAACTCGCTCGGACTGAACAATCCAGGACAGTCGGGCGATCCCGACAGTCCGCACTACCGCGATCTCTTCGAGATCTGGTCGCGCGGCCGCTACTTCCCGATCTTCTACTCGCGGGCGAAGGTCGATTCGGTGGCGGAACAGCGTCAGACGCTTCAACCGATGCCGTCCTCAACCGCCAGCCGTCCGCATTAGAGCGCCACTCGAGTCCCGACTGAAGTGGCGCCTCGCTGGGGAGTGAAGCGGGACTTCGGTTACACGCCCTCGTCGGCCGACGGACCGTAGATCGCGGGCACCGGGATGTTGTTGAGGCGCAGGTAGACGCTCAGTTGACCGCGGTGATGGACGGTGTGATACAGCACGAAGCTGCGGAACGCGGCGATGCGCGGCATGGAGAACATCTCGTGACCGCCGCGCTTCAACGTCCACTGCGCCAGCAGCTCGGGGTCGCTCTTGTCGAGCCACGCGCGCGTCCGCTTGATCGTCTCGTCGAACGTCTCGAGAATCTCGTGGCGTGAAGTCTTGGCCTGCAGGTTCGGCGGCGCCGACGCCAGATCGAAAAACGGCTCGTTCAGGATATTCCCGCCCCAGTTCGGCAGGTTCGCGAGATGCGTGGCGAGGCCGCCCATCGACATCGATCGATCGTGCGGTTTCCACGACAGCTTGTCGTCCGGCACTCGTTCGAGCAGCTTCCGCGTCGTGCCCATTTCGTGATCGAATTCCGCCAGCAGTCCGTCCTTGATCGCCATGCGCCGTAGTGTAACGCGTGCAGCGCTGGTCGCGTGCGCGCTGCTGCTGACGACGAGGTGCCGTGAAGCGCCGCCACCGCCGCTGCTGGTGCCGGACGTGTCCGGCACGTACGTCGTGCCGGAACTGTCAGGGCCGGTGCAGGTGGTGCGCGATCGATGGGGTGTGCCGCACATCTACGCGCAGACCGCCGACGATCTCTTCATCGCGCAGGGATTCGTGCAGGCGCAGGATCGGCTCTTTCAAATGGATCTGTGGCGGCGATCGGTTCAGGGCCGGCTGTCGGAAGTCCTCGGTCCGAACTTCGTCGAGCGCGACGCGATGACGCGGCGCATGCAGTACCACGGCGATCTCGAGGCGGACTGGGCCAGTTACGGCGCCGACACGAAATCGATCGCCGCCGCATTCGTCATCGGCATCAACGCGTGGGTGGGGCTGGCGCGCCAACGGCCGCCCGAAGCCTTCGTCGCCGCCGGATGGAAGCCGGCCTTCTGGTCGCCGGTCGACCTGTTGAACCGGACCGACGCGTTCGTCGAAGGCGGCGACGCGATCGGCAAGATTCGCCGCGGCGGGATGAGCGACGTGATCGCCGACGCGCTCCGCAGCGTCGGCGCGCCGCCGTTCTTTGCCGGCGGCGGGCCGATCGATCCGGACCTCGTGGCGCTCGGATCGATCGGCCGCGCCACCGCCACGCGGTCCGGCTCGCTGTCGCTCGCCGAATCGGGGCGCAGGCTGGAACATCCATCGCGCCGCTATCTCGTCCACCTCAGCGCGCCCGGCTGGAACGTCATCGGCGGGACGGCGCCGTGGCGGCCGGGCGTCGCGATCGGTCACAACGAGCACATCGCGTGGGGCATGACGGCAATCGAGGCCGACACGCTGGACGTCTTCACAGACGACGCGGACCGGTTGACGGGCGCGTTCAAGGAATACATCGTGGTCAAGGGGCGCGCGACGCCGTTCACCTTCGATCGCATGTACGCCGCGCACGGCGTGATCATCGCCTCGGATCTCGAGCACCGGTCCGTATTCACGGTGAGATGGAGCGGCACTGAAGCGGGGACGGCGCCGGAGCTGGCGTCGCTGGCGATCGATCGCGCGACGACATGGGCGGAGTTTCGCGACGCCGTCGCGCGATGGAAGATGCCGGCGAGGCGAATCGTCTACGCCGACACCGCCGGCAACATCGGATTTCAGGACGCCGCGCTCGTCCCCATCCGCCGTGCCGGCGAATGGATCGGGCGGCGAACCGCGGAAGATCTGCCGCACGCGTTCAATCCGCGCGGCGACGCGATCACCGCCGCGGACGCGCGCGGCGACCATCGTTCAACCGCGGGCAGGCAGGCGCTGTTTGCCCATCCACTCGCCGTCACCGCCGCCAGGCGCCAGCGATTCGACATCGGTCCGCTCGCGCGTCCCGTCGACGATGACAGCCCGTTCCGCGCCGTGCTCGACGTGAACGACTGGGATCGCTCGCGCGCGGTGAATGCGCCCGGTCAGTCGGAATCGCCGGCGAGCCCGCATTTCTCCGATCTCGCGACCGCGTGGTCGTCGCATGAGCTCGTGCCGCTCGTGTTCAGTCGCACCGGAGTTCAGGCGAACGCAGAATCGACGATGACGCTCGTCAATCACGCCACGTCGGCCGCGCCTCGACCGCGCTGAGGAAATCCTTCGTGACCGCCGGATCCCCGTCGTTCTTCGCGGGCGTGAGCTTCAGGATCGTGCAGAGAAAATCGTAGATGTGGATGTTCTCGAGCGGCGCCACGACGATGCCGCGGCGGACGCGCGGTCCGGCGGCGACGAACAGTCCGTGCATCGATCGTAGCTGTGGATCGTATCCGTGCGCGCCGTTGCGAGCCATGGCGTCGGGCCGGCGCGCCGCCTCGCGCTCGTGGGTCGTCACCGTCCAGCCTTCGTCGAGCACGCCGACGATCGGCGTGATGCGCGGGTTGCTGCCGTAGTGAAATCGCGCCGGCAGTTCTTCGCGCTTGTAGATCGCGAGGTGCGGATTGCGGCCGTGCAGCTGGCGGTAGATCGGATCGAGGAGTCCGGGATACGGACGCAGCTGCAGGAAGGCGCCGAACTCGACGAAGTCGATCGCGTCGAGATCGATGTAGTCGTCGAGGAAGATGACCCGATCGGCCGGCGTCGGCGTCATGCCGTGGTCCGAGACGACGACGATCGTCGTGCGATCGTCGAGACCGAGGCGCCCGATGCCGGCGACGATCTGGCCGAGCGCGTCATCGAGCCGCGACACCGCCGCTTTCAACTCGCGCGACTCTGGTCCACTCTCGTGTCCGGCATGATCGACATCGCTGAAGTACATCGTCAGGAACGAGGGACGAAGATCGGCCGGCAGCGCCAGCACGGCGAGCACTTGCTGCACCCGTTCCGCCGGCGTCAAGGTGTCGTCGAAGCGGGCCCACGCCGTCGGCCGCTCGCCGCCGATCGGCGCTTCGCTTCCGGGCCATGAGAGCGGCGCCGCCCGCCGCCCCTGACGTTCGGTGGTGACCCAAATCGGCTCGCCTCCCCACCAGCGCGCTTCCCGCGCCGTTGCCGCCGACATCGAGAAGCGCTCGGGATAGGCGAGGTCGTCGATCGTGTTCTGCACGATGCCGTGATGATCCGGATACAGCCCGGTCACGATCGTGTAGTGATTCGGAAACGTGAACGTCGGAAACGAGGGAATCAGCTCCGCCGCGCGCACGCCGCGAGCGGCGAGCGCTCTCAGATTTGGCGCCGGCTCGCGATCGATGTAGTCCCATCGCCAGCCGTCGAACGAGATGAGGAGCAGGATCGAATCGGGAGGCGCCGCGCGCTGCGCGCCGAGCGTGACCGCCGCGATGACGATCGCGACGAAGATGCGAGCCGCACCTTTCACTTAGCGGCTCGATTGGACTGTACGGGTACTACCACACAACAAGCCTCGGACGACGATCCTGGGCCGCGACAACGGAGCGGCCCTCCAGAGACTCGAGGAGCGACGCCACTAGTTGATGACGCTGTCGGACGGAGGAGCAGGGGTCGCGATATCGATGGTGCGCACCGGACTCGTGATGATGACGCCGTCACCGCCGAGCGCGAACTCGATGTGGAAGCCGATGTGGATGCTGCGCAGCTTCAGGAAACTACCGCCGAGCGTGCAGCCGGCGAGACGCGCGCGCGTGAACTCCGGGAAGAACTCACCGCCGCGGACCATCACCTCGGCGTTCGCCGTCGAGATGACGATGATCTCGTAGACGCTGTGCCTGGTGCGCACCGTCACGCGATCGAGCGCCGTCAACTGATCGATCTGGATTCCGTCGTGCCACGGATAGGTCTGCCACGCGCTGAGCACCGCCGAGGCAGGCACCGCCGAATGACGGATCGTGGTCGAATCCATTGACCGCTATGGCTATTGTAGCGAATTTATTTGACGCGGTGGCAGTGATAACAGCCCAGCGCGTGGTGCGAGCGATTGTAATCGTAGGTCCGGGTGAAGTCGTATGCAGGCCTGCGCAGCAGACGCGCCATCCCCGGCATGATCACTTCGCGCATGTAGCCCGCCTTCGTCTGCTTTTCCGAATCGGCCAGATACCCGTAGATGGCGTTGCGCATCTGCGCGTCCATGCCGCCGCCGTAGGCCTCCCAGCCGCGCTCCTTCAC
>Ga0075425_100009758_pt1 | contig 10219 bp, 5 predicted proteins | sample SoiMethybrSBSTD4_FD_75300 | JGI IMG/M metagenome (GOLD analysis project Ga0075425, IMG submission 75300) | Bulk soil microbial communities from a Populus tree surrounding site in Tennessee, USA - Soil MetaG P. TD hybrid SBSTD4 | ecosystem: Environmental > Terrestrial > Soil > Tree plantation...
CAGACGCCGGGTGAGGACTCATGATGGCCCGTCAGCCATCGCTCCCAGTCCTTCATCCCCTCCATGTGAAGAATGGGGAGTTTCGCGCGCGTTGTCGATTTCACTGGATGGTCCGGTTCCCTCGGTGTGAAACGCTCTCGTTCGTATGATGCAATCAAACGCGTCCGGTGGGTCGTAGAAGGCGTCCGCCGTCGACTGCTCGTGCCCGCACTCTTTTGCGCTACACTGTTCCGGACCGCTCGCAAACCGTTGATTCCCAACGTGGAGAGATGTCCGAGTGGTTGAAGGAGCACGCTTGGAAATTGACTCCCGCCGCTCGTGCTGACGCACATCAAACCTCACCAACGCACTTTTGATCAACGACTTCCCACAACAACGATGTTCATGCGCGTGTCCTCGTAAATGCTGGTGTTGACCCCAGGTTTCGGGGGGTATGTGACACAGTTCTGACACAATTCGCGCGGCGGGTTGCGGCGATACCGAATCCTCGGCCCTTTCGATTGGATCTACACTGAGCGACACTTCCCGCATGTGGGACGCCTTACGGCTCGACGTCCGGCATTCCTTCCGCAGCCTGCGACGCGCTCCGGCGTTCTCCCTGATCGTCGTCGTCACACTGACGGTCGCAATGGGCGCGACCACCGCAGTCGGCAGCCTGCTCAACGCGCTCTTCGCCCGAAGGCTCCCCGTGCCCAGCCCCGAAGAGCTGGTGGCGCTGTCGCCGGTCGATCCGCAGGGCAACGCGACGGGTTATATCTACGCCGACACCTTCAACGCGTACCGCGGCGCCCAGCGCTCCCTCGCCGAGATGGCGATGTACTCCGGCGGAGGCCTCAGTCGCGTCGAGACACCTGACGGCGGATTCGACGCGGACACCGATAGGGTTTCACCTAACTACCTCGACGTTCTCGGTGTGCGGTTGTCGGCGGGACGTTTCTTCACCGACTCCGATGATGACGCGGTCGTCGTGATCACGGAGTTGATGCGCCGGCGTCTGTTCGGTAATGCGCGCGGCATTGGCGAGACGATCAGGATCGATGCGGTGCCAGCGACGGTGATCGGTGTCGTCGCCGAGGGCTTCGCCGGTCTGGAAATGGACTATGCGAACGACCTCATGCGGCCTCTCCGGCGGAGCCGGCCTGCAGGCGCCCCTTCCAGCCCGGCGCGAGCGAACAACGTGGTGGGACGCCTTGCGCGTGGAGTGTCCATCCGCGCGGCGCGCGCGGAGGCGCAGACGCTGTGGCCGTCGCTTCAGTCGGCGACGGTGCCGGCCACGTTGTCCGAGCCAGAGCGAGAGTCGCTCCTCCACCAGCACGTGGTGGTCGAGCCGCTGGCGTCAGGTTTTTCGGGTCTCCGCGGCCGGTACACCAACACGCTCGCGATGGTCCTGGCACTCATGGGATTGCTCCTCGCCGTCGCGTGTGCCAACCTCGCGGGCCTCACGCTGGCGCGATCGCTGACGCGTCGCCACCAGGTCGCGATTCGTCTCGCGCTGGGTGGAAGCGCGCGGCGCGTGTTCTGGCAACTGCTCCTCGACGGGCTCCTGCTGTCGGCGGTCGCGTTCGCCGGTGCGGTTCCGCTCGCGTGGGCCTTCGTCCGGGTGCTGCGGACAACGCTGCTGGCCGATCCCATGACGCACCCGTTTCCTCAGGCGACGCCTGATGCCGGCGTGCTCGCGGCGACGGCGTTTCTGACGCTGGCGACGGGTCTCGCGATCGGCGTCGTCTCGGCGCAGCGGTCGGTCGCCGTGCGGGTGGACGAAGGCCTGCGTGCCGGCCGTCGGGTCCTCGAGTCGCTCGGAGGCTTCGGGCGGGGCCTGCTCGTCGCGCAGGTCGCGTTGTCGATGACGTGCCTCGTCGTCGCGGGACTCTTCATCTCCACGCTCGCTCGTCTTCGGGCGAACGACGCCTCGCTGCAGTCGCAGCGCATCGTCTTTACCCGCGCTTATCGCGCGCCCGGAGATCAGACGCTGCTGACACCCGAGTACTACCGAGCGCTCGTTTCCGATCTGTCGCATATGCCGGGCGCCGATGCGGCGGCACTGGCCGTGTATTACCCGACGTACCTCTCCTTTCCGATCGCGATTCCTACGGAGCGCTACAAGAGGACCGATACCGCCGCCCTGCCGGAAGCCGCCGCCCTGCCCGAGCTCGTATCGCCCGGCTTCTTCGATTTGTTCCGATTGCCGCGGCTGCAGGGGCGCGACATCACCTGGGATGACGGCCCGGGAAAGCCCGACGTGGGGCTGATATCCGCGTCACTCGCGCGCGCGCTGTTTCCCGCGGGCGATGCCGTCGGTCATCACCTGCGGCGCGCCGGATCGGAGCCTCGTGACATCGAGATCATCGGCGTCGTCGCGGATGCCCCGTATGGGAAGCTCGACGACCCGCGGCCGTTCGTCGTCTTCCGGCCGATTTTGCAGGATCCCGCACGCTCGCAGTTTCCGATTGCGTACGTCCGCGCGAGCGGCGACCTCGCGACCGTGCGCGACGGCTACACCCGCGTGGTGAAGGCGCTGGGACATCGACTGCTGCGCAGCTTCTTCATCACAACATCAGAATGGGTGGATCATGTGCTGGCGCGGGAGCGTTTCATCGCAACCCTGGCCGGCTTCGCAGCCGCGCTCACGTGCCTGCTGGCATGCATGGGCGTGTACGGGATGCTTGCGTACTCCGTGACGGCGCGGGTTCGAGAGATTGGAGTGCGCCTGGCGCTCGGCGCCGGGCCCCGTCGCGTCGTCTGGATGATCGTGCGGGATGGCCTGGCGATCGCCGGGCCCGGTGTGCTCATCGGCGCCGGGTGCGCGTGGGCCGCCGCGCGGCTCGTCCGCGCACAACTCTACGGCGTCACCCCTGGTGATCCGCGAACCGTGCTGCTCGCCGCGGCCATCTCTCTGGCAACAGCGTTCGCAGCGTCATGGTTTCCGGCGCTGCGCGCGGCGACGGTCGCGCCGATCGAAGCACTGCGCGAGGAATAACCATCTGGATTGCGGCACTATCGAATGACTCGTTCTTTGAGTTCGCTACCACGTGGGAGGACGTGACGCCGCCACGCGCTCGAATGTTTGCACCACGGCTCAACAGAATCGCCGTAAGTGATCGAGGGACATTACAAGGTCTGACACAATCGCCGCTGACGCGGGCTCTCGGCAATCCGCAAACCGCTGAACGGAAAGACTATCGAGGAATGTGCTGCAAGGGTTTCGGCGTGTGCGATAATCTGACCCACGCCGCTCGCAACTTGTTGATTCTAAATGCGGAGAGATGTCCGAGTGGTTGAAGGAGCACGCTTGGAAAGCGTGTGTAGGGGAAACTCTACCGTGGGTTCGAATCCCACTCTCTCCGCCAGACTTCGCCGGTCAGAAGGTTCACACCGCCGCGGATCGGCTGAGCGCCTCACTATTTATCCTGGACACACACGAACCGGGAGAACCAGATGCGGGATTTCGCGTGTCCAACGTCCGCGGCTGCTGTCGCCATGCTCGTCGCCTCGTGCCTCTCGGCGACGGCACAGGAGTATGCAGGGCGCGAGAAGCTGCGGGCGCAGTCGAACGAGTTCCGCAAGGAAGTGATCGCGGTGACCGACGGTGTGTTCGTGGCCGTCGGTTACTCGGCGAGCAACGTGATTCTGATCCAGGGCGACGCCGGATCGATCGTCGTTGATACGTCCGCCGACCCGGCGGCCGCGCGCGCGATTCGGACGGCGTTCGGCGATCGCCTGCGTGCGCCGGTGCGCGCGATCGTCTACACGCACTCACATCCGGATCACACCGGCGGCGCGCGTGTGTTCGCGGGCAGCGACCAGCCGGAAATCATCAGCCACGAGCGGCTCCGCGACGCCGTTCCGGACATCGGCCGCGCCGGCCGCGATGGCGGCGATCAATTCGGCATGGCGCTGCCGGCGTCGGCGTTCATCAACGCGGGCGTGCAGCTGGAATTCGGGCGCGTCACGCCGCCCACGGTCGAAGGATACCTGCCTCCTACGCGCACGTTCGGCGGAGACGAATTGTCGCTGACGATTGCCGGCGTCCGGCTGCAGCTCCTCTACACGCCAGGCGAAACGATGGACACGATATCGGTCTGGCTGCCCGATCGGCGGGTGCTGATGACCGGCGACGACTTCCTCCGCGCGTTCCCGAACGTCGCGCCGATTCGCGGCGCCCGGCTGCGCACGCCCGAGGTCTGGATCGCGAGTCTGGAAAAAATGATCGCGCTGGGTCCCGAGGACATCGTCCCCGGTCACACGCGCCCCGTTCTCGGCGGTGCCGCCGCGCGCGCCGCGCTCGCGGCGTACCGCGACGGCATCCAGTCGATCCTGGACCAGACGATCCTGGGCATGAAGCGCGGCGAGCGACCGGGCGAGCTCGTGCAGCACGTCAGGCTGCCGCCCGATCTCGCGCAGAACCCGTTTCTTCAGGAGTTCTACGGCAGCGTCGAATGGACCGTTCGCGGCATCTACGCAGACCGCGTGGGCTGGTTCGACGGAAACGCCACCAGCCTGTTTCCGCTCGTGGAGAAGGATCGCGCGGCAAAACTGGTCGGCTTGATCGGCGGCCCCGAGCGCGTGCTCGCACGCGCTCGCGAAGCGATCGACGCGCGCGAGTTCACCTGGGCCGCCGAGCTCGCCGACTACGTGCTGGCGAACGACGCCGCGAACGCCGACGCGAAGCGGATCAAGGCGCGGGCGCTCACGGAACTGGGCGAGCGGCAGATCAACGCGATCGCCCGGAACTATTACCTGTCCTCGGCGATGTACCTGCTGCGGAACTAGCGCCGAGTCTGCGAGGTGTCTGCCATGAAACGGATCCTCCTGATGCTCGTCGTGCTCCTGGCCACGGGGTCGCGGGCATGGGCCACGTGGTCGGTGATTGCCGTCGACAGAACGACCGGTCAGGTAATCATCGCGTCGGCGACCTGCGTCGCCCAGGGCGCGTTCGCGCGCAGGCAACCGAACCCCGCGCGCGATCTGATGGACGTCCAGGCCGTCATCGTGCCGGGCGTGGGCGTCGCCGCGTGCCAGGCGGCGGCCGACAACACGCGCCGCAACCAGATGACCGTGTTCGAGGAGCTGAAGAAGGGCACCGATCCCGCGAAGATCATCGAGCTGTTGCACATGGATCCCGACATCGAGCGGCGGCAGTTCGGGATCATCGACGTTCAGGGACGCACCGCCGGCCATAGCGGGAGGGGCAACTCCACGGCGTCGCTCGCGGTCCCCGGCCACGTCGGCGATTTCTATTTCCAGGTCCAGGGCAACACGCTCTTCAGCGATCAGGTCGCATACGAAGCGGCGCTCGCCTTCACGCGCGCCAGGGGCACGCTTGCGGATCACGTCATGGCGGCGATGGACGCCGCCGACGCGAAGGGGGGCGACAAGCGCTGCAACTGCGAGACCGAGCCGAAGCCCGCGGCGCCGTGCGACGGCAAGACGGCGCACGTCGCCTACATCCTCATCGCGAACAAGGACGACGTGACGGAGTCGTCGCACAATCGCGGGAAGTACTTCGCCTACATCCGCGCGACCGACGAGGACATCAAGCCGACCGAGAACGCCAATCCGGTGAAGACGCTGCGGATGCGATACGACGCGTGGAAGAAGGCGGGATCGAAACCATTCGCCGCGGTGCCGACGACATAATCACATGGGGCTCCGCCCCATACCCCGGCTCCTCGCTCGCGGGGCCCCTACACCCCGCTCCGCTTCGTCGCGTCGCGCTCCCGCGCGTCTTTCTTAGATGGGGCTCTGCCCCATACCCCGGCTCCTCGCTCGCGGGGACCCCTTCGCCCCGCTCCGCTCGTCGCTTCGCGCTCCCGCGCGTTTGACTCCCTTCCGACTCCGGACTAGTGACTCGCGACTAGTGGACTCGCGACTCGTGACTCGCGACTAGTGACTTGTTGAGCCCCGCTCTGCTTCGTCGCGTCGCTCTCCCGTGCGTCTGACTCCCGACTCGCGACTAACGACTCCCGACTGACGTCCAACCATGGCTTTTCGCTCGCGGGGCCGCGCCTGCGCGCGGCACGTTGCGCGATTCAGGCGCACACGTTGCGCGAGTCAGCCATTGCCGCACACGCGCTTTCCCGAGCGCGTTGACGGCGAACGAGAGCGCGATCAGCCGCACGTCGAGCCCCAGCGAGCCGCGGCGAACGTAATAGCGATCGAGCACGAGCGCGCGCGCCGCCGCCGCCGGCGCCGCCAACTGCGCCAATCCCGTCAGCCCGGGCGCGACCCGCCACCGGAATTGGTGCCGCCGCGACGTCCATCCCAGCCGCGCGACGTCCTCCGATGTCAGCGGCCGCGGGCCGACCGCGCTCATCTCTCCGCGCAGGATGTTGAGAAACTGGGGCAGTTCGTCGAGTCCGGTCGCCCGAAGCACGCGCCCGACGCGCGTCACGCGGCCGTCGCGCATCGATCGGAACTTGAGGATCGTGAACACGCGCCGCCCGCGGCCCAGTCGCGGCTGCGCGAACAGCACCGGCCGTCCGTCGTCGGCGAGGATGGCGGCGCAGACCGCGGCGAGCACCGGGGCGAAGAAGAGAAGGCCGCCGAGCGCGCCCGCGACGTCGAAGAGTCGTTTTCCCATGACGGAGGGCCGGCATTACAGGCCGGCCTTGTTTTGGTAATATACTTTGTATTACAAAGTATGTCACCCTGCCTCCGCGTAACGCTCGTTCTGCCTGCCCTGACCGAAGCCATGCGGCGACGTTACGATCTCCCCGTCGAGCGACGCTGCGCCCGTGCCTTGGTTCCCGCCGCCGCGGCCGCCGGACTCCGGCTCGTCAGGAGGCCACGACGACCTGAGGCTCGTCCCCTCGTCGATCTGTCAGATTCTCGACCGGCGGATCTGTCAGATTTTCAACCGGCGTTGACATTGTCTTCGCTTTGGCATCACGGATGTTGTCCTGGCGACCGCCTGTGTTCATCTGGCACCGTATTGATCGAAAGAGCTTTCCCGAGGCTTGAAGAAGCCTTCGTGAATGTTCATCCGGGCATCGCGCGTCTTGTCCCGGCGACCGCGCGTGTTCATCTGGCACGGTTTTGATCGAAAAAGCCTTCCCGAGGGTTGAAAACGCTTTCGTGAATGTTCATCCGGGCATCGCGCGTGTTGTCCTGGCGACCGCGCGTGTTCATCTGGCACGATTCCGATCGAAAAAGCTTTCCCGAGGGTTGAAAACGCTTTCGTGAATGTTCATCCGGGCATCGCGCGTGTTGTCCTGGCGACCGCGCGTGTTCATCTGGCACGATTCCGATCGAAAAAGCTTCCACGAGCGTTGAAAAAGCTCTCGCGTGCGTCATGCGTCGCAGAACGATGCTGTGCGCTAATTCCCGCTGCCGCGGCCGCCCTGACCCGGTGGCGGCGACGGGATGACGAAGTCTCTCGGCGGCTCGGCGTCGAGCAGGTACCGAACGAAATAATCCCACCGCCGCTTCATGACATAGCTGGCCGGCGTATACCCGTGCCCTGAGTTCGGGATCAGGAGCATGTCGAATTCCTTGTTCGCCTTGATCAGCGCGTCGGCAACGAGCAGCGTGTTGTACGGCGGCACGTTGTTGTCCATCGTCCCGTGGATCAGCAGCAGGTGCCCCTTCAGGCCCGCGGCCTGCGTCTGCGTCGCCTCGATCGCGTAGTTGTCGGTGCCGTCCGGGTTCTTCACGAGCGGCCCCTGGTAGCGCTCGCCCCAGTCGTCTTCGTACTGCCGCTGGTCGTGATTGCCGGACTCGGCGATCCCCACCTTGAAGAAGTCGTTGTACGGCGCCCGCAGCAGCGCGTCGGCCGTAATGAAGCCGCCGCCGGAGTGGCCCCACATCGCGGCCTTGTCGATGTCAATCCACGGATACTTCGCCGCCAGTTCCTTCATGCCGGCGATCTGATCGGGGATCGTGTTGTGGCGGCCCATCGCGCCGTAATAGGCGTCGGTGTAGGCCTTCGACCGGTTCGGCGTGCCCGTGCCGTCGATGCTGACCACGACGAATCCCAGTTCGGCGAGCGCCTGCTTGTCGCCGCGCGCGGCCGTGAACGCGCGCGAACCCACGCTGCCGGACTGCGGACCGGGATAGGCGTTGTTGATGATCGGATACTTCTTCGACGGATCGAAGTTGGTCGGCCGGAAGAGCATCCCGTAGATGTCCGTCTTGCCGTCGGCCGCCTTCATCTTGATCTGCATGGGCGGCTTCCAGCCGGTCGCGAGCAGCCTGCTGATGTCCGCCTTCTCGAGCGGCATGATCACCGCGCCGGTCGCGCCGTCGCGCAGCACCGTCTCGGGCGCGACGTCGGGCTGCGAGAACGTGTCCACCACGTACTTGCCATCAGGCGAGATCTGCGTCGTGTGCGTGCCGTTGTCCGGCGTGAGCGACACCTGGTCCTTGCCGCTCAGCCCGATCCGGTAGAGATGCGTGAAGTACGGATCCTGGCCCTTTTCCTTGCCGACCGCTTCGAACCACATCGTCCTTGTGGCCTTGTCCAGTTTGGCGATGCGCGTGATCGGACCGACGCCGCCGGTGATCTGGTCCTTCGGCTGGCCGGTCCTGATGTCGTAGAGATACATCTGCGCGACGCCGTCGCGCTGCGAGTACCAGAGCGCGTCGTTCGTCTCCCAGAGAATCTGCCACTGCACGCGCGTCTGCACGTGCGTCTTCTCCGTCTCGGTGAACAGCGTTCTCACCTCACCCGTCGCGGTGTCGGCGATCTTCGCCGTCGAGTTCTTGTGGAAACGATCCGTTGACACGAACCCGAGGCGCGCGCCGTCCGCGCTCCACAGGTATTCGCCCATGTCGATATCGTCTTCCGACATCGCGCGGTGGAAGTCGGGCGGCATCTTCAGCCGCGTCATCGCGCCCGTCTCCACGTCGATGACGACGCGGCTGATCATCGCGACGTCCGGATCGCCCGGCAGCGGGTACTTCCACGCACGCAGGACCGGGTGGCCGCCGTTGACCGGCGTCTCGACGAGATACATGTCGCCGACCTTGCGCTCGTCCTGCTGCTGCGTCGCGATCTTCCTGCCGTCCGGCGACCACGACAGCGACGGCGCGGCGCTGGTCACCCAGCCGGCGTTGCTCGTCGCGTAGCCGAAGTCCTTCGCGCCGTCGGTCGTGAGCTGGCGTTCCTGCCCGGTGGCGACGTCTTTCACCCAGAGATTCCAGTCGCAGATGAAGATCGCCTTCTTGCCGTCAGGCGACATCGACGGCGGAGGCGCACCGGACATCCCCGTGACGTTGGGGCCGCACGATCTGGAAAGCGTGACGCCGGCGCCGCGCCCGCCGCCCCGGCCGCCGCCACGACCGCCGCCGCGCCCGCCTCCCTCCGCCGGCTGACCGCCTGCGGGCGGCGTCGCCACCGTTTCGCGCGTCTTCCTCGCCGGATCGATGACGACGTTCTCGGTGCCGGCCGGCGTCGTGCGGGCGTACCAGAAGCGGCCGTCCGGCAGCCAGGTGACGTTGACGGTGTCGCCGAACACCAGCGGATTCACGGTGGGCGCGAGCATCTTGACGGCGCGTTCGTAATCAGCCGTCGTCACCACGCGCCGCTGCTGCGCGACGCCGCCGGCAGTCGCGAGCAGGGTGAGTACCGCGATGGCGGAGAGAGAACGAAGCATTCGCGTGCTCATCGGCCGTTGCTCCTCTTCGCCGATCCCGTCGGCTGTGCGGCGGTGCACGACTCCGGCGCCGGCGGCGGCGTCTGGCCCGCCGGCAGCGGCGGCCCGTAGAACTCGCGGACCGGCGTCACCGGCACGTTGCCGCGTCCCGCGGCCCGGGCAGGCTCCGGCGGCGGAGGCGGCATCGTCGCCGCCGAGCAGCGCGGGAGCATCTCGGGCGCCATCGCCAGCGCGTACGCGGCCAGCGCTTCCTCGACCGCGGCCTCGCGGACGTCAGGCTCGTAGATGCGCTCGTACGTGTCGTAACTCGTGTGATGCGTGAACGTGTTGTAGTCGAACGGATCCTGGTTCAGGCCGATGCCCGGCAGCCCGGCGTTGTTGAACGACGTGCTGTCCGTGCCGCCCGTGCTGCGGCCGAGCGTAGGGTTGACGTTGTTGAAGCCCCAGTCCTTGAAGAGCGACATGGCGTCCTGCACCTGCTTCGCGGCTTCGGGCGGACCGAAGACGCTCGCGGCGCGCGGCTTGCCCGTGCCGGAGTCGAGGTTGAGATAGCCGTTGAACTTGAACCATTCCGGCTTCGGGTTCTCGGCGCTGCCGAAATGCTGCGCGACGTAGGCGATCGATCC
>Ga0075425_100009760_pt1 | contig 10219 bp, 3 predicted proteins | sample SoiMethybrSBSTD4_FD_75300 | JGI IMG/M metagenome (GOLD analysis project Ga0075425, IMG submission 75300) | Bulk soil microbial communities from a Populus tree surrounding site in Tennessee, USA - Soil MetaG P. TD hybrid SBSTD4 | ecosystem: Environmental > Terrestrial > Soil > Tree plantation...
CCACACCTTGCTCCAGCGCTCGGACGTCAACCTCTCGACGCAGTCGTTCCTCCTGTCGGCCACGCCGGACTTCCCGCAGGAATCGAGCCGCGACCTGCCCCCGCTGACCGCCGTGCCGACGGGCCGGAAGGAGCTGCTCGACAACTACGACGTCGTGATCCTCGGCGACGTCAACCCGTACTCGATCTCCCCCGATCCCGCGCGCTGCGAGGAGTTCATGGCCTCGCTGCACGAGTTCGTCGAGCGCGGCGGCGGCCTGATGATGATCGCCGGCGAGTACGACGACCCGCGGTCGTTCGTCGGGACGCCGCTCGAGGAGCTGCTCCCGGTCGTCGTCGACCCGACCGCCGGCACCGGGATCGAGGGCACGCTGACGAAGACCTGGCACCCGCGGCTCGAGGACCCGGCCGACCCGCACGAGGTCGTGCGCCTGCTCCCCGACGAGCGCACCAACCGCGCGCTGTGGGAGGACGAGGGCGGGCTATCCGGCTTCTATTGGTTCAGCCCGGTCCTGCGCGCGAAGCCCGGCGCGCAGGTGCTCCTGCGGCACCCGAGCGAGGGGAACGCCGGCGGGCGCTACCCGCTGCTCGTCGCCGGCTGGTTCCCGGCCGGGCGCACGCTGTTTGTCGGTTTCGACGAGACCTGGCGCTGGCAATACCGCTTCGGCACGCGCTACCACGAGCGATTCTGGCGCAACGCCGTGCGCTGGGTCGCCCTCTCACGGCTGCGCAACGGGGACCGCCGCGTGCAGATCGACGCCTTGAAGGCCCGCTACGACCTCGACGAGCGAGTGACGCTCGAGGCGCGCGTCCTCGACCAGGACTACCGTCCGTCCGAGCGCCCCGAGCAGGTCGCGCGGCTGACCGCGCCCGACGGGACGACGAGCGAGATCAAGCTCGAACGCGCGCAGGACCGGCCGGGCCTCTACCGCGCGAGCTTCGATCTCGAGCGCCCGGGCCTGTACACCGCCGCGATCGACCTCCCGGGCGAGAGCGGCGGTCCGCGCGTCGCCTCGACCGAGTTCGAGGTCGCGCTGCCGTCGCGCGAGAACGCCGACCCCTCGCCCGACCCGCAGACGCTGGCCTCGATCTCCTCGCTGACCCGCGGGCGCGCGCTCGACCTGGCCCACGTCCAGGACCTCCTGGAGGAGTTCCCCGGCCACGAGGAGCGCCGGGAGCCGATCTCCTCCGAGCTCGACGACGCGTGGGACAATTGGGGGACCCTCCTCCTGGCCCTGGCCCTGCTCTCGACCGAGTGGGTTCTGCGCAAGCGCTGGGAGCTGATCTAGAGGGTCGCGCCGTGCTCCTCCCCTTCCTCCCCCTCGCGCTCGCGCTCGCCACCGGCCCGGCGGCCGGCGCGACCGCGCTCGCGTCCCGGGGCCCGGCGCCCCAGGTCCTCGGGGTCCGCGGCGATCCCTCGCAGGAGCCCGACTCCGAAGCCGAGACCCGACCCTACAGGATCCCCGACCACGGGGCGGCGAAGAGCCGGATGGAGCGCGCCGAAGAGCACGCCGCGGCGCGGCGCTACGGCGAGGCGCTGACCGAGCTGCAGACGGTCCTCGAGGAGTACCGGGGCGACCTGCTCGCGGCCGAGAAGCCCGCCGCCGCGGGCCGCGCGCCCTCGTCGGCCCAAGCCGTCTTCCCCGGCGCGTCGCGCCGCGCGCGCGAGCGCCTGCTGCGACTCCCGCCGGAGGCCCGCGCGCTCTACCGCCAGCGCTACGAGCGCGACGCGACCGCGGCCTACGAGCGGGCCCGCGACCGAGGCGATCGCGGCACGCTGGCCGAGGTCGCCCGCCGCTGGCCGCTGACCGAGGCCGCGCAGCGCGCGTGGTGGACGCTCGGCGACCTCGAGATGGAGCGCGGCGAGGCGGACAAGGCGCGCGCCGCCTGGCGCCGGGCGCTGGCCGCGCTGCTCGAGGATCCCGGGCTCGAGCTCTCGACCGCGCCGGACTGGCGCAAAGCGGAGGAACGACTGGGCTCGGCACCTTCTTCCGCGTCCGACCCGCTGCGCGCGGGCGCGCGCCGGCGCGCGGAGCTCGCGCTCGCCTCCCTCGAGACCGAAGCGGGCCCGGCCGCGTCGGCGCCCGTGGCCGACGCGCTCCATCCGCTCGCCCCGAGGCCGGCGCAGGCGGCGCCGAGCGCCCAGCTCGAGAGCTGGCCCGAGCCGCGCACGCTCCCGCGCCACCCGTTCCTGAGCGCCGGCGAGGCGCTCTTCCCGGTGCGCATCGGCGACGCGCTGCTCGTCTCGACGACGCTGCGCCTGATCGCGCTGCACGCCTGGTCGGGCGCCGTCCTCTGGGACAGCGGCGAGCCCGAGGGCTGGGGCGACATCGTCACGGACCGGGAGCGCGCGCCCTACTTCGAGGGCGTCGACGACCGCGCCGCGATCGTCGCTCCCGCGGCGGGAGGCCGCGTGGCGCTGGCGGCGCTCCAGATCCCGCTGACGTTCGTCGGGAGCTACCACTACAGCTCGAACGTCGCGGTCACGACGATCATCCCCGACCGCCGACTGTTCGCCTTCGACCTGGAGAGCGGGCGAAGGCTGTGGAGCCACCAGCCGCCTCCAGGTTGGGACGGCGAGTCGGGCGGCTTCGCCGACCGGATGAGCGTCGCCGGACCGCCGATCGTGTGCGGCTCGCGCGTGCTCGCGCCGTTCTACCGGCTGCAGGGCCGCATCGACTACCACGTCGGCTGCTTCGACCTCGAGACCGGCGCGCTGCTCTGGTCGACGGCCCTGATCAGCGGGCAGCGCGAGCTCAACATGTTCGGCCGCGCCGAGCACGAGTTCTGCGCGCCGCCGCTCGTCGTCTCGGGCGACCGCGTCGTCGCGCTGACGCAGCTCGGCACCGTCGCCGCGCTCGACCTCTTCACCGGCGAGCTCCTGTGGGAGACGCCCTACGACCAGATCCCGCTCCCGCGGAACGCGATCGGCGGCTTCAAGGCGCCGCTCCGCCGCTCGGTGTGGCGCAACGCGCCGCCCGTCGTCGTCGACGGCGTCGTCGTCGCGACGCCCTACGACAGCCTGGAGATGTCGGGCATCGACCTCGACACCGGCACGGTGCTCTGGAGCGTCGGGCACCCGACGATCCAGGAGCTCTGCGGCGGGGCGTCGGTCGACCTCCTCGTCGGCGCGCGCGGCAACCTCGTGTTCCTCTCGGGCAGCGGGCTCGCGGCGCTCGCGTCCCCGCGGAGCCTGCGTCAGGCCCCGCCCGCGGCCCCGCGCTGGGTCGACGCGGACGAGGAGTACCTCGAGAAGGTCACCTGGCGACCGGTGCTCGCCGGCGACCGGATCCTCGTGCCCCTGAAGGAGCACCGCGTCGAGGTCGACGCGGAGACGGGCGTCGCCATCGCGAGCACGGCCTGGGATCCGTCCGGGACCGGGGGCAACCTGACCGTCGGGCCCGGGGAGGTCTGCTCGGTCTCGAACACGCACGCGGCCGGCTGGTTCGACTGGAACCTCCTGACCGAGAAGGCCCGCGCCGACGTGAAGGCGCACCCCGACGACGCCAGCCGGGCGCTCGCGCTCGGCCGCCTCCTCGCCGACCGCGCTGCGTCGGAGTGGCAGCGCGGCCAGACCGACCCGGCGCGCGCGCACCTGGCCGAGGCCGAGTCCGCGCTCGAGGGCTCGCTCGCCTCCCTCAAGGAGGGCGAGCGGTCGCCGGCCGCGGCCGAGATGCACCGCGTGCTGCGGACGCAGGCTCGGCTGAAGGCCGGGCTCGCGGACCGCGCCGGCGCGCTCGCCGCGCTGAAGCGCGCGCGGGGGCTCGCCCCGGACGCGGGCGCGCTGCGCGACACGCTGCTCGAGGAGATCGCGCTCCTGCGGGCAAGCGCCGGCCGGGACCCGCGCCAGAACCCGGCCTACCGCGACGCGCTCGCGGCGATCGAGCACGCCTCCCCGGACCTCCCGATCCTGTGCGAGGGCGCGCCGCCGGACGCGGGCGAGCTCTCGCGCGAGCCGGACACGGGCCTGCCGCTCCTGCTCCCCGTCGTCGGCTCGCTGGCGCGCAAGGACAGCGCGCCGTTCGAGGTGCCCGCCGGCCTGTGGGTCCTCTTCGAGCGCGCGACCGGCGCCGCGAGCGCGGGCGACTCGGCCGCCGAGTTCCTCGAGCTCCACGCGGTCCTCGAGCGCTTCCCCGACGTCGAGCTCGCGCAGGGATCGGCCGCGCAGATCGCCTCCGACCGCATCGGCCGGCTCCTGCGCGAAGGCCGGCGCGACGGCTACGACGCGTTCGAGGCGCGCGCCCAGAAGCTCTTCGACGAGGCGGTCGCGTCCGGCGACGAGGCGAAGCTCGGCCTCGTTGGCCGGCTGTACCCGCACTCGCGGGCCGCGGAGTCCGCCGACGACCGGCGCCTCGCGCGCGCGATGGAAGCCGGCGATCCGGCGACGGTCGCCTCGATCGTGCAGTCGATCCTGCCGCGCGCCTCCCCGGGCGCGGCGGGCGCCGGCTGGCACATGGCGGACGCGAGCGAGCGGGAGATCCGCACGCTCCTGCGGCTTTCGGCGGCGATGTCGCGCGCCGGCAACCGCGAGCTCTCGACCGGCCTCCTGCGCTCGCTCGCCTCGATCCGCGGCGACGTGCGCTCGGATCTCGACGGCGACGGCGGCCGGACGCTGGCCGAGCTCGCCGCCGGAAGCGCTCCCCGGCGCGCGCGGCCCGCGCCGAGCGCGCTCGGGCACTTCCGCGAGCTGCACCGCGAGGTCCGGCCGATCTCGAGCGAGTGGGAGGTCGTCGGCCGGCTGCCGCCCGAGGACGCCTCGGCCGACGAGGGCGGCGAAGGCGACCGCGGGCTCGAAGGCTACGCGGTCCTGCGCGCGACCGAGCGGGGATATGCGCTCGTGAACGCGCTCGTTGGCCCGCCCGACTCCGAGCCCGAGTTCGCCTTCCCCGACGTGCGCATCCCGACGCCCTCCGCGACGCTCGGTTCGAGCAACACGCCCTGGTCGAGGCGGACCGCGCTCGCGCCGGGCCGGATCCTCGTCGCCACCGTCTCGGGCGTCTCGGCGATCGACACGCAGGGCACGATGGCCTGGGCCTGGCGGCCGGAGGGCAGCACGCCCGCGTCGGTCTCGCTCGCCTGCGGCAGCGGCGTCGCGGTCGTCTGCGCGGACCTTGCGACCGGGCGGCGTTTCCTGCAGGCCCTCGACGCGCACTCGGGGGTCGAGCTGTGGCGCGTGCCGATCCTCGATCCGGGCCTCGCGTCCGTCCCGGTCCTCTCGGGCAGCCGCGTGGCGCTACTTCCGGCGCGGGGGCGGCGGCGCTGCCTCTCGCTCGACCTCTTCACCGGGCGCGACCCGGTCTCGTTCCAGCTCGAGAGCCCGGCCGGCGCCTCCGCGCCCGACGACGCCTGGACCGAGGGCGACCTGCTCGTCGTCCCCTGGTTCCTGCAGGCGCGCGAGCCCTCGACGAACCAGATCCTGGCCTACGACCTGCGCAACGGCGGGCGCGCCTGGCGCCTGGCCCTCGGCGACGACCGCGCCGCCCCGATGACCCCGGCACCGGTCGTCCCCGGCGGGCCCGCGGCGGGCGCCGACCGCGACGGGGGCCCCGACGCGCGCGAGCTCGTGGCCGTGCTCCAGTGCTCGGACCGCACATGGCTCCTGCTGCGGCCGCCGCTGTCGGCCAACGACCGGACCGGCTCGGCGTCGATCGCCGAGCTCTCTCCGCGGATCGGCGCCCTCTCCCCCCTGCCCAACGTGCGCATCGCGCTGACCGACCGCGTCCTGGGCCTGGTCGGAGCGGGGCGGGTCCGGATCCCGGCGACGCAGCTCTTCCTGCTGGCCAGCCGAGAAGGCTCGAACGACGCGCGGATCCGCGCGATCGATCTCGCCGCGGGGGCCGAGCTCTGGGCGCAGCCCTTGAAGCACGCCTTTCCGGACATGTACCAGATCCCGGCGCCGTACACGCCGATGCCGCTGCCGGCGCTGTCCGACGACACCGTGGCCGTGGTCTACTCGCTGCTGCCCAACTCGAACATCTCCTCGTCGACGTTCCTCGTATGTCTCGACAAGCAGAGCGGACGCGACCTCGTCTACCTGCCTCTGTCCCCGGCGCTCGGAAAATGCGATTCCATCCGGCTCCACCCGCTCGGCAGCGGACTCCTCGTCCGCGGCCTCGGCGGACTCGAGGTGTTGCGATGATCCTCTCCTCCCTCCTCCTCTCCGTCCTCTCCACGGCGCCCGCGGGCGCGAGCGCCGCGGCGCGCGCTCCGGTCCAGGAGCCCCGTGGGTCCGAGGACGCCGCCTCCGCGGTCGTCGTGACGCCCGAGCACCAGGCGGCCGTCGAGCGCGGGCTGGCGTGGCTCGCGGCGAACCAGTCGAGCGACGGCTCCTGGATCGCGAAGATCGGGTACAAGCTCAACAACAGCTACAACCACACGTCCGAGGACCGCGGCCACCTGGGCGTCACGGCGCTCGCGTGCATGGCCTTCCTCGCCGGCGGGCACCTGCCGGGACGCGGCGCCTACGGTCCGAACGTCGAGCGCGGGCTCGACTTCGTCCTCTCCTGCGTGCAGGAGGACGGGTACATCACGCGCTCCGGCTCGCGCATGTACGACCACGCGTTCGCCACGCTGTTCCTGGCCGAGGTCTGCGGCATGACGCACCGCGAGGACGTCGAGGCCCAGCTCCAGAAGGCGGTCGACTTCATCGTCAAGTCGCAGAACGACGAGGGCGGCTGGCGCTACGAGCCCTACTCGCGCGAGTCCGACATGTCGATCGTCGTGTGCCAGGTGATCGCGCTGCGCGCGGCGCGCAACATCGGGATCCGCGTCCCGAAGGCGACCGTCGACCGCGCGGCGCGCTACGTCGTCGGGTCGGCGTACACGCGCGATCGGCCCCAGGACATGCAGACCGGCTACCCCGGGCGGGCCTTCGAGTCGGAGATCGGAACGTTCCGCTACCAGAAGGACGTCAAGTCGCGGACGTCGTTCCCGCTGACCGCGGCGGGCGTCACGGCGCTCCACGGGCTCGGCGTCTACTCCGACGACCTGATCCGGAAGGGCCTCGACTTCCTCTCGCACGACCTCGTCAGCTTCGACCGCATGCCCTCGATCGACAGCCCGGTGTCCGAAGGCCACTACTACTTCTGGTACGGGCACTACTACGCCGTCCAGGCGATGTACACGGCCGGCAGCCCGTACTGGGAGCCCTACTTCGAGGAGGTGAGGCGCGTCCTCCTCTCGATCCAGAAGCAGGACGGCTCGTGGCCCAACGAGGTCGGACCGGGTCCGGCCTTCGGGACCGCGATGGGCGTCCTGATCCTCGAGATCCCCTACCGGTTCCTGCCGATCTTCCAGCGCTGAGCGGGCCCCGCCCCCTCCCCCCCGAGCGATGAACCCGGCGACGAACTTGTCGAAGGTCCTCGAGCGGCTGCGAGGGCGGATCACCCGCCTGGTGTGGACCCACGGCCTGGCGACCGTCGTCGGCGCGACCACCGCGCTCCTCCTGCTCGATTTCTTCCTCGACTGGTCCTTGCACGTGCCGCGCGGAGTGCGCTGGGTGAACGTGTTCGTGCTCGGCGCCCTGCCGACCTACCTCGCCCTGCGCACGCTCTTCCGGCCGCTGCGCGCGCGGCCGGACGCGACGGAGTGCGCGGTGCTCCTCGAGCGCGCCCACCCCGAGCTGCGCCAGGTCCTCGTCACCGCGGCCGAGCTCGATCGCGCTCCCCGCCCCGCCGCCGACCCGTGGATCGCGGCCGCGATCCGCGAGGAGGCCGAGGCGATCGCCGGGCGCCTCGACCCCTCGCGGGCCCTGGATCCGGCGGGGCCGAGGCTGAGGCTCCTCCTCGGTTCCCTCTCGACCGTCGCCTGCACCGCGGTCCTGCTCTCGCGGCCCGAGGCCGCGCGCGTCTTCTTCGTCCGCCTCTTCGGCGGCGACGCGGCCTGGCCGCAGCGCACGCACCTCTCGATCGAGGTCGCGGCCGCCGGCACGGCATCCTCCGCGCGCCCCTCGGCCGGCGCGAACCTCGAGGTGCGCGTCGCGCGCGGGTCGGACGTCCCGGTCCTCGTCCGCGCGGAGGGCGTCGTCCCCGAGGAGGTGACCCTGCACCTCTCGGGCGGGCAGCGCGCGGTGATCCCGGCCTCGGGCGGGGACGCATTCCGCACGCTGCTGCGGTCGGTGCAGGAGGACGTCGAGATGTACGCGACCGGCGGCGACGACCTCGACGAGGACCCGACCGTGCGCCTGGTCGTCCTGCGTCCGCCGGAGGTCGTCGGCCTGGCGGTCGAGGTCGAGCCGCCGGCCTACAGCGGCCTCTCGCCGAGCCTGCATCCGGGCGGCGACGCAGAGGTCCTGGCGGGCAGCCGGATCGTCGTCCACGTCCTCCCCGATCCCGCCGACGCGACCGGCCGGGCGCGGCTCCTGCCCGAGGACCGCGTCGTCCCGCTCTCGCCCGCGCCGTTCCCGAAGCCCGCGGCCGGCGACGCCGCAGCGGGTCCGGCGACCGCGAGCCCGCCCGCCGCGGGCCTCGCGTTCTCGCTCGCGCCCGAGAAGACGCTGCGCTACCGCATCGAGCTCTCCGACGCCTCGAAGCTCGAGAACCCCGACCCCGGCCTCTTCGCGATCACGGTCATCGAGGACCGCCCGCCGGAGGTCGAGATCCTGGCTCCCGGCCGCGGCGAGTTCGACACGGTGCCGGGGGGGGCGATCTCGCTGCGCGCGCGGGCGCGCGACGACTTCGGCGTCTCAAGGATGGCGTTCTCGGCCACTCCCCTCGCCTCCGCCGGCGCGGGCGAGGCCCCCAAGGTCCTGGAGCGCGACCTCGAGTGGCGCCTCGTCCCGCCCGCGGAGCGGACCGACGGCGACCGCGGCGCGGAGCGCCCGGCCGACGCCGCGCCCCCGGCGGACCGGCCCACCGACGCCCCGGGATCGCCGACCTCCCCGGGCCGCCGACCGCCGCCGCGCCCCGGCGAGCGGGACGCGGCCGCCCTGCGGTCGGCGCCCGGGACCTTCCGCGCCGTCGCGCGTGGCCGCGCGCGGCTCCAGGTCGCCGAGATCGCCGGCGCCGGCGGGGCGGCCCCCGGAGCGCAGGTCGAGGTCGTCGTCTCCGCGACCGACACGCGCGAGCCGGCTCCCCACGAGGGGCGGAGCGCGGCGCTGCGCGTGCGCGTCGTCTCCTCCGACGAATACCTGCGCCGCCTCCAGGACCGGCTTGGCCGCGCGCGCGCGACCGCGGCGTCGCTCTCGGAGCTCCAGCGCGGGAAGCAGAGGCGGACGCAGGAGCTCGCCGCCGGCCTCGAGAGCGACGCGGCGCTCAGCGGCGACGCGGGCGAGGAGATCTTCGCCGCCGCGACCGGCGAGCGCCGTGTCGAAGGCGACGCGCGCTCGCTCTCGCGCGAGCTGTGCTCGGCGCTCGAGGGCGTCCTCTACGCGCGGATCGACGACCGCGCGGCCGACCTGCTCGAGAAGGTCGACGCGCAGCTCGCCGACTCCGACCGCATCTTCGATCCCGCGGTATGGCGGGCGATCGCCGTCGAGGACCGCGCCGCCACCGGGGCGCCGTCGGGCCTCGCCGACCGGCTCCTGCGGATCGCCGGCCTGGCCCTCGAGGTCAGCGAGGTCGACGCCCCCGCGGCGACCGCGGCCCTGGCGCGGGCCCAGGACGCGACCGACCCGGCCCGGGTGCACTCCGAGCTCGCCGTCGCTGTGGAGAGCCAGAAGGCGGTGGTCGATAAACTCGAAAGCCTGCTGGAAAGGCTGGCCGAGTGGGACAATTACCAGTCCGTGCTCGGCCTGACGCGCGACATCCTGAGCGGACAGAAGACCCTCGAGGAGCGGACCAAGGCCTTCGCCAAGGAGCACTGATCGCCCGATGCGCCCGATCTCGACCACAGCCGGCTCGACGACGACCGGAACCCGACGCTCCAGGAAGCTGCTCCCGGCCCTGCTCCCGATGCTCGTCGGGGCGCTCGTTCTCCTGGCTGCGCGGCCGCCCGCCTTCGCAGCCCCGCAGTCCGGCGGATCGAGCCGCGAGCGGTCGGGTCTGGCCGAGGACCAGGCGCTCCTCCAGCGCCAGCTCGCGCGGCTCCGGCAGACGATGGAGGTCCTGGCTGCGCGCTTCGAGGCCGAAGGCCGGACGCACGCCGCGAAGCTCCTGCGCGAAGGGCTCGCGCACCTCGGCGACCGCGCGACCGACCAGGGTTCGAAGACGATCGACGAGCTGATGGGCGGCGCGCGCTCGAGCCTGGAGTCGGGCCAGACCGTGCAGGCCGTCGAGGTGCAG
>Ga0075425_100009765_pt1 | contig 10215 bp, 3 predicted proteins | sample SoiMethybrSBSTD4_FD_75300 | JGI IMG/M metagenome (GOLD analysis project Ga0075425, IMG submission 75300) | Bulk soil microbial communities from a Populus tree surrounding site in Tennessee, USA - Soil MetaG P. TD hybrid SBSTD4 | ecosystem: Environmental > Terrestrial > Soil > Tree plantation...
CGAAAGAGCAGGCCAACCGGGACAAGGACCGGGCGACTCTGCATGTCCTCCGCCAGACTCTCCGCATGAAACAAGAGCGCGGCGGAGGTGAAAGCTGACGGCGGCTTACACGCGATCTTGCGGCTTGAGCCAAGAATTCTGAGGCCCAACGGGTCGATCTCCCTCAGCCCAGGGCAACGCCCTGGGTTGAAGGATCGGATTCGCGCCGATGGGCGGCCTGAAGGGCCGCGCTAGGCTTGGCCGCCGATAGCGCACCCCGTTGGGGCGCTCGAGGGAATGCGTGGCCGTCGTGAACCCAGCCCGTTGGGCTGGTCTGAGGGAGCCCGGACCGTTGGCCCGGGGGACGCGGGCAGTCCCACCACAGCAGGGTATCCGGTGCCTTGTGACACAGAAGTACTAGGCTCTACTCCGGCCTCCCTCCAGAGTCCTCCTGGCCGAGCGCTTCGAGCAGGAGCTGCAGCTCGGCGGCGTTGCTGTAGTGTAGCTCAGGATCAGCAGCGAGCGCGGGGTTGCGGTCGCCGGCGAGGACGGCTTGGAGCTGCCGGATGAGCGCCGTGAAGTGTGGCGGATCATCGGGCTCAAGAAGTTGATTGAGTTGTTGCGCAGCCTTGGCTTCACCGTTCTGCTGGATCGCTTTGGCGACTCCTTCAATGAGCTGGAACAGGTTGTTCTGGCTGACGCCACCGGCACGGCGATAAGCCAGATAGGTCTCAATCGCCTGCTGCCGGGCAGCCTGAGCTGCCTCGGCATGGCCGGTGGCGCGTTCGAGATCTTCTAATAATGACCAAGCTTTCCAAGGCTCGGTTGCATGGCCATAAGGTTCTAAACACTCAATCGCCCATTGAAGCTCCTGCCGGCCTTGGTCGTAACGGCGCTGATCAATCAGGGTGCGGGCCAGGCTGCCTCGTGCCCTCCCCTCGTTGGCAAGATCCCCGGTCCGTACGTGTTTCTCCGCAGCTTGCCTATAGAAGGTCGCTGCCTCTTCCAGCCGGCCCATCCTGCTGTGGAGATTGCCCAGTTGGCCCAAGCAAAAAGCTTCGCCGGACAAGTCGCTTTCGCGCACTCTGATTGCCAGCGCTTGAAGATAGGCTTGCTCGGCAGGCTCGAACTGACCAGTTTCCTCATACACCATTCCAATCTGGTGCCAGGCCCCGGCCACCCCTCGCGGTTCGCCCAATGCGGCGAAGGCCTCCCGTGTTTCCGCGTAGATTTCCAGTGCCTCTTTATAGCGTTTCTGCAGAAACCGCACATTGCCGAGTTGGCCCTTGGTCACAGCCGCACCTCGGAGATCGCCCAAGCTCGGCGCTCGCAGGATATATTTTTCATAGGCTCCAACTGCATCATCCAAGCGCCCCAGGGCAACGAGGCAATCGCCGGTTTCCGTAAAGGTCCCATGAACCATGTGCTCCGCGGCTTTATCACCTGAATCGGCGAGCGCCTCAAAACGGCGCTGCGCTTCCGACAGGGGCATCAGGGCGTCCTCGGCCGCACCATTATTCTTCAGAGTCCGACCTAGAATGAAATGGGCTTCTGCGATGTCGTAAGCCGCCTGAGCGAAGGCCGTCTCACCAGCCGCGAGGCACATCGCGAGGAGCTGTTGAGCGGTGGCGTGCGCGGCGGGCAGGTCACCGCGTTCCAGAAGCCGCTCTATATGAGCAGATTCAGTAAGGTAGCGGGCGTGGCTCCAGTCACCTAACTTTTTCGCGGCTTGTTCGCGGATCCGTATGGTCCGGGCCAGAGCCTGCGGCCGGCCCAGTTCGGCCACCAATCGTTCCATGGTTGTAGCGAAGCCCACCACGCGCTCCGGTGGCCAGCGAGCCTGGAGCCAGTCCAGCATAGCGAGGAGGTTGGGCAGCTCCAGCAGCGTCAGTCGACTGGCGAGCCGGGCGTCCTTGAACAGCTCCTGGTAGAGATACCTTGTCAGTTGGGCCATCGCCTCGGCCCAGCGAGCACGGAAGGCTTCCACTTCGTCGGCAGCCAGCTCGCCGAGCAGATGGGGTGGCAAGCCGGGGTCCAGACACAGGTGACCATAGCCCATGTTTTCCCCCAGACCGACTTCGATCAGCTCGATGGCCAACTGGCGGGCGGCATCCAGGTCTAACCCTGTGAGCAGTCTAAGTACTCCAAGATAAATACCGCCTTGGCAGACGGCCAGGACACGGACGTGCCCTCGCGATTCTTTGGAAAGCCGGCGCAGTGAGAGCTCGACGCTGGCGTAGAGGGAATTCTCGCGGTCGCCGGGGTGCTGCCGCTCCAGGTGGGCCATCAGCGAACGCAGGTCTCCGGTGGTGGACGTCACACCGCGGCGGGCCACTTCGCGCGCCAGGAGCACCAGCGCGCGAGCGTGGCGGTTGACCGCCTCGACGAGCTCGGTGATCTCCTGCGGCGTGTTGCCCGCACCGTCGCTGGGAGGCGTCCAGCCGTTTTGCTTCATGACTTCGCTGACCAGCTCGATGGCGTCGTTCTGGTCCAAAGCGCCGAGCTCCCGTTCGCGCCCTCGATGATCGAACGGCGCTGGCAGCGGCTCGCGGGTGGTGAAGACCAGACGAGAGCGCGGATCGGCTTCCAGGAGGCGACGGGAGAGGGTGAAGATCGCTGCGGACGCGTCCTCCTCGGGCAACGCAGCAGCTGAATCGGACCGCTCGGGCAGGACGCTCTCGCAGTTGTCGAGCACCACGATGGTGGGCTGGTCGGCCAGGGCGCGTTCGATGGGCTGGAGGGCTTCGTCGAGGCTGGTGTACTGAGCGACGGTGTAGTGGGGACCCACGAGCTGGTGGCCCAGGGTGTCGAGCACGGCGCGGGCGTCGCGGTGGCGCTCGAAGCTCACGAAGGCCGCGCGGGCAAAGCGTGCGGTGCGGACGAGCCAGCGGGCGAGCTCGGCGGCCAGCGTGGTCTTGCCCTGGCCGCCAGTGCCGCGCACAGCAGCCCACGGCTCGCGGTGCAGAAGACGTTCCAGCGCCAGCAGCTCGCGGCTGCGGCCTTGGAAGGTATGCGTTGTCAGCTCGGGAAGGTCACCCAGGCTCAGCCGGCGCTGTTTCTGTTGGAGTTGCCGGACCTGTTGCGGTGGGAGCTTGGTGATGAGTTGCGGGTCCTGCTCTTCCTGGTAGAGCACGGGCACGAACCAGTCCTGGAGCCGCAGCTCGCCGGCGCCCAGGATCTTGCCCCGCCGGGCGTCATCGAACAGCGCTTGTTGACCCGCGAGCATGGCTCGGCCGACACGGGCGCCTTGGACCAGTTCGGCATAGAACGGCTGCACGAATCGCCGGGCGGTCTCCACCAGCACGCTGTGGCTCATGGCCACCACCGAGGTGACCCCCTCTTCGAGGAGCTTCGCGGCCACGGAGGCGGTGGGATCGGCCTGGGCCATGGCGGTCTGGCAGGCTTCGAGGAAGACCAGGGGGATGCGGTGCTGGCGGACCAGGCCGGCGAGCCGGGTAGCGTCTACGAAGTCGACCGTCCGCTGCTCCAGCTTTTCCACATCGTTCGGGTCTTCGAAGCACAGCCCGCCCAGGCCGAGCCGGCGATCGTAGACGCCATGACCGTCGAAGTGGACGACGTCGAATGGCTGGCCCTCGTCTCCTTGCTGCAGGGCTTTTTCGAGCGCGGCGTAGGTGGGGGGCTGGAGGACGGTGAGGCGGGCGAGATCGCCGAGGTTTTCCACCGCTTCGGTCAGCGGTCGGGCGCTGATGCGGTGATCGATGTAGCCGATGACATTGCCCTTTTCGTCCTTCTCCGGCCGCGGGCTGACGAGGAGGATGCGGACGGGCAGGGCGGTGGGCCGGGCGGGTTGGCCCCTGCGATTCGGCAGGCGCCGGCGGACGCGGACAGGATGTTTACCCTTGAAGAGCCAGCCGCGGCCGTCGTGAAGAAGCTCCCAAGGGAGCGTCAGCAACTCGGTGGCCGCTTCCCGTGCGGCAGCCTGGGCCTCCTCGGGTGCGCCTTTGGGCAGGTCGCTGTCCACACGGACAGAGAAGCGGCGGTCGGCGTCCTTGGCGTTCTGCCAATCGGTGAGGGCCTCGCGCGCCTCCTCGTCTCCGAACGCGGCCTGGAACAGGTCCGCCCCCCAGAGGGGAAGCCTCGCTGCGATCTCGTCCGCTCGGCTTTTGAAAACACCTACGGGCCAGAGGTGGTAGCTCTCCAGATACCACCGCAGGTCCTCTTTCTCAATGGGGCCGAACGGAGCCGCAAACGTATACCGCCGGCTAGTGGGGCCCAGCGCGCCAGGGGTGGCTGGCCTGTATTCCAGCGTGGCCGTGGCCTGGGCTCGGCGTTTCCCTTCCGCGGTTTCGATCTTGGGATCGACCAGGGTGAGGATGAGCTCCTCGACGGGTCTCGCGTCCGGCTCTTCGAACGGCTGGTGGTCGGTGGGCAGGCGCTCGCCCAGCGCGGTGAGGATGGCAGGCAGCGCCGCGCTCAGGCCGCCCGGACCGATCTCGATCTTGACGCCGAGCGGCTCTTCGGCGAACCAATTCTCCAGCGCCTGCGGTGCAATGCCAGGCAGGAGCAGCGGGATGACCCGGTAGCCGTCCCGGCGGCTCTTCTCGACTGCGAGCGCCTTGTCGATCTCGCGCCGCACCCACGGCGAGTTGACGGTGCTCGGGCTGAGCACGACAAGGACGCTCCGCGCGGCCTCGATGGCCCTCTCGATCTCCGGAACGAGCTTGCTGCCGCCGCGCGGGTTGCGGGAGTCCACCCAGACGGGGATGTGAAGGGATTCGAGCCGCTCGCGCAGCTCGGCGACGAAGGGATCGTCCGCGGTGGCGTGGGAGATGAAGATGTCAGGCATGGGGCACCTGGGCCCGCGTCACCGGCCGCCGCCTGTTCGCTGCATGCCTACATTATAGAACGCTGCCTTCCCTCTGCCCCCTGCCTGCCTGCGTCTCGCGCACTACCCCGCGACGTGGCGCTTTGGGAGCTTGCTGGATGCAGAGTGTGAAAGCGGGCATAGGTCCAGCCCATCGAGCCGGGACACGGCTCAGGAGGTGCCACCATGGTGCGACGAATCGCTCTGCTCTTCGTTCTGGTCATGCTCTTCCCCGGGGGGATGCTCGGCTTCGCGGCGTTCGCAGCCACCGCGCCGGCGAAATCCGACCTGGTCCTGCCGGCGGGGGACGCGGCGAAGGGACGCGCTGTTTTCCTCAAGATGCAGTGCAATCACTGCCACCTGGTCGCGGGCAAGGTCGCGGAAGGGATCGCCCGGCCGGTCACGTCGATACCGGCCCCCCTGCTCAATTCCGACGTGGCGAAGAAGAGCCAGGCGGAGCTGGTGACGTCGGTCATCAACCCGTCGCACGCGATCTCCGGCACGGTGACGCAACGCGAGGGCAAGCTCTCGCCGATGGGGGATTACGCCCGCGCCATGACCGTGCGGGACTTGGTCGATCTCATCACCTTCCTGCAGTCGATCGAGGAGACGAACGCTCCCATCGCGGTGCGGAGGCACTGACCGCCATCCGGACCGCGCCCACCTCCCCGGGGTAGGGTCTCCACCACCCCACCGGTTCAGTTTTCCACCCCCGGGGAGCGGCGCTTCCCTCGACGCGAGCTTGTAGGTTTTGCGCAGCCTCAGGACCGCTCGCAGGAGGGCAGAATGGCCGCAGGACTCGATCGCGAAACTTTGGAGCTTACCCTGGAGGCGATCCGCGACTTCGCCCGCGAAAACCTCCCCGACGAGACGCTTCTCGACCTCGACGCCAAGGACGAATTTCCTTACCAGATCGTCCGCCGTATGTGCGGCGAGGATCTGGGTGTCCAATTGCTCTTCATCCCCGAGCCGTACGGCGGTATGGGCGGCGGCGCCTTCGACGTCTACAAGGTCTGCGAGGCCCTGGCCGGCGTCGATCTCGGCGTGGCCACCGGCGTGTTGGCCACCTTCCTCGGCAGCGATCCCATCTGCTTCGGCGGCACCGAGGAGCAGAAGCGGCGCTGGCTCTCGCGCATCGCCGAGGAAGGGCTGCTGATGGCCTACGCCGCCACCGAGCCCGCGGCCGGCAGCGATCTCGCCGCCCTGCGCACCACCGCCTCGCCGGTCACCGAGGGCGGCCAGGTGGTGGGCTATCGGCTCGACGGCAACAAACAATGGATCAGCAACGGCGGCTTTGCCGATCTTTACAGCGTCCTGGCGCTCGCGCCCGGCGGCCCGTCGTGGTTCGTGGTGGAGAAGGGCGCGCCGGGCCTCTCCCACGGCAAGCCCGAGGACAAGCACGGCATCCGCGCCAGCAACACGGCCGAGGTCTCGCTCGCCGATGTGCGCGTCGAGGCCGGCGCGTTGGTCGGCGGCGTCGAGGGGCAGGGGCTGGCGCAGGCGCAGGCCGTCTTCGGCTACACGCGATTGATGGTGGCGGCGTTCGGGCTCGGCGGCGGCTGGGCGGCGCTCGACCGCGCGATCCCCTATTCGACCGAGCGCATCCAGGCCGGCGGTCCGCTCTCCGAAAAGCAGGGCTACACCCATAAATTGATCGTTCCCCACGCGGCCCGCCTGGAGGCCGCGCGCTCCTTCATCGAGGAGACCGCCGAGCGCATCGACGCCGGCGAGGGGAGCCTCAACACCGAGGGCGCCATCGCCAAGTACCTCGCCAGCGAGGCGGGCAATCTGGCGGCGGACGCCGCGATCCAGGCCCTGGGCGGCAACGGCTACACGCGCGAGTCGATGGTGGAGAAGATCAAGCGCGACGTGCGCATCACCACGATCTACGAGGGCACCTCGGAGATCCTCGAGATGACCATCAGCCGCGACCGCTGGCAGCTCCATCTGAAGACCCGCGGCGACCACTACCACGCCGAGGCGCGGGCGCTCGAGCAGCTCGCCGCGCGCCGGCCGGAGACGGGCGCCGGCATCGCGGCGCTCGCCCTGCACGCCCTCGCCGAGGTCCTGGAGGCCGCCCGCGCCGGCCGTCTGACGCGCAATCAGCACGTCCTGCTGCGGCTCGGCGAGTTGATCGCCTGGGCTGAAGCGGCCGGCAGCTTCGCCCGCCGCGCCGCCCGCGCCGCCGACGGGAAGCTCGGCCCCAAGGCCGACCGCCGGTTCGACCCGGCGTCCCTATCCATCCTGTCGCGCGTCTTCGCCCGCGAGGCCGCGCTCAAGGTGGCGACGGAAGGGCTGCGCTGGATCTGCGGCGCCGCCGACGTGGACGCTCCGCAGCTCGCGTCCGCCGTCGGGCTGGCCGCCGTCGTGCGCGCCCAGGCCGGCCTGTTGAGCGACATGGACCGCGCCGCCGACGCTCTGTATGGCCGCGCCGCCGCCCTCGGCGTTGCGGCTTGACGAATGATGGACTGAATCAGGAAGGAACGACCGCCATGCGAGAGACTGTGCACCGTGCCATCGCCATCGTCGGCGTGGGCGCCGTGCTTCCCGATGCCCCCGACGTCCCCACCTTCTGGTCCAACGTCAAGAGCGGCCGCTACAGCATCGGCGAGACCCCGGCGGACCGCTGGGACGCCGCCGCCTATTTCGATCCCGATCCCAAGACGCCGGACAAGTCGTATTCGAAGATCGGCGGCTGGGTCCGCGACTGGGAGTGGGACCCCATCGCCTGGAAATTGCCGATCCCGCCGCGGGTGAGCGACAGCATGGACCGCACGCAGAAGTGGGCGATCGCCGCCTCCCGCCAGGCGCTCGCCGATTTCGGGTGGCCGGATCGCCACCTCGATCCCGAGCGCACCGCCGTCGTCCTCGGCAACGCCATGGCCGGCGACCGTCACTATCTGACGGCGCTGCGCCTGTTCTTCCCCGAGTACGCCCGCGAGCTGGCGGAAGCCCCCAGCTTCGCGGCGCTGCCGCCGCCTCTGCGCGCGGCCATCGAGGCAGAATTCCACGACGGCATCGCCAGCCGCCTGCCCGAGATCACCGAGGACACGATGCCCGGCGAGCTGGCCAACATCATCGCCGGCCGCATCGCCAACCTGTTCAATTTCCACGGCCCCAACTTCGTGGTCGACGCGGCCTGCGCTTCGGCCATGGCCGCCATCGGCGCCGCCATCGAAGGGCTCGAAGAGGAGGACTACGACGCGGTGCTGACCGGCGGCATCGACGCCAACATGAGCGCCTCCACGTTCATCAAGTTCTGCAAGATCGGCGCGCTCTCCGCCACCGGCACCCGTCCCTACGCCGACGGCGCCGACGGTTTCGTGATGGGGGAGGGAGCGGCGGTCTTCCTGCTCAAGCGGCTGGCCGACGCCGAGCGCGACGGCGACCACGTGTACGCCGTGATCCGCGGTATCGGCGGCGCCAGCGACGGCCGCGGCAAGGGGATCACCGCGCCCAACCCCGCGGGCCAGCGGCTCGCCGTGGAGCGGGCGTGGGAGAACGCGGGCGTGTCGCCGGCCACGGTGGGATTGATCGAAGGGCACGGCACCTCGACCCGCGTCGGCGACGTCGCCGAGGTGGAGAGCCTGCAGGCCGTGTTCGGCGCCTGCGGTCTCGCGCCGGGCTCGGTGCCCCTGGGCTCGGTCAAGTCCAACATTGGACATTTGAAGGGCGCGGCCGGCGCCGCCGGCATCCTCAAGGTGGCGCTGGCGTTGCACGACAAGGTGCTGCCGCCGAGCCTCCACTGCGAGCGGCCGAACCCCAACATCGATTTCGCGGCGACGCCGTTCTTCGTCAACACCGAGCTGCGGCCGTGGAAGAGGCCGGCCTCCGGCGTCCGCCGCGCCGGCGTTTCGGCGTTCGGTTTCGGCGGCACCAATTTCCACGCGGTGCTGGAAGAGCACGTGCCGGGCCGGATCGAGGGCAACGGCAAGAGGGGCAAGGTGAGCCTGGAGGCGCGGCCGCCGCTGCGCGGCGCCCTGCTGCTCGGCGCCGGCTCGCGGGCCGAGCTGGCCGAGCGGCTCCAGAGCGTGCGGGACGCGGCGGCCTACGGACAGGCTCCGCAGCCGGCGCCGCCGCGCGCCGCGGATCTCGCCGCGCCGGTGCGCCTGGCGATCGATTACGGCGATTCGGCTGAGCTCGCCGCCAAGGCCGACAAGGTGCTGCAGGCCCTGGAGCGCGACCACACCGGCATGTGGCGGGCTTTGCGGGCGCAGGGGATCTTCCTGGGCCAAGGCCCCGCCGCGAAGGTGGCCTTCCTCTACACCGGCCAGGGCTCGCAATACCTCGGCATGCTCGGCGCGCTGCGCGCCCGCGAGCCCATCGTGGCCGCGACGTTCGCCGAGGCCGACCGCGTGATGGCGCCCATCCTCGGCAAGCCGCTCACCGCGTATCTCTACCCGGACAGCGGCGATCCGGCGGCGCTGGAGAAGGCCGAGGAGGAGCTGCGGCAGACCGCGATCACCCAGCCTTCGGTGCTGGCCGTGGACATCGCCCTCACCCGGCTGCTGGCGGCGTACGGGGTCACGCCGGACTTCGTGATGGGCCACAGCCTCGGCGAGTACGGCGCGCTGGTGGCCGCCGGCTCCCTGTCGTTCGCCGAGGCGCTGGAGGCAGTGGCGGCGCGCGGCCGGGAGATGACCCGCGTGTCGGTGGCGGACAACGGCCGCATGATCGCCGTGATGGCGCCGCTCGCGGAGATCGAGAGCGTCCTCGCCACCATCGACGGCTACGTGGAGGTGGCCAACGTCAACAGCACCGCCCAGGCGGTGGTGGGCGGCGCCACCGCCGCCGTCGAGCAGGCGGCGGAGGCCTTCCGCCGCGCCGGCCGCGAGGTGCGTCCGCTGCCGGTGAGCCACGCTTTCCACACCTCGATCGTGGCGCCGGCCAGCGAGCCGCTGCGCCAGATGCTGATGCGGCTCACTCTCTCGCCGCCGGCGATCCCGATCGTCTCCAACGCCACCGGCGAGCTCTACCCGATGGGCCCCGGCGTGGTGCCCGCGATGATCGACCTGCTCGGCCGCCAGATCGCCTCGCCGGTCCAGTTCGTCCAGGGGCTGCAGACCCTTCACGCCGCCGGCGCGCGGGTGTTCGTGGAGATCGGGCCCAAGCGCGCCCTCCAGGGGTTCGTCGAGGACGTGCTCGGCCGTGAGGAGGACGTGCTCGCCCTGTTCACCAATCATCCGAAGGTGGGCGACGCCGCGTCGCTCAACCAGGCCCTCTGCGGGCTCTACGCCAGGGGGCGCGGCGCGGCGAAGCCGGAGACGATCGAAATTCGCTCGCAGCTGCCGGTCGCTTCCCAGCCCTCGATCGTCGTCACCGGCGCGGCGCTCGGGCTGCCGGGAGACCATCCCGTGTTCGACGACGGCAACGTGCGCCGCATCCTGCGCGGCGAGCAGGCGATCGACGCC
>Ga0075425_100009766_pt1 | contig 10215 bp, 3 predicted proteins | sample SoiMethybrSBSTD4_FD_75300 | JGI IMG/M metagenome (GOLD analysis project Ga0075425, IMG submission 75300) | Bulk soil microbial communities from a Populus tree surrounding site in Tennessee, USA - Soil MetaG P. TD hybrid SBSTD4 | ecosystem: Environmental > Terrestrial > Soil > Tree plantation...
ACCGATGAGCAGCACGAGAGAGACAGCGATCTGCACCACGATCAGCCCATTACGCAACCTTGACTGGCTCAAGTGTTGACCGAAGGGCGAGCCGCTATCCTTCAAAACGGTGATGAGATCGGGTCGCGACGCATGCAGCGCCGGCACCAGTCCGGCGACGATGCCGGCGACGAGTGCCGCGAGCACCGCAAATCCGAAAATACGATAGTCGAGCTGCAGGTTGAGCGAGGGCGGAAGCTCCGACATCCGCGACATCAGGGCAACGTAGAGGAGACGAAGTAGCCACGAGGCTGCAATTAATCCAGCCAAGCCGCCGATGGCTGCAAGCAACACGCTCTCAGTCAGCAGCTGCCGAATTACTCTGAGGCGACTTGCGCCCAGCGCCAACCGCACCCCGATCTCTGTCTGTCGCTTGACGGCTCGCGCCAGCAGCAGGTTCGCCACATTCGCGCAGGCGATGAGAAGCACCAGGCTGAAGGCCAACAGCAGCGGCACGAGCAAAGGCAACTGTTTCTTATCAAGATTGATGAAGCTGCTGGCGCTCTTCGTCAGAATGCTGGTCTTGCGACTCTTGCCAGGGTATTGCCGTGCTAGTTGCTGCGCAATCACGCTCATCTCCGACTGTGCCTGCTGCGGTTTGACGCCCGGCTTTAAATGTCCCAGCAAGAAGAACGAATCGTTCCCCCGGTCGGACAACCATGGCCCACGATCCTCTCCTATGCTGAGTGGGATGATCTGATCGCGCATCATCAGCGGCACCCAGAATGCCGGCGTGTCGGGCGTCATTCCGATGAAGTCGAGCGCGGTCACGCCGACAACAGTGAAGGATCTGCCTTGCAGCCTAATTGTTTTGCCGATGATCTGCGGATCGCCTTCGAATTGCTGCTGCCAGAAACGATGGCTCAACACGATGACTGAATGCGTTCCAGGCGTGCGATCTTCTTCCGGCAGGAAGCTTCGCCCCAGCGCCATCTCGGCCCCCAGCACCGCAAAGTAGTTCGCGGAGACAATCTGGCCGAAGACGTAACCCGATTTCTCGGAAATATCATCAGTACCTATCGGCGCCTCGCCCGGTACCACGGCGGCTTTGTTCCAGGCAATGAGACCGCTGAGCGTCGTGTTGCGCTCATTGTAATCAAGGTAGTCAGTATAGGAGAAAAGTCTGCGCCGACCGCCGGTTTGATCACTGCCGCTAAAGTTGACCAGGCTGTCCGGGTCTTTGAGCGGTAACGGTTTGAGGACCAACGCGTCGAAGATAGTGAATAGCGCAGTGTTGACCCCGATGCCCAGCGCCAACGAAACCACCGCTACCGTCGTGAAGCCTTGGTGCTTGAGTAGCATTCTGCCGCCGAAACGAAAGTCCTGAATCATCGCGTCCTCCCATCGGTAGGTTTGAAACCACAGCGCATCCCGGAATGCGCTGGTGCTGCGCCAAAGCAGGTCCAGCTTGTTACTTGCATCGAGTCGATCCCAGTCGGCCAGCAGCGTCTCTCGATTGTGCAACTCTGCTTCCCATTCCTGTCGCCAATCCGCTCGCAACCGACGCGGCACGATCACTCCGACGACCCGAATCAACCATAGCCAGAATCGAAACCGAGTTGTTTGTGTTGACCCGTTCATTCAGAAAACCAAAGAAATCCCACCAACGCAGTTGGTGGATCGTTCAGGCTCGGCCTACAAAGCGATTCCGGACCAGTTAATGTCAATCTGTGTCTGCCAAACAGCGTTACTCATATCGAAGCGCGACGAGTGGATCCACGCGTGTTGCTCGCCGCGCCGGAATATATGCAGCACTCATCGCAACGATGAAAAGCACTAAGGCTCCAACAGCCAATGACGTTGGATCGTTAGGCTCCATATCGTAGAGAAGTGAAGACACCAGCTTTGTCGTAGCCAATATGATTGGCAGTCCAACAGCAACGCCGATTATCACGAGCCACACAGCTTCTCGAAGTATCAGCCAAAGAACATTTCGCCTCTGTGCCCCCAGCGCCATTCGAATGCCAATTTCGTTTAGTCTGGTGGCGACGCCGTAAGAAAGGATTCCGTACAAGCCAATGCAAGCCAAGACCAATGCCAACACTCCGAAGAACCCCGACAGCGTTGCCATCAGACGCTCGCGCAATATCGACCCCTCGATCATCTTCCTGAACCCCTGAAAACTGACGTCTATCGAAGGATTGATCTCTGTCAGTACACTCTTCATTGACGACACAATCTCTGCCTGCGGCAGATGCGATCGAACAATCAGCTGGGTCCACGAAAACTGGCGAGGATCTTGTGCAGCAGGCAGATAGGCGATGGGGCCAAAATCTTCTCGCAACTCCTGGTACTTAGTATTACCAACCATACCGACGACTTCATAGAGTGTCTCGGGATCAGAGGGCGTCTTTTCGACCCAGAATCTCCGGCCGACTGGGTTGGGCGTGTTCAGGTACTTTCGCGCAAAAACCTCGTTCACTATCGCGACCTTCGCGCTGCTGGCCGTATCGCGTTCGTCGAATTCCCGACCACTTAGAACCGGAGTGCCTAATGTCTTAAAATAATCCGGACCGATCCTGCTCCTCAGTGTGTTTTGCCGGTTGCTTCCATCCTCGCCGTCCGGCCAGATGTCGTTACCCGAGGCGCTCCCGCCGAGCGGAATGATAGTCGTCTGAGCAGCCGATTCGACTCCGGGAATCGCTTGAATTCGCTCGATCAGCTCACTTTTGAAAGCGACCCTGCGTTCGAGGGGCACGTTCAACCTTGCGAAGCCAACGCTCGCGAGCAAGATTCCTTCTTGCCTGAAGCCCGCATCCACGGTCGTGAGCTTCCCAATACTTCGCGAAAACAGAACGGCAGCCGATACCAGCACCAGCGAAAGCGCTACTTGAACGACCACCAGTGCGCGACGGAGGCTAAATCGCTCTCGGCTCGCAGTGAGCCCTCGCCCTCCGGCCTTCATCACCGCGCCAAGCTCAATCCTCGTTGCTCGCACTGCGGGCGCCAGACCAAACAGAATGCAGGTGACCGCCGCCAACATCACTGCAAAGCCCAGAATGCGCCAATCGGGGCTCAACTCCAGGAATACTTTGTCGCCATCAGCACTGAGCGATGAGACCAGCACCCGGCTTAGTCCTTGCGCGATGATGGCTCCGAGTACTGCGCCCACAGCGGCCAGCAGCAGACTCTCAACCAGGAGCTGACGAACGAGCCGGCCGCGCGACGCGCCTAACGCTTGTCGCACTGCGATCTCGCGTTCTCGCACGCTTGCTCGAGCGAGCAAAAGGTTCGCCAGGTTCGCGCATGCGATCAGCAGCACAAGGCCGGCGATCGCAAACAATAACCAGAGCGAGCGCTCGTAGTTTTCGCGAAGTAGGGAGACACCGCTCCCCGCCGGTACGACGCCTAACTTGAACGCCCGATACTTATCAACACTGACTGGTGGGTAGTTCGCGGGAAGTGTCGTCTCAAACAGGCTCGGTGAAATCGATTCGAGTTGAGCTGACGCCTGATCGATTGACACACCAGGTTTCAACCGGCCGGTCACCGTCAGCCACCAGTCCGTACCCGAATCAAGCCGGTGATTCTTGCCGCGAATCACTTCTTCGCTGTTGACCGGCAAGGCGACGTCGAACGAGCGACCGACCTCCAGCCCAAAGAAACTTGCCGGAGTAACACCGATTACTTCGCAAGAGCTATCTCCCAGGGTAATCTTTCTTCCAATGATGTTTGGGTCACCGCCGTATTCGCCTTGCCAAAACGCGTGGCTAATAACCACACCGGGCGCACCGGAACCTCGCCGGTCGTCTGCTGCTGTAAAGACACGACCCAGTTCAGGCTTGACCCCCAAAACATTGAAGAACTCACCGCTTACCCACAGCCCTTGCGCGGTACGCACCTCTCCGCCTTGAGTCAGATTGAATCCATCGGTGGCCCAAACGGAAAGACCCGAGAATGGCTCCTGACGTTGACGTATCTGCTCCCAAATCGGATTCGTAACGGTGGGATGCCAGCTGCTGAAGTTCCCTCGGGCGCCGTCCATATCGAGAATTCGCACCTCGGCAAGCTCCCGAGGATTCTTCACCGGCAATGACCGCAAACGCACCGCATCCAGCAACTGAAAGATTGCCGTATTTGCCCCGATGCCCAGGGCTAATGAGACCACCGCTACAAATGTGAAGCTTGGATTCTTTAGCAGCATTCTCACGCCGAAACGCAGGTCTTGAATCATCTCGTCCTCCCATCTGTACGACTGCAGCCACAGCGCATCCCAAAACGCACTGGTGCTCCGCCAAAATAAATCCATTCGTGCTGGCCACTGCAGACGGTCCCATTCCGTCAGCAACAACTCTCGATGTTGCAGCTCCGCTTCCCATTCCTGTTGCCATCCGGCGCGCAGCCTGCGCGGGACGATCACTCCAAGAATACGAATCGTCCAATACCAGAAACGGGCCTTCGATACTCTTTCGTTGTTATCAGGGATGGGCATTGAAGCAGCGGTAATCGCCCGAAATGGAATTCAGGGAATCATTACTCCCGAAACTGAAATGCCAACAGCACCCGCCGCCTCGGGTCAGCTGTGTCTTGACGCGATCAATGGGTCTACAGTGGCCGCTCGCCGCGCAGGAATGAAATAAGCCAATAACCCAACGAGCGCTGAAATTGTCGGGGCACCGACAAAAGCTACCGGATCCGTGCTGCTTATATGAAATCGAGATGCAGAATTCATCATCGATACTACTCAATCAGAAAACGTCTCAAACAAGTTCTTTCTTTACTCATGCCGCAACGCGATAAGCGGATCTACTCTGCTAGCTCGGCGAGCCGGGATCCAACACGCCAATAGCGCAACACTCAACAGCAGCACTACGATCACCACAAACGTCACAGGGTCAGTAGCGCTAACCCCGTACAGCAAGCTTTTTACGAATTGAGTCGCGGCCAGTGACGCCAACAACCCGATCACAACTCCACCCAGCGTCAGCCAGAGGCCATGGCCAATCACCAATCGCAAGACGTGATTGTGATCGGCACCCAAAGCCATTCGTATGCCTATTTCGCGTCTGCGCTCGCCCACTGAAAACGCGAGCACTCCGTACAACCCGAGCATGCTAAGAAAGAAAGACAATCCTCCGACCCAGGTCACAACGCTGCTTGTCAGCAATACAGATTTGTAGTGTTCGTTAATCTGACGCATCAATGTACCGGCTTCTTCGACCGGAACCTGAGGATCCAGTGACGAAACGACCCCGCGAAGCGTCGAGAGCATTGTTCCCGGGTCACCCGCGACCCGCACTAATACTCGAGCATCGATCTGCGGCCGCAGATTGTTTTGCCAGTAAGGCAGATAGAAGAATGGGCTCGAATCCTCGACCGCACTGTGCAACTGTGCATCTTTTATCATGCCGACAACTTGATAAGGCTTGTCATTCAACATCACAGTGCGACCCACTGTAGACTCTTGTAGCCACAACCGCGTCGCGAGCGTTTGGTTGATGATCACTGCCGGAGTTGCGCCTGGGCGATCGCGATCGTTGAATTCGCGACCCTCGATGATCGGTATCTTCAACGTCTCACAAAATCGCGGCCCAACTTCCTGATAATCGACTCGCAATTGCGCCTCCGGGCTGTCCGCGGCTTGTTCAGGAAGCCGAACTCGCAAGCTACCTGCATTAAGCCAAACCAAACCGATGCCACCTCCAAGAGTCACCGACTCAACACCTGGAGTTGCTTCAAAACGTCGAACCACTTCGCGCATAAAAGCCTGCGCCGGCTCAGGCTTGTAATTCATCAGACCCGGCCGCAACCGGAGAGTTGCGACGTGTTGTGGATCGAAGTTTTCCCCTCGACGAACCTCGGCTTCGCTCCGGACGAGCAACCCGGCAACAACCAGCAACGCCAGCGACAAGGCCACCTGTCCGACAACCAGCGCGCTGCGAAGCCGCTGGGGTCGCGCGCTTTGCGAACCGCCTTCTTCCTTCAAAGTCTGGGCAAGATTTTGTCGAGTCGCTTGAATCGCTGGAAACAATCCAAACAGGAGACCCGAGAAGAGAGTAAGCCCAATCGCGTAAGCCAGAGCTCGCGGGCTAAAGCTCAAATCGTAATGAACGCTCCCGTCCCTGTTGTAGAATGCCGCCAGAAGATCTTTAGCCCATCGCGAGACCAATACACCAAGGCCGCCGCCGGCCAACGCGAGAATAAGGTTCTCGGTTAAGAATTGTCGAATGAGCCTCCACCTACCCACACCGATACATAAGCGGATCGCGATTTCCTTTCGCCGCGCCACGGCCCGCACAAGCAAAAGGCTCGCAACGTTCGCGCAAGCTACCAACAGCAGTAAACCTGTCACCGCCATCAGCAGTTGCATTTGATAGGCGAAGGTCTCTCGTTCATTTCGCCGCACGCCCAGCGGCGTCCGCACGGAAAGGACGCGATTCTTTTCGTTTGGATAAAGCGTCGCGAGTTGGCTCGCTAGTACGTTTAACTCCGATTCGACTTCCGCGAACGTTTTGCCTTTTTCGAGTCGCCCGGTGAGTTCCAGAATCCTGCAGTCTGGGTCATTGAGCGTGTCGCACCAGCGATAACCAAGGTGCAGCATAGCTGTCGGCAGCCAAAAATGATTCGGAAACCCAGCAAGCACTCCTGGAAAACTATCCGGAGCAACACCAACAATTCGACAGGCGCTGCCGTTCAGTCGAATCTCTTTCCCGAGCACATCCGGGTCGCCGCCCAAACGGTCTTGCCACATCCGATAGCCGATCACCACCACCGGATCTCGATCCGGCACCTCATCTTCCGAACTAAGAAAAAATCGTCCCAGAGTCGGCTTTATTCCAAGCAGCGAAAAGTAATTGGCGGAAACCACAGCGCCGTTTGTTACTCGAGCATCGCCTCCAATCTCAACATTCAACGGTGCGGTCGAGTAATGCGCCGCCAGACTTTCAAACGATTTGCTGTTGTCGCGAAAGTAGACGTATGCCGGATATGAGTAATATCCGTTCCATTGGCTCTCGCGCCTTGCTTCGACATTGACCACTCGATCGAGGTCGGACACCGGAATCGGCCGAAGGAAAAAAGAATCCACGAAACCAAAGATCGTAAGGTTGGCGCCAACTCCCATCGCCAGCGTTAACACCGCGATCAAAGTAAACGCCGGTTGTTTCAGCAGCATCCGCAAGCCGAATCGAAGATCCTGGATCACTTCGTCTTCCCATCGGTAGGACTGTATCCACAGCCCATCCCAGAATGCGCTGCTGCTGCGCCAAACCAGATCCAGTTTTGTCCTTAGACACAGATTGTCCCACTCGGCCAACAGCGCCTCGCGGTGATACAACTCCGCTTCCCACTCTTTCCGCCAATCCGCGCGGAGTCGCCGCGGGACGATCACTCCAATCAGGCGGATCAGCCAGAGCCAGAATCGGAATTTTCTATTGGGACCATCCATAGTCTTATTCGCGACGCAGAGCAGTGACTGGATCGACTCTCGCCGCTCGCCGCGCAGGAAGCCAGCATGCAAATAGCGCAACACCGCACAGCAACAAAGCGACTGTGATAAACGTTACCGGGTCTGTTGGTTCTACACCGAACAACAAACTCGTCAGCAAACGTGTCAACGTGTACGCAGCGATTACCCCAACAAAGAGGCCGGTCAGCACCAACGCCATGCCTTGTCTGATTATCATCCCCAGAACAGTCGCCGCTCTTGCGCCCAGCGCCATGCGAATTCCAATCTCGTGCGTGCGGCGGTTTACCGAGTACGACAACACGCCGTACAGACCTGCGCCGCTCAACAGTAGTGCCAGCCCGCCAAAGACACTCGCAAGCGTGGTCACAAGCCGCTCGGTGCCCAGAGATTCATCGACCTGCGATGTCAGAGTTCTTATTCGGAAGATCGGCAGATTGGGATCGACGGCTTGGACCGCTGTCTTTATGGCACTCGCGAGTGTTGCGGGATCGATTGATGTTCGAACCAAAAAATTGGTCTCGCGCCAGGCTGACTGAGCCTGGAGGAACGGAACATAAAAAGTCCGCGGGGTGAGTTCCCGGATGTTTACATACTTCGCATCTTTGACTACGCCGACTATTTCCGATTCGCCGTCACCCTCACCTCGATCGATGTGCTTGCCGATCGGGTCATCGGAGCCGAAGTAATATTTAGCGAAAGCTTCATTGACGACGACGACTTTCTGTGACGACTGATTATCCTGGGGCCCGAAATCTCGTCCGCGAATTATGGGAGTGCCGGCGGTCTCAAAGAAGCGCGGCCCGACATCGCAAAGCCACTCCAGGTATGCCTCTTCATCTTTATTTGCTTCGGGCGACGTTTCCTGTGGTCGCGGCGCGTAGCCGGGAACGCGAACGCTGCCCGTTGTTCCTCCACCATTCAACAATCCCTGGCGCGAGAGGCTGACTGATTGAACACCCGGAACGCTCGACAGCTGTTCGAGCAACTGTTGGTAAAGCAGCGGAATTTTGTTGCGCTGATAGCCTATGAGGTCCGGATCGGTCGAGAAGAGCAGGACGTTCTCGCGCTTGAACCCAAGGTCGACGCTTCTCAAATTAGCAAGACTGCGAACAAACAGCCCGGCTCCGATCAGCAGTGCGAGCGAAATCGCAACCTGCCCGACCACCAACACGTGACCCCAACTAAATCGACCTCCACCAGTCAGGCTCCTGGGGCTGTCCTTAAGCGTCGAGTAGAGCGATGGTCCCGTTGCACGCCACGCAGGCACCAGACCTACGAGCACAGCCGACAACAATGAAATGAGCGCCGTGAAACCAAGGACTCGATTGTCGATCCCTATATCCAGTGAGAGCTGTGAACCAGCAGTCATCGGATTTCGACCGCTTGCGACTACAGCAACAAGCAGCCGGCCGCCCCACGATGCCAATGCGAGCCCGGCGACCGCCCCAAACGCAGCCAGTAACGCGCTTTCGGTCAGCAACTGTCGTATCAGGCGAAACCTGGTTGCGCCCAAAGCGAGTCTCAAGGCGATCTCTTTGCTTCGGGATGCCGCGCGAGCCAGCAACAGATTCGTGACGTTCGCGCAGGCGATCAGCAAAAGCAGCACTACCGCTGCAAGCAGCAACCGCAACGGCTTCGAGAACTGAGATCGCAGCGCCGAAAAGCCTTGTCCTGCCGGGAGCAGATTTACCGCCTGCCGTTTGATGGTCTCTTCTTTCTCGGGATTCGAATTAGTGCCAAGCCTGGACAATCTTAGTTGCTGCAACGTGTTAGAAAGAGAAACGGCCGCTTGCTGTGCCGATACGTCGCTGCTCAACCGAGCGAGGATGAACGGCATCGAGCCTTCGCGAAGACGAACTCGTCGCGGCAGAATCGCTTCGCCGGCGATCGAAGGAATATATAGATCCGGTGTGTAGCCGGGCATTACTCCGAAGAACTCGGAAGGCAACACTCCGACGATAGTGAACGGGGATCCGTTCAGATCCACGGATCGGCCGACAACATTGGCATCCGAGCCAAAGCGACGCTGCCAGTAGCGATGACTGATTACCACCACTGATGTCGTCGCCGAAGCCCGGTCGTCACTATCAAAAATCGTCCGACCGGCGATGGCTTCCGCGCCCAACACTGAGAAGAAGCCGCCCGAAACCAGCTGACCTTCGCCTACTTCGCTCTCTCCATTGATGCCGATGTTGATCCGCGTAGGGTAAGAGAAGAAGGTTGCGCCAGAGATTGCATCTTGTTGCTGGCAGAGCGTCTCGAATTCAGAGTAAGAAATGTTACTTGATCGTTTGGATCCCGCTACGCCGGTTTCGACGAAGACCAAACGATCCTGTTGCTTCACCGGCAAGGTCTTCAATAACACCGTGTCCAGCACGCTGAAGATCGCCGCGTTGGCGCCAATTCCGAGCGCCAGCGAAAGCACAGCCATCGCAGTGAACCCTGAGTTCTTCGCCAGCATCCGCATTCCGTACCGGAGATCTTGAAACATTTCTTCCTCCAGTCTTTGTGGTTGCAGCCAAAGCGCGTCCCAAAATGCGCTGGTGCTGCGACGCACCAAATCGACCTTGTCGCTGAACCTCAACCGATCCCATCTCTGAAGCAATGCTTCGCGGTGATTCAGCTCGGCTTCCCACTCCTGTTTCCAATCCGAGCGCAGGCGTCGAGGCACGAAGACGCCGAGCAGGGCGATGAGCCGGATGTGCGGCTTACGGGAGAAGGTGTGGGGGGCTTTTGAGGGCACGGATCACCTTATGCGCGAGATGGTT
>Ga0075425_100009767_pt1 | contig 10215 bp, 7 predicted proteins | sample SoiMethybrSBSTD4_FD_75300 | JGI IMG/M metagenome (GOLD analysis project Ga0075425, IMG submission 75300) | Bulk soil microbial communities from a Populus tree surrounding site in Tennessee, USA - Soil MetaG P. TD hybrid SBSTD4 | ecosystem: Environmental > Terrestrial > Soil > Tree plantation...
GGCATTTACACTTAACATCAAACTCGATGAGGTCAAGCACAACGTCCCCATCGACGACGCAAAGTTCAAAAAGCCTTCTCAGTAATAAAAGATACGGTTCGCTGAGACGATCATCGCCTAACGGCCTTCGATCGTCTCAGTGGATCGCGATCGGAGGCTTTCTTTTCAATCAAGCTTCAGGATCCTCGTCAAACCCAACAAACACCGGCTCAGGTTTTAGTCGAATGCCGAATCTTTCGAATACTCGTTCCTGAATCAGTCCCTTCAACTTGATCACTTCGCTGGCAGATCCGCCGCCTCGATTCACAATCGCAAGGGCGTGCTTCGTAGATATTCCGACATTCCCAAGAACGTAACCGCGTTTGATGCCCGATCGCTCGATCAACCAACCTGCTGAGAGTTTTATTTCGTTTTCACCTACTGGAAATGCCGGCATATCCGAGCTCATTCCGGCTCGACTCTTGATAGTCTCAAACTCTTGAACGCTTACCGTTGGGTTAACAAAGAACGACCCCACGCTTCGTGAGTCACTATCGAGAGGATCGATCACCATCGCCTTCCGTCGCCGAAGCGCGAGCACAGCAGCTCGAACGCTCGACACGGTGCGAGCGCCGCTGTCACTCGCATCAAGATACCTTTCGAGCTCCGGGTAACGAATAGTCGGTTGGCCGTAAGGTAACAATCGATACATAACTCTGGTGATAACAAAACGACCGTGATCTCGGGTCTTGAAGCGGCTGGTTCGATAGCCAAACTCGCATTCTTCTGCAGTCATGCTTACGACCTTGTCTTCAATCAGGTCGAAAGCCTCGAGCGATACCATCGTATCGCGAGTCTCCTGCCCGTATGCACCGACATTCTGGATCGGCGTCGCGCCGACTCTTCCGGGGATCCCCGAAAGACACTCGAATCCCGCCCACCCCCGTTCGACGCAATAAGCTACGAGCGGGTCCCATTCCTCGCCGGCTCCGGCGCTGAGTGTAACGTCATCGGCATTAACGTCGTGCTCAAACCCTCGAATGCTCACCCTGAGGACCAATCCGTCGAAGCCTCGATCAGCGACGATGATATTGCTTCCGCCGCCCAGCACAAACAGCGGTTTCCCTTCAGCGCGAGCCCATTGTGCGCCTGCGACGAGAGCTTCCGCCGTGGTGACTTCAGCGAAATGCCGAGCTAAGCCGCCAATGCCGATCGTGGTCATCGGCGCCAGCGGTACATTCTCGCGAACCATCTCCTCAAACTGTTTTTCTTCCGACATAAACGAACAGGATATCCGCTACCGTAGAGTCGATAGACCGTACATTGCCCAGCCGCACCGAGTCCAGTATTATCACCCGCAAGCTCGCTTGGAGGATAAACTATGACCAAACTACTGGCCGCTCTTTTTTGCATCATTCTGATTTCGAACCTGACCAAAGCAACCGAGCCCAGTTCGGGTGACGGCAAACTCACCCCGGAAGAAAGGGCCACGGCCATTAAGATGCTCGTCGACTCGCAAAAGGAATTTCTTTCTTACGTCGAGAAGCTCACCGACGAGCAATGGAATGCCCGACCGATGCCGTTCAAATGGACTGTAGGCGAGTGCGCCGAGCATATCGCGCTGTCCGAAGGGCTTTTGTATTCCGCTATGGAACGAGCAATAGCTGCCCCGATCAATCCGGATTGGGAGACAAAAACCGCAAAGAAAGAGGACATCCTTAATGGTCTGCTGGCGGGGCGAAAAGGAAAAGCAAACGCGCCCGAACCAATTCAACCTCTCAAACGCAAGATGACTCGCGCCGAGGTCATGACGCTGTACAAGGAAGGCCGGGCGAAGACGATGAAATTCATCGAGACCACCGACGTACCGCTCAAGGCCCATACGCTCGATCATCCGTTCCCGGTATTCGGAACCCTGAACGCATATCAATGGCTGCTCTACATTCCCGCGCACAATCTGCGACACAACAAGCAGATCGCCGAAGTAATGAACAACCCAGCGTTCCCCAAATAAGATCGGAGCGCGATGCCAGAACAACTTCGGATCGACATCAATGAATATCAGAGCGTTACCTCCAACGTTTATGCTGCAAAGCCGAAGGGCCGACTGGGCGTCACTCTGATTCTGGGTCACGGTGCCGGGGCCGGTCCGTCGAGCGACTTTATGGTGAGCTTTGCTACCGAACTGGCTCTGCGCGGCATCGACGCAGTCACCTTCAATTTTTTCTACTCCGAACACGGTCGTAGTGCTCCGGATCCAAACGACAAGCTCGAAGCCTGTTATCGTGCCGTGATTGATGGCGTGCGAAACCAAAAGAAGCTCGCTCGAAACAAACTTGCGATCGGCGGGAAATCGATGGGTGGCCGAATCGCTTCGCAAGTCGCGGCGTCAGGCGCAAAGGACATTGCAGCGCTGGTTTTCCTTGGATATCCGCTTCATCCTCCCGGCAAACCCGAAAACGCCAGATCGAAACACCTGCCGTCGATCAAATCGCCGATGCTGTTTGTGCAAGGATCTCGCGATGCTTTTGGGGCGGCAGATGAGCTACGACTGGTTGTGAAAAAGCTCTCGACGGCGACTCTCTACGTTGTTGACGGAGGCGACCACTCGTTAAAAGTTCCGAAGAGCAGCGGCAAGACTCAGGATCAGGTCTATCGCGAAGTTCAGGATGAAATCGCGAGATGGATCGAGGAAGTGACTCGTTGAATTTGAAAATAATCATTTTGCCAGGTGATGGAATCGGTCCCGAGGTGACTCAATGCGCCGTAAAGGTGCTTGAAGCAGTCGGCGCCATATTCAATCACAAAATTAATTGTAGCTTCAAAGACGTCGGCGGCTCGGCGATTCGAAAACAGAACAACTCGCTGCCGGACGATACGCTCGATGCGTGCTTGTCTTCTGACGCCGTTCTGCTGGGCGCGGTAGGTGACCCGGCGTTCGATGACTATCCCACGCATCTTCGGCCCGAAGCCGGCCTGCTCCGCTTGCGTCGCGGTCTCGGCGCGTTCGCCAATCTGCGCCCCGCTCTGCTGTTTCCTTCGCTGATTGATGCGTCACCTCTGAGACCGGAAGTAATCAAAGGGACCGATATGGTCATCGTTCGCGAGTTGCTTGGAGGATTGTACTTTGGAGAACCGCGCGGCGAATCAAACATCGACGGGTCTCGCCGAGCGATCAATACAATGTCTTATTCAGAGGACGAGATAGAACGAATCGCTCGATACGCCTTCGATCTGGCGCGGTCTCGCCGTCGTCACCTGACTTCGGTCGACAAAGCAAATGTGCTGGAGTCCTCGAAGCTCTGGCGTGAAGTGGTTATTCGGATTTCAACCGATTATCCCGACGTGAAACTGCAACATCAGTACGTCGACTCGTGCGCGATGGCGCTGATCGCTCGTCCCGCGAGTTTCGATGTTTTGGTAACCGAAAATACATTTGGGGACATTCTTTCTGATGAGGCGGGCGCGGTTGTTGGATCACTAGGCTTGCTGGCTTCGGCGAGTATCGGCGGAAAAGTCGGTCTGTACGAACCGGTGCACGGCTCGGCTCCAGACATTGCCGGCAAGGGAATCGCGAACCCACTCGGCGCGATCCTCTCGGCAGCAATGATGTTTCGGTATTCGTTCAAGCGCGAGACGGAGGCCGTCACGATAGAGCGTGCAGTCGAGAAGACGTTAGCTAAGGGACATCGCACTCCGGATCTTGCGATAAAGGATCAGACTGGAATCACGACGGAGGAAATGACGCGACAAGTTGTGCGAAATATCGAACGATAGACTGGGTGAAATCCGCATGAACCCTAACTTTTCCACCAACTCCGAGATTGTGTGAAGACTATCCTCAAATCCCCCAACCGGAAGAAGGTGTGAAAGAATAGCCTGCCCACCAGCGCACGGATTTGAGATTTGAGACTTGATATTTGTCATTATTCATACGCTCAACCGACCAAATGAACTGTCAAATGGCAATGACCAATAATCACAAATTTCAAATCTCAAATCTCAGATCCTTGGCGGGTAGTCGCTTTTTTTCACACCTTCGGAAGGTTGGGGGATTCGGGGACTGCATCAAAGCTTCTCTTCTTTGGCAAGAATTTCTTTCATAATTTCCGATGAGCCTGCGCCGATCGTACTCAGTCGCGCGTCGCGCCAGAATCGACTGATCGGATACTCAGTCGTATATCCGAACCCGCCAAAAATTTGCATGCAGTCGTAGCCAACTTTTTGTGACAGATCGCTGGTGAACAACTTTGCCATCGTTATTTCGCGGACCGCGCGTTCACCGCGGTTGATCAAATCCAGAGCGCGATATGTAAGCCATTTCCCTGCTTCGATGGCAGTCTTGTGCTCAGCAAAACGATGCTTCCAAACCTGAAAATCCCCGATGAACTGTCCGAACGCCTTGCGCTCCTTGCCGTATGCCACCGCCATCTCAATCGCGCGCTCCATCGTCGCTACATTCGCAATCGCCGACGCGAGACGTTCTCCTTGAAAATTGTGCATCGTGTAATAGAAACCCTTACCAATTTCGCCGAGAACGTAACGTTTCGGGATTCGGCAGTTGTCAAAAAACAGCTCCGCGGTGTCGGAGCAAAGATTGCCGACCTTCTTTAACTTCTTGCCGACCGCAAATCCTTTCACGTCAGTCGGGAACAACACCATCGACACGCCTTTGTAACGATCCTCACCTGTTCGAACCGCAAGGATCATGAAGTCGGCTCGCGCGCCGTTTGTTATCCACAGCTTCTGACCGGAGATCACCAGATCGTCGCCATCGACTCTGGCGCGCGTGGTCAACGCCGCGACATCCGAACCGCCTCCCGGCTCGCTGATGCCCAGCGCAGCAATGCGATCGCCTGCGATCGCCGGTCTCAGAAACTCTTCCTTCTGTTCATCCGTTCCCAATTCATCCAGCACCGGCAACGTGATATCCGATTGAACAAACATCGCCATCGACACGCCGCCGCTGTTCGAATACGAGAAACCTTCGAGGTAAGCCGCGGTGTACCACCAGTCCAATCCGCTTCCGCCGTAAGTCGGATCGAGTCTGATGCCAAACAGCCCGAGGTTTGCACATTTTTTGAACACTTCGCTCGGGAATATTCCTTCCTCATCCCATTCTTCGGCGTGCGGCGCGATCTCCGCCTGCACGAACTGTTTTACCGAATCACGCAACATCTGGTGTTCGTCGGTGAAGTAGGGATATGTTGTCGATGTTTGTGACGCCTTAGCTGTTACCATTTTCTTAGCTCCTCGATCAGACTCTAATCACGTTGGCATGCTGAGATCTCAACAAGAATATCGCCCGGCACGACGAGATCACCAATTCGCACCCGAATAGTTTCGACGACGCCGTCGCTGGTTGCTCGCAAAGTCTGCTCCATTTTCATAGCTTCCAGGATCACCAGCGCATCGCCGGCCGCAACGCTCTGGCCGACTTCAACCAGGACTTTCAACACCTGGCCCGGCATAGGGGCGTACGCGCTTTCGTGCTCGGATGCTCCGGCTGCTCTCGGATACCTCGACAGTCGAGTCAGTTCGATCGAAGATGAATTCGACTGAACAACAAAGTGATCGCCTGATTCGGAAATCCGAAAAGCTCGTTGAATGCCGTCAATGGATGCCCGGAGAGTCGCGCCGTCGAATGATACAAGCTGCAGGGTTGATTGCCAATCAGCGCGCGTCATAACGAATGTGTCGGTAGCGATCTCTCGCCACGAAACATCAACCGTCGAGGCGGCGGATTCAAACTTTGTCGATGGATCGCGAAAAGGGTTGTTGCGATAGTTTGGCGGAACGTGCGGGAGGATCTCGAAGCCTTCCTGCTTCCGCTTAGCCAAATAAATCGCGAGAACGCCAGCCGCAGTAGATATCACACCTGGATCGCTCCTCGCAGTCAGCGCTTCGAGGTTGTGCTCCACGAAACCCGTATCATATTTTCCATTCGCAAATTCTTCGTTTTGAGCACACCTAATCAGAAACTCGCGATTCGTAGTTACACCGGCCGCGAAGAGTGCGCTCAAACCTCGGATCAACTTGAGACGCGCATCCTCGCGATCTGACCCGTGAGCGATTACCTTCGCCAGCATCGGATCGTAATGAATTCCTACTTCGCTGCCGCTGGCTACACCTGAGTCGATTCGGAAGCCTTCAATGTTGCCGGGACACTCCCAATCTCGAAGCAGTCCGGTCGCCGGCACAAATCCATTACGCGTGTCCTCGGCATTGAGGCGGGCTTCAATCGCATGACCTTTCTGTTTGACGTCCTTTTGCGCAAACGGGAGGCGTCGGCCTTCGGCGACCTCGATCTGCAGCCTCACCAGATCGAGACCAGTGACCATTTCAGTAACTGGATGCTCAACCTGAAGCCTTGTGTTCACTTCGATAAAGTAGAACTGCCCGTCGTCATCGAGGACGAACTCGACGGTGCCGGCATTTGTGTAGCCGATTTCCTTGCCAGCCTTCACCGCGGCATCGCAGATTCGTCGACGCGTGTCCGCTGAGAGCGCCGGCGACGGGCTCTCTTCGATAATCTTTTGATGTCGTCGTTGGACTGAACACTCGCGTTCGAAAAGGTGAACAAGATTACCGTGAGAATCACCAATTATTTGAACTTCGACATGACGGGCTCGCTCGACGAACTTCTCAAAAAACAAGGTTCCATCTCCGAAGGCTTTTTCGGCTTCACGGCGTGCGGCATCAATCGACTCGCGAATCTCGGAACGTGTCCGGATAGTCCGCATACCTTTGCCGCCGCCACCTGCCGAAGCTTTGACAAGCACTGGTAGTCCAACCTTCTCGGCACATTTAATGAGATTTTCGGTGGTTTGATCCTCCGTGTGATAGCCGGGAACGACGGGAATGTTCGAAAGCGCCATTTGTTCGCGAGCAACCATCTTCGATCCCATTCTCCTGATGCAGTCCGGAGATGGTCCAATAAATGTAATCCCAGCCGAGGAACATGCCTCAGCAAACTCTGCATGTTCCGACATAAATCCGTAGCCTGGATGGATGGCGTCGGCGGACGTTCGCTTAGCAGCGTCAATCAGCTTTTCGATATTGAGATAGGAATCTTTTGCAGGAGAAGGTCCGATGTGAACCGCTTCATCGGCCGATCTTGTGTGAGGCGATCGCGAGTCGAAGTCGGAGTAGACGGCTACCGTGGCAATGCCCATCGCGCGACATGTGCACATAATGCGCAACGCGATCTCTCCGCGATTGGCTATCAGTATTTTTCTAAAGCGTCGTTCAGTCAAAATTCAGGGTTCAGAGTTTTTCAATGTCTGAAAACTCCCCACTCCATGGTTCCTTCAACTGGTCGATTGCAAGCCGCCGAAAGCGAGATCGCAAGCACGGTGCGCGTATCGCGTGGATCGATTATTCCGTCGTCCCAAAGCCGCGCCGTCGCAAAATAGACATCGGACTCCGCCTCGATCTGGGCTTCCAGAGCCTGTTTCGAGGCTGCAAGCTTTGCTTCATCAATTGGCAAACCCTGCTTGGTCAGCGCATCGCGTTTTATGATGTCCATTACACCCGACAGCTGCTGCGGGCCCATCACCGCGATCCGGTGGTTCGGCCAGGTGAACAGAAAGCGCGGCTCATAAGCGCGGCCGCACATCGCGTAGTTCCCCGCTCCGTACGAGCTTCCGGTCATAATCGTGATCGCGGGCACGGTCGAATTTGAAACTGCATTGATCAGCTTCGCTCCGTTGCGGATTATTCCCTGCTCCTCGTAGGTCCTGCCGACCATAAAACCGGTGATATTCTGGAGAAACACCAGCGGGATGTTTTGCTGATTGCAGAGTTGAATAAACTGCGCGCCCTTAGCCGCCGATTCGGACATCAACACACCGTTGTTCGCCAGAATTCCGACCGAGTATCCATGAATGTAAGCAAACCCGGTAACCAGCGTGGTCCCGTACCTCGATTTGAATTCCTCGAACCTGGAGCCGTCTACGACTCGCGCGATCACTTCACGAGATTCGAAGGGCACTCTCACATCGGCCGAAGCAATTCCCAGCAATTCGTCGGCACAATAAAGTGGTTCTTCGACCGCACGCAGTGTCGGCTTCGGCGACGGGGCTGAATAGTGTTCAACGATGTCGCGAGCCAATCGCAAACCGTCGAGCTCATCTTCGGCCAGATAGTCCGAGAGACCCGATATTCTCGAGTGCATCTCCGCCCCGCCGAGCGATTCCTCGTCGACTATTTCGCCGGTGGCCATCTTCACAAGCGGCGGGCCTCCGAGAAAAACCTGCGCCTGGTTCTTGACCATTATCACGTAGTCGGACATCCCAGGGAGATATGCGCCGCCCGCCGTAGAATTCCCAAACACGACAGAGATGCTCGGAATGCGAAGCTTCGATCTCCGAGTGATTTCTCTGAACCCCCGACCGCCCGGCACAAAGATCTTTGCCTGCACAGGGAGATCGGCGCCGGCGGATTCGACCAGGCTGATGCTTGGCAGATGGTTGTCGGTTCCGATGTCCGAGAGACGACGATTTTTGTGCTGGCCAATCTCGCTTACCGCGCCTCCTTTGACGGTGGCTTCGTTGGCGATGATCAGACACTCGCGGCCCGATACAAGACCTACGCCGCCGACAACCCCGGCGCCGACGAATTCGTTGGGCATGTCGATGCCTGCCAGCGGAGCAATCTCGAGAAAGTACGAGCCTTCATCGAGCAACATTTCGATGCGTTCGCGGGGAAGGAGCCGACCTCTGGCGATGTGACGTTTGACGTACTGTTCGCCGCCGCCTTTGGTCGAACGGGCGAGCTCGCTCTTCAGTTTTTCGACCGCGGCGGTGTTGGCAGCGTAGTTGGCTTGATATGTTGGATCCTGGGGATTAACGACCGATTTGATCGCTTGCATGTCTTACCGTCGTTTGTTGCGGTGCCCGGAGAGAATTGATAGATTGCGAAGCCTTGAGACAGTACGCAAACCACATTTCGATTGTCAAGAAAACAAGGTGTCGACACTGCGAATTAGGTGTGGTTAGCAGCAAAACGTAACTTTATTGGTGGTCCAAAAGTCCATTGGCGAATCGAACCCCGTCAGGGGTTCAATATTTGGAGATCACGAAGTGGCCGGGTCGAACCCCGTCAGGGGTCCATATCCGATTTAGTAGTCAGCGCATTTCACGGTATCAGCCTTCTGTGAAATCAAAAGCGAATTCACAAAAACGCTTCGAGAACCTGCGTAGTAAGAATACGTTGGCAAACGCCTCTATGAATACGTAGTGTCTGACGGTATTAGCGTGAGCATCATCGACGATAAATCAATTTGGCAAGCTGAAACCCGAGGCTTCGAGCTGATCACCACCACGATAGGCGACCTGTTTGACAAACAGTGTCTTGCAAGCGCCGAAAAAGAAGCCCTGGTTTACGACTATCCTGAACTTGGTCTCAACCTGCGACTCACCTATCGCGAATTAAAGAACGAAGTCGATCGGATCGGTCGCGGTCTGATGGCTTTGGGCATCGTGAAGGGCGAACACATCGCCGTATGGGCGCCCAACATTCCCGAGTGGGTGATATTCGAACTGGCCCTGGCCAAGATCGGCGCTGTGCTTGTAACCGTAAACACAAATTACCGATTTTCTGAGATCGAGTATGTCTTGCGTCAGGGTGACATCACCACGTTGATCATGATCGAAGAGCACCGCGGAAATTCATATGCCGAATCTATCTATCGCATCATCCCTGAATTGAAGGAACTCCAGGATCCGATTTCGCAAGAGCTCTCCAGTCAGGCATTACCGAAATTGAAGCGGGTGATACTGATTGGTGAAAACTCGCTTCCGGGGATGATGGCTTACTCGCAAGTTGCGATGCTTGCGGAACATGTTTCAGTAAACGCCTTAGAACAACGACAAACGAGTCTCGACGCCTACGACGTGATTCAAATGCAATACACGAGTGGAACTACTGGGTTCCCTAAAGGTGTGATGCTGACTCACCACGCGATCATCAATCAGACTCACATTTCGTGTCTGCTTGGAAGTCTTCGGTCTGACGAACGGTATGTCAGTCCGATGCCTTTCTTTCACATCGCCGGAAGCGTGGGCGCGATAATGTTCTCGGTGTATCTGGGATGCACTTTGATTCCGCTTATCACATTCGATCCGGCCAAGCAGCTGGAGCTGATGCACAAAGAGAAGGCAACCTTCGCGTTCAATGTTCCGACGATGCTTATTGCGATGTTGAATCATCCGCGATTTGTCGCTGGCGAGTTCG
>Ga0075425_100009768_pt1 | contig 10213 bp, 7 predicted proteins | sample SoiMethybrSBSTD4_FD_75300 | JGI IMG/M metagenome (GOLD analysis project Ga0075425, IMG submission 75300) | Bulk soil microbial communities from a Populus tree surrounding site in Tennessee, USA - Soil MetaG P. TD hybrid SBSTD4 | ecosystem: Environmental > Terrestrial > Soil > Tree plantation...
TCATTTTAGTGACGCGCGAACGTCGGCCCATTCAAGGGGGATTGTGCGAACGGCAACCGTTTTCCCACACAAATCGGCACCACCCTCTCGACGACCGAGAAGAACGATGACCACGAAACGACGCCTACGGCAAGCACCGGAGGTTAGCGCTCGGATCCCGACGCTGGCGCTGCTAGAAATTCCTCGCGAGCCCCCTCACACGCCTTCGAACCGTTCTCATCCCACGCCACCGCGGGAAACCCACGAGCGGGTTTTGCGAACAGGTAGCCCTGAAGCTTGTCGCATCCGAGCGACACGAGCGTGTCGCGCTCGGCGCACGTCTCGATCCCCTCGGCGACGACTTCGATGGAGAGGTCGTCGTACATGTCGACAAAGAACCCCGGCGGGTGAATCGGCGCGACGACGATGGCGCGATTTGCGACGGGTCCAGAACAGCTACTTCGAGGACACCCCTCAGTCGCGGTAGCTCCTGAGTCGATCGAGAAGCATGGGACTTGCGGCCTTTACGGAGGGTCGCACGCCAGCGATCACGCTGGTACTTTGCGCCGCGTCAGGGGTGGGTAGTGCAACGCATCCGAAGTATTGAGCGTCGGAAGTGCCATTCAGCGGCTCGAGCACGTCCCCCTGCGTCAGGTTGATGCATCGCGGGTAGGGCGCGGTCACCATGCCGTCACCTGCGCCGTCCAGATCGTACGTATACGACTGGAAGTTGAAGCACCAACCGAGGGTGTTGCTGAACCGCGTGATGCGGCCGGAGGACTCTCGCGTCCAGTAATACTGGCAACTCTCTCCCGTTGTCGGCACGGCTGGCGCGACGCTCGTGCCCCCCTCCGATGCGCAGGTAGCCGGATGGTTGTTGAAGTTCACGACCGTGCTGTTGCCCCCTTCGTAGTCGGGGCGGCCGCTCATTCCGTCGTTTGTCCCTTGGTAGACGTCAGCGGGTTTACAGAGAGCTCCGCATTCGGATCCCGTCTGTCCCTGGACCGCCACCCGCGGCATGAACCCCGGTGCGCAACTGTTGGCGAACGCGGTGCCGGTGATGGGCATGTTGTGCGTCAGGTTCTGCGGATTGGCTGGCTGATTCGCGCAGACGGCAATGGTGTCCACCAGACTGACGAGCAAGTAGCAACCCTTGTTGACACCGCAGGTCGTGGTTCCCGCGTCGCTCTCCATGGTTTGCGTCAAGGGATCGCAGGTCGCGGTGCACACGCCGGCCACCGGATCGTCGGGCGCGTTCGCGAAGAGATCCGAATAGCGCGTGCACGCCCGGCCCGTGCCGCACGCTGCATCCGGGCTCCCGTCGAAGCCGCAGATGTCCTGGCAGGTGGCACCGAGGCAGATGGCACCGGCGACGCAGGTGTCATAACCGCTGGTCGCGCCGGCAGCTCCGACGGTGCAAGGCTGCCCGATCGCATCGGCGCCGTTCGGTGCGCAGCCTATCTTGCCGAGCCGCTCCGGCGTGTCCGCCACCACGATCCACGTGCACTTTTGCCCGGCCGAGCAACCTTGTTGCCCCGGCGGCGAGAGCGGATTGCAGGATGGCGCGCCGTCATCCCCCGCGTCGACGGTCGCGCCGTCCGATCCGCCGCTGCCATCAATACTGACGCCTCCCATGCCCCCGCCACCCGAAGCGCCGCCGGTGCCACCACTTCCTCCAGCGCCACCACTTCCTCCGTTGCCTGCGTTGCCGCTCGATCCATCCCCGGTCGAGCCGCCGCAATTGCATGGCTCGTAACCGGACCCGTCGGCCTTGCAGGCCTGGCCGCCCGCGCATCCCGCGGGCCCGACGCAGGCAATGGATTGTCCCGGCGTACACTTCTGCGTAGTGGAGACGTCTTTTCCTGCGTCGACGTCGGACGGCGGAGAAGACGCATCGTCGCCGCCGCAGCTCGTGAGAAAAAGCAGCACGAGCGATCCCAAGATCCTGACCCATTGCGCCGGCTGCCGTCGTTGTTCTCGCTGAGGCGGGCAAAGCATGAGTTCGTCGAGCATGGCTGCTTTTATATCCGGAGCCCGAGAATTTGGCGAGTACGCGACTAGGGTTCTCCCGCATGTCCGTCGATGTAGGCGCCCTTTCGATCTCGTCGACGAAGCTCCGCGCGACCGCCGCGCTTGAGCGAGACCGGGCGCGCAGAAAACGATGAGGCCCTCGCGGTCACAGCCTGATGTCGACGTACATCGCGCGGCGGAGCTCGTCGATCCACTGCCGGCGCGCCTTCTGCATCTGCTCACCGTATGAGCGCTGAATTAGTTCATCTCTGGCGCCCTCGAACGAAGGCATCCGCGATGGCTCGCGCCAGAGGACTTTGATGATCACCAGGTCGTCCTTGAAGCGAAACGGCGCCGAGATACCCCCGACATCGAGCTTCTGCGCTTCATCTTCGATGGGTTGCGCGAGATCGCCTGGTTGGTGCGTGCCTAGATCTCCGCCCATTGGACGCGTCGGCGTGTCATCGGAGAAGCTGCGGGCGAGGTCCGTGAAATCAACTGAACGGCCGCCGGAGTCGACGCCGTTACGTGCTGTGGCTGCAATGCGGTCGGCGAGGCGCTCGCGCTCGGCTTGCCCGCCGTGAATCACAATCCAGGCCAACCGATAACCGAGTCGAGCGCGTTCAGCGTGCAAGAGCTTGTCGTACGTGGCTCGAAGGTCGTCTTCCGTCACGCGCACGCGCCCTCGAACCCGAAGCTGGAGCAACTTGCCGTCGAGGATCTGCCGTCACGTCCAGCACGCATATTCCTTGCCCTCGAAGCGCGCCGCACCCCGCGATAGACAGACACAGTTCATCCCACACGACGGCTCACCTGACACAAGATCGATCTCGCAGGCGTACGTAATTTTGCCCCCTCCGTGATCGACACAGGGGCACTCCACGCCCGGACAGCAGCGTCGGCATCCATTCGTGACATCACGGCACGGCACGACTTGCGATGCCATGGGAACGGGGTCGTACCAATGCCTCGACAAATGTGCTGACGGGCCAGCTGTATGGCGCTTCGCAAGCAGCGCCAGGACTCCCACGACGATCCCCCACCCGAGCAGCAGACGCCGTGATTTCATTGGATGAACGATCGTAATACCGCGGCACCTTGCCGTCCATGCTCGCGAGTAAACGCGTTGGCGCCTTTGGGCGCTTGGTCGTTCGCACATGGAATTGCATGATAACTACAACGTAGTTACACTGTATTTGTGACCGAACTTCGGTTTGAATGGGATGTCGTAAAGCGCCAGGGCAAACCGAAAAAGGCACGGCGTTTCATTCGAGGAAGCCCAATCCGTCTTTCTAGATGACAACGCCCTCCTCATCGATGACCCAGACCATTCCGTCCAGGAGCCACGGTTCCTCCTGCTTGGTATCAGCTCACACGTCCGCACTCTTGTCGTGTGCCATTGCTGTCGCGATCGTGGCAACGTGATCCGCATTATCTCCGCTCGCAAAGCCGACCGACACGAGCGAACCCTCTACTCGAAAGGACTGTCCCGATGAGAAAGCACTACGACTTCTCGAAAGCGCGCAAGAATCCCTACGCCAAGCGCTTGAAGAAGCAGGTCACGATTCGCCTCGACAAGCCGACCCTCGCCTACTTCAAAGACCTCGGCAAGAGGATGGGCATGCCCTATCAAACGCTGATCAACATGTACTTGCGCGACTGCGCAGAGGCGCGCAAACAACTGCGCTTGCAGTGGCGTTCCACGGATGCCGCTTAAGCTCTGCGCCGCCGTCGTTGTCCTCGACGGGCAGAATGACTTGCTTCATTGGTCCGCATCAGTTCCCCCCCAAAGTAAAACGGAACGTCGCGCCGCGGTCCTTCGCTCCCTCCGCCCAGATCCTTCCACCATGACGCGATAGAACGCGCAAGACGGTGGCGAGCCCGATGCCGGTGCCGGGAAAATCGGATTCGGCGTGCAGGCGTTGAAAAGGAGCGAACAACCGTGACGCGTAGGCCATGTCGAAACCCGCGCCGTTGTCCCTGACGAAGAAGGTTCGCGCGCCGTCGTGGGATTCCTCGCCGACCTCGATCCACGCCGGGGAGCGCTTCGCCGTGAATTTCCACGCGTTGCCGAGCAGGTTATCGAAGAGCACGGCGAGAAGCCGCGGATCGGCCTCGGCAACGAGGCCCGCGGCGATCGATGTCTCGACGGTTCGGTCCGGGTTGCGCGCGCGGAGATCGGAGAGGACCTTCGTTGCCAACGCGCTCACGTCGACGCGCTCGCGGAGGACGGGCGCGCGGGCAATTCGCGAGAGATTCAGCAAGTCGTCGATGAGCTGTCCCATGCGCTGGGCGCCCGATCGAACTCGAGACAGGTAGCGTGTGGCCTGATCGTCCAGGCCCGCACCGTACTCTTCGATGAAGGCCTCGGTGAACCCGTCGATCGCGCGGAGCGGGGCCCGCAGGTCGTGCGACACCGAATAGCTGAACGACTCGAGCTCCTTGTTGAGCGCTTCGAGCTCTGCCGTCCGCAGGCGGACGCGCCGCTCGAGGTCGTCGTAGAGCCGGGCATTTTCGATGGCCAAGCCGGCGCGATCGGCAATGTCCTGGAGCAACGTGAGGTCTTCGGACGTGTAGCTATGGCCCGGTCGGGTGCGGATCAGCGAGAGTGCACCGATCGCGGCGCCTCGAGCGCGGATGGGCACGATCACGGCGCTGTGGATCCGAACCCGCGCCACCAGCGGCTTGACCGCGTCATCGGTCCGGGCCACCGCAACGTTGGGATCGATCTCGGCGATGAGCTTCGGCTCGCCGCTCCTTACCACCCCGGCGCTGACCATCTGGCTCGTGGCGATCAACTGAGGAGGGCCATCGAGGACGTTCCTGACATCGGATTCGACATCGCGGTCGCGATGGGCATTGCCGGCGTTGATCAGCATTCGACCGTCGTCGCTCACGAGGAAGATCTGGCATCCGTCTCCGACGAGATCCGCCGCGGACCGAACGATGGTCTCGACGAGTCGCTGGTAGTTCGTGACGACCGTCGCGAACGCATGCGACACCTCCGCCAGAACACGGAGGTGCGCGCCGCTATCCGCATGCTCCGCGGTGATCGGCGATGCTCGATCCATTTCCAAGCCCCGAGGGGCAGCTTCTCACGCGCTCGTGGCGCAATCAAGATCGGCAGGTCGGTCGGGTCGCGGTCGCGTCAGCTCGCGTTGGCGAGAAACTCGTCGAGGATGCGATTGAACTCGTCGGGCCTGTCCATATGGGGCCAGTGGCTCGTGCCGGTGATGACCCTCTGCGGGATTTGGGGCGCTTGGGTGTGGAGGGACGACGGTCCCTGGCCGTGCGGCGTATCGATGAGAAGCTTCGACCCGAGGTAGACGCTCAGAGCGGGCAGCGGATCGTATTCGAAGACCGCGCCGATCATCGCGAGCGCATCCTCGCGCGAGACGAGCTTCATCTCACGACGAACTTCAGCGTCGACATTCGGCTGCGCGTCGGTCAAGAGCGTCTTCCAGTAGCCGTCGCTGACCTTCTCGTAGTCCGTTTTCATCGAGGTCATGATCCGGTTGGCCTGCTCGGGCGAAGACTGACCCGGCGTGCCCACGAGCACGAGGCTCGCCACGCGGTCGGGGTGCTCGCCTGCGTAGGCGATGGCGGCAGAGCCTCCCATGCTGTGCCCGACCAGCACGAACCGCTTGAGCCCGACTCCGTCGACGACGGCCGAGATGTCCTCGGCAAAAGCCGGCACGCTGTACGTGCCCGAGCGGGGGCGGTCCGATTGTCCGTGACCACGCAGGTCGAGCGCGACAGCGCGGCGAGTGACACGAAGGTGGGCGAGTTGCGCCGACCACTGAGCGCTGCTCCCCGCAAACGCGTGCACGAAAACGACGGGCAAACCCCCGTTGCCGCCGTCGTCGACGTGCAGCTTGCCTTCGGGGCCCTTGACGGTGGCCGACGGGGACCCTCCCGTGTCGTGCGCGTTTTTACGCGAGCAGCCGACCAGCAAAAGGGCCGCGACGGAAAGTATCCAAGCGATCCATGCGGCGAACGACGTCTTTGAGGTCTTCATCGGTGGCTCCATCTCCCCCTGTCTTCGTGCAGCCGGACGCGCGAGACCGGTAGTAAGAGCGGGCGTCATGTGAGCCATTGGGCCGAGGGGCAGACAGACTTTCGGTCGAAACAACGCCGACACAGAGTTTGCCGCAATCATGACGCGTGGATCTCGCCAACCTGGAAAGGGCCCCGATGCCAGGTGTCGCGCGCGTCCGGGCGTACGTCGCGCCGTACCGCGCAGAGCTCGATGCCATGTTGGCCACCGAGGGACAAGCGGGCAAAGCGCTCGCCTTCACGCACGCGACCATCATGGATGGGCTGCTCACGCACCTGTTTCGGTTCGCGCTCGCGGCGGATACGAGTGCTCCGCCCGTTCTTTTGGCCGCGGTAGGCGGTTACGGGCGCCAGCTCGTCGGGTTGAAGAGCGATCTCGACGTTCGAATCCTCAGCGCCGAGCCGCCCGAACGAATCATCTCCATCGCGGAAGCCCTCTTCTACCCGCTTTGGGACGCCGGCATCAGCATCGGTCATCAGCTCCTCACGATATCCGATGCCGTCGAATCGGCACGCGAAGACTTGCCGGCGGCGACGATCCTCCTCGATTGGCGTCCCTTGGCCGGCGACGATCGACTCAGTCACGAGCTCGTCGAACGGGCCTACGCGGGCGTGTTCAGTGACGGTGCGTTGGGAGCTTTCATCCAGCGCCTGGAAATCGAGGTCGCAGACCGGCACACGAGGTTCGGTCATTCCGTCTATCTCCTCGAGCCAGACGTGAAGAACGGACCAGGAGGCCTTCGCGATCTGGACGTCGCCCTCTGGGCGGCGCGGGCCAGGTGGCGGGTGAAGAGCTTCAACGACCTCGTGCGGCTGGGAATCCTGGTGGCTCGCGAGGCAGACGAAATCGAAGCGGCCGCCGATTTTCTCTGGACCATCCGAAATCATTTGCACAAGCGCGCCCGACGTCGAAGCGATCGGCTCACGTTCGACGAACAGGAATTCATCGCCCCAGAGCTCGGATATCGCAAACGCGTGGGAGCCGACCCGAGCGCATCGGAAGAGGAGCTCGCCGGCACGATGGCCGAAGCCTTCATGTCGGACTACTACCGCCACGCGCGCGTCGTCAACCGATCGCGCGAGGAAATCCTACGTCGGGCAACGCCTCGCATCGGACGCAAAGCCCCCATCGAGATCGATCTCGGGAGCGGCTTGCGATCCTTCGACGGTCAGATCACGATCGCAGACCCAGAGGAGCTCACGCGTGATCCCGTTCTCGCGCTGCGCCTCTACGCGACGGCGGTCGCCCGCGACGCGGAAGTCCTCCCCTTCGCGCGGGCGGCGGTGGCTCGCGCGGTGGACCAGCCCGGCCTGGCCGCGGCACTGCGCGCCAGCGCCGGGGCGTCCGCGCTCTTCATCAAGCTCTTGGGCACGGCCAAGTCGACCCGGTTCAAGAACGGCTCGATCTTGGCAGAGCTGCACGAAGTCGGCCTGCTCACCGCTATGATCCCCGAGTTCATGCCGGTGGTCGGCCGCATTCATCACGACACCTACCACGTCTTCACCGTCGACGTTCATTCGATCGCCGCCGTCGATCGCCTGCGCGCCCTCGCGCGGGGTGATCTCGCCAAGGCCTACCCGCTTGCGTGCCGCTTGGCGGCGGAGGTTGCAAGGCCGGAGATTCTCTATTTGGCCACGCTCCTGCACGACGTAGGCAAAGCCATAGGCGGCAAGGACCATTCGCAACGCGGCGCGGACATGGCGCGTGGGATCTTGGCGCGGCTCGGCATCGCCTCGGACGACATCGAGGAGGGATGCCGACTCGTCCTGCACCATCTTCTCATGTACTTCGTCGCGCTGCGCCGCGACTTCCACGACGAGGCATCGCTCGCGGATTTCGTCCGCGAGGTTCGCGACCACGAGGGCCTTGCGAATCTCTACCTGCTCACGATCGCCGACATCTCCACGACGAGTCCGACGTCGATGACTGCGTGGAAGGCGCGGATGCTCGATGAGCTCTTCGTCGCCGTCGACGGCAGGCTCGACGGAGCGGGCGACACCGGCCGCGCGTCCCGCATCCGGGCCGAGGTCGTGCGCCTGTGGGACACGTCGAACGATCCTCGCTTCCTCGACGACTATCTGAAGAGCATGCCCGAGCGGTACCTTCTGTCCAATACCCCCGCCGAAATCGCCGCGCATGCAGCCGTCGCTTACCAGGGGCGCAACTCGACCGTGAGCGCCGCGCTGGTTCCATCGAGCCATCCCGAAATGGCCGAGCTTTGCGTCGTCACCGGCAATCGTCCGAACGGAGCCGGTCTCTGCGTCGTCACCGAAGATCGCCCCGGACTTCTCGCAGCGATCGCGGCCGCCATCGTGGCGAGCAAGCTCGAGGTTCACGAAGCGCAGATCCACACCCGTCGCATGGGCGACGGCAGCGTCCAAGCCGTCGACGTCTTCTGGGTGCGCGGTCGCTCGGGCGAGGCCGACGGCATCGATCAAGTGCTGCCGCGCCTCGAGCGCGACCTTTTGCGCGTCATCGCCGGGCAGGTGACGCCCGCGAGCCTAGCCACGCAAAGGACGTCCCGCTGGAGCGAGCGCCCGTCGCCGAATGTAGCGACCGAAGTTTCGATCGACGATCGCGGATCGTCGCAATACACGGTCATCGAGGTGATCACCAAAGATCGTCCAGGCCTGCTCTTCACCCTCGCCCAGGCCATGCACGAGCTCTCGCTCACGATCCACCTCGCCAAGATCAACACCGAGGGCTCACGCGTGGCCGACGTCTTTTACGTGAGCGAAGTCGACGGCACGCGGCTGGCACCCGGCGAACGGACGTGCCAAGTCCTCGAGGCGCTCCTCTCGGCCCTCGGCTGGCGCGGGCGCCTCAGCACGCCGCCGCCCGAGGATCCGACTGGGTCTTCTCCTCCGATGCTCGACGAACCGTGAACGAGAACGAGCGCACGGCGATGCCGCTGAACTTGGCGGTTCTTCGCGCGGCCTATATGTCGAGAGAGCTTTCTCCTGAAGCCCTGATCGACACGCTCTGCAAGCGTATCGATGCGACGCCCGAGGCGGGGATATGGACCTACCGTGTTGGGCGTGCAGCGCTGATTGACGTCGCCCGGCAGCTCGATCGTGGAGCTGCCGAGTCATTGCCCCTTTTCGGGATACCGTTCGCCGTCAAAGACAACATCGACGTCGAGGGATTGCCGACGACGGCAGGGTGCCCGGCCTTCACGTACGTGCCCGAACAAACCGCACCCGTCGTCGCGCGCTTGCTCGAGGCAGGCGCGTTGCTCGTGGGCAAGACGAACCTCGATCAATTCGCGACGGGTCTCGTCGGCACGCGTTCGCCCTACGGGATAACGACCAATCCATTCGACGCACGCTACGTCACCGGCGGGTCGAGCTCCGGCTCGGCTGCAGCCGTCGGCCGAGGGCTGGTGAGCTTCGCGATCGGAACCGACACCGCGGGCTCTGGTCGCGTGCCGGCGGCATTCAACAACATCGTCGGTCTCAAGCCGAGCCGCGGCCTCTTGTCGACGTCAGGGATCGTACCGGCCTGTCGGTCGCTCGACTGCGCGTCGATTTTAGCGCTTACCTGCGACGACGCGCGAGAGGTGGCTGCAATCGCGACGGCCTACGATGCGTCGGACCCTTATTCGCGACCGGCGGCGGATGGGCATGCCTGGTCTCGCCGGGCCCCGAGGCGCTTTCGCTTCGCCGTCGCGCGCGACGCGGATCTCGCACAAGCCGATGAACACGTTCGGCGCGCCTTGGGCGAGGCGCGCGCGGCGCTCGAATCGCTGGGCGGAGAGGCGCGACCGGTGGATCTCGCGCCGTTCTTCGAAGCGGCCAAGCTCCTCTACGAGGGGCCGTGGCTCGCCGAGCGTCTTGTCTACCTCGCAGAATTCCTTCGCGCGAAGAGCGAAGCGATCTTGCCGGTGACGCGTGAAATCTTGACGGCCGGACACCGCATCAGCGGCGTTGAGACCTTCCGCGCCATACACCGATTGGAGGCGCTGAAGCGTCAAATAAGCCCGCTCTTCGCAGATGCGACGGCCCTTCTTCTTCCCACTGCACCGACCTTGCCTCGGATCGACGACGTCGCGAAAGATCCCACCCTCCAAAATGCGAGACTTGGCGTCTATACGAACTTCGTCAACCTCCTCGACCTCGCGGCCGTGGCGGTGCCTGCCGGATTCGGACGCGGCGGGCTACCAGTTGG
>Ga0075425_100009769_pt1 | contig 10213 bp, 8 predicted proteins | sample SoiMethybrSBSTD4_FD_75300 | JGI IMG/M metagenome (GOLD analysis project Ga0075425, IMG submission 75300) | Bulk soil microbial communities from a Populus tree surrounding site in Tennessee, USA - Soil MetaG P. TD hybrid SBSTD4 | ecosystem: Environmental > Terrestrial > Soil > Tree plantation...
AAGGCGGAGGAAGCGGATCCGTTTGCTCCTGAGCCAGCGTCACCGCTACCGCCGGGAATGATAGGTTCCGATGCTAATGACCCACGCGTCAAACTGACGCCCGGACTTTACGACGCCGGTGAAGCGGCGATGGGTATCAAGCATCTTAGGCTGCTCAAAAAGCCCGACGCGTTTCAACTAGGCGTCAACGATCCTAATCATCCGCAGGTGGAGAAGATCCTGGGTCTACTCGGCAACAGCGCCACCGACACGTCGAAGATGACAAAGTCAGCGCAGTTAGTTAGAGCGCAACTCGCATTCGCGAACTCGGATCTTGCGTTTCAAGGCAATCACTTGTTTCTGGGAAACTTCTACGGCGTCAGTATCTACGACATCTCCAATCCGGCAACCCCCAGCCTGTTGACTTCGATGGTGTGTCCGGGCGGACAGGGTGACGTGTCGGTTTACAAAAACCTGCTCTTCATGTCGGTCGAGATGCCTAACGGGAGGCTCGATTGCGGGACGGAGGGCTTCCCGCCACCGCCGCCACGAGCCTCGAGCTCCGGCGAACAAGAGAAAAGGCCCCCACCTCCAGCGCAGAAGGATCGTTTCCGCGGCGTGAGGATCTTTGATATCAGCGACATCCGTAAGCCCACGCAGGTGGCAGCCGTGCAAACTTGTCGCGGCTCTCACACGCACACACTCGTCGTAGACCCGAACGACAAGAACAACGTCTACATCTACGTCTCGGGAACTTCCTTCGTGCGCCAAAGTGAAGAGTTGGCCGGGTGCTCGGATGAGACGCCAGAAAAGAATCCGAATACGGCGCTATTTCGCATTGATGTGATCAAGGTGCCGCTGGCGACGCCGCAGGATGCGCAGATCGTTTCGAATCCTCGATTGTTTATTGATCCGCGCACCGGGGCTCTGAACGGTCTGAGTAACGCTGGCACCCACGGCAAGAACGGACTAGAAAAGCCAAAGGATACCAATCAGTGTCACGACATTACGGTGTACTCCGCGATTGGGTTGGCGGCCGGCGCCTGCGCCGGAAATGGAATTATCCTGGACATCAAGGACCCGGTACATCCCAAGCGAGTCGATGCGGTAAACGATCCAAATTACTCGTATTGGCATTCGGCCTCGTTTTCAAATGATGGAAAGAAAGTCGTGTTCACCGATGAGTGGGGCGGTGGACTCGGTGCGCGCTGCCGCGCGACCGATCCAAACAAGTGGGGCGCTGATGCGGTTTTCCACTTGCAGGATAACAAGCTGAATTTCGCGAGCTACTACAAGTTGCCCGCTGCTCAGGGCGACACCGAGAACTGTGTCGCGCACAACGGCTCGCTCATTCCAGTCCCCGGCCGTGACATCGAAGTACAGGCGTGGTACCAGGGCGGCATCTCCGTCATGGACTTCACCGACGCGGAGCATCCAACTGAAATTGCTTATTTCGACCGGGGACCGATTGATCCAAAGATGCTTGTGCTCGGCGGCGACTGGTCCGCGTACTGGTATAACGGCCACATCTACGCTTCAGAAATCGCCCGCGGCCTGGACATCTTTGAACTGACGCCGACGAAGTTTCTTACGCAGAATGAGATCGACGCCGCCCGGACGGTGCGAGTAGATGAGTTGAATGTACAGAATCAGCAAAAGATCGAGTGGCCGCGAAGCTTAGTGGTGGCAAGAGCGTACATCGATCAGTTGGAGCGGTCGCAAGCGCTGCCGGCAGATGAAGTCGCAACCCTGCGCCAGGCAATTCAAAGCGCAGAGAGTTCACACCTGAATGAAAAAGAGCTCGCGAAACTGAAGAGCCTTGCGACGTCACTGGAACAGCAGGGCGCGGGCATGACGAAGAGTGCTGCTGACGCAACCCGATTGCAGTCGCTCACGGAGATCCTGAGGCACCCCGCACTGTGACCGGTAGAGCGGGCTCATAGAGAAATCGATTTAGCCACAAAGAGGCACATAAAACACAAAGGCGTTGACCGCTTTCTTGTGTCTTATGTGCCTTTTTGTGGCTAGAAGAATTAATGGGCCAATCTCGCTGATCTGCTTCTGGGATTAAGCGTGTGTAACAAAAACTGCGTCAATTGACATAACATTCAGTGGAGCAAAACTTGAACCGTTGTTAGAAACATTTACGGATCTACTCGTCTTATCTCTGGATCCAAAGGAGCGCACAACATGAGCATTCACGTGCACGTACGTGTCGGAGTCGAATGGGTCAATGACTTTCATAACGACTCCTGCGAGCAGAACGATCTGAGTTATTGCGACGATCAGGTCGTTGGCTTCTACAATCACATGGGCAATCACGGCCACACCAAAGTATTCAACTGGGGCAACGACAACGCCTGGGAGACGGACTTCCGTCACCCCACCTTCGGAGGCGACTCGCTCAACTGGAGCGACGACGTCCACTTCTGCATGGTCAATGACCATGGCGGAAATAACTCCAACATCGTGAGCTTCTCTTTTTCAAAAGCACATACTGCCTGCTCAGTATCTTCGACCAAGATGCGTCTCGGCCGTAAGAATCTGAAGTGGCTCGCCGCGCTGGGATGCGATGCCGTCCTTAATACCAACGCCTCTCACATTGTCGCTGTCTGGGGTGGACCGATGCAGGGTGTGCACATCGTCTGCGGCTATATTGGCACGGCAGCCGACTCCTGGTGGACATCTGATCTCGGAGAAGATTTCGCGGACGACATTTGCGATGGAGACACTATCGCCGGAGCGTGGGTTTCAGACGCCTATTCTTTCTGGACAGGCGACGACTCGATCGCGATTGCGGCGGGCTTCAGTCGCGACGACGCAATCAACCGGCGCGATCATGAAACCCTCGATTGGAGAGACATAAATGTCACGAGCACAAATTGGCTCGCATGGAAGTATCGCACCTAACGCAACGGAGAAACCCATGGCTGATATCAAAATAAACGCAAAACTAACTAGCCCAAAAGGTAAGCCGGCACCCATCTATCGCCTGACCACGCGACGCGTTAACGAGAAAGCGATTCGCGAACTCGCCAACCGGCTCGGTATGCAAGCCGAGGCGAAATCCGGCCTGCTTAGAAGCGATGCTGACAAGCTCACTTTTTCAGTGGGCCATCTCGAATTGACCATGCACCGAGCGTCTGGAGCAGTCCGGTTTATAGATCGCGCGAGATGGCAGGTGGATGATCGCCAGTCAGACTTGAAGATCGAGGATGCAGTGGCAAGCAGGCTCGCTCAAACGTTTGCGCGCAAATACGAACTCGCACCGGCTGCCGAAACGAAGTTTTTCAAAGCCGCTAGGCTGCACGTCGCCGAAGCAACGCGCGAAGGCAAAGAGGCTTCAGATAGAGTCATCGATGTCGCTGTGGCGCTGCAACGCTTAGTCGAAAACATTCCGGTAGATGGGCCTGGCGGCAAGATCGTTGTGTATTTCAATGCACAGCGGGAGATGACCGGTTTTCAACAAGTTTGGCGTGAGCTTGATGGAGTGTACAAACGCGGTCAGTCGTATCGGTCGCCGGAAAGCGCGGTGGAAGACATGGCGGCGCACTTTGCAAAAAAGCGTGCGCTGATCGAAGTGGAAGAGGTCCGATTCGGATATTTCGAGGAAGGACCGCGAACCAAGCAGCGGTACTTGCAGCCCGCTTACGTGATCATTGGAATGTTGTCGGCGGCTGATGGTCAAGGTCGCAAGCGGACCATCTACGTTGCGCCTGCGCTAACCAACAACGCCGGCAGGATCACGCCGCCTTTGGAAGTAAAGCGTTCGCAGCGACGGCGCCCGGAGACGGAAGCTGGATATAAGGAACGTTGAGTTATCACGACAAACAGCACGCCGTTCCCTTGCCTGAGGTGGAAGCCAGGATGCGTCCCGGCAACTATTCTCAGGCAGGTTTTCTCGGGCCGAACGAAAGCCTCATTGAAATTCTTCAAAACGACGCACGCGAGCTCGCTGAACTTGGGGTGGAAGCGTCGGCATTATCGGCGGGCTTGGGCCAGCTTCTCGAGACGGCGCTTGCTTCCAAACAAAATGTTACGCGCGTTGGACACTACACCGTCAAGGTACGTCGTTACAAAGGTTTTCAGATCTGTCCGTTTGCGCCGCAACCGTTTGAGAATCCCTGCCCCGGAGGTGGCACCAAGCTGGGATCAATCGATTGGGATATTAAAAATAACCGCCGCTCGTTTCGGCTTTCAGGGCCGGGCCTGATCGTTCATCTGATTGGCATTCACAGTTTCTTCGAAGGCTTCGAATCTCCCTATCGCGTAGCCCCGCGAGCGCTCGCAGAGCTTTTGGAACTCGGGACGTTCGCACCCGTTGCACGTTGAAGAATCGGCAACGCCTCCCCTGTAGGTAATGATGCAGTTTGATTGGAAGCTACGCCGAAGGCGTTCGCTAATTCGAGCCCAGGGTTGGAGCTTGCGACAACCCTGGGGACCCCAATTAGAAATGATGGCAAAACGCTGAAAGCGTTCGCCAATAGCCGAACTCTTGGTCGCTCGGCGCGCGGGAATCAAGCAGGCAAGCATCGCAGTCGCACACGACAAGATCGCTACCTCGGCAAACGTCAACGGACCTGCTAATTGAAATAAGGAAGACTGCAACGTTGATCTATTGTATGGTTGTATTCCGATCGCGGCGCTAAATCATAGAATAGTCGACTGAACAAACTCAGCATATGAAAACAAACTCAATCCTCCTATCCATCGCCCTAACCCTGGGCGCGCCCACGGTGGCGATTTGTCAGCAACCCAAACCAGAAATCTATGTTGCGCCTAATGCTCCGAAGGATAAGCCGGTAAATGCCGGTGCCGACCAAACCGAACAAATTGAAGCGGCTATCAAGCCTTATCTAGAGAAGGCCAAAACCACCTACCCTCAAGCAAAGGCTCGTTTTTTAAGTGGACTACCGCCAAAGCACACTTTCTTTGTCACTACCCGACTCTACGATTCGTCAAAACACTTCGAACAAGTCTTCATCGCAGTAAAGGAAATTAAAGACGGGCGGATCAGCGGCGTTATCGCAAGCGAGATACATCTTGTGTCTGGTTACCGCGAGGGCGATGCATATAGCTTTCCTGAGAGCGAACTGATTGATTGGACCATCAGTAAGCCCGATGGTACCGAGGAAGGTAATTTTGTCGGTAACTTTCTCGACTCCTATCAAGTTACAAATGTCGAAGAAACCGCTGTCTGGAGGAATCAGCCGGCTACGCCTGTGCGCATGAGTCAGCGAATTGAAGAAGCGGCCGTTCAATATGCTGCGCATGCTCCGCTCCCGCGCATTGTTCTTTACGACATCGGTTACCCACACGGCGAGAAGGAGTATTTAGCACTCGATGGCAACGCAGTGATACTGTTTACGGCGCTCTCCCAAGACCGTGACGAACTCCCGCTCCAAAGAGTCTATGCGTTCTCGGAAGGCAAGGAGATCGAACTTAAATTACTCAAGGTCGTCCTTGCAGCACTACCCACAACTGACGCTGCCTCGGCAAAAACATTCGGCAGATTTCGTGCCGACGCTCTCTACCTGTTACCAATGTCGCTGCGCGTCAAAAATTGCGATTTACTGGTCGATTTTCAAAGGAACAGGCTGGCATTCAAAGTAGCAACTCTTGGCACACCGCTTCCCGACGAACTGAAGAATCTGCTGCAAAACAAATCATCTGGGACAGGTCCTTCACAGAGCGCCCTGGAGACATTTATCAAACGCGAGTATCCAACGTTTTTTCCGGAGTAAGTTTACTGAGAGCTTTGCCCCAAAAGTCAATTTAGCCACAAAGAAGCACAAAAAACACAAAGAAGCTGGCTGATCATTTGTGCTTTTATGTGCTTCTTTGTGGCTAAATCGATGCTTGCGGCGATTCCTCCTGCGCTTGGTGAAGTGCCGTTACACATAACACCGATTGAAACTTTGTTGTCTGGATAACGCGCCAGAAAAGTCTGATCAACGATTATCGCCGCACCGGCAACAACCTTCTGCTTGTCGGGAACTTGGGCCGATGTTGCAATTGAGAAAACTCCTTTCGAGGTGGTTGAAAAGTTCAGAGAAAGGTTAGGAGTTTAGCGAGTTGAAACGCTTGTTAATTCGTCGCGCCTTATATCAGTTAATCCGAGTTGCGTTATCGCATAAATCTATCGCTTCAAACCTTCATAAACTCGGTGGCCGCTTCCTATCAATTCGGTCCAGAGCGGTGCATGCGGATCAAACCTCACGCCTGCGATCACTCTTTATTCATAACTCTTCAGTGATGTTATAACGTTGCAATGAGGTCGCGGATAGTATATGGATGTGCGGGCATGGCATGGTCGTTAGGCCACACTCTGACTTGAAATCCTAGCTGAAAGCGAGATCCATATGTCAAAGATTCCCACCGGTCTCTTTTCGCAGCCGCTCGCTCCGGAAAGTACGAAGCTTCTCGGCTCCAACACAATAAAGATTAATACCGGCGCGCCGGAATTCCCGGTGAATCCAAAGGTGCGAGAAGCGATTATTAAAGCGGTCGAAGCAAGCACAGAAAAACTCTCTTACCCGCCGACGCGCGGGATCGAAGCCCTGCACGAAAAAGTCGCCTCCGATTCTGGCTATTCAGAAAAAGGCATCATCATCACGTACGGCGCCTCGCAAGCTTTATACAACATCCTCGATACCATCGGCGATGAAGATGTCCTGATACCTGCGCCGTTCTGGTTCGCCTTCCCGAACATCGTCGCGCAAGGCCGAGGCAAGCTTAAGGTCATTCAGACGAGTGCCGAGAATAATTTTAAGCTCACCCCGCAACAGCTCGCACAAAGTATCACGTGGAAGAGTCGCATACTGATTTTTACCAACCCGAATAATCCGACTGGGGCAGTCTACACGCGGGAAGAATTAAACGCGCTGGTTAAGGTGCTAATGGACCACCCGCGTCTGTTGGTGGTTTCTGATGAGGTTTATAACCTTCTCTTAGTTGACGAGATAACCTGTCCCAGCATCAGCAGTTGGCCGGAAATTCATGACCGAGTGTTGACGATCAACAGCCTGTCGAAGAACTACGCCATGTCGGGATTGCGAGTCGGGTTCATCGCGGCGCATCCGTCGTGGACCGACATTTATCTCCAGAAGCAGAATTACGCCACGTCGGGGGTCAATGAATTCTTGCAACGCGGGGCGTTGGCCGCGCTCGAAGTCACTAACGAGATTATTCCCGCGATAGTCGAGAAACTGAGGGTCAGGCGGGAGAAGGCGATCGAGCTGTTGAATGCGGTTCCGAATACTTCGTACATCACTCCGCAGTCGGCCTATTTCTTCTTCTGGAACATCCAGCATTACATCGGCTGTCAAACTAAGGATGGCAAGTTGATTCGGAGTGATGTCGATCTGGTGGATTACCTGCTACAGGATGCAAATGTCGCAGTCGTCGCGGGCAGCCTATGCGGCACGCCCGGATACTTTCGGATTACGTACGCTGTAGCGGAAGAAACTTTTGAGAAAGCGATTCAGCAAATCAAGCAGAGCCTGGGAAAACTCAGACACGGAGCATAAAACGGAAGAGCGAAATTCAAGACTCTCGCCCTTCTCCTTTGTTCAGACGCCCAAACCCGAAAGCCCGTCCGGATTGGGTAATCTCACTTTCAAGTCATTACCGGCAACTATTGACCGGTTACCAGAAAGACATCGCAAGCCCAGCGGCCGAGTTGTGCGTCGTTCACATCCTTGACCTTCGCTCGGTAACGGAACTGGTTGCCATACTGGTCTGTCCGTTTCGACAACTTGTAGTCGAGCTCAATAGACTTCAAACCGAGTTCGGCTAAGCCATGCAACTCGCCGGCTTCGGAGACGCCGTTGTGGTTCGTGTCCCGCCACAAACGTAAGCTGTTGAAAATGGCGTCCTGGTCAGTTATCAGGCCGTCATTGTTCCCGCCATGGCGGGCTTGTCGTATGGCATCGATTTCTCGCTGCGTCACAACACTAACCGTGTGCGAATGGAAGCGAGTGTTTATTATTACAACATCCGCAACTTTGTTTTCACCGCATTTACCGGTGAGAACGATCCGGAGTCGAGTCTGCCCATAATTAGGTACGAGCAAGACACGAGTCGATTTGTCGGGACAGAAGCAAGTGCCGAGGCGAGAATGTTTGGAGAACTTTGGTTCAACGGCAAGATCGACTACGTGCGCGCCGAACTGATTGACCAGGATAAAGCCTTACCGCGGATTCCTCCGCTACGCGGAACGGTTGGAGTCGAATGGCGCCACAACGCATCCACTGTGCGACCTGAATTGGTGCTGGCGAATCACCAAACTCGCGTCTTCGATAATGAAATGCCGACCGCCGGTTATGCGCTTTTCAATGTCAATGCATCCTACAGTTTTGTGACGAACCGCGTAACGAACATAGTTTCATTCAGTGGCTACAACCTGAGTGACACTTTGTACCGAAATCACTTGTCATTCATTAAAGAGATCGCGCCGGAGATCGGACGTAACTTCCGATTGAATTACGTGCTCAGATTCTAATTATTTAATTCAATGGAGGTATTTGCCGCTCAAAAGCTCCAAAGTGAATTCGCGATTAGTCCGCTGGCGACTGCTATTACCCAGATTGAAGCTGCAACCATTGCAGCAATCTTCCAGTTGGTTGATCTCATGATAGTGACCAGCGAAGGAAGATTAACGGATGGTCCGGCGATGAGCACTGCCAGGGCCGCACCCATCGGAGCACCTAACCCGAGTAATACAACAGCCAACGGGATTTCGAAAAACGTTGGCAGTGCGAGCGGAACTGCGAATGTGGCGACGACTATGACTGCCACTAATCTTGCGTGAGGTGACGTGAGAACGCCTACGGGAAGCCATTGCGCAACGATCATTGAGACCAGGACGCCAATAACTATCGCCGGAATGAGCCGTAGGGCTATTTGAACGCACGAACGTACGAAGCGCAGCAGAAGTGATCTCACAGAAACATTCGGCGAAATATTGTCAACCTCCAATAGTACTCTACCCTGACCGATCACTTTGTCGGCAATCATTCCGATAAACAAAACTGCGACAAGACCGGCGGTTACCCGCATGGCGGCAATCTTGTAGTCGAAGAGCATGAACGTGAGGATCAGTGCTGCCGGATTCAGCGCAGGAGCGGCAAGCATCAAGGCGAGCGATGGGCCAAGTCGGGCAGAACGCTCGTACATGCTTGTAAAGATCGGGGCCACACAACAAGAACATAGCATTAGCGGTGCTCCTGCAAATCCGGCAACTATCTGCGATCGCAGAGATCCTCTTCCCAGCGCGCGAAGCAGCCACCGCGGAGACACAAAAGTGCTCACTGCCCCGCCAATCAGGATGCCTAAGAACAGAGCGGGCCAGATGACCTGAAAGTAGTTCAGCGTTCGGCTGAGGAAACTCGCCTCCGAAGCGCCTACCAGTGGAATTACGTTGCCTCGGGGAGTCAATGATCCCGCAACGGAGACCTTTGCAATCACAGCCATCGCTGTTGAACTTTTGTAAGCAATGAGAACCCCAACGATGATCAGTGTCGGCAGCGCGAAATAGAGAATGCGCTGTGTCGTTGTCAGCGATTCTGCGTTCTCTCTCTTATCTGTCTGTTCTACAATCAAGAACAACGTCCTATGCGTGGCGAACCCAGCAGCAGTGCGGCTTCGTTATTAATTACTACCGCCGTGGGTATTAACTTTGAATGTAAATCTGAAGTTGAAGAGTCCCGTTACGTTGGTGCCAAGTAATTCCTGTCGCACCTGGCCTGTAGCCTCAGACATTGAGCCGGTTCCCCCGATGACTGCCCGCAGTGTCGGAGCGGGGCCTTCCAGCCCTTCGCTGAACAACTGTTTGGTCTCATCTGGAAGCAAATAGATCTGTGAAGTGTCGAAAGCTGGAGCGGCGCCGCCTGCAAGCTCGTTGGAACTAACCAACCAAACGCCGCGGCATGTCCAGTCACCGATGCTGCCCGGATTGTCCGGGCTAAAAACTCCTTGCCCGGTAGGGATTGTGCCTCCGGGATAAATCTTACCTGACACTATAAACGTATCGCCTCTATGCGAACCCGATGCGGCAGGGTCGACATTATTCTGGCGATAGGTGCGGGCGTCGCACGCAACGTCAATCGTAAATTCCCCAGGACTTCCAGTACCTGCATCAGCCCGGTTACTAATAGAGGAGAGAGAGAACGGAATAAGAACCATGCCCACTGCCAGAAGCAAAAACATTAACGGTCTTTTCATGATATTCCTC
>Ga0075425_100009770_pt1 | contig 10213 bp, 8 predicted proteins | sample SoiMethybrSBSTD4_FD_75300 | JGI IMG/M metagenome (GOLD analysis project Ga0075425, IMG submission 75300) | Bulk soil microbial communities from a Populus tree surrounding site in Tennessee, USA - Soil MetaG P. TD hybrid SBSTD4 | ecosystem: Environmental > Terrestrial > Soil > Tree plantation...
GCGGTGGATGCGGCCGAGCTGGGCGATCGCGCGCTGATCGACTCGCTGCTGCCGCACAGCTATCAGGGGCATCTGCGAGGCCCATTCCTCATGCTCTCGGAGACCCCGACCAACGACGCGGTCAACTTCGTCACCGGCGCGGGCGGCTTTCTCCAGCAAGTGATCTACGGCTACACCGGTCTCCGCCTGGGAGAGCAGGGCCTCGACTCGGCTTTCGCGCCGGTACTTCCGTCGAGGATTCGGCGGCTGGTTCTGCGCAACGTGGCGGTCCGCGGACAGCGGTATGACGTCGTGGTCGATTCCGCCGGCCGACACGTCCTGCCCCACCGGCCCAGCCCCCAGCAATGATCGCCGCGGCGCTCGCGGCTGGCCTGCTCGTAATCTCCCCACAGTGCTGTGCGGAAGCAGCGCTCGGCTCGGCGCAGCGCCCCGCCTTGCGAGCCGACGCCACAGGCTTGCGAGTGCCGGCCGAGTCGCGTGTCCCCGTCCTTTCTTTTCCCGAGCCCGGCGTCGACGACACCGCCGCGTATCAGGGCTACAAAACTCGCTTCTACCGCGACTCCAGGAACAACGCTGTCCAGATCTATCTCCAGCCACCCGGCAGCCGGGTGGTCCTCGTCTGGGCGGATGCTGCGAACGAAAGCGTCGGCTTCACCCTACGCGACCCGGCGGGACGACCGGCTCGGCTCGACTGGGGCGCCGAGCAGGCCGAGGTCGCGGACTCCGGCTCGACTCGAAGCATCGAGTACCAGCTCGCAGCCGATGCGCCTCGGGTCCAGCTCGGTTTGTTCGTCCTCGGGTCGATGCGGGTGGAGCGGGACTTCCAGTACGACCGGCGTCATCTCAAGCCCTTCACGGGCCCGCCGTTTCGGGTGGCCGAAGAGTCGCTGCTGGTGGCGACGCTGACGCGGCTCCCGGCAGATGAACAGGCGCGCCAGCTCGAGATTCTCGGCGCGGATAGCGTGGCGACGCTCGGGCGAAGGCTCGATCCGACACTCGCTATTGGCCAGGCGGATAGCACCTGGGTCGCCAGCATTCGTCGGCCGTCGCTCGATGGCCGGAACCATCTGACGCTCGAGATTCGGGTCAACCGAGCTGCTGCTACCGCCCGGATCGTCGGCAGAACATTCGTCGTCGCCTCCCGCTCGACATCGCCGGTGCGGCTCCGAGTGCGCGTGACCACCGACGCGGCGCCACTCACGCCGCTCTCCCGGACCGACATCTTCACGCCGGCGTTTCTCCAATTCCTGGCCCGTGCACGCGACACCAACGATCCCCGCTACCGGCGGCTCGAGCGTGAAGTGCGCGGCGTCGAGCTGCTCAGCAGCGAAGAAAAGCTGATGGCGGGGCTGCCCAATTTCGCGACCTATTTCGGGCGCGACATGCTCATGACCGCGCTCATGATGCGGCCCATCTGGTCCGAGGCGATGTCGGAACACGTGATCTCGAGTGCGCTGCGGAAGCTGGGGCCGGCGGGCGACGTGAGCCACGAAGAGGCCCTGGCGGGGCAGGCGATCCGGGAAAACGCCCGGGTCTACGACTCGCTCGTCACGATCGCTACCACTACACGTCGGGGTGGGCGACCCGAGCGAGCGGATAGCATGCTGGCCCGGGCCCGCGAGGTTCTTGCCCATCTCCAGGCGACCCGCGAGAACTACTTCATGCGCGACGACGAGTTCCAGCTGCCGGTCCTGGCGGCGCGGTATCTCGCCGACACCGCCGTAAGCGCCGGCCGCAAGCGCGCCTTCCTGCTCGATTCGTCGGATGGTGGCGTTGCTCGCCTCACGCTCCTCGTCCGGGAGTTGGGGCTGGTCGCGAACGAGACCCGCCCCTATGCGGACGACCCCCGTCCGACCAACCTGGTGAGTTTCCCCCGACGGGACTCGACGCACTGGCGATCCGCGAGCTGGCGCGACAGCGACGCAGGCTATGCCGGAGGGCGGTTCGCGATGGACATCAATGCCATCTGGGCGGGCCACGCGCTGGAAGCAATCGCCACGATCCTCGCGACGCTGCCGCAAATCGGTTTCGATCCAGCGGCGCTCACCGCATCGGCTCCGGAGATCGCCGCCGGCGCGTTGGGCGGGTATGTCCGGAACCCAGCCAAGCTGCGGCGCGCGATTGATGTCTGGAGCGGCGCCCGACGCCACTTCGAGGTCGTGCTCGCCCCGGCCGAGATCGATCGCCGGCTCCGCGCGAAGCTCGCCTGGCTACCGGCTTCCGAGCGCCGCTACTGGCAGGGCGTTCTGGCCTCGGCGGGCGAAGTGCGTGATTCTCTGCCCTTCCTGGCGCTGGCGCTCGACACCGAAGGGCGCCCCATACCGGTCGTGAACACCGATCCGGTGACGGAGCTCTTTCTCGCGAGCCCCGCCAGGGCCGGCGCGGACAGCGCTCGGCGGCGCATCCTGCTCCGTGACCTCGCGCCGCTCGTCCGCCCCTATCCGGTTGGGCTCTTCGTCGCGGGGCTCGGCCCGCTGGTGGCGAACGACGCGTACGCATCGCACGCCATCTGGGAGCGATTTCGAAACGACGCTTACCACTCTCCGCGTGTCGTCTGGGGGCGGGAGGTGAATCTCCTCTTCCTGGGTCTTGCCGATCAGATCGTAGGCGCGGCCGATTCGAGCCGGCGCCCCGACGCGTCTGATGTGGGGCCCTACGTTCATGCCCTCAACGCAGCATTGCAGAGCTCGCTTGCCGCGGTGAAGCAGTCCGGACTCGAGCACAACGAGCTCTGGAGCTATGAGATCAGGGGGGAAAAGCTGCTCCCTGTCCGCTACGGCACCAGCTCTGATGTCCAGCTCTGGAATACGACCGATCTGGTCGTGCAATACGTGCTCTCCGGTCTACCGCGACCCTGAACCCCAGGTCAAATGTGAGACAGGCCACGTGATTTCCCTCCGGGAGGTCACGGCGGTGGCATTGGGATGTCGGTAGGGTCACTACGGCGCCCGCCGGAGAGCGGGGCACGAGTGCAGTCAACGACAACCGCGAACAATGCAGGCATTGAAGGGTAAACGGAGGTTTCAGACCATGCGCATTCTTTCGAAATGCATGACCCTCTCCGCGGCTGGGCTGCTCGCGCTCGGCGCGGCCTCCGCGGCCGCGGCACAGCAGCAACAGCCTCGCGATTCGTCCATTGAGACCGGAACGGTGACGACGCCTGACTCGGTCAATCCCGCGGCGATCACGACCGATACGAGCTCGACGATCAACAACAGCGAGACCAGCCGTCCGGTTACGGCTCCTGATTCGAGCGTCTCCGGGATGACCAGCGACACCAATCCATCCGCGGTGAGCCCGAATCCCAGTTCATCCGCGACAGCCGCCGATCCCAACGCGTCGAGTGGGATGAGCACTGATACCGCCCTCAAGGCGAAGCCCGGTTTGCAAACCGGCGCCGCGGTCAGTGACACGGGTGGCGTGAGCGCGACCAGTGACACTGGTGGTGTGAGCACGACCGATACGACGGCAACCGGGAAGAAGCACCACAAGAAGGGCGCGGGGGGATATCAGTATCACGGCGCCTCCAGCGACTCGGCGCTGCATGCCAAGCCCGGCACCCAGACCGGCAAGACAGCGACGGACAGCACGAGCATGAAGCCGGACAGTTCCCGCTAGCAGGAACCGGCCCCAACGAGCGGAGCGGTGCGATACCCCCGGGCGACGGCCCGGGGGTATCCTTTATATCTGACTTGCAGTGTTTCCAAGGAGACTGCCATGAAGGATTTGCGGAAGTCGGCCGACGCCGCGGTCAAGCGCGTTGTCGAGACCGCCGAGCAGGCACAGGATGGGATCGCGGGCATGGCCGAGGAGGCGAAGGTCCGGGCGGACCGGTTCGCGGGCAGGATTTCAGGTAGGTCGAGGAGACGGCGGAGGGCACGCCTCGCCGTGGCGGTTGTCGGCTTCGCCGTGACGATCGCGGCCGGAATCGCGGTTTCCCAGCTTCTCGGCGGAAGACGCCGTAGATGGCGGTACTGGTAAACCTGGACGGGGTGTAGCTGCGAACGTGGCCGAGTCGATCAGGGATCTCTTGTTCGGTGGCCCAATGGCGCGGGGGCTGGTCGAGACGATCACGCCCCAGCGCACGTTTGCCGATGTGGTGCTGCCGCCCGACACGATCGCGGCCCTCGAGTACGCACTCCAGGTAATCCGGAAGCACGACCTTCTGTTTCGGGAGTGGGGCCTTGGCGAGCGGCATGCTACCGGACTCGGGCTAGCTTTTCATTTCGCGGGCCCGCCGGGAACGGGCAAGACCATCTGCGCCGAAGCACTGGCGCACGCTCTCGGTCGGGAGCTGCTGGTAGTCCGGTACTCCGAGCTCGAATCCCGCTGGGCCGGCCAGACCGGCAAGCACGTCGCCACCGTCTTCCGTTCCGCCGAGCGCCAGGGAGCAGTGCTCTTCTTCGACGAAGCCGACGCGATCGCCGGGCGCCGCTTCACCATGGCGACGGTGGGCTACGAACGGGAGGCCAACACCGTCGTGGACGTGCTGCTGCGGGAGCTCGAGCGGTTCGACGGCATCGTCATCTTCGCGACCAATCTCGCCGCGAGCATGGATCCCGCCTTCGAGCGCCGGATCGGAACCCACATTCTTTTCCGGCTTCCCGGAGTCGAGGAGCGGGAGCGAATCTGGCGGGTGCAGATCCATCCCCAGAAGACGCCGTTGGCGGATGATGTGGACTTTCGTGCCCTGGCTGAGGAGTTCCCCCGGAGCGGCGGCGACATCCGAAATGCGGTGCTCAAGGCAGCGCAGCTCGCCACGCTGGAGCCGACTCCTGACGCCAAGAAGCAGATTCACCAGCGACACTTCGAGCAGGGAATGCGGGACGTCATCGCCGCGGGTGAGGTGATGGCTCAATCCCTCTTCGAGGAGGCGGGCGTCCTGCCGGGCGCGCGGGGTGGCCTGGTGGACCAGCTGACCGATACCCAGGATCGACTTCAAGGTGAAATGGCAGTCCTTGCCGAGCGGCTCGACGCGGTCGAAACACGGCGGCGGGCTGCGGAAGAGCATGCCCGCGCAGCCCAGGAACGCGCCGAGGCAGAGCGCCGGGCAACGCGCCTGGCCGTGCAACGCCTGACCTGGCTCGCCGGTGGGGCGCTTATCGCCGCGCTGGGTGCGCTGGTCGCCGCGCTGCTTCGGTAAGGTGGGCCTTGCGCATCCCGGACTCCCGATACAGCCTCCGAACACATCCAAAACGGCTGGTTGACCATGTCCAGCGCCCTGCGAGAAGCGCGGCTGCGGCAGGAGTATGGCAAACTGTACCCGGGCCTCACGCCGGGCACCTGGCTCCCCGCGCGTGAAGTGGCCGAGCACATTGTGGACGTCGTTCGTCGCGAGAGAGGCCGACTCGGGTTGCATGGTCGGCTCATGTCCGACGATCACTTCGAGTTTCGGGGCGGTGATACCGATCCCAGGCCGAGCCGGAACGAGCGGCGCGAAGATCGCGAGGCGCACTGACATGTACTTCAAGCAGATGCTGGATGAGCGGTGTGGCTGCGCTTCCTATCTCATCGCGTCGCGAAAATCGCTCGAAGCGGCCGTCATCGACCCTGCCGTAGTGATCGATCAGTACGAGGCGCTGATGCAGTACCGCGGCTTCAAGCTCCGATATGTGATCGACACGCATGTGCACGCCGACCATGTGTCGGGGGCCCGAAAGCTCGCCGCTCGGCACAACGCGGAGTTATGCCTGCACGAGTCTGCCCGCGTGACCTATCCGTTTCGGCCTCTCAAGGACGGGCAGGAGCTCGAGCTGGGGCAACTGCGCCTGCGGATAGTCCACACACCCGGGCATCGGCCCGAGCTGATCTCTATTCTGGTGGTCAATCCGCCGCGCAGCCCCGAGCCCTCGATGGTCCTGACGGGTGACTCGATGCTGGTGGGCGACGTGGGCCGCCCCGATTTCGGCGGTGGCGATGCGGAGGCTCAGTTCCGCAGCATGGCACGCTTGCTGGAGCTGCCGGACTGGGTCTCGGTGTTTCCGGGCCATTTCGAGGGCCCGTGCGGCAAGGGCATGTGCGGCCGGCCCAGCACCACCATCGGATTCGAGCGACTCTTCAATCCGGTGCTCCACCTGGACCATGCGGCCTTCGTCTCCGCCATTACCAGCGGCATTCCACCTCGGCCGCTCAACATGGTTGCGATCGAGGCGACCAACCGCGGGGCGGCCGATCTGCCGTGGGCCATGCTCACCACTGCGCAGTCCATCGAGACGGTCGGCATCGACGCGATGCTGAACCGTGACCCGAACGCAATCATTCTCGACGTGCGAGAGCCGGAGGAATACCAGACCGGACATGTGCCGGGTGCAATCAACCTGCCTCAGGCGGAGCTGGCCTCCCGCCTGGAGGAGCTGCCCAAAGACAAGCCCTTGCTCGTCGTGTGTCAGTCGGGGATGCGTTCGGTGCGATCGACCCAGTTCCTGAAACAGGCAGGCTTTTCTCAGGCCGCTAGTGTAACCGGCGGGACGTCGGGTTGGGCGGCCGCCGGGCGGCCTCTCGTCACTGGCGAGCTTCCGATCAAGCCGCTGCGGGTAGTCGAGTCACTCTGGTCGCACGCCGGCGCATCTTCGGGCCCAGCCTGAGGTCCGTTACGCCGCCCGTCACTACCCCTTAGCGACGTCGCAGCAGCACCATCCCCGCCATGCGGCGAAACTCTTCCTGACGCCGCTTCGGGCTGAGCCGCCCGAGCAGCTGCCACAGCCAGGCGAAGGGGATCTCGGCCCGCTTGAGGCGATTCGCCTCGACCCACATCGAGCGGAATTCCGCCTCGACCCAGCCGTGACCCTCGAAGAATTGAGTTCCCTCGGCGGGCGCAAACTTGAACGGCGCGTTTCCCGCCGCCACCGCCCGACCCCATGTCTTTTCCATTCGCTTGAGAATCCGCGGGCCGGCGATATCGATCAGCCACCAGCGAAAGGTCGGGGGCGCAGTCAAGTCATCTGCCAGCGCTCCCACCTGCTCGCGGCTGAGATAGATCAGGAGGCCCTCGCTCACGACCAGTACTTGCTTTGAAGTGCTGCCGATCTTCGCGAAAAGCTCGCGCCGTCGGGAGATCTCGGTCAGGTCGAGCCCCACCTGTTCGAGTGCGCACACCGGCTTCGCATTCGCCAAATGGTCCTGCTTGTAGGCGATCATGTCGGGGAAGTCCACTTCGATCCAGCGCAGCTGCGATGGGAGCGGGAGCCGGTACGGGCGGGTGTCGAGGCCTGCCGCCAGGTTGAGCACTGTATCCACCCCATCGCGCGCCACCGACTTCGTGATCAGCTCGTCCAGCACCACCGTCCGCACGACCATCGGCCACGACATCGATGCGCCCTTGGGCAGCGATGCGACGATCTGCTCTGCACGCTCCCCGGCGAGGGTGCGGGCATAGGGGTCGTGGAACAACGCGTCCGGGCGTTCCGACTCCATCGCGCGGTACAAGGCGACCCACCGCGCTGTGTCGGAGACGTGCCGGATGGCGCCCGCTGAATGGCTCACGGTCGACACCTCGTCTGGGCAAGAGGACCTCGAATTGTGTACCGGTCGGCGGCTCCCGTCGAGAGTGACCTTCACCACCCTTGCCCTGTGCCAGCCGTCGCGACCCCGGATCGTGTGATGTCGCCTACCGCAAGGAGGGCCGAATTGACCAAGCGTTAGACATCGCTTTAGCGAGGACGCGGTCGTGCGCAAACGCTGGATGGCAGTGGCCGTAAGCGTGGGCCTGACACTGCTGGTGCGTTCGGTTGACGCGCAGCAGCTGGCCGCGCGCGTTCACGCCGACCGCGCTCCCGACTCGGTCCGAGTGGTCGCGAACGACCAGTATCAGGCGGGAGGCTTCCACCGGCTCGTTCTCGGCGATGGTTACCGGGACGTTTGGGCGGCGCCGCTCAGGGTTCCGGTGCTGAATCTGGATCAGGTGGCCGGCGGGCTTCTCGTGGTCCGCGAAAACACCGGGCATCAAACCCGCGCGCTCGAGTTGAAATCGCGCGACGGCCGGGAATTCCGGTTTCGCTCGGCGGACAAAGACCCTGTCATGCAACTGTCTCCGGCGATGCAAAAATCAATGCTGGCGCCGGTCTTTCAGGACTACACCAGCGCGCTGTTCCCCGGGGCTGCCGCGGTGGCGGCCAGGTTGGCGGATGCGGCCGGCATCCCTCACACGGCGATCGGTCTGTTCGTCATGCCGGATGACCCGAGGCTGGGAAAATACCGCGAGGAGTTTGCGGGTATGCTCGGGATCCTCGAGCTGTACCCCTCGGCTCAGGGAGGGGGAGCCCCGGGGATCACCAATTTTCGTGACGTCGTCAAGTCGGAGAAGCTGGCCGAGCTGCTGAATGCCAGCCCCGATGATCAGGTCGAGCCTCGTTCGTATCTGGCTACACGCCTCTTCGACATGTTCGCCAACGACGCGGATCGACACCCGGGTCAGTGGCGCTGGGGCACCAGGGACCGGGATGTGCCGCGTCGGTGGGTCGCCATACCGCTGGATCGGGACAATGCGTTCTCTTCCTATGGCGGATTGGTCGGTTGGCTGGCTCGACTCGACACGCCGCAACTGGTGCCGTTCACCGCTGACTACCGGCTTCGCGGACTCACTCGCATGGCGGCGGACATGGATGCCCGACTACTCGCGGGCGTCGAGCGCCCGGTGTGGGATTCCATCGCCACTGAACTGAGGGGACGGCTCACCGACTCTGCCATTGCCGGCGCCCTCGCGCAGCTGCCCGACTCGTACTACCAGCTCGTCGGACCTGAACTCGAGGCCAAGCTTCGGAGCCGGCGCGACAAGTTGCCCGAGATCGCTGCGAGATATTACGAACGGCTGGCACAGGTCGTGGACGTGCACGGGACCGACGCCGCGGAGCGGGCCGAGATTCGCCGGCAGGATGACGGCTCAGTCGAGGTCCAACTGCGAGCGCTGGACCGCCCCGAGGGCCCACCGTATTTCAGGCGCCGCTTCGTACCCGTGGAGACCAGAGAAGTTCGGGTGTATCTGCACGGCGGCGCTGACCAAGTGGATAGCTCGGGGACCGGACCGTCGGACATCAAGGTACGGGTGATTTGCGGGTCCGACAGCGCGCCTAAAGACGCACTCGACCGACGTCCGTGGAGGCGCACGCCGGATGGCCGGCTCGCGCCGCCGCTGCCCGACCGCGACCACCGACTGGTGGTTCTGATTCACCGGCACACCGTCGGGTTTCGTACCGGCCTCGATGTCGGAATGGCGCTGCGTCACTACGGCTTCGAGCGCCGGCCCTACGGCCGCGAGGTCTCGGCGACTCTGGGCTACTCCCTCTCGGCGCATGCATTTGGCCTCGCCGGAGCGTTGGACCTCACCCACGAGAACAGCGCCTTGTTCTTCCGGGTCACCGGCATGGCTTCGGATCTCCAGCGTCCCTGGTTCTACGGATTCGGGAATCAGACTCCGCGGGGATTCTCCTCGGATCAGCATCGGATTCCCCATCGCGAGTACATCGGCGTTGCCGAGGTCGGCTTGCGCGGTGAGCGATGGTCGGTCTCGGCGGGGCCGATCGTCAAGTACTCGACTACCGGAGACCAGAGATCGGCTCTGGCCGGCATCAGCCCGGCCCGCGGAAGCGATGACTATGGCGAGGCAGGCGTCCGGGGCCGGGTGCAGCTCGATACCCGTGCGAGCTCGTCGCGGAAGAGTGGCGGCCTTCGGCTCTCGGCAACGGCGGACGTGTTTCCCAGGCTGTGGAACAGTCAGGGAACGGTCGCGATCTTGGAGACCGATGCGCGGATGTACCTCCCCATCACCCGGCTTCCCCTCGAGCCTGTGCTCGCCCTCCGGGCGGGAGCGCGCCGGTCGTGGGGACCGTACCCGTGGTTCGATGCTGCATTCGTAGGGGGCAAGACGACCCTGCGGGGGTACGGCCACGACCGATTCGCGGGGGATGCGGCAGCGTATGCCGGTGCGGATCTCCGGCTCCTGATCACCCGGTTCGCGCAGCCGGTCCCGGGTGAGCTGGGAGTGCTCGGTTTGGTGGATGCGGGCAGGGTGTGGCTATCGGGGGAAAACTCCGATCAGTGGCACCACTCGTGGGGTGGTGGGATCTGGACCAGTCTGATAGATCCTTCCGCCGTTTTCGCGGCCACCGTCGCACGGGGGGCGGAGCGCACGGCGCTCTACCTCACCTTGGGATACGCCTTTTGAGCTAGGTCCTCACCGGCCGATCGATCTCGCCCTGCGCCGGCTTCTCCAGGGCAG
>Ga0075425_100009771_pt1 | contig 10212 bp, 8 predicted proteins | sample SoiMethybrSBSTD4_FD_75300 | JGI IMG/M metagenome (GOLD analysis project Ga0075425, IMG submission 75300) | Bulk soil microbial communities from a Populus tree surrounding site in Tennessee, USA - Soil MetaG P. TD hybrid SBSTD4 | ecosystem: Environmental > Terrestrial > Soil > Tree plantation...
GGACGGCACGCGATGCGAATCGCGGCACGGACTCCAGATTGATCACATCAAGCCGTTCGCAACAGGAGGCACGCACGAGGTGTCCAATTTGAGGCTGCTTTGCGCGGGTCATAATCGGCGCGCAGCGGAGCTCACGCTCGGAACGAAAACCATGCAGCCTTTCTGGCGGCCGGTGTGAGCATCGCGACCGGGCGCCGCGCGCGGCTTGATCAGGCCGGAATGCGTGCGTATACTTCGGGCTCAACCAAAATGAGCAATATCAATGGATAAACGAATTCTCTGGGTCGACGACGAAATCGAGCTTCTGAAGTCCCATGTGACCTTCCTGCAGGGGAAGGGCTACAAGGTCGACACGGCCACCAACGGCGCGGACGCGCTCTCGCTGGTCAAGGAGCACAAGTTCGACGTGATGCTCCTCGACGAGTCGATGCCGGGCCGGGGCGGCCTGGAGACGCTGGTCGAGATCAAGGAAACCGACCCGGCCCTCCCGGTCGTCATGATCACCAAGAACGAAGAAGAGCGCCTGATGGACAACGCCATCGGCCTCAAGATCGACGACTACCTGCTCAAACCGGTGAGCCCGCTCCAGATTTACAGCGCGTGCAAGCGCATCCTCGACGCCCCCAAGATCCAGGAGGCGCGCGTCTCGCCGGATTACATCCGCGAGTTCAACGAGCTCAATTCGCTGATGCAGGACAACTCGTGGGATTCATGGCTGCGCGTGCACAAGCGGCTCTGCATGTGGGACCGTGAGTTCGACCAGTTCCGCCAGACCGGACTCGAGTCCACGCACGACGACCAGCGCCTCAATGCTTCGCAACACTTCAGCGATTTCGTCGAGCGCAACTACCGCAACTGGGTGAACTCGGACAAACGTCCGCCCATGAGCATGGACATCTTCCCGAAGTACATCGCACCCCACCTGCAGGCGGGCGAGAAGGTCTTCCTCATTCTCATCGACTGCGTGCGGCTCGACCAGTGGATGGTGATCGAAGAATTCCTCACCGACCAGTTCGACGTGCAGTGGGACTATTACTGCTCGATCCTGCCCACCGCCACACCGTACTCGCGCAACGCGATTTTCAGCGGGCTCTTCCCGGATGAGATCGCGCGCCGCTACCCGGACAAGTGGCTGGAACGCAGCACCGAAGAATCGAGCAAGAACAAGTACGAATCGTTCTTTCTCTCCGAGCAGATGCGCAGGTTCAAGCTCGACGAAAGCAAACTGCGCTACTCCAAGATTTTCACCGCCGCGGAAGCAACCGATGTGAAAAAGAAAGTCTCCGGCCTGATGAACTCGCCGTTCGTCGCGCTGGTGTTCAACTTCGTGGACATTCTGACCCACGGCCGCAACCAGAACGAAATCCTGCAGCAGCTGCTTCCCAACGAGGGGGCGTTCCGCTCGCTCATGCGCTCGTGGTTCTCGCACTCGGTGCTGCGTGACATTCTGACCGACCTGGCGCGCGCGAAGATCAAGGTGGTGCTCACCACCGACCACGGCTCGATTCTCGGGCGCAAGGCGGCGCTGGTGTACGGGCGCCGCGACACCTCCACCAATCTGCGCTACAAGTTCGGCGACAACCTGAAGACCGACGAACGCCAGGCCATCATCGCGCGCCGCCCGGAGGAATACCGGCTGCCGGCGGAATCGCGCACGAAGAACTATGTGTTCGCGCGCGAGTACTACTATTTCGTCTATCCGACCAATTTCCGCGACTACGAAAAGGCCTACGAAGGCAGCTTCCAGCACGGCGGCGTCTCGCTCGAAGAGATGATCCTGCCGTGCCTGACGCTGACGCCGCGCTGAGGCGACCGATGAGCGAACGACGCGTCATTGCATGCACGGTGCACACGGCGTCGAAGGCGGACACCGCGCGTTTCGGCGCGGAGCTCGGTGAATGCATCGAGCACGGCGCGTGCGTGAGCCTCGTCGGTCCGCTGGGTGCGGGGAAGACGGTGCTGGTGGGCGGGCTCTGTCGCGGACTCGGCATCGACGAGAACGTCGTCAGCCCCACCTTCATTCTGCTGGAAACCTTCGCGGGAAGACTGCCCGTCGTACACGTCGATCTGTACCGCCTCGAGCACGAGCGCGAGCTCGAAGAGCTGGGCGTGTTCGATTATGTGCGCGACGGCGCGGTCCTGCTCGCCGAGTGGGGCGACCGCTCGCCGCGACTGCACAACATGGCCGACGTGGAAATCAAAATCGAAGGCGCGGGGGATGAGCGTTCGATCACGGTGCACGCCGTGCCCGAGCTCGCCGACGCGTTTGCGGAGATTGCATGGTAACACTGGCGCTGGATACATCGCACCCGGTGGGAAGCGTCGCGCTGGCGCGCGACGGCGAGCTCTTGGGCAGCGAAACGTTCCGCGAGCCGTCCACGCACCTGGTGGCGCTGGGGCACGCGGTGGACCGGCTCTTGGCGTCGACGGCGCTCACGCCGGAGGGGATCGACCGCCTCGCCGTGGTAACGGGGCCGGGCAGCTTCACCGGCCTGCGCATCGGACTTTCCTTCGCGAAGGGACTGCACGCCGCGCGTCACATTCCGATGGTGACGATCAACGCGCTCCAGCTGCTGGCGCTGCCGTGGCTCGCGCCCGGCGCGCGCGTGTGCGCGATGATCGATGCGCGTCGCGGCGAAGTGTACGCGGCGCTCTACGAGCGCGCCTCCAACGATGCGCTCGCCCGGGATGCCGGCGCGGCGTACGAGCTGGTGGCGCCGCGCGCGCAGACGCCGCAGGCATTCATGGCGGCCATGAAGTCCGCTCCGGAAGCGTTCGTCGGCACGGGTGCCTTCGAGCACCGTGAGCTCTTGCGCGCGAAATATCCCGGCACGATGCTGATCGAAGGCGCGGCGATGTATCCGCCCACCTCGCACCTGGCATCGATCGCGCATGCCATGCCGGCGCTGGACGAAAAGGCGGTGCGCAGCCTGGAGCCGCTCTACGTGCGTCCGAGCGGAGCGGAACGCCTGCGCGCGCATACGCGCCACGCGGAGGGGCTGGATGCTTGACATGACGCTGGAGCCGCTTTCGGAATCGCACTTGAACGAAGTGCTGCGTATCGAGCGCGAATGTTTCCCCGCGCCGTGGACGGAAGGCATGTTTCGCCAGGAAGTGGAAGAAACCTGGCTTTCGCGCTCGTTCGTCGCGGTACACGACGGCGAAGTGGCCGGCTACATCATCGCGTGGTTTCTGCGCGGCGAGGTACACGTGCTGAACGTCGCGGTGACCGCGAAATACCAGCGCCAGGGCATCGGGCGCCGCCTTCTCTCGCACGTGATCGAGCTGGGTGAACAGTCGGAGCATCACCTCGTCACACTCGAGGTACGCGCCAGCAACGATCCCGCCAAGCTCTTGTACGTCACGATGGGCTTTGCGCCGGTCGGCGTGCGCCGGCGTTATTACCGCGACAACGACGAAGACGCCATCGTCATGGTGAAGCGCCTCGGCGAGCGGAAGGCCACGTGAGTCTCGCCATCGTCGCGGGCAGCGGTCTCTCCGCGCTTGCCGACATCATCGCCGTCGAGGAGACGGTTCCCTTCGAAAAGATTGAGGGCGTGGGCGCGGCCACGGTGCACGGCCATGCGGGCAAGGTGCTGCGCGGAACCGTCAACGGTCGCGCCTGCCAGCTCCTGGTGGGTCGGCGCCATTTCTACGAAGGCGAACCCGGCGCGATCGCGCGCTTGATCGATTTCGTGGCCGAAGCGGGAGCCACCTCGCTGCTGGTCACCTCCGCTGCGGGTGGTCTCAAGAGAGAACTTCGCGCCGGCGACCTGGTGGTCATCCATGACTTCCTCGACTATCAAAATCGCCGCCCGACGGCGACTGGAACCCTCCCTCGGCGTATCACCATTGACGGCCGTCTAACGCGTCTTTTCGAGGAGGCGGCAACAGCGGCCGTCTGTCGCTGGGAACGCGGCGTCTCGGCATGCGCCAGCGGTCCGCTTTACGAGACGGTGGCGGACGTGGGATTGCAGCAGTTCATGGGGGCGCACGTGGCCACGATGTCGGGCGCGCCGGAAGTGACGCGCGCCAACGAGATCGGGCTTCCGGCCGCGGCAGTCGCGGTGGTGACGAACCCATGCACGGGCATCGACGCCTCGGTTCCCGACCACCTGAAAGTACTGGCTGCCAGTGCCGAAGCGGCCCGGGGATTGCAGCGTGTGATCAGCCAATTCATTGAGAAACTTTGAGTTAGCATACGCCACCAGAAGGCAGGGGGCGGATTCAGGGCGAGATTGGGGCTTGTGAGGGGTCGGAGGCAGGGCTATAGTCTCCTTATCCCGTCGAGGTTTCTGAAGGAAGAGGGTGCGTTTTAGTTGTCCTGGTTCAAGCGGGAAAAGAAGGGCATTCAGCCCATCCAGAAAAAGCAGGTCCCCGACGGCCTGTGGAAGAAGTGCGAAATCTGCGGCGAGATCCTGTACGTGAAGGAACTCGAGAAGCGGTTGTGGACGTGCTCCCGGTGCGGCAACCACTTCATGATCTCGACCCAGCAGTACATCGAGATTCTCTCCGACCCCGGCACGTTTCGCGAGACGCACACCGGCCTCGTTTCGGGTGATCCGCTCAACTTCAAGGATCTGAAGAAATACACGGACCGCATCCGCGAGTACCGCGAGAAGACGGGCATGGACGACGCGTTCGTCACCGGCTTTGCCAGCATGGGCGGCCGCGACGTGGTGCTCGGCATCATGGACTTCTCGTACATGGGTGGCAGCATGGGCTCGGTGGTGGGCGAGAAGTTTGCCCGCGCCACCCAGGACGCCATCATCCGCCGCCGGCCGCTGATCGTGGTGTCACGCTCGGGCGGTGCGCGCATGCAGGAGTCGATCTACTCACTCATGCAGATGGCGAAGACCAGCGCCATGCTGGCGCGGCTTTCCGAAGAAGGATTGCCGTACATTTCGATTCTGACCAATCCGACCACCGGCGGTGTGACCGCCAGCTTTGCGAGCCTGGGTGACGTGATCATCGCGGAACCGAAGGCCTTGATCGGCTTCGCGGGTCCCCGCGTCATTCAGCAGACAATCCGCCAGGACCTCCCTGAAGGCTTCCAGCGCAGTGAATTCCTGCTCGAGCACGGCATGATCGACATGATCGTTCCGCGCGACGAGCTGCGACGCACCCTCGAAGAGGTGCTCGACTTCATGTGCGCCCGGGCCGTTTCCGCATCGGAACAGGACGTGAAGGATGGCTCGCAATCTCCGGCCGTTTCCTGATCTCTCTCCTGACTTACCGCCCAATCTGAAATTTGTCCTCGGCCTCTCGCCCTCGGCGATGACGCTGGGATTGGGGAATATCTCCGCGTTGATGGGCCGGCTGGGCCACCCGGAGCGGGCCTTCCGCTCGGTGCTGATTGCGGGCACCAACGGCAAGGGTTCCACCACCACCATGCTGGCCTCGATCCTGTCGCACGAAGGGCTGAAGACCGGCCGCTACATTTCCCCCCACGTTTTTCATGTCGCCGAGCGGATTTCGGTGAACGGCGAATTTGCCTCCATCGACGAGTTGGAGGCGGCCGCCGCCCGGATTTCGTCGCTGCGCGACGACATCCCGTACAGCTACTTCGAGGCGCTGACAGCGATCGCGTTTCTCATTTTTGCGGAGCGCGGGGTGGAAGTGGCGGCGCTCGAGGTGGGCCTCGGCGGCCGCTTCGACGCCACCAACATTGTGGCACCCGTGGCCAGCATCATTACCAGCATCTCGCTCGACCACCGGCGCATCCTGGGCGACAGCGAGGAAGCGATCCTGGGCGAGAAACTGGGGATCACCCGGCCGGGGGTGCCGCTGTTGGTGGGAGACCTCAAGCCGAATCTCATGGATCTCGTCCGCGAACGTGGCAAAAGGGATGGGTTTCCGGTTTCCACCCTCGATGATATCGGCCAAGCGACGATCGTGCAGGAATCGCTGAGCGGCCTCGACGTTGACCTCCGCACCAGGCGTGCCGACTACGGGCGCGTTCGGGTTCCTTTTCCTGGCTCACACCAGGCCGCTAACGTTCTTCTGGCGACAGGCGCGGGTGAGCTCTTGAGTCCGACTCTTTCCCACGTGCGCGAGGGCATCGAGACGGCATTCATCGCCGGGCGTTTCCAGGTGGTCGAGCGCGCGGGCCGGACCTTCGTCCTGGACATCGCCCACAACGAGGAAGCGCTCCGCGTCACCGCGGCGCATATCGCAGAGTTCGCCCCCCGCGAGGACGTACTGCTTATATTCGGATTGTTGCGCCGCAAAGAGCTCTTCGACGCGCCGGTTCATCTCCTGAAGGCCGCCGGCGCCCTCTGCCTCGTGGAGCCGGAATCGGAGCCGGGCAGCACGGACACGGCGTTCGCTCCTCACGAATTGCTGCAGCACTTCTTCCTTCCGCACTTGCCGGATGCGTCCACGGACGTCATTCTGTGGAACCGCCGCGACGAGCGCGACGATTCGCTGGCGCGGCTGGCGCATCGACTGGAACAGCCGGGCGACCGTCATCGTGTGGTGATTGCGGTGGGGTCGCACCGGGTAGTGCAGGATTTCGGACGAAGAATCTGGCCGACATGAAGCCGTATCTCGGGATCGACATCGGGGGGACCAACATCAAGATCGCGACCGTTTCCGCCACGGCGGAAGTGGTCGAGCGCGGCTTGATCGAAACGCGGGCAACGGAGGGCGCGGCGCGCGCGTTCAAACGCATTCATGCGGCGGCGCAGGCACTGGGCCAGGACGGGATCGAAGCGGTGGGCATCGGCTGCGCGGGATTGATCGACGAGCGCCGGGGCGTGCTCACGGCGTCTCCCAACCTCAAAGCATGGGAAGGCACCCGGCTCGCGGTGCTCGCGGCGAAACACTTCTCGGTTCCCATCCTGATCCAGAACGACGCCACGGTGGCGGCCTACGGCGAGTCGGTGATTCGCGGCACGCGGGGCAGGAACCTGGTGCTCATTACGCTGGGCACCGGGGTGGGCGGTGGCATCGTGGTGGACGGGCGCGTGGTGCGCGGCGTGACGGGCTTCGGCGGAGAAATCGGACACATGACCGTCCAGCCGGGCGGAGCGAAGTGCCACTGCGGGCGCAACGGTTGTCTCGAAGCGTACGTGGGATCCTACGGAATCGTCCGAACTGCAACTGAGCTCCGGCGCGGCTCAGGTGCCCGTCGTGGCGAAGACCTCACCGCCTTTCGCGTCTTCGAAGCTGCTCACTCCGGCGAGAAGTGGGCGCGCGAAGCGGTTCGCCTCACCGGTGAGTGCCTTGGCATCGCCATCGGCATCCTTCTCAACGTCTTCAATCCGTCGGTGGTGGTGATCGGCGGCGGCGTCTCCAAAAGCCTCGATGCGCTCGAGCCGCACATCCGCCGCTCGGTGGCCCGCCATGCTTTCCGCCAGATGATCGCAGCGGCGCGCATCGAGCGCGCGCGCCTGGGCAATGATGCCGGCATGGTGGGTGCGGCCATGCTGGTGCGGGACGCGATCAGCCCACGGCACCCGAGGCGATAAATGAAACGGGTGCTGTTCGCCTGCTTCATCATGGGTGGTCTGGCGTTGGCGGCTTCCGCGCAAACTCCGGTGCCGCCCACCGCCACGCCCGCGCCCGGCGCGCCGGCGGCTTCCACCAACTTTGACGTCAGCGCCGACCACAGCCAGCTCAAGAAGATCAACGGCGAAACCGTCCTTGAGCTAACCGACAACGTCCGCATCATCCACGGCGACGTCACCGTCACCGCCAATCGCGGCGTGTCGTTCACGGTGCAGAGGCGCACGCAGCTCTTCGGCAACGTGAAGGTGGTTCAGCAGACCATGACCATGACGGGCGACGAAGGCGAGTACCTGCAGAACGATGACCTCGCCATCCTGCGCAAGAACGTGCACATCGTCGACCGCGGCTGGCAGGTGGACTGCAACGAAGTGCGCTACTCGCGGCTGACCGGTGAAGCGTGGCTCTTGGGCCAGGTCAACGGGCACGATTCGACCACCACCATCCACGCCGATCGTCTCCTTTACCGCCGCCTTGTCGAAGAGGCGGAGGCGTTCGAGAACGTGCGCATGACGAACTCGAAGGAAGACCTGGTCGTTACCGGCGATCACGGCATCTACTACCGCACACACGGCCAGGCCATCGTGGATCGCAACCCGCGCCTGGTTTCGGGCACGAAGGACGCGGAGCCGGTGACGGTGATCGCCGACACCATGCGCGTTTTCCCCGACAGCTCGCGCGCGACGGCCTACTACAAGGTGAACATCATCAAGGGCAACACGGTGACGCAGTGCGATTCGGCCATGGTGTACGACGACAAGAAACAGGTCGAGCTCTTCGGAAAGCCACTGGCGCGACAGCAGAACATGTTCATGAAGGGCAACCACATGAAGGCGTTCTACGACGCCAAGGAGATCAACCGCATCGACATTACCGGAAATGCGGAGATCCGCGAGACGCCGCGTGATTCGCTTGTCATCGGTCGTGACAACTGGATGAAGGGCGACAACATCAAGATGTACCTGCGCAACAACGACGTCGACTCGGTATGGGTCAACGGCAACGCGCAGAGCGAATACCACCCGGTGACGCCCAACAAGGTGGAGGCCAACAGGATTCAGGGCGACAAGATGTTCATGCGTTTCGGCGAGAAGGAGATCGAGTGGGTGGACGTGCAGGGGAAGGCGTCGGGCACGTACCGCTACGTCGACTTGAAGAAAGGCGAAACCGCGGACAGTCTGCGCGCGGCCGGGGACTCGACGCTCAAGTACGTCCCCTTCGAGACGAAGGCAACGAAGGTGGAATACACCGCCGAACGCATCCAGTACGACGCGGCCAAGAAGGACCTCTTCCTGCGCAAGGAGGCGGCGGTGGCATATCACGGGAGCGATCTCACCGGTGATGCCATCACCTATCACTCGTCAAACCAGATCCTGGACGCGAGCGGGAGCCCGACGCTCACCGAGAACGGGCAAAAGGTCTATGGCGAACGCATGGACTACGACATGGACAGCGCGACGGGCCTGGTGACGAAGGGGAAGACGCAATACGAGCAGGGTTATTACAGCGGAGAGAATCTCGCCAAGGTGGGCGAGCACGAAATGAAGGTGTGGGATTCCTACTACACGACGTGCGACCTGAAGGAGCCGCACTACCATTTCGCGGCCAAGAACATGAAGGTCTACCCGGATGACAAGGTGTTCACCGGTCCGGTCTGGCTCTACGTCGGCAAGACGCCGATTTTCGCGCTGCCCTTCATGGCCAACTCCATCAGCCGCGGACGCCGTTCCGGTTTCCTGCGCCCCGACATCGAGTTCGGTCTGACCAGCAACAAGAGCCGATTCATCCGCAACCTGGGCTACTACTGGGCGACGAACGACTACACCGATTTCACCTTCATTGCCGACTTCGACGAGGACGTGCGCTGGCGCCTGTATATCGGCAACCGTTATGCGCTGCGTTATCGTTTCACCGGCGATGTGAACTACAACTATGTGCGCGACGTGGACGGCAAGGGCGCGGAGTGGACGGTGGACGCGGGCCACAACCAGAACCTCGGCGAGCGCTTCACGCTCAACGCCAACCTCCGCTTCGTATCCAGCGACGCCGCGCAACAGGCGGTCAATACCATCGACAACGTCAACCGTTACATCGACCGCTCGCTCCACTCCAACGTGAGCCTGCGCAAGAGCTGGAGCTCATCCGCAGTGAGCGTGTCGGCGAGCCGCGTGCAGAACCTCAACATCACCGACACCGAGGCACCCAAGGTAACGATGGAGGCGCCCAGCCTCAGCATTTCGATACCGTCTATCTACTTCGGGTCTGGAATCCAGAACCCTCACGGGCTGTGGGACAACATCCTCAAGAACACGCGCGCCAACCCGTCGTTCTCAGCCAGCTACAACCGCACCGAGAAGGAGTTCGAGACCATCAATGTGCTTTCTTCGAACCTCGGTGCGAACTTGAGCAGTCCGCAGCGCCTTGGCTTTCTCACCGTGTCGCCGTCAGTAGGGGCCACTCTGGTGACCACGAAGTTCGATCAGACACGCAGCGCGCACGACCGCACCACGTACGTATCGAATCCACCCGACACGGTGGTGACGCATTTCGCAGCGTTCGACTCGTCGAGTACAAACAATAACTTCTCGTGGAATTTAGGCGGCAGCACCACCACCAACTTCTACGGGACGTTCTACCCGCACATCGGCCGGCTGCGCGGCGTCCGCCACGCGATCTCGCCGTCGGTTTCGTACTCGTACACAC
>Ga0075425_100009776_pt1 | contig 10211 bp, 8 predicted proteins | sample SoiMethybrSBSTD4_FD_75300 | JGI IMG/M metagenome (GOLD analysis project Ga0075425, IMG submission 75300) | Bulk soil microbial communities from a Populus tree surrounding site in Tennessee, USA - Soil MetaG P. TD hybrid SBSTD4 | ecosystem: Environmental > Terrestrial > Soil > Tree plantation...
CCGTCGCTGGTCGCGACCGCTCGGAGGGGTTCGCTGACCGCCCAGCTCACCACCAGCGGGATCCTCAAACCGATTCAGTCGATCACCTACCGATCGCCGCTGGCGGGGCGCGAAGCCGAAATCGCCGACCTCGTCGCCGAAGGCACGCGCGTCAGCGAAGGCGATCTTCTCGTCCGTCTCGACACGACCGATTTGCAGCGTGAGATCGAGCGCGTTCGACAGGACGTCCGGCAGTCGCAGGTCGATTTGCAGGTGGCCGAGATCGATCGCGAGGAGGCGGAGGCCGCCGTGAAATCGGTCGCGGAAGGCGAAGGCGCCCTCGGCGTCGACGAAGCGCGCACGCGCCTGCAGCTCGTGCAGAAGAAAGTCGACCGGCTCCGGCAGGAATACGAGCAATTGAAGCCGCTGCTCGAGAAAGGCTTCATTACGCGTGAAGAGCTGAAGCGGACGGGCGATGAGCTCGAGCAGGGCGAAGAGGAGCTCGCGCTCGCCCGCAAGCGCGCGGACGTCGTCATCGGCGTCACCCATCCGCGCGATCGGCAGCGCGCGCAGCTCCAGCGCGCGCAGAAGGAAGCGGCGCTCGAAAACGCGCGTGCGAAGGCGCGCGAAGCGCAGGCGCGGTTCAAGCAGCTCGTCGATCAGATGGAGAACTGCCGCATTTATGCGCGGCGTCCCGGGATGGTCGTCTATGAAGAATTCCTGAACGCCAATCCACGACGAAAGATTCGCATCGGCGATCGGGTGACCGGCAGCCAGGGTCTGGTGACCATTCCTGAAGTCAACCGCATGCTGATGGAAGGATCGGTGAGCGAGGCCGAAGTGCATCGCGTCCGGCCGTCGCAGCCGGCCGCGGTTCGCGTCGAGGCGTTTCCCAATTTGCGGCTGGCTGGCAGAGTGACGCGCGTCGGCTCGCTGGCGCGTGCCTCCGCCGATCGGCCGTTCGAGGACAAGCGATTCGATCTCGTCGTCGAGCTCGACGCGACCGATGCTGAACTGCGGCCGGAAATGACCGCGCGCGCCGACATCGTCGTCGGAACGCGGAGCGACGTCCTCCTCATTCCCGTCAACGCGGTGTTCGAGCAGCAGGATTCGACGGTGTGTCACGTCGTCCGCCCGCTCGGCATCGAGACACGGCGCGTCGAGCTCGGCGAGTCGAACGATGTGATGGTCGAGGTCGTCTCTGGATTGAACGACGGCGATCAGGTCATGCTGACCGATCCTGGCAGAGCCGCGACGCCGGCGGGCGTCGCGGGTGATGCTCAGGATCGCGCGCGCGGTGGACGCGGGTCCGGCAATGTCCTCCAGCCTCGCTGAATCGCGCGAGTTCCTGCACATCGCGGCCGACGCGCTCGGCCGCTACAAGCTGCGCACGTCGCTGAGCGTGCTCGGCGTGGTGCTGGGTGTCGCCGCCGTCATCGCGATGATGTCGGTCAGCCAGGGCGCGCGCCGCGAAGCCCTCAATCATGTCGAGGCGCTCGGCCTCGACAATCTCGTCGCACGCAATCGCGGCACCGCGCCGACGTTCACCGGGCTCACCGCCGGCGACGCGCAGCGGCTGGCGGATCTCGTGCCGCTCACGCGGACTGCCTCGCCGCTCATCGAGCGGTATCTGCGACTGTCGCGAGCGGACAAGAGCGAGATGGCGCGGGTCCTCGGCGTTCGCGCCAGCTACGGGACGATTCTTCGACTGCGGCTCGAGCGCGGGCGGTTCCTGTCGCCAACCGACGAGCAATCGGCGGCGCAGGTCTGCGTGCTGGGGAGCGCCGTCGCGCGGCGGCTGTTCGGATATCACGATCCGATCGGCGACAGCGTTCGCGTCGGCACTGAGTACTACCAGGTCGTCGGCGTGCTGCGCGAGGTGGGGATCGATCCGAGGGCGCCGAACACGCTCGCCTGGCGCGACATCAACGCGGTCGCGATGGTGCCGCTGCCGCTCCTGTCGGGACGATCGATCGAAGTGGCGCCGATGCAGACGGCCGACGAGATCTGGCTGCAGGTCGAAGACGGCGCGCGCGTCGGCGATCTGGCCAAGGTCTTCGAGCACTCGCTCGTCCGGCTGCACGGCGGCCGGCGGGACTTCGATCTCGTCGTGCCGCGCGAACTGCTCGCGCAGCGCTATCGCACGCAGCGCACCTTCAGCGTCGTCGTCGGCAGCGTGGCGGCGCTCGCGCTCCTGGTCGGCGGCATCGGCATCATGAACATCATGCTGACGTCGGTCGTCGAGCGGACGCACGAGATCGGCATCCGGCGCACGGTCGGCGCGACGCGGCGGGACGTGACCCTGCAGTTTCTGATTGAAGCGCTGCTGATGACGGTCAGCGGTGGAGCACTCGGCATTGTTCTTGGCGCCGTCGTGTCGTGGGGCATCACCGCGTACGCCGGTTGGGCGACGACCGTTTCCCCGCTTGCGGTCACGCTCGCATTCGTCGTCTCGTTCCTCGTCGGCGTCACCTTCGGTCTGTATCCGGCGATCAAGGCGGCCAACCTAGAACCAGTCGACGCCGTCCGCTACGAGTGAATTGTCTCCACTTGTGAAGAGCCTCACTGCAGCCCTCACTTCAGCCATCACCTCGGCCCTCACATCAGCCTCACGTCAGTCGTCAGCCTGGTTGCAGCGAGGCTTGATACATTTGCTGAATCGTTGCGATGGTGTCGGCTTCTGACGCGGGTTTGTCGTCGCGATAGCGTTTCACGCGAGCGAAGCGGAGCGTCACACCGCCCGGATACTGCGAGCTCGCCTGGATTTCATTGAACGCGACCTCGGCGACGACTTCGGGTCTCACGAACACCGTGTAGTCGTCGCGGCCGATCTCCAGCTCGAGGAATTTCTTCGTCTGCCACGCGAGCATCTCGTCGGTGAGGCCTTTGAACGTCTTGCCGAGCATCACGAAGCCGCCGCGCCCGGCGTCGCGCGCGCCGAGATGCAGATTGCTCAGCGTGCCCCGACGACGACCGCTGCCCCATTCGGCCGCGAGGATCACAAGATCCAGCGTGCGCGCCTGCTTGACCTTCAACCACGTCTGACCGCGACGGCCGGCGGCGTACGCGCCGGCGAGCGACTTCGCCATCACACCTTCGTGCCCGGTTGCGATCGCGCGCGCGGCGAACGCCGCCGCTTCATCCGGCGTCGCGGTGACGATCCTCGGAACCAGGTTGGCCGGCGCCGCCTGCTCGCCGGCGACCGCGAGACGACGGGCCAGCGGCTCGTCGACCAGCGGATTGCCGTCGAGATACAAAGCGTCGAAGAAGAATGGCGTGATCGGAAGCTCGCTCGTCAGCGTGTCGACGTCGAGCTTGCGGCCGAATCGCCGCATCGTCACCTGAAACGGCTGCGGCGTGCCGTCGCGACGCAGCACGATCGCTTCGCCGTCGAGGACGATCTCCTGCGCCGGCATCGCGCGGACGACACTGACCACTTCCGGCACGGCGATGGTCACGTCGCGCAGATTGCGCGAATACACCTTCACCTCGTCTCCTGCCTTGTGGACCTGAATGCGCGCCCCGTCCAGCTTGTACTCGAACGACGCCTCACCGAGCGCCTCGATTGCCTCGCCGACATCGCCCGCCGAGTCGGCGAGCATCGGCTGAACCGGTTGAAACGGCTGCAGGATGAAGCGCGACAGCGCACGCTCGCCGTCGGTGAGCGCGGCCCTCGCGACGACGGCGAGGTCGCCGGCCAGCATCGCCGCGCGGCGAATGCGCGCCGCGCCGATGCCCGACGCGCGCGCCACCGCTTCCATCAACACACCCTCGAGCGCGCCCTGCCGCAGCTCGCCGAACATCAGGCGGACCAGAAAGTCCTGCTCGTCGCGCGTGGCGCGACCGAGCAGCGCTCGGAGAATTTCGGCGCGCGCCGCCGACGATCCTGATCCCGATGCTGCCGCCACGCGATCGAAGGTCGCGTCCACCTCACGCAGATCGAGCGACGGCGCGTTCGCCGGCGCGACGTCTCCGGTGCTCTCGCCGAAGGTGCGACGGCCGATTGCCTCAGAGATCAGCGCCATGCCGATCCCGATGCGGCCCTGGCGCGTCGAACCCGTGAGAAAAGGAATCGCGATCGCGAGTTCGTCGGGCGGAACGCGCCTCAAGAAATCCGCGAGGTGACCGATCTTTTCGAGCCGGCCGCTCGTCTCGGCCACGGCGCGCGACGCGGCGACGAGCTCCGCGAGCTGCATCGCGCGATCGTACTTCGCGTGTCGGGATTTGGGATTCGGGATTCGGGATTCGGGGGGATTCGGGAGTCGGGATTCGGGATTCGGGGGGATTCGGGATTCGGGATTCGGGGGATTCATGATTCGGGATCAAATCCCGAATCCCAAATCCCGAACCCCGTCGTGCTTCAGGTCCGAGAGCCGCGGATCAGGCGCAGGAATCGAGGCTGCGTGGCGCGATGCGTTGCCGGATGCCGGTTCGCGAGATACGTGTCGAGCAGCCACACCGTTGGCGTGCAGCCGAGCACGACGAGCGAGACGACGTGGTATCCAAGCGCCACGAACGCAAGCGAGCTCGCCTTGCCGACTCCCAACCCGCTCGAGACGCCGGCGGCGACGCCGATGACCGCAGACGTATCGACGATGGCGGCGATGATGCGGCCGGTGCGCGTGAATCCCAGAACCGGCGGTGGTTCATCCGCTTCAACGACGGCGCGGCGATTGCGCTCCACCTTTGCGGTGAGCTCGTCCTTCCACTCGGACTGATGGCCGACGAGCGCCGCCTGCTCGCGCACGACCCGCGCTACGCGGCGGTCGCCCTGCGGAAAGAAGCGGCAGAAGTCGTCGACGGTGGTCTCCGCGTCGACGCCAAGCTGCAGCGCGTACGCGCGAACGTAGGAGCGAGCGTAAATGCCTGTAGGCCAACGAGAAAGGTCGTTCCGCTCGAGCCCGGACCACAAATCCTGGCTGACTTTAGTCGCCGCAGCGATTTGTTCTAGGGAAATTCCGCGCTGGACTCGAATCCGCCGAAGGTTCGGGCCAAAGGCCTCTCGCTCGCCCATGTAGAAGTAAGGGGCGCCTTCGCAAAAACCCTTCCACGTTCAGCTCTTCAGCGCAGGCCCGAACCGTCGGCAGTTTCGCGCACGTACGTAGGACGGACTGCCCCGTATCCGTCTCATTTTTCAACATCCAGTAACGGTTTCGGACTTGGCGCACGGGCATCGACCCTAGTGGCCTAGTCAAATTCCCGTTTTGCGGGGGTCTGTTCGGCCCCGACGCGCCCCACCACGATGTCGGCGCGCGAGTAGTTTTCGCTCTTCATCTTCGCGCCGGCCAACCGGCGCAGCATCGCCAGCTGCCCGACGTGCGCGAGCGAGTCGGCGAGGGCGCCCTGAAAGAGCCGCTCGGGCGTCACCGCCAGCGGCGCATCAGACGCGAGATAGTGATCGAAGCGCGCGAGCGCCGCGAAGAATCGGTCGACTTCGCGGTCCCACTCGAGCGGCGTCGAGTCGTTCCACGCCTCCGCACCTTTGGCCTGCGACAATGCCCAGTCGTACAAGTCGCCGATGTGCGCGAGGATCTTCACGGGCGTGCGCGGCGATCCGTCGGCGCTGTAGGTCGCGAAGCTCGCCGGCGCGCCGCGGACCGCCTTGCCGCCGCGATACGCCACGGTCGCGACTGCGTGGCGCAACAACTCACGCTTGCCATCCACGGTGTGCTCCTCGATCGTTCACGCGCCGAACTGGCGCAGATGATGATCGATGTGACGATACACCAGCCTGCCCCACGCGCGCGTCGAGAGCTTGCCAAACGCGGGGTGCTCCGGCCAGCTCGAAGCATTGCAGCGCGCCGCGAACCGATCGACGAGCGTATTCAGTTCGCTGACGTCGTTCGGCCAGGAGGCAGGCGCGCGCGCGAGAAGCTCGGGCGCGGTCGGGGCGCCTTTCGGCCACGGCGCGATGTACACGACCAGCTGCTTGAGCGGCGGATGCCGCAGCGGCGTGTTCTTCGACGCGCACGGCAAATCGCCGATCGCCATCTTCAGGCTCTCGGACAGATGACACACCATTTCCGGCGCCGACATCTTTCCCCACTGCGCACGATCGGTCGGCGTCAGTTTGGCGAGACGGCCCTGGAGCTCGCGCCGCGTTTCGTCCTGCCACATCGATCTCATGGTGTCCTCGAACTCTTGAATATCACGCTGCAACAGGTGACCGCACCTTCCGCCTTCGCCACTTCGCTCGCGTCGATGGCGCGCACGTGCAGCCCGGTTCGTGTCAGCCGCTCCGCCGTGCGCGGACACGCGTCGGAAACGATCACGACGTCGCCGACACGCAGCGCGTTGGCCGCCATCGGTTCTGACGGATCGACCTCGACGAAGCGATAGCCGTTGAATGCGTCCTGTTCAACCCACCTCGGATTGACGAGGAGCAGGTCATCAGCGACGGCGGTGATCGCGGACTTCAGATGCAGGCAGCCGTGCACCTTCACCGCGCAGACGGTGTACCCGTGGGGCGCGAGTGCCGCACGCATCTGCGCGACGCCGCTGGCGTTGGTGCGGGTGGAAAGTCCAACGTACACGCGGCGACCGACGGCCATCACGTCGCCGCCGTCCATCGTGCCGGGCGGCGCGATGCACGTGAGCGGCCGATGACGTTCGAGCGCCTGCGCGATTGCCGGCACTTCGACGCGCCGCGACGCGGCGCCCGGGTTGGTGACGATCGCCAGCTCATCGAAGACGATGGCGATGTCCTCGACGAACACCGAGTCGGGCATCTCCGGACTCGACGGCAGCCGCTCAATCTGGCAGCCGGCCTCGACGAGCGCCTGTTCGTACTGCCGGTGCTGGGCGCGTGCACGCTCGACGTCGATCGGCACACGCTCCAGATGCGTCAGCTCGCACGCCGCCATCGCCGGGCTGATTTCACGGGTCAGAGCGACGATCACGCGACACATCATAGTCAATGCGGCCAACGCCGCGCCCTGCTCGATCGGCTCATCAGATGGCGTTGACCCTACGAACCGCTTCGTAGAAAATCCCGGATCGCGGAGGCGAGATGCAACACCTGAGACTGGCCATTCGCGCGCTGCGAGCGACGCCGATCGTGTCCATCGTCGCCGTCCTGTCGCTCGCGCTCGGCATCGGTGCCAACACTGCGATCTTTTCGATCGTCAACAGCCTGCTGCTTCGCGCGCTGCCGGTGAAGGCACCGCAGCAACTCGCACTGGTCACCAACGATTCGGCATCGCGCATGGCATCCTGGACGAATCCGATCTGGGAGCAGATTCGTCAACGCGGCGAGATCTTCGACGGCGTGTTCGCATGGAGCACGATGCGATTCAACCTCGCGGCTGGCGGTGAAACGCAGTTCGTCGACGGCATTTGGGTGAGCGGCGGCCTGTTCGACACGCTCGGCGTCCCGGCGATGCTCGGCCGCACGATCACGGTCGCCGACGACGCGCGCGGCGGTGGACCGGACGGACCGGTCGCCGTGATCAGCTACGCGTTCTGGCAGCGGCGCTTCGCCGGCGCCGCCGACGCCATCGGCCGCACGCTGACCATCGAGCGCGTGCCGTACACCATCATCGGCGTGACGCCGGCGGACTTCTTCGGTCCCGACGTCGGGCGTGCATTCGGCGTCGCGATTCCGATCGGTACTGAACCGCTCATCCGCGGCAACGAGTCGGCGCTCGATGAGAAATGGTGGTGGTGGCTGACGGTGATGGCGCGCCTGAAGCCGGGACAGTCGGTCGAAGCGGGCACGGCGGCGCTGCGCGGCGTGCAGCCGCAGATCCGAGAAGGCTCGCTGCCGGAGGGGCCGCCCGGCGCGGTTGCGGAATACCTCAAGGACAAATTCACGCTGGTCGCGGCCGGCACCGGCAACTCGCAACTGCGGCAGCGCTACCAGCGGCCGCTGCTCACGATCCTCGTCGTCGTCGGGCTCGTCCTGCTGATCGCGTGCGCAAACATCGCCAACCTGCTGCTCGCACGTGCGACGGCACGGCGGCACGAATGGAGCGTGCGGCTCGCGCTGGGCGCCGCACGCTGGCAACTCGCCAGACAACTGTTGACGGAGAGCCTGATTCTTGCCGCCTCCGGTGCGGCGCTCGGCGTCGTCATCGCACGCTGGAGCAGCCGCCTGCTCGTCCAGCAACTCTCGACTCAAACCAACACCGTGTTCCTCGATCTTGCGCTCGACTGGCGCGTCTTTGCCTTCACCAGCGCCGTGACGATCGGCACCGCGCTCCTGTTCGGCATGGCGCCGGCATTCGGCGCGAGCCGCGTGCCACCGATGGAAGCACTGAAAGAACAAGGGCCCACCTTCGCTCGCGGAGCTGCGGTGGGCAGGCGTTTCGCGCTCGTCGGGCATCTGAATGTTGCGAGCGCTCTGGTCGTCGCACAGGTGGCACTCTCGCTCGTGCTCGTCGTCGCCGCCGGACTGTTCATGCGCACGTTCAGCTCGCTCGCGAATCTCCATCTCGGGTTCGATCGCGATCGCGTCCTGCTCGTCGCGGTCAACTCGCTGCGCACCGATATCCCGGCCGCCGATCGACTGCCGATGTGGGAGCGGCTCCGCCAGCGTGTGCTCGCCGTGCCGGGAGTGTCGGCCGCGGCGGTGTCGTTCGTCACGCCGGTCAGCGGCAACACATGGAACAACCGCGTCGACGTCTCGGGCGCCGTGCCGTTGTCCGAGCGCCAGCGGATCTCGAACTTCAACGCGGTCACGCCAGGATGGTTCACGACCTACGGCACGCCGGTCGTCGCCGGCCGCGACATCAACGACGGCGACCGCAAGACCGCACCGCCGGTGATTCTCGTCAACCAGGCATTCGCGAAAAGGTTTCTCAACGGCGCGAATCCGATCGGCCACACGGTCACGATCGGCGTCGCAAGCAATCCGCAGCCGCCGAAGGAGATCGTCGGCCTCGTCGCCGACGCCGTGTATCGCGCGCTGCGCGAGCCGGTGCCGCCGACGATGTACGTTCCAGTCGCGCAGTTCGACGACAGCCGGTCACCGGCGCCGCCGCAGGCGTTTCTCAGCGTGCGATCGTCGAGTGGATCGCCGGCGCTCCTCGCGCGCAGCGTCGGCGCCGCGATCAACGGCGTGAATCGCGATCTCGCCCTCACCTATCGTCTGCTGTCCGATCAGGTCAACCAGTCGCTGACGCAGGAACGCGTGGTCGCGATGCTGTCGGGATTCTTCGGCGCGCTCGCGCTCCTGCTCGCCGGCCTTGGACTCTACGGCGTGACGTCGTACGCGGTGACGCGGCGCCGCGGCGAGATCGGCATCCGCCTCGCGCTCGGTGCCGCGCCGTCAGGCGTGGTGCGCCTCGTGTTGTCGCGCGTGTCGGTGCTCGTGATCCTCGGCGTCGTGGTCGGCGCCGGCGCAAGCGTCTGGCTGTCGCGCTTCGTCGAGACGCTGCTCTTCGGACTCGAGCCGCGCGATCCGGCGACGCTCGCCGCCGCGGCGGCGACGCTCGTCACGGTCGGCGCCTTCGCCGGATGGCTGCCCGCCCACCGCGCATCGCGCATCGATCCGGCGCAGGTGCTGCGCGATTCGTAGCATCACTCGTGGGGCGGCCGTGCGTCGATCGGCGGCCCTGAACGGACCGCCCGACGATTGAGATCGGTGACCCAGATCACCAGTAGCGCGATCGATACCGCCAGGCCCGCGACGCGCCTCGGCGCTGACGCGAAGACGACGGCGGCGTTGAAGATGATCGTGAAGAAAAACGCCCGCATCCCCCAGACAACCGCCGCCGGACGCGCGAAATACTCCGACGGATGTGCCCGCCACCACCACAGGTCCACCAGCCACGCGGCGAGGAACGCGTAGTTGACGTAGACGCCGCCTCCCCACGCGAGGCCGTACACCGCCGCCGTCTGACGCGCGGTCTCCGCGATCGCGGCGTCGTGATTCCAGTGATGATGGTGTCCGAACGCGATGACGATATGCGCGGCGCAGAGGATCGCGCCCGCCAAGGAAATCGGCCAGGCCCAATCGGGAACAGGACGACGATGTTTCGCCGCGTCCGCTGCGACGAAGCCGGCCAGCGCGATCCAGATCGTGGCGTAGAGCGCGAGCGTCACTGGCAGCTTCAGACTTCAGACTTCAGACTTCAGACTTTCCTGTGGGAGCGCGACGAGAAACGCGGCAAGCGCGACAACCGCAATGACGCCGGCGAGGATGTAGAACATCGCCGTATAACTGCCGGTCCGAGTGACGCACCACGCGAGCAGCAGCGGACCAATTGCCGATGCGACGACCGTGAGCGCCT
>Ga0075425_100009777_pt1 | contig 10211 bp, 7 predicted proteins | sample SoiMethybrSBSTD4_FD_75300 | JGI IMG/M metagenome (GOLD analysis project Ga0075425, IMG submission 75300) | Bulk soil microbial communities from a Populus tree surrounding site in Tennessee, USA - Soil MetaG P. TD hybrid SBSTD4 | ecosystem: Environmental > Terrestrial > Soil > Tree plantation...
CTTGCCGGCGTAGAGCAGCTGCAGCGCCTGCACGAAGAGCTCGATCTCGCGCACGCCCCCCGGGTCGAGCTTCGTGTCGAACCCGAGCGCCGGGTCGGCCGGCGCCGCGGCGCCCGGGCGGGGCGCGCGCGCCGCCGGCGCGCCGGTCCGCGCGCTCCGCGCGCGCGCGTGCAGCGCCTGGACCTCGCGCAGCATCGCCTCGTCCGTCGAACGGCGGTACACGAACGGCGCCAGGCGCGCGAGCAGCGCGGCGGCGGTGGCGGCGTCGCCCGCGACCGGTCGCGCCTTCAGCCACGCCTGGCGCTCCCAGGCGCGCCCGCGGCCCCACGTCTCGTAGTACCGCTCCGCCGACGCGAGCGAGTTCACCAGCGGGCCGCCCTCTCCCTCGGGGCGGAGGCGCAGGTCCACGCGGAACGCGAAGCCGTCGGCGGTGACCTCGTCGAGCGCGCGGGTCAGGAGCTCGGCGAGCCGCCGGAAGAGCTCGTGCAGCGTGGCCGCGCCGGCGCCGCCCTCGTCGGTGTCGTAGAAGTAGCAGAGGTCCACGTCCGAGCTGAAGTTCAGCTCCTCGCCGCCCAGCTTGCCCATGCCGATGACCGCGAAGCCGACGCGCGCGCCCGCGGCGTCGCGCGCCGGCCCGCGCTCGGCCTCCAGCGCAGCACGCAGCCGCGCCAGCGCCACGTCCAGGCACGCGTCGGCGAGCCAGGACAGCTCGCGCGCGACCTCGTCGAGCGGCGCGCCGCCGAGGTCGCGCAGCGCCAGCCTCCGGTACTCCGCGTTGCGAAACCGGCGCAGGACTGCCTGCAGCTCCGGCAGCTCCTCGCCGGGCGTGCGCAGCACCGCCCCCAGCGCCCGCGCCACCTCGTCCGCGAGCGCACCCCTGAACGCGTCGCGCGTGCGCGGCGCCGCCACCACCGCCGGCAGCGCCGGCAGCGCCGCCAGCGCCGCCGCGTCCCGCGCCAGCGACCGCGACAGCGACGGACTGTGCGCTGCGAGCTGCACGACCAGCGCGCGCACGCCCGGCGCCTCGAGCAGCGCCGCCAGCTCCACCCCGGCGTGCCGCGCCGCCACGTGCAGCCGCAGCAGCACCCGCGCCGCCCCGCGCGGATCCGGCGACCCCGCCACCGCCGCCGCCGTCGCCGCCCCGAGCGTCCGCTCGACGTCCTCGAGCGCCTTGGTCCCCACGAAAGCGTGGTATCACGGACGACGCCGAGATGGGCTCCACGCTCTTCGTCACCGGCGCGACCGGATTCATCGGGGCGGCGCTGGTGGAGCGCGCGGTCGCGGAAGGCTCGCACGTGCGCGCGCTCACGCGCTCGGCGGCGGCGGCGGCGCGGCTGCGGGCGGGTGGGGCCGAGCCGGTGCTGGGCGACCTCGCCGCACCCGGAGCGTGGACGCGCGCGGCCGCCAGCGCCGGCGCGGTGATCCACCTGGCGCAGCCCGAGACGTTCGGCGCGCGGATCTCGCAGGCACGCGCCGAGCGCTACGCCGCCCTGCGCCTCCGCATGGACCGGAACCTCCTCGAGGCCCTTGGTCCGGACGGCGTAGGTCGATTGGTGTACGTCGCGGGCACCAGCTACTACGGACCGCAAGGTCCTCCCGCCCGCGACGAGGACGCCACGCCGGAGCCGCGCGGCTGGGGGCGCCATCTCGCCGCCGCGGTCGACCTGCTCCCGGCGCACGCCGCCCGCGGCCTTCCGATCGTGGAGGCCTACCCGGGCTGGGTCTACGGGCCGGGAAGCTGGTTCGCCGAGTACTTCCTCCGGCCGCTCGCGCGCGGCTGGCGCATCCTCGCGCCGCGCGCGCCGGTGCGCACGGTCGTGCCGGTGCACGTCGAGGACGCCGCCGCCGCCGTGCTGCACCTCGCCACCCACGGCACGCCCGGTCGCCGCTACTTCGTCGTGGACGACCGCCCCTCGCCCTGGAACGAGCTCCTCGCGCTCGCCGCGCACGCGCTCGGCAGACCGCTGAAGCTCCTCCCCCTGCCGCCCTTCCTGTACGGGCTCCTGGTCGGGCCGATCATCCACGAGTCACAGGGCTACGACACCGTGCTGACGAACGCGCGCCTGCGCGCGACCGGCTTCACGCCGCGCTTCCCGACCATCGACCAGGGCGTTCCCGACGTGGTGGCGCGCTGGCAGAGCGCCCGCCGCGCGGCGGAAGGTCCGGCGCGCTAGAAGCCGGTGTACCAGCTCCGCAGGCCGGTGAAGTCGTCGGCCGTGCAGGGCGTGGACGTCACCGTCGAGCCGACGATCGTCCCGGTGCAGTCGGGCGGGGACCAGCCGGCGCACCCTCCGACGGCGCCGTTGTCGATGCACACGCGGAGCGGCTTCGAGACGCCGACGTTGCCGATTGCGTCGTCGGCGGTCACGGCGACGCAGGCGGGGCCGTCGCTCAGCACCACGCTGTCGAATGAGTTGCCGAGGTCGTCGTTGCCGTCCGCGTCGACCGGCCCGATCGTGTAGATGGCGGCGCGCATCGCCGTGGGCGGGTCCTCCACCGCGACCGTCATCGGCGAGAACGGGATGATCGGGTCGGGCGGCATGACGCCGCCGGAATAGTCGGCCTCGCCCGTGGGCGGGATCGGCAGGAGCGGCACCGCCAGGGCGAAGATCGGCCCGCCGAGCCCGGGGATGACGTTCGGGTTGACGACGTCGCACACGCCGTCACCGTCGACGTCCACCACCAGCGGCACCGACGTGTCGTCCAGCACGTAGAGGAACACGGTCGCGTCGTCGATGCCCGCTTCCTCGTTCGTGGGCGGGCCCTGCCCGAAGTCGCGAATCTCCGCGCGGATCGGGATCCACTGGCCGCGCGAGCCCGCGCCGCCGGCGTTGCCGAGGATGTCGAGGTCGTTCAGCGCGTCGGTGCCCACCGAGTCGAACGGATCGGAGAGCTCGCCGCCGAGTCCCAGGCACTGCGGCAGGCTGGTCATGTCGCCGAGATCGCAGAGCGTCATCGGCGCCGGCGCCAGCTCCAGGATCGGCAGCGTGTTGTCGATCTCGATGAGCACGCTGGTCGCGCTCCAGTTCCCCAGGGTGTCCTGCGCGATCACCTCCACGAACGTCGAGGCGAGCGCCGGATCGAGGTCGTTCGTGTTGAAGCTGCCGATGTACACGCCGCCGCCCACCGCTGCGAACCCCGGCACCGGCGTGGTGAAGCCGATCTGCGCGGTGGCGAGCGCCACGCCCGCCGGATCGGTGATCTCCACGTCGAGCGCCACGACGCCCGCCACCAGCTGTCCGTCCACCGGGGAGACGAACAGGATGTCCGGGCCGCTGTTGTCGAGCGTGACGGTGACCGTCCCCATGCCGACGACGCCGTTGACGCTGGTCGCCACGGCGGTGATGACCGCCGGACCGTCGGCGATCGCGGCGCCCGGGGTGTTGGTGACGAACGTTCCGGTCCAGGTGCCGGGCGGCCCCTCGGCGAGGTCGGCGATGGGGAAGCCGTTCAGGTTGGCGCTGACCGAGCCGGGCATCACCGTCGACGGGTCGTCGAGCGTGAACTGCACGAGGATCGTCCCGGCGAGGATCTCGCCCGGGTCGGGCGAGATGAACGTGATCTGCGGGCCGGCGTCGTAGTCGAAGTCGCGCATCGCGCCGCCGAACGCGTCGTTCACGTCGTTCCCGCCGACGACCACGGTGACGATCCCGTCGGAGAGGCCGGTGGTGGAGACGGTGCAGGTCCACACCGGGCCGCCGCCGGTGGGCATCGCCTGGGTGATTCCCTCCACGTCGCAGCCGACGCTGGACGGATCCACGCCGTCGGGATCGACGATCATGAAGTCGACGTCGAAGCTCGGGGCGAACACCGTGGAGAGCGCGGGCGGCGAGAGGATGGTGACGACCGGCGCGCTGCCGCTCGGCATCGCGTCGGTGCCGACGTTGCCGGCGTCGGGATTCGGCGGGGCGGCGTCCGAGCCGCTGTCGGTGCTGGCGTCGCCACAGATGTCGCACGGCAGCGAGGCATCCGCCTTGTTCCCCGGACAGCCGCTGCAGGCGAGAGCGAGCCCGGCCGCCACGATCATCGTCGCCAGCGTCACGCGCATCGATTCTCCAGTCGCTCGGTTCGTGTGATCACTGTATCACGCGCCCTGCGCCGGCGGAGCCCGCCAGGGCGCTCTCGCTTCCGGCTCCCTTCCTGCGCGTGTCCGGGGTAGGCTGCGCCGCATGGAACAAGACGTTCGGACCATCCGGCGCGCGCTGGAGCAGGGGACGCTCGCCGCGGACGCGGCGCTCGAGCAGCTCGTCGGGCTCGCCCACACCGCGCCGATGCGCGAGGCGCGGATCGACGCCTACCGGCTCGTGGGCGACGTGGCGGGCCGCGCGTTCGACGCCTCCTGGGAGACCGCCGAGCGCGCCGCCTGGGCGCTGCTCGAGATCGCCCGCCACGCCGACGCGCCGGTCGAGCGGCGCGGGCTGGTGCTCGCCGTCGGGCGCGGGTTTCGCAACGTCTGGCTCATGCCGTTCGTGCACGCGCGGCTCGCCGACGACGACCCGGCCATCGCGGCGGCGGCGATCGCCGCGGCGGGCGGGCTCGGGTTCGCCGGGCTCGAGGAGGCGGTGGCGTCGCGGTTCCTCGGCGCGGACGTGGATCGCGCGCTGCGCCTGGCGGCGATCGCCGCGCTCGGGCGCATGGGCGCCGCCAGCGCGGCGGCGCGCCTCGTGCCGTTCCTGGCCGGCGAGCCGGACGAGGCGGCCGCGGCGCTCGGCGCGCTCACCGAGATCCGCACGACTGCCGGCGTGGAGGAGGCGACGGCGCTCCTCGACCGCGATCCGCCGCGCGAGGTGCTCGTCGCCGCGACCCGCTACCTGGGCGAGATCGGGCGCCTCGAGGTCCTGCCGACCCTGCGGCGCCTGGCGCGCCACGAGGACGCCGAGCTCCGCATGGCGGCGAGCCTCGCCTCGCGCGCGCTCAAGGCGGAGCGGCAGAAGGACGCGGGCGAGCGCATCCTCGTCGCGCTGACCGAGCGTGACCGCGCGGTGCGCGCCGCGCTGGCGCGCCGGCTGCGCACGCTGCCGGTCGAGGAGGTGCTGGAGCAGGCGCAGATGCTGCTCGGCGACGACGCGGAAGGCGTCGTGCAGGTGGTGGGCGAGGTGCGCGCCGCCGAGGTGACGAAGTTCCTGCTCGGCCTCTCCGCCGACGCGAAGCTGCCCGTGCACGTGCGTGCGCGCGCGGTCGGCTCGGTGGAGGCGAACGAGCCGTGGGAGCGCGAGGCGCTGGCGAAGGTCGTCGCCACCGCCACCGAGGACGCCGTGCGCGCCTCCGCCGCGCAGACCATGGGCGCGTTCCTGGCGCTCGACGAGGTCTTCCGGCGGCTCGGCGCGCTCGCCGAGGATCCGGCGCCGCTCCTGCGCGGCGCGTTCCTCTGGGCGCTGCAGCTCGCGGCGCGCCCGGCGGCGCTGGCGGCCGAGGACCGCGCCGCCTGCGAGCGCGCGCTGAAGCGGGCGCTCGCCGACCCCGACGCCTCGGTTCGCCGCCGCGCCGCCTACGTCGCCGGCAACCTCCATCTCGACGCGCTCGCCCCCGTGCTGGTCGAGCTCGCCAAGAGCGAGGACGCCAGGCCCGACCTCCGCATCGCCGCGTTCGTCGGCCTCGGCGAGCTCGCCGTGCCGGACGTGCTCGACGGCCTGGTCGGCCTCTTCAAGCGCGAGGAGGAGCCGCAGCCGCTCGCCGCCGCCAGCCGCGCGATCGCCGCCACCGCGCAGGCGCATCCGGAGCTCCGGCTCGACCTCACCCGCGTGCAAGGCAAGCTCGCCCACCTCCTCAAGGCGGAGGACGCGGTCGTGCGCGAGGCGGCGGTGCGCCTGGCCGGCCTGGCCGGCGGCGCCGTCCCGGCGGGGGCGCTGCTGGCGATGGCGGGCGACGCGTCGCCGCGCGTGCGCGAGGAGGCGCTCACCGCGCTCGGCCGGCTGCGCGCGCACGAGGCCGAGCCGGCGCTCCTCGCCGCCATGGACGACGCCGATCCCGGCGTGCACGAGCGCGCCGCCGAGGCGCTGCTCGCGCTCGGCGCGCGCGCCGGCATGGAGCGCGTGCTCGAGTGGGTCTCCGGCGAGGACGACGCCGCCGCCCGCGCGCGCATCGCCGCGCGTCTCGCCTTCCCGCCCGGCGACGCGCGCGCCCATCTCGCCGCGCTGAACGCGGCGCTCGAGCGTCTCTCCGATCGCGACCCGGCGTACGAGCCGCTGCTCGCGCTCAAGGTCCGCGCGCTCGAGGCGGACCGCCCCGGCGCGCAGGACGGCGGCGCGGTCGACGCCGCGATCGTCGCGCTCTTCCCCACCTGGACGCGTCTCGCCAAGGTGAAGGGCTTCGAGTCGCTGGGCAAGAGCCTGCGCACCGCGGAGTCGCTCTACCAGAGCGCCTCCGGCCTCGCCGACGCGGACCTCTCCCCGCCGATCGTCCTGTGGATGAAGTGCATGGAGGGCTACGTGCACGCCTGGCTGGCGCCGCGGCTGCAGGCGCTGCAGCGCGACCACTCCGGCTTCTGCGACCACGTGGACCACCTGCTCGGCTCCGCCTGGCCCACCTACCAGCGCTTCGTCGCCGAGCGCTGGCAGGACCGCGTGGAGGTCGGGCCCACGCGCGTGGAGGTCCCGCTCCGCTCGGTGTCGAACGCGCTGCGCGAGTTCCAGGAGCGGCGGATGAAGCGGCTCGACTCGCCGCTGTCGGTCACCGAATGGGCGCGGATGATGGTCTTCTTCGCGGTGGACCACGCGACCGGCGTGCGCAACGTCTTCAAGGTCTCGTCGAAGAACCCCGACCAGGTGGTGCGGCTCGCGCACCGGCTGCACACGCTGGCGGCGGTGCGCAACGTCGTCACCCACCGCAGCGCCGCCGGCGCCGCGACCGTCGAGGCGTTCCGCCGCGGCTACTACGCGGCGTTCGAGGAGCTCACGCGCCTGGCCTAGGCGGTGCGCTTCAGCTCCGCCACGCAGCGGAGGAGCGCCCGGTAGTTCGGCACGTCCTTCATGGGAACGTCGCGGCCGCCGTCGCGGCCGACCAGGTCGAGGTGCAGCGCGCCGGGCAGGAAGCGCAGGTCGCGGATCTGGGCGATCTCGTAGGAGAGCCCGTCGACGCGCAGCCCCGCGGCCGACAGCGCGATCGGCCCGAACGCCACGGTGGCGCCCGACGCCAGCTCGGTCCAGAGGCGCGCGAACGTCGCGTCGGTGGTGTAGCGCTCGACTGCTTCTTGCAGCGCGGCGTTCTCGCCCATCGCGTCGTCGATGCGGATCGCGCGCCCGTCCTTCGCCACGACGCGCACGTTGACGATGGTGGCGACCGGCATGCCGAGCTTCCGGAGCTGGGCCGAGCGGTACCAGTAGTCGTGCGGCTCCGCCCAGCGGATCTGCGCGACCACCTGGCCGCTCTTCGACTTCACGACCAGGCCGTTCGCGTCCGCCTCCACCACGCGCAGCCCGCGCGCCTGGAGGATCATCCCGGCGACGAAGACCGCCACGCCCCCGCCGATGCACAGGAGTCCCAGCGTCACGTCGGCCGGGTCGGCGCGCAGGAGGTCCACGCCGCCGAAGACGGCGACGATGCCCGGCAGGACGAAGACCAGCGCGACCACCGCGGTGAGCGCGCGGTTGCTGTTGCGGCCACGAGCGAGCACGGCGTCCATGCAGCGTCCTACGCTCGCGGCGCGCCGCGGCTTCCCGTCTCGCCGGCGAGCGCCAGCAGCTCGTCGATCATCTTCAACGTCAGCCCCCAGAGGAGCTGGCCGTCGCGCCGGTAGCAGGGCAAGGACAGCGTGACGCCGGCGACCGTCCATTCGTGGACGCCGCGGTTCGTGCGATCGAGCAGGAAGGACACCGGCCACCAGGTGACCGCCGCGACCTCGGCGCTCCGCCGGAAGACCGGGTCGCGCGCGCCCGTCAGCTCGAAGACGTACGGCACGATCATCATGGGCAGGACCTTGCCGCGCGCGACCGCCGCCACGTCGCTCAGCCGCCCGAGCGGGCGCGCCTCGGCGGCGAGGTCGAGGCCGATCTCCTCGCGCGTCTCGCGGAGCGCGGCCGCGAGCGCGTCGGCGTCGCCGGGCTCGACCTTGCCGCCGGGAAAGGCCATGTGGCCGGACCAGCGGTCGCGCGGATGCTCGGCGCGCTGGATGAGGAGCAGCTCCGCGCCCGCGCCCGCGCCCGCGCGCACGATCGCCGCGACCGCAGCCTGGCGGAGCAGCCCGGTTCCTGGAATGCGCGACGGCACGTGGGCGCCAACCGCGCGGCGCACGTCCTCGATCGTCACGATGACAGCGGCGTCGCTGGCCTGTCGGAGCAGGCGGTGGGTCTAGCGCACGATCCCGTTCCGGAACGCGTACACCACCGCCTGCACGCGGCTGTGCATCTGCAGCTTGCGCAGGATGTTCTGGATGTGGGTGCGCACCGTCTTCTCGCTGATGCCCATCTGGCGGCCGATCGGCGCCGTCTCGACGCCGGTGGCCAGGAGCTTCAGCACTTCGGTCTCGCGCTCCGAGAGTCCTTTCTGCTTGCGGCCCCCCTTGCGTGCGGCAGTTCGCTTGGCATTCGCTTTCCGGGCCATGGTCTCTCCGTGTTGGCTGTCGTGCTGCACGCGCATGATGCGCGTGTCCGGCGGCGAACGTCAAGGATTGGCGCAGGCCAGATGACCGAGACGCGTCAGCGCGTCCACTCGACGCCGAGCCCGACGAACGGCACGCCCAGGCCGGCCCAGCGCACGTCCTGCACGTCGTACTGGATCCACCAGGTCGCCTCGGCGGCGAGCGTCACCATCGGCGCGACGTGGAGGTGCAGCGCCGCCGACGGGAACAGGTACAGCTTCGAGTCGTAGCCGTGCACGACGATGCCGGTGTCCTCGTCCACGTAACGCGTGGGCCCGGCGACGCCCTGGGCGCGGAACCCGACGCCGAGCTCGAGGCCGCGCGCCGCCGTGCCGGCGATGCGCACCGACGCGGCGAGCCCGTAGTCGAGCCCGACCGCGTCCGCCCACGTGCCCGCCCCGCCAATGAACGAGTGGCCGTAGGCGATGCCCGGGGTGACCGACACGGCGAACCGGTCCGTGTCGGCGAGCCGCAGCCGCAGCCCGCCGTGCACCGCCCCGAACCCGATCTTGCCGACGGCCGCGGCGTAGATCGCACCGTCCAGCTCCACGTCCGGCGCGATCCGGTAGCGGTACCCCGTGTCGAGCGCGACGGTCGTCGGCGTCGGCAGGAGCACGGTGGTCCCCACGCGCGCCGCGCCGGCGCGCGCGTCGGTGAGCCGCGCGCCGTCGCGCACGCCGACCGTCGCCGGCGGCGCGAACGCGACACACTGCGCCATCCCCAGGACGAACGGCGCCAGCAGCAGCATCCCGGCCGCAACGCGCACGTGCACGCGCATGAGCATGACCCTCCGATCCCCGATTGAAGCAACGCGCGGGCCGCGGAGGAACGTGGAATTTCTACCGGGGCGCGGGGACCACCGCGACGGTACGACCGGGGGAGGATGCGAGCTGGGCGGCGGAACGCACGAAGCCCGGTGGTGGCCCGCCATCCAGGGCTGGGCCACCACCGGGCGAACGGTCAGGCGCCACCCCCTTCCTCCGGGGCGCTCGGCTGCTCGGTGCCGCCGGCGGAGGCGCCGGCGCCATCCGCCGAAGCGCCACGCCGCCGCACGCGCCCGCGCGCCGCGTGGACGTTGTCGGGGATGCCGAACGCCGACAGCTCCGCGTCGGTGAAGTCCGCCTTCGCCACCTGCTGCCACTTCGCGAGCCATCGGTCCAGCAAGCGCACCTTCTGCTCCTTGGCGGCGGTGAGCTGCATGCGCCCGCCCTTCCGCCCCTCCTGCACGGCGTCGGCCGCGAGGAACGCGTCGAGCTTCGCCTGGAGCGACGCGATCTGCGCCGGCGTGACGTTCGCCCGCTCGGCGATGGTGACGCTCGCGCCGGTCGCCGGGTCCAGCTGCGGCGTCTGGATGGCGGTGAGGAACGCGCGCGCGCGCCCCGGCACGGCCGCCTGCGACCGCCCGGCGGCGCGGACCGCGGTGTTCATCGCCACGAGGAGGAAGTCGTTGTCGTCGGACGCCGCGAGCTTCGCGCGCGTCTTGTGGAGCCGCCGCGACGTCTCGTCGGCGAGCGCGTCGAAGGCCGCGTCCTGCGACTCGGTCGCGCCCTTGAGGAGTCCGAGTCCGCCCTCGCTGCCGGAGAGCGCCGCATGCGCCTCGCCGACGAGCGAGAGCCCGGTGGTCTGGCTCGGATCG
>Ga0075425_100009780_pt1 | contig 10210 bp, 9 predicted proteins | sample SoiMethybrSBSTD4_FD_75300 | JGI IMG/M metagenome (GOLD analysis project Ga0075425, IMG submission 75300) | Bulk soil microbial communities from a Populus tree surrounding site in Tennessee, USA - Soil MetaG P. TD hybrid SBSTD4 | ecosystem: Environmental > Terrestrial > Soil > Tree plantation...
GCCCCTGGTCGCAATGGGCGTTGCGCCGGCGACCTCGATGCTCCGCCGTGTGTCCTCGATGCCGCCCGGTTCCCCGAGCTCGACGCGCGACGTCCCGATCGTCATCAACGCCTCCGACTCGATCTCAGCGAGGCCCAGCTGCTCCGCGAGCTCGAGTGCCTCGGACGCGAGCGCGATCGCCTGCTGGTGCCGATCTCCGACCATCGCGGAGCGCGACGCCGACACGATAACGCGCGCCTTGCCCGGGGTCGCGGGCCGCGCGGAGACGAGCTCGATCGCCCGCTCGTACCCCTCGCTCGCACGCCGGACGACGCCGCGGCTCCAGAGGCTGCGCGCCAGTAGCACCTCTGCCCATGCGGCGCCCTCGAGGTCGCCGGCATCCGCCAGCCGGTCACGTGCTTCGAACAGCAGCTCGTCCATGTCGGTGGACGTGTAGCCCTCGGCGTGGTGCCGGGACTCGGCGTACCCGAGGAGCACGTCGCCGCCGCGTGCTCCGTCCCGCGCACCGAGCTCGAGTGCACGCTCGTAGTACGCTGCCGCCGACCCGTAGGCGTAGAGGGCGCGGGCCCGTTCGCCCGCCTCGATCAGCGCGTCGACCGCCGGCGCGACGATCGACGAGGTGTCGAGCCCTGCCGCGCGGCCGAGCTCGATCGCCCGCGCGTAGTGGTGCGCCAGCATCTCCGCCTGGCCCTCGAGCCGTCCGAGCGTCTCGATCCACTCCGCCGCGAGCCGATGCTTCTCCGCACGCGGTGCCCGCGGCACCTGGTTGTAGGCGACGTCGCGAACGAGCAGGTGGCGAAACGCGTACTCGCTCTCGTGTGCGAGCGACGAGCGCCGCTCTCGGCGCACGAGCTCTCGGCGCTCGAGGCCGTGGAGTACGTCTTCGACCTCGAAACGGTCCCGATCACTCAGTCGCGCGACAGCGCCGCTCCAGAACACCTTTCCGACGACAGCGGCGTCCTGCAGCAGCGCCTTCTCGGACGTCTCGAGCGCGTCGAGTCGCGCGGCGATGATGCCCTGAACGGACTCCGGGAGCTCGGCTTCGGGCAACTCTCCGCGTTCGTCGACCATCCGTGCGAACTCCTCGGCGTAGAGCGGGTTGCCGCCCGCCCGCTGCAGGAGCGCCGCCTGGAGGTCGGCGGGAAGTGCGGCGCGGTTCAGAATCGCGTGCACCAGCTGTGCCGTCTCGTTGGAGGACAGCGGCGACAGTGAGATCGTCGACGCATTCGGCTTGCCCCCGCCCCACGCCGAGCGCCGTGCCAGCAGCTCCGGCCGCGCCGTGCAGACGACGAGCAGCGGCACGCCGCTCGCCCAGTCGACAAGGTGGTCGACGAAGTCGAGCAGGCCGTCGTCTGCCCACTGGATGTCCTCGAAGACGAGCACCGTCGGCGTGCGCTCGGCGACGGCCTCGAGGAAATTCCGCCACGCGGCGAACGTCTCCGTGCGGCGATCTTCGCCCGTGCCGCCGGCGAGCCCGACGAGCGGCCGCAGATGCTGCTCGACCCAGTCCGCTCGATCGTCGACCGCGTCGTGCACGGCGCTGCCGAGCTTCCGCTCCACGTCGGCCGCGGAGTCGGTCTCCAGAATCCCGGCCTGCGCCTTCACCATCTCGGACAGGGCCCAGTAGCTGAGACCCTCGCCGTACGGGAGGGAGCGTCCCTGGCGCCAGACGATCAGATCCGGATCCTCGTCCACGACACGCAGGAGCTCGGTGACGAGGCGGGACTTGCCGATGCCGGGAACGCCGATCAGCGTGACGAGCTGTGGCTCCGCCTCACGCCTCGTTCGCGCCAGCGCGTCCACGAGCAGTCGGAGCTCGGTTCCTCTGCCAACGAGCGGTGTCGCCGCGCGCGCAGCGACGTCCACTCCAAGGCGGGAACGCGTCTCGAGCGCCTCGTGAGCCGGTACCGGGCGAGCCTTTCCTTTTGCCTCGACGGGGTCGCGTCCCGCGTAGACGATCGTGCTCCGCGTCGCCCGGTAGGTCGCCTCGTCGACGAGGATCGCGTTCTCCGGCGCCGCCGTCTGCAGCCGGGCCGCGGTGTTGACGACGTCGCCCGACGCCATTGCCTCGCCCGCGCCGGCCCGGGCGTCGAGGGTCACGAGCGCCTCGCCGGTGGTGATGCCGATCCGGACGCGCAGCCCATTCCGCTCCATTGCCCAGTCGCGGATGGCGAGCGCCGCGCGAACCGCCCGTTCCGGGTCGTCCTCGTGTGCTCGGGGCGCACCGAACATCGCGAGCACCGCATCGCCGGCGAACTTCTCCACCGTCCCGCCGTGCCGCTCCAGCTCGCCGCGCACGCGCTCGTGGTAGCCGGACAGCAACGCGCGAACGTCTTCCGGATCCATCGACTCCGCCCGACCCGTGAAGCCGACGAGATCGCAGAAGAGCACGGTCACGACCTTGCGCTCCTCGCGCGGCGCTGTCGCCGCCGCGAGCGGTGACCCACACTCCGAGCAGAACTTCGCGCCTGCGGCGTTCTCGAAGCCGCAGACCGGGCACGTGATCATGCCGCTGCCGTCGCCGGCTCCGTCCCTGGCCCTACTCGGACGAGTCGTCGCCTCCGCCCGTCAGACGGCGGACGAGCCATGCGCCGCCCGCGACCACGGTGAAGCCGGCCACGGCTGCGCCGAGACGGCCCTTGCCGCCGCGCTTGGGGCGCCGCCACGGCTGGAGCTGCGCCATCTTGCGCTTGATCACGCGTTTGCCGATCTCCATCGTCGCCCAGCCAATCACCGCATGCCGAATTTTCATGATTCCCATCGCGCTCCTTTCGAGGATCGAGGCTACCGGGCAGCGGCGCCCGACGCTACCGGTCCGCGCGGCCCTCTACCTGCTTGGTGGGGAGGCGGCGGTGCCGGGGGCCCGGTCTTGGTCAGCGAGACGGCTGCAGGCTTGCTCTCGCCGCTGTCTCCCTTTCCATGCGTCCCGGAGTCGTTGCCGGCGGGCTTGCCATCCGTCTTGCGGGCTTGACCAGGCGGGTCCGCGGGCCGGCGGTGCTGCGCCTTTTGGACGTGCTCGTGCTTCGCCGGCTTCTCGTGCGGGCGGGCGACGCGCACCGCGGCGGCCGGCCTCGAGGGGCCATGCGACTTCGACGCGGGTTTCTGCGCGGGTGCTCGAAGGGTGTCATCGGGCACAGCCTTTGTCGTCTGATCGTGAGCAAGGCCTTGCGTCGGCTGCGTCGAGGTCGGCTTGCGGTGTTTGACCGGCCGGCTGCTCGCGGGCGCACGATGATGCCTCTGCGCCTTGACCTTCGCGGGCCGTGGCGCGGCAACCGGTGCCTCGTGCCGGACAGCCGGGTGCTGCCGGGAAGACGGCGTCTTCGGAAGGACCGAAGGCGAACTCGAGCGATTCGCGACCGTCGCGTGGGGAGTACTGCGGGACGGGTGAACCGCCACATGCCGCGCAGTCTCGTAGCCCACGCCGGTCGCCACAGCGCCTGCGGCGGCGACTGCCGCCGCCTTGACCGCCACCCCGCCTCCCGCCGAAGCCGCCCCGGCCGACAGGGATCCACCGCCGAAGAGCGACTTGAGCGGCAGTGGAAACGGAAGCAGCGCCAGGCCGCCGATTCGCCGTCGCCGCCCTCTGCTTCTGCGCGCGAGGCCCGCGCAGGGCTCGCACGCACGCAGGTGCGCCCGGAGCGCACGGTGTTCCGGCGCGGACAGCGCGCCGTCGAGCCCGCGCCCGACGGCGGCGAGCGCCTGATCGCAGGTCACCTCGGACTCGAGCTGCTCACGAAGTGCCCGGCGGGCGCGAAACGCGAGCGCCTCGGTCGCCGATTGCGAAAGGCCGAGCATCTCGGCGATCTCCGCATACGGCCGGCCCTCGAGCTCGCGGAGGACGATGACCGCACGCTGCTTGCGGCAGAGGTGCGAGAGCGCGTGGCGGATCTCCTCGGCGCTCCAGCGACTCTCGTCGGACGCCACCGCGCGGAGGTTGTCGTCGAGCGCGACCTCGGTCGGACGCCGGCTCGACCGGCGGAGGCGTTCGCGGTAGACGTTATGGGCGATCGCGATCAGCCAGTGCCGCGGCGCACGCGGCTGCTCGCCGCGAACCAGCGCGCGGTACGCGTTCATGAACGTCTGTTGCGTGACGTCCTCCGCGTCGACCTCGTTCTGCGAGACGGCGAGGGCATAACGCTGCACTTCGGCCGCGTAGCGGCGGTACAGCTCCTCGAACTCGCGATCGGGCTCGACGAGGGCCGTGGCCACACGGGAATGATTTCCTGCCGGGCACGCGGCCGCTCGCGGGTTTGCAGATTCCTTACATCCGGCCGACCGGCGGGAGGATCTAGGCGCGCGCCGCGGCGCGACGTTTCGGCGGCATGTGGATCGGCCGCTCGAGCGCGACCAGGCCCGCCTCCTTGATCGCCTCCGCAAGCGTCGGATGCGGTGCCATCCCATCGGCGACGGTCTCCACCGTCGCCTCGGCGTCGAGTGCGACGACGCCGGCCTCGACCAGATCGGTCACGTGCGGCCCGACCATGACCAGTCCGAGCAGCTCCCCGTACGTCGTCTCGTGAATGGACTTCACCCAGCCGACCGTTTCGTTCTGCATCAGCGCGCGACCGTTCGCCACCCACGGACAGACACCGACGGCGATCGAGTCCTCGCCGTGCTCCTCCTTCGCCTCGAGCTCGGTCATGCCGACGCTCGCGATCTCCGGATCGGTGTAGATCGGGCGCGGGACGCCCCGGTTGTCGACGATCGCGTCGTGGCCGAGGGCATTCTCGGCGGCGACCTCGCCCTCGCGGAACGCGGTATGGGCGAGCTGCCAGTACCCGGCGACGTCGCCGACCGCGTAGATGTGGGGCACGTTCGTCCGCCGGCGCTCGTCGGCGCCGATCCCGGCACGCCGGTCGAAGTGGACGCCGGCGGCGTCCAGGCCGTTCCCCTCCACGTTCGGCGCACGGCCGACCGAGACGAGCATCAGGTCGGCCTCGACGGTCTCTCCCTCGCCGTAGTGGACGGTGAGCTGCCCGTCACGCTCCTCGACCCGGTTGCACTGCTTGCCGAGGTGGAGCGCGATCCCGCGCCGGCCGAACTGCTTGGCGAGCTCCGCCGACGCATCCTCGTCCTCCATTGGCAGGAGGCGCGGCAGCATCTCCACGATCGTCACCTCGGACCCGAACCGCCGCAGGATCGAAGCGAACTCGCAGCCGATCACGCCGCCGCCGAGGATGACGAGCCGGCGCGGCACCTGTTGCTGGTCGAGCAGCCCGGTGGAGTCGACGCACAGCGTCGAGTCGATGCCCTCGATCGGCGGAAAGATCGGCGACGAGCCGGTCGCGACGACGGCCGACTGGAACGTCACGTCCTCGGCGCCGTCGACGGCGATCGTATTGGTGTCGGTGAACCGCCCGGTGCCCCGGACCCACTCGACGCCGTTCGCCTTGAAGAGACTCGCGACGCCGCTCGTCAGCTGCTTGACGACACCGGCCTTCCACACGTTTGCCTGCGCGAAGTCGAGCGTCGGCTCACCCGCGTTGATGCCGAGCTTGCTGAAGCTCTCCTGCGCCTCCTTGAGAAGGTAGGCGGTCTGCACCCAGGCCTTCGTCGGGATGCACCCGATCCGAAGGCAAGTGCCGCCGAGCTCGGGCTCCTTCTCGATGCAGGCGACCCGGGCACCGAGCTGCGCCGCCCGAATTGCCGCCGGGTAGCCGCCGGGGCCGCCGCCGAGGACGGCAACGTCACAGTCCATGCGTCAAGCCTATCGACCGGACTGCTGCCCGAGCGGCGCGCGCATGACCACCGTGTCGCCCTCCTCGCGAATCGGCTGGAACCCGTACCGCTCGTAGAGTTTGATCGACGGGTTGGCCTTCTCCACGCTCAGGCTGACGGCGGCGAACCCCTCGCTGCGCGCGCGGTCGAGCAGGCCCGTCAGGAGCTGCGAGCCGACCCCACGGCCGCGCATGCTCGGCACGACGGCGATCGTCGCCTCCGGCGTGGCCTCGTCGACGAACGCGAAGCCCGGCTCGTCGGCGGTGAAGAGCCGGTACCACGCCGCGCCGACGCGCCGGTGATCCTCGATCGCGATTACGGCCGCATCGCCTCGGCGGCCGAAGTTGACGACGTAGCGGGCCACGGGATCCGACGCCAGGGGGTCGTTCTCGCGCCAGTAATACGCGTGGTGGAGCATGTCCCGCAAGAACGGAACGTCGATCGCGTCTCCCCGGCGGATCATCAGGGCGAGTTTAGGCGGCGTCGCTAAGCACGGAGCTCTACGAAGCCTGCGGCGGAGAAGTCGGCGTCGAAGGCGAGCGCTTCCCGAATGCGAAGCGACCTCATCAGCACGAAGCTCGTCGCGTCGACAAACGAGTACGGCTGTTCGTCGCGACGCCTCAGCCAGCGCAGCGCCTGCCGCTCGAGCTCCTCGGACACGAACAGCACGCGGAGTCGCGGTGTCCGCTCGAGCCGGTCGAGGAAGTGAACAGCGGAGCGATGCCCCGCCCGGCGCCGCAAGAGCGTCCAGGTTTCGCCGCGGACGTGATTCGAGGTCACGAGCGAGGCAGTCTTCTCCTGGCGGAGCAGCTCGACGGCCTCGGGGTGACGCTGCTCGCGTGCGAAGCGAAGGGCGACCCAGAAGGACGTGTCGACGAAGATCACCGGCGCTCGAGGGGACCGTAAAGGTAGGCGTCGATGTCCTCGACGGGCTCAGTTTCGGCATCGGCGCCGACCATCTCCCAGAGCGGGTCCTCCTCGATCGGCGGCAGCGGCTTGAGCTTCTCTCCAACAAAGCGCCGGACCAGTGCCGCCTTGGAAACGCCCTCCTTGGCCGCCTGTCGATCGAGGGCAGCGTCGAGTTCCTCCTCGATCATGATCTGGAGGCGCTTCATGCCAATGAGCTTACACCACCGAAGTGGTGTTGCTGTAACTCAAAGATCTTCGGTGAGCTGGATGCGGTTGCCGTCCTGGTCGTAGACGTCCAGGAGCCGGACCTGCCCGTGCAGCTCGAGCACCACGCCGACCTCGACGTCCGCGGCCCGCAGCCGCTCGGCCGCACCCTTGACGTCGTCCACCGCGATCACTGCCACGCCGCCCTCGTCGGTCGGCTCGCCCTCGCTCAGGTCGACCTCGGTATCGCCGTGGCGCAAGAGCGACCAGCGGCGTTCCTCGTCGCGCTGCTGCTCCTCGAAACCGAGCGTTTCGATGAAGAACGCGCGGCCGACGTCGATGTCGCGAACGCGGTACCAGATGACGATTTCCGTCACAGCATCAGCCCGGGCTCCTCCAGGAACGCCTTCAGGTCCTCGAGGAACTCGGCTGCAGGCGCGCCGTCGACCGCGCGGTGGTCGCACGTGAGCGTCGCCGTCATGACGGGGCGGGCGACCAGTTCGCCGTCCACGACCAGCGGGCGCTCCGCGACCGACCCGACGGCCAGGATCGCTACCTGCGGCGGGTTCAGGACGGCGATGAACTGGTCGACGCCGAACATGCCCAGATTGGAGATCGTGAACGTCCCTCCTTCGAGATCCTCACGGCGCAGCTGGCGGGAGCGCGCCCGCGAGACGACATCTGCGCGAGACACGGCGATCTCGGCCACGGTCCGTCGCTCGCACGCCCGCAGCACCGGAACGACGAGGCCTTCCGGGGCCGCCACCGCAAGCCCGATGTCTGCGCTCGGGAACCGCCGCACCTCCTCGCCCTCGAAGTGGGCGTTCAGCGCCGGCCGGCGCATCAGGGCCGCAGCACAGGCCTTCGCGAGCACGTCCGTCAGCGTCGGCTTCGTGCCGCCCTCGGGAACCCGCTCGACCAGACGCTCGCGGAGCGCGGTGGCGCGGGACATGTCCACGTCGATGCCGAGCTGGAAGACCGGGATCTGCCACGCCTCCGTCAGCCGGCGCGCGATCGTCTTGCGCGTCGGCGACAGCTTCTCGACCTCGACCTCGCCGACCGGGGCGGCGAGCACAGGAGCAGCCGCCGGCGCCGTCGGAGCGGTCGCGGCCCGCTCGACGTCCTCGGCGACGATGCGGCCGTCCGGACCGGTCCCGGTGACGCCGGCGAGGTCGACGCCGCGCTCGCGGGCGATTCGCCGCGCAAGGGGCGACGCCTTGATCCGGCCCCCGGGCTCTGAAGGCCGGGCCTCCACGGCGGGCTCGGGCTCTGCGGTCGGCGCCGCCTCGGGCTCCGCCCGGTGACCGTCACTCGCGGGTTCGACCGCCGGAGCAGCCGCTTCTGCCGGAACGTCCTCGCCGGGCTCGCCGATCACGGCGACCGGCTTCCCGACCTCGATCTCCTCGCCCTCGCCCGCCAGGATCTTCAACACGACGCCGCCCGCGTCGGCCTCGACCTCCTGCGTCACCTTCTCCGTGTCGAGTTCGTAGAGCGCCTCACCCTTCTCGACGCGGTCGCCCTCGGCCTTGAGCCAGCGCACGATCGTGCCGGACTCCATCCCCTGGCCGAGGCGCGGCAGCGTGACGCTAGTTGCCATCGCGCTGAACGGTCCGCCGGATCGCGGCCAGCACGTCGTCGGCGTGCGGGACGACCCACTCCTCCATGATGGGCGCGAACGGCAGCGGCGCGAACTTCGAGCCCACCCGCTCGATCGGGGCGTCGAGCCAGTCGAACGCCTGATGCTGGACGAGCGCTGCGACCTCGGCGCCGAAGCCCATGCGCGTCACCGCCTCGTGCGCGACCACGCAGCGATTCGTCTTCTTCACGGAATCGACGATCGCCTCCTCGTCGAGCGGCTGCAGCGTGCGCGGGTCGACGACCTCCACAGAGACGCCTTCCTGCTCGGCCTGCTCGGCCGCCGTGAGCGCCTCGTGGACGAGCCGCCCGGTGGCGACAACGGTCACGTCCTCGCCCCTGCGGTGCACTCGAGCGCGCCCGATCGGGATCGGCTCGAGCTCGTCGGGGACGTCCTCCTTGATGCCGTAGAGCGTCCGGTGTTCGAAGAAGACGACGGGATTGTCGTCGTAGATCGCCGACCAGAGAAGCCCGCGGACGTCGGTCGGCGTCGACGCGAACACCACCTTCAGCCCGGGGACGTGCACGAACCACGCCTCCACCTGCTGTGCGTGCTGCGCGCCCGGCGACCAACCCGCTCCGCCCTGGGTGCGGAGGGTGAGCGGCACCGTGAGCTGTCCGCCCGACATGTAGCGGTGCTTGGCGGCCTGGTTCACGATCTGCTCCATGGCCAGCGTCAGGAAGTCCTCGTACATCACCTCGACCACGGGGCGCATCCCCTGCATGGCCGCGCCGATGCCGGTGCCGACGATCGCCATCTCCGAGATCGGCGTGTTGCGCACGCGCTCCGGTCCGAACTCGGCGAGCATGCCCTGGGTCACACCCATCGACCCGCCCATCTCGGCGATGTCCTCGCCCATGACGAAAACGCGGTCGTCCTCGCGCATCGCCCGCGACAGGGCGTCCCGAACAGCCTCGCGGTAGCTGAGCTCAGCCATCGGCGTAGACGTTCTTCAGCGCGTCCTCGGGTGCCGGATCGGTGCCGTTCTTCGCGAACTCCACCGAGGCCTCGACGATCTCGATGACCTCTCGGTCATGCTCGTCGAACTCCTCGTCCGAGAGCTCGAGCCGCTCCCGCGCGCGATCGAGCGGATCGCGGGTGTCACGCAGCGCTCGCGGCTCGTCCTTGTCCCGGTACACCTGCGGATCGCCGACGTAGTGACCCGAGAAGCGGCAGGTCTCGAAGAGGAGGAAGACCGGCCCGCGGCCGCTCCGCGCATGCTCGAGTGCCTCGAGCGAGAGACCATGGACCTCCTCGACGTCCTGGCCGTCGCCCGAGAGGCTCGTCATCCCCCAGGCCACGGCCCGCTGCGACAGGTCCTCGATGGGCATGTGCTGCACGGCCGGCGTGGATTCGGCCCAGCGGTTGTTCTCGCAGACGAACACGGCCGGCACCCGCCAGAGCTGCGCGAGGTTGAGCGACTCGTGGAAGGTGCCGATGTTCGTGGCGCCGTCGCCGAAGAACGCGAGCGCCACGTGCGGCTCACGCCGCATCTGAAAGGCGAGTGCCGCGCCAACGATCGCGGGCAGACCTCCGCCGATGACGGCGTTCGCGCCGAGCAGGCCGCGCTCCACGTCGTAGAGGTGCATGGAGCCGCCGTAGCCATGCGAGCATCCCTCGACCTTGCCGTAGAGCTCGGCCATGACCTCGTTCGGCGGCGTTCCGTTCGCGAGCGCATGCCCGTGGGCGCGATGCGTCGACGCGATCACGTCACCGTCTTCCAGCGCTTGACAGACGCCCACC
>Ga0075425_100009781_pt1 | contig 10209 bp, 6 predicted proteins | sample SoiMethybrSBSTD4_FD_75300 | JGI IMG/M metagenome (GOLD analysis project Ga0075425, IMG submission 75300) | Bulk soil microbial communities from a Populus tree surrounding site in Tennessee, USA - Soil MetaG P. TD hybrid SBSTD4 | ecosystem: Environmental > Terrestrial > Soil > Tree plantation...
TTCATTGTGAACGCTGACGTCGCGCGTCGCCGCTCGGCCGCCGCTCGTCTCCCTTTCATCGCCAGCTTCTTGACCGGCGCTGTCGGTCTGCTTGTCCTCGCCGGCTGGGCGCTCGACGTGCCCGTGCTCAAGGCCCCATTGCCGGGCGTCATGACGATGAAGGGCAATGCGGCGCTGACGTTTGTGGCCGCCGGCATCGCGCTGTGGCTTTCGGCACGGCACGGGTCCTCCGATCGTATCTCGCGCGCGCTGGCGATCGCGATCGTCCTGTTCGCCCTCGTGACCTTGAGCGAGTATGTGTTCGGCTGGGATGCCCACATCGACGAGGCGTTGTTCAAGGACGACCCGTCGGCGGGTCGACCGTGGCCGCCCGGCCGGCTGGCGCTCGGCACTGCCACCTGCTTTCTCCTCTTTGGTCTGAGCCTGCTGCCCTCACCGACCGGCCGCGGAGCGCGACTCGGCGAGGCGTTTGCCCTGGTGATGGGGTTGCAGTCGGCAATTGCGCTGGTGGGCTATCTGTACGGCGCGGCGCCGTTGTTCGGCAGCGCGCCATACAGCGCGATGGCCGTGCTCACGGCGTTCATGCTGTTTGCACTCGCGGCGGGATCCCTCGCGCGGCACGCCCGCGAGGACACCACGATCGCCGTCATGCTGAACGACACGCTCGGCGCCGCCAGCGCGCGGCGCTTGCTGCCGGTGGCCATCGCGACGCCGGTTCTGGCCGGCTGGCTCTGCCTGCTCGGAGAACGCGCGGGGCTGTACGGGCACGAATTCGGCGCAGCGGTCCTCATCGTTACGACGATCACGATTCTGTCGGTCGTCATCTGGCGGAACTCGAAGTCGCTGATCGGGCTGGAAGCGGCCCACGGCGACGCGCAGCACGCGCTCCACGATCTGACGATCAGTGCGCGCGCGCTCGAATTGTTTCGCGAACTGCTCGAATCGGCGCCCGACGCGATGGTCATCGTGGACACGCACGGCCGCATCCGGCTGGCGAATGCGCAGACCGAATCGTTGTTCGGCTACCGTCGCGAGGAGCTGCTCGGCCAGCCGGTGGAGATGCTCGTCCCCGACCGATTCACGGCGTCCCACCCGCGCTATCGCGCCAGCTACTTCAGCGCTCCGCACGTGCGAGCGATGGGCTCCGGCCTCGATCTCTTCGCACTGCGGAAGGACGGCACCGAGTTTCCGATCGAGATCAGCCTCAGTCCCCTGCAGACGAACGACGGCACGCTCGTCTCGAGCGCGATTCGCGATATCACCGGGCGCAAACGCCTCGAATTGCAGCTGCAGCAGGCGAGCCGGCTGAAGAGCGAGTTTCTGACGAACATGTCGCACGAGCTGCGAACGCCGCTCAACGCGATCATCGGATTTACCAATCTGCTCCACAAGGAGACGGCGGGGCCCGTCTCCCCGGAGCAGCGCGAGTATCTCGGCGACGTGCTCAACAGCGCGCGCCATCTGTTGCAGCTGATCAACGACGTGCTCGATCTGGCCAAGGTCGAATCCGGCACGATGGAGATCCGCGCCGAGACCGTCGACCTTCCGACGCTGATCGGCGAAGTCCAGCTGGTGCTGCGCGGACTCGCGTCGATGAAGCGGCTCCGGATCGACGCGCACGTGGATCCCGACGTCGCCACCGTTGTCGTTGATCCATCGCGCGTGAAGCAGATGCTCTACAACTATCTGTCGAACGCGATCAAGTTCACGTCCGATGGGGGCGAGATTCATGTGCGCGCGCGCGCCGAAGGCGATCACGAGTTCCGGCTCGAAGTCGAAGATACCGGTGTCGGCGTGGCGTCGGAAGACATCGGACGCCTGTTCGTCGAGTTCCAGCAGGTTGTGTCGGGGAGCGAGACCACGCCACAGGGCACGGGGCTCGGCCTCGCGTTGACAAAGCGCCTCGCGGAAGCACACGGCGGCTCTGTGGCGGTGCGCAGCATGCCGGGACGCGGCAGCACGTTCGCGGTCGTTCTTCCCCGCGCCGCCGAGACCGTCGGATCGTGATGTCGAGATGACGCACGAACGCATCCTGATCGTCGACGACCAACCGCAGAACCTGAAGCTCGCGCGCGTGGTGCTGGAGCAGGCGGGGTATCTGGTCGCGACTGCGGAGGACGCGGAGCAGGCGATGCGCCAGCTGCAGGCGTCCAAGCCGAGGCTGATTCTGATGGACCTCCAGCTGCCGGGGCTCGACGGTCTTGCGCTTACGCGCAGGCTGAAAGCCGATCCGGCCTATCGCGACATGGTCATCGTCGCGCTCACGGCGTACGCGATGAAGGGCGACGACACGAAGGCGTTCGCGGCCGGGTGCGACGGCTATCTGACGAAGCCGGTCGACATCGACAACCTCGTCGCCGTCGTCGCCCGGCACCTCGAGCCGCCAGATGCCGTCACGCCGTGAAGTCGGCCGCTCGGATGCCGAGGGCCTTCATCTTGAGGTGCAGCGTTTTGTAGTCGGTCCGCAGCGTGCGAGCGGCCTCGCTCTTGTTGCCCTTCGTCACGCGCAGCATGTCGCAGATCGTCCGCCGCTCCGCCGCGCGCGCGGCCTGCTCCGCCACTCCCTTCAACGAGGCCGCTGACGCCGGAGCCGGCTCGATTGCGGCGGCAGGCTCCGAGGCGGTCAGCACGGGACGAATGACTTCCGCGCGAATCGCGAGGTCCGTCGTGTGCAAGACGGCCTGCCGTATCACGTTTCGCAGCTCGCGGACGTTCCCGGGCCACGGATGGCGCACGAGCAGCTCGAGCGCGTCGGGCACGATCGTGTCGACGGGCCGACGCAGCTCGACGCTCGCTTCGTCGAGAAACCGGTGCGCCAGAAACGGAATGTCGTCCGGACGCCGCCGTAGCGGCGGCAGCGTGATCGTGTACTGCGCGAGACGGAAGTACAGGTCGGCGCGGAACATCCCGCGGCTCACGCGCGCCTGCAGGTCGTCGTTGGTCGCGCCGATGAAGCGGACGTCCATCGGCCGTGCGTGCTCGGCGCCGACGGGCTGCAACTGCCGCGACTCGAGCACGCGCAGCAGCTTGGCCTGCAGCGTGGCCGGCAGGTTGCCGAGCTCGTCGAGCAAACACGTGCCGCCTTCGGCAAGCCGGAGCCGCCCTTCCTTGCGGCGTTCGGCGCCAGTGAACGCACCGCGTTCGTGTCCGAACAGCTCGGACTCCAGGAGCGGCTCCGGAATCGCACCACAATCGAGCGCGACGAGCGCCTTGCTGCGACGAGCGCTCGCCTGATGGACTGCCTGCGCGACCAGCTCTTTGCCGGTGCCGGTCTCGCCCAGCACCAGCACGGTGAAGTCCGATTCAGCGACGGTGTCGACCTGCTGCACGAGCGACGCCACCTGCGCGCTCGGGCCCATGCGCGCCTCGAGGCCCGCCGCACGGTCGCGTCCGACGTGCCGACGCAGCTGCTCCACTTCTTTCCTGAGCGCGCGCGTTTCGAGCGTGCGCCGCACCACGACCACCAACTCTTCGTCGTCGACCGGCTTGGTCGCGTAATCGGCGGCGCCGGCCTTCATCGCGCGCACGACGATCCTGGGGTCGTGCGACGCCGTGAGCATGATCACCGGCAAGTCGGGTGTCGAGGCTTTGAGGTCGGCGAGAATCTCGAGACCGTCACGGCCCGGCAGCTGCAAGTCGAGGAGGACGACATCGGGCCGCTCCTCGGCGGCCCGCTCGATGCCCGCTTGCCCATCGCCAGCCGCGACAACGCGCACGCCTTCCTTCTCGAAGATCGCGCGGATCAACCGGCAACTGATCGCGTCGTCGTCGATGACCAACAGCGTGTCCGGCCGGGTGGCGGCGCCATGGTGCGGACGCCAGAACTCTGGTGTGGACGCCATAGTTCCTGTTTCGGCGTCAGGGGGCCGTCGCGGTAGCCAAAACGCGTAAGTCACGACCCACGAACCGGTTGTGGACACTTTTCCGCCTGGCCCGGCGGTTGGCTCGACACTCGCACTAGGGGCCGCGACGCGGGTGCGGGACCGACTGGCACGTGGCCGGCGGCTGCGATCTGCGATCGGCGAAGTTCAGGAGCCGTTCCATGCGTTTGCGCGTTCGTATCGTCGTCCTGTGTGCGGCCGCCATCACGGTCCGGTCGAGCGTGGCAGCCGCCGCGAGCGACGCCGTCAATACCAACACCGTTTCACCGACGCTGCAGGTCAGCGTCACCGTCCAAAAGGCCATCCGTCTCACGCTCAGCACCGGGACCAGCGGGACGACCTGCGCGGTCAACACGGCGAGCGATTATTCGATGAACTTCGGCAACGTCGACGCGCTGGGCATCAACACGCCCTGTGGGGCGAAATTCGATCCCACGACGCCCGGCTCGACGCCGGCCGCGTACTACAGCGACTACCGGATCACCCCCACGTTCACGAACCAGGCGGGAACGGGCGCAACCGTGACCGCGTACGTCTCGGCGAACTTCGCGACGTTGAGCAGCGTGCTGAGTGTCGTGCAGGCGAATTCGGCGCCAGGCGCCATTGGCGCGCTGACCGCGATGTCGACCAACTCGGGCTCCCCGACGTCACTCGGCACGGGGCTCGCGAGCGGCACGGCAGTCACCCGGTACGTCGGCGTGCAGGTGCAGCCCACCAACAGTTCGAGCAGCACCGTGTCGGGAACGGATTCCGCGACGATCACCTACACGATGACGATTCCGTAGCGCGATCATGGCGCATCCACGCATCATGCGTCAGCGATTCACTGCGGTGGCGGGCGCGCTCGCGGCGATATGCCTCGCGAGCGCGCCCGTTCTTGGTCAGGACATCGTCCTCTCGACCAACGCGGCGGGCATCACGATCAACGGATCGAAGCCGAGCTGGACCAGCGGCTTCGGATCGGTCAACGGGCTGGGATTGGGCACGCCCGGCACGAATCAGACGGTGCTCTCGCCGACCGGCAGCGGCGGCGTGCTCTACACATCGCCGTACAACATCGTGGTCAGTGGGTCGAGCAATGGCCAGAAGGCAATCGTTCGCGCGTATGTCAGTACCAACTTTGCTCATCCGTCGATTCTCAGCGTGTATACATGCAGTGCGACCTGCGCCAGCGGATCGAGTTACGGCGCCGTGTCGACGAGTGTGGCGGCCCCGACAGACATCATCGGCTCGCCAGGAATCAGCGTCGATCAGACGGTGACGAGGTACCTGGCCGTCTTCGTCAGCAGCACGAACGGGGCATCAGCGTTCACCGGCACGGATTCCGCCACCATCACGATCCTCGTCTTCAAAAACAACAACACTCTGCTGCAAACCTACACGTTGTCACTGAACAACCCGATCGCAACGGTGCAGACAGCACTGCGGCTGACGCTCGGCACGGCGTCCGGCGGGCTCGCGGTTTCTCCGGCATCCGACTTCAGCCTGGCGTTCGGTAACGTAAATGGGCTCGGCATCAGCCCAGGAGCCGGATTGACGGCGACCACTGCCACCGGCGGCGAGTTGTATACGACGCCGTATCTGATCCAGCCGGCGTTCTCGAGCTTTTCATCGACGAGCGGGACGCTCAAGACGTACGTGAGCAGCGACTTCGTCCATCCGTCGCAGCTCGAGCTGCGCGACTCGAGCAACGGCTCGACGTTCTCGGCGATCTCCAAGAGCTCGGGATCGCAAACCACGTTGACGTCTGCAGCGTCGTCCGGTTCGTCAATCACGCGGTACCTGGGCCTCTTCGTCTCGGGCCTTAACGGCGCCACCGTCTTCACGGGCGCCGACAACGCGAGAGTCACGTTCACACTGCTGGTACCATGACACGGCTCATTGTTCTTCTCGCGCTGATCTCAACGATTTCCGCCGCGCCGGCGGCGTCACAGACCCTCGGGCTTACGCCGGCGGAGGTCCGTGCGGCGTTCAAGCCTCGGCAGGTCGTGCAGTTCGAGCTCAACGTCTCGAACGACGGCGACACGCCCGTGCCGATGCGCGCCAGCGTCATGGACCTGTGGTACGACAAGGCGACGAACGACAAGGTGTTCGGTACGCCCGGGTCGCTCCCACACTCGGCATCGAACTGGGTGACGTTCGTCCCTCCAGTTTTCACACTGCCCGCGCACGGCACCGGCAAGGTGAAAGTTGTCGTCACGCCGCCGCCCGAGGCCGCCGGCGGATCGTACGCGGTGCTCTTCGTCGAATCGAAGCCGGAGCTTGCACCGGACACGACGCCCGGCGGCCGGCCGATCTACGCGAACGTGCGCCTCGGTGCGCTGATTCTGCTCGCGGCGGAGGGCACCGAAACGTTCCACGTCGAGGTGACCAACGCGGCGCTGACGCCGCCGACCCCCCAGCACGGTCTCGAGCTGGCGTTTCAACTCGAGAACACGAGCAATACACACATCTTTCCGGAAGCGAGGCTCGTCATCCTCGATCCGAATCGCCGGGTCGTCGCGCGCAGCGACGCGGAAGCCAAACGATTCCTGCCCGGCCAGAAGGACACGATGCACGTCACCTGGGCCGGTACCCTGCCGCCGGGCGAATACAGCGGCGTCCTGACGATCCGATACGGCAAGGATCAGGTGTACACGCAGCTGCTGCCGTTACTCGTAGGGGACACGACCGCGAACCAGGGGAAATGAAGGCGAGGACCTCGACGGTCGTGGCGAGCTGTTTCCTGATCCTTGCGGCGATGGCGGCGCGCGCGTTCGCGGCGGAAGCGCCGCGCGTCGTCGACATCGTCGTGGATCGATCGGTCGTCGTTCCGCTCACATCCGCGAGCCACGTCGTTGTCGTGGACGAAAACATCTGCCGCGCCGAGGTCGAGCGTGACGCGTTGCGCGTGACTGCCCTCAGGCGCGGAGAAACCATTCTCATCGCATGGCGCGGTGACGAGCGCGAGACATGGCTGGTGCGCGTGGCCGGCCCCGCGCCAGCGGCGCCGCAGACGCGCGCGACACCCGCCGAGCTCGACGCCGCCGGTCACGGCACGATCGGATCGCTCGCGCATGTCGGCACGTCGTCACGCGGCACGGCCCGCAGCGTATCGCTGCTGACGCCGTTCGCGTGGACGGAGGGCAGCGCGAATCGTCGCTTCTCGATGAACGGGCAGATGCAGGGCGCGCGCGCGGACGATGCGGGCATGGTGACGCTCGACACGCTGTCGGCACAGTGGCTGCGGGGCGACACGACGGTTCAGATCCTCGATGTCGTCGTCAATCTCGATGGCGGACCGGCCGCGCAGATCGCGCCCGCCGGATCACCCGCCTCCTTCGCGCTGCGGGGGGCCGATGTGCTGGTCGTGGCCGGCAAGAACTCGTACGAGACGTTCGGCGGAACGACGCTGCCGTGGTTTGCGGCCTCGCGCCAACTGGCAGGATTCACGATCGCGCGACAGGTGAACGATCGCGTGCGCCTGGACGGCACGACGGCCGCTGTGCGAGCGCCCGTCATGGCGAACGGCGTCACCGTCGGTCATCAGGCCACCGCCTTCCAGACGTTCGGCGTGACGGATCGCATCAGCGAGCGCTCGGCTTTCCGCCTTCGAGCGGGAGCAGGCAACAACGGCTACCACGCCGAAGCGGCCGCGGCGCGCGAGGGCGAGCGCGTCACCGCCTACCTGAGCGCCGCCAGGTCATCGCCGCAGTTCGGCCTGAATCAGCTTCAGCTCGTCTACGCGCCGAGCGTCGTGGTTCAGGGCGGCGCAAACCTGGGCGTCACTGCTCGATTTCGGTCCGGCGTCGGTTACAGCCACACGACCACACAGCCGACGCCGCTCTTCCCGGCGCACTCGAGCTCCGATTACGCGACGCAGACGCTCTCGTTCATGCTGACACGGAATCACACCGTGTTCTCGAACGCGACCTGGAACCGCAACGTCGGCGGCCTCGGCATAGCCGGCCGACAATTCGGACGCCGGCTCGACGCCGGCATCAGCTCGCAATTCTCAAGGGGCGCGGCGAATCACGCGCAGATGTCGCTCGGCGCGCTGGCGGATCCGCTCGAAGTGAACGCGCGCAGCGAATTCAGCCTGCGAGACGACGTGACGATCACGATGCGGAGCGCATCGCTGAACGTCAGCGTGTCGCACAACAGGTTGAGCGCATCGCTCGTCACCCGGCTGCGGCAGCAGCTCAATCTGCTTGCGCCCGGACTGCAACCTCTGTTCCTGGACGATCCGATCGCGTTCGTCCAATCGCCGTTGATGCCAACCGATGTGCGCGAGCTGCTGAATGCGCTCGAGCCCGTCGACACACAGGCCTCCGTGTCCGGCTTGTTCCATATCGGATCGCGGCTCACGCTGAATCCGACGTTTTCGTACCTCCATCACACGCAGACGACGTCGCTCGCAACCGCGAACCAGATGATCGGCTACTCGCTGACGTGGCGCGCAACGCCGACGCTCGAGCTGCAGTCGACGCTCACGAATGCGTTGATCTTCGACCCGCGGCAGGCCGACCTCGCACGAACGACCGTGTTCGGCATCGGCTTTCGAAAGACACTGAACGGCGCGCCGCGCTGGATTGCACCGTCCGCGGGATATCAGATCCGAGGTCGCGTGTTCCGCGACGGAAACCTCGACGGCGCGGCGGCCCCCGAAGAACCCGGCCTGGCTGGCGTGCTCGTCCGGTTGAGCGACGGCCGCACGGCGCGGACCGACGACCACGGCCGCTTTCAGTTCGGAGGACTTGCCTCCGGCGAGTACCGACTGCTGCTCCCGCTCGATCAGCTGGGGCCAGGGGTTCGCGTCACAACACCTATCGACCCGGTGGTCCGGCTGTACGAACGTCGGGCCGTCGACGTCGATTTTGGCGTCGTCAACTTCTCTCGGATCACGGGCGTCGTGTTCAACGATCTCGCATTGAGCGGCCTTCGCCAGGCAGACGCCCCCGGGCTGCGAGGCGTCGTGCTGGCGATCGACGGCAACGGCGCCGTGCGGCGCGTCCGCACCGACGCCGCCGGCGAATTCGAGGTCGACGATCTGACGCCCGGCCGTTATCGCATCACGATCGACGCCTCGACCCTGCCGTCGAATTGCGAGGCAGGCACTGGCGCGATCGACGTCGAAGTCGCGCCTTCGTCGACGGCAACCGTCGGCGTGCCGATCCGGGCGCTGCGCTCGATCTCCGGCCGCGTGTTCTGGCGCGCCGCCGGCGGCGCGCCGGCGCCGTTGAGAGGCGTGACCGTCAGCGCCCACTCGTCGACGGCCGTCACCGACGACGAGGGCCGCTTCCTGCTGCGCAATCTTCCGGCAGGCGATCTCACCGTGGAAGTCCTGCCGGCCTCACCGCTGCCGCAGGACCTGACGGTACCGACCGGGCACTTGCGCATGTCGGCGCAGCCGACGCAAATCGAAGGCGCCACGATCGTCATCGAGAATCCGCGGCTGCTGGAGTACCTCACGTCGCCGATTGCGGGCGGCCCTTCACCGAAAGGCTCTCGATGAGCGACGCGACGAACGCTCGCATTGTCGTTGCCGCGCGAGTGGCGCGAATCGCCGGGGCGCTCGTGTCGGGCGGCGGAATCATCGTGCTGCTCGGCTGGTGGTTCCACGTCGACGTCATCAAAGCGCCGCTTCCCGGCCAGCCAACGATGAAGGCGAATGCCGCGCTGGGATTCGCGCTGGTCGGGCTGGCGCTCGCGCTGCCGCGACGATCATCGGCGCTCGATCGCGTCGCGCGCCTGCTTGCGTGGACGGCGGCGGCGATCGGCGCCATCACGGCCGTCGAGTGGATCATCGGCTGGGATGCGGGCATCGATCAGCTGATCGCCGATGGCGGCCGCGGTCTCGCGCCAGGACGGATGGCCACGACGACGGCGGTGGGACTCGTAGCGCTCGGCGCCTCGGTCGCGATTCGGGCGGGACGGAGCGCGAGGCTCGTCGGATCTCCGGCACTTCTGGCGTTCGGCCTCGGCCTGCTGTCGCTCGTCGACTACGGATACGGCATTCGCTCGCTGTATGGGCTCGTTTCGCACTCGACCATGGCGTTGCATACGGCGGCGCTGTTCGTCGTCGCGAGCATCGCGGCGCTGCTGTCGCGTCCCGACATTCCGTGGGTCGCGCTGATCCTGAGCGACGGCCTCGGCGGGTCGACCGCCCGCCGGCTGCTGCCAGTGGCGATTGCGGCACCGGTTGGGATTGGCTGGATCCTTCTGCAGGGACCGCGCCTTGGCTTGTACGGCACCGCCTTGGCGCTCGCCCTCGTCGTCGTGTCGCGCATCGGGATCCTGACGGTCGTGATTCTGGGAACGGCGCGTTCGCTCGATCGTATCGATCTGG
>Ga0075425_100009782_pt1 | contig 10208 bp, 10 predicted proteins | sample SoiMethybrSBSTD4_FD_75300 | JGI IMG/M metagenome (GOLD analysis project Ga0075425, IMG submission 75300) | Bulk soil microbial communities from a Populus tree surrounding site in Tennessee, USA - Soil MetaG P. TD hybrid SBSTD4 | ecosystem: Environmental > Terrestrial > Soil > Tree plantation...
GTTCTTCGATTGCTCCGGTGTGCGCCTGTTTATCGAAAAAGCCAACTCAAAACCCTTCACGCCAGCGAGCTCTGTCCTGTATTTTCGAACGCCGGATATCGGCCTGGCTTTTCATCAGCTGAAGTCGAGAGGCGTTTCCTTTGTCGATACGCCGCATTTGATCGCGCCAATGGAAGATCACGATCTGTGGATGACGTTTTTCAAAGATCCTTCGGGCAATACGATGGCGCTTATGCACGAAGCTCCCAAAGGTTATCGACCCAAAGAAGACCACGTCTGATGATCGCAATACTGAGATGGGTTGCTGCCGCCGTTTTGGTCGTGTGCGCGTTTGTGAACCTGGCGCAGTTCATCGAGGATATTTTCACCTTCCCACCGCGCCAAACTGACGACCGCGTTGTGTGGGAACAGCGCCTCACCGGAATCCGCAACGCTTTAAGGAAAGCCAACTACAACAGTGGAAACGTCGGCTACATGCCCGCCGGAGTTCTGCAGGGAAAGGAAAGAACGGACCGAGAAGACGTGGACTGGGTGCAGGTTCGCTACGCAATGATCCCCCTGAACGTCTTGCAGGATTCTCTCGATGCTCCCTACGTGATCGCGGAATCCTCGAGCGGCGTTGATGGATTCGAAACCGTCTTCGACGGGCGCAACGGTTTGATTCTTCTTCAAAAAAAATGATCCCGTTTTTCGCATCCGTTTGCGTGTGTCTTGTTCTGGGATACCTCGCAGCTTCCTTTTTGTGGCCCAGCACACTCTCGCGGCTGACGTTATGGGCATTCGCGTGGCCGGTTGGCGCGGGGTTGTGTTCGCTGATTTTCTTTTTCTTCCGCCGGCCGATGTTCACCGTCGAATTCGCACTCCTCCTTGCGCTCGGTGCCGTCTGGTTTTTTCGCGGACGTCCCGGCCCTTTGCGTGTCGGTTCAATGCTGAAATTGCCATTGGTCACGCTGCTTGTCGCGGGAATTGTGGGATTCGTTGTTGCCGGGCTCATTTTTCTCGTTCATCAGGATCCCCATGGCGACTGGGATGGCTTCGCGATCTGGAACAGTCACGCCCGTTATCTCTATCGCGACGGACCGGCATGGCAGACTCACATTCGAAACACATTTCACCCGGACTATCCGTTGCTCGTACCCTCCATGAATGCGCGTGTCTGGCGTTATGCAGGCGAGGAGACTCCGGACACGGGAGGCTGGCTCGGTATCCTCTACACACTTTCTGCACTGGCCGTGCTGACCGCAACACTGACGGAATTGCGCGGTCTTCGTCGCGCATTGATTATCGGGTCCGCGTTGATCGGAACTCCCTTTTTCCTGGAGTACGGAGTCTTGCAGGCCGCTGATGTGCCCCTGTCGCTCTACCTCCTGAGCGGAATTGCGCTGTTGTGTCTTTATTCGGAGCGTGGCGGCGGAGAATCTGGTTTGTTTGTGCTTGCCGGCTTTATGGCGGGATGCGCTGGTTGGACCAAGAATGAGGGATCGCTCTTCGTCCTGGCACTCGCAGCTTGCATTCTCGCCCCTGTCGTCGTCCGTCCTTCGCAGACACTGCGGCGTTTCGGTTTATTTGCAGCAGGCCTGCTCTTACCTTTGGCAGCGATGGTTCTCTACAAGCTGACGGTGTCGGCCCCAAATGAGTATTTGACGAATCGCCACTACAACGAAGTCGTAGAAAAACTGGCCAGCGCTGATCGCCAGTTCACGATCGTCGCGAATTTTTCGAAAACGCTTTGGTCGTTCGGGGACTGGGCGATCAATCCAGTGATTCCGCTGCTTGTGTTTGTAGGACTCTGCGTTGTCGGCGGTACCGCCGTTCGAACCTCCGGCTGGCTCACCGGAGCGAGTGCGCTGGTCCTGGTACTTGCCGGTTATTTCGCGATCTATGTTGTTGCGCCCTATGACCTGCAATACCTGTTGGACTCGTCCAATCAGCGACTCTTTCTGCATCTCTGGCCTTCATTCCTGCTATTGGCTGGGGCGCTTGCTGTACAATACGAGCATGCGCCTTAAGCCGATTATCTTCTTCCTTATCGTGGGTTCTCTGGCGGGATTCTTTGTGTACCGCGAAGTTACCAGAGTGGGCGATCCTGGGTTAATTAATATCGGTCAACAGGCGCCCGACTTTACTCTCAAAGGAGAGGACGGCCGCCCAATCAAACTGAGCGACTATCGTGGCAAGCTGGTGTTTCTGAATTTCTGGGCGACCTGGTGTCTTCCGTGCGTCGAAGAGATGCCGGAAATGGAGAAGCTGAACAAGACATTCAAAGACCGGAAATTCCAGATGCTTGCCGTCAGCGTCGATACGGATTGGGATGTCGTTAAGCAGTTCTACAAGGCACACAACTTGACGATTCCGGCGGCTCTCGATCCCGGTCACCAGATTTCCGGCCTGTACAAGGTCTTTAAATTTCCCGAGACATTTCTCATCGATGGCAACGGCTATGTCGTCCGGCATACATGGTCGGAGCACTGGGCGAATCCACGCGTCATGTCTCTCGTCGACTCTCTGATTCAGCAGCAGGAAGCAAAGCAGAACACCGCAAACCAGCGAGCCGCGCGTTAGTTTGGGCGCCGCTGCCCGGCGCTGCCGTTCAATTCCATGAAATTCTTTTTCGACTACGAAAGGTCTGAGCTCGCCAAAATGTTCTCGCCGCCATTCCGCGCGACGCAGATCTTCAAGGCGGTGTATCAGCACGGGATCGATGACTTCGAGGCCATGACGGACCTGCCGAAAGCCCAGCGCACATCGCTGGCAACGGAGTGGGATATCAAGCTGCCGGCCGTGCACCGGCGCTTCGATTCCGTGGATGGTACGCGCCGGTATCTCGTGACACTTCACGATGGCGAGATGGCTGAGACCGTTTTCATTCCCGAGGAAAATCGGGATACCGTGTGCATTTCATCTCAGATTGGATGTGCGCTCGCGTGCACGTTTTGTCTCACCGGCCAGCTCGGCTTGATTCGGAATCTGAGCGCTGGCGAAATCGTGGCCCAGGTCTTGATCACGCAGCGAGAGAACATGCAAGGCAGCTTCAATATCGTCCTGATGGGCATGGGGGAGCCGCTTCACAACTACGACAACGTGATGAAAGCGATTCGCATCCTGCACGACGAAGAAGGGCTGAACATGTCGATGTCGCGGATCACCTTGTCGACCGCAGGACTGCTGCCCGGGATCGAGAGGCTTGCGCAAGAACCGATGATTCCGAACCTCGCTATTTCCCTGACCGGCGCGACGAACTCGAAGCGTGACCAGTTGATGCCGATCAATCGCAAATATCCAATCGAAGAGCTCTTGGATGCCGTTCGACGATTCCCCCTAAAGCATCGCCAGCGCGTCACGTTCGAGTATGTGCTGCTCCGCGGCGTGACGGACGCCCCGGAGGATGCACTGAATCTCGCGAAACTGCTGCGTGGAATGCGCGCCAAAGTGAACCTCATTCCCCTGAACGAGGCTGAAGAATTGAACTACCGACGGCCCTCAGATGCCGCCGTCGAGCGGTTCCAGCGAATTCTGACCGACCACCACATCGACGCGTTCATCAGGAAACAGCGTGGCGAAGATGTTTCTGCAGCCTGCGGTCAGCTGAAAAAGAAGTGGGCATAACCGACCTTTAATTAAAATGAAGTCATGGTGATCACGACCTCGCCCTTGGTCAAAACCTATACGCTCCAGGAATTCTGGAATCTGCCAGAGCCTGCCGATCACTCAAAGCTGGAGCTGATCAAGGGAGTGCTCTACATGACGCCTCCGCCCGACTATCCGCACAACCAGGCGACTACGGATTTATTCGTTCATCTTCAAAAAGCAATCGAGAAGAGCGGCTATAGCGGTCAGATTTTTGTGCCTCGGACAGCGATCTGCGTGGACGAGGATACGTACCTCGAGCCCGACCTGATTTATATGTCAGATGAGCTAAGAGCGGCGATGGATCCGAAACATTGGACGCGCGCGGACATCGTCGTTGAGATCGTTTCACCTTCAACCGCGTTATACGATCGGAAAACCAAATCCGACACGTATCAAACGATGGGTGTCCGCGAGATGTGGCTCATCGATACGCAGGAAAGACAAATTGAAGTGCGATCTTTTGAAGTCAACAAATCGGCGGTTTTTAAAATCCGCGAGAGTTTGCGGTCCGAAGTTCTCCAAAAGATCGAAATTCCCCTAGCCCTGCTTTTCACTGCCGGCACGCGATAAACCCTGTTCGCGTATTCATTTCTTCTGGTCGGCGAGCCAATTCACAACCACAGTTAGGTTTCCGTGCTCGTGACCGCCGAGAATTCTTCGGAAAGGAGTTTTGTGGCGACCTCGCGCTTCAGTTTGGGATCGCGCGCGATACACCTCGCCATCCCGCCTTTACCGAGTGCGGCATCTCGTAAGCACCTAGACGTGTTCCGGATTTGAAGGTCACTTGGCGGGGGATTATAGCGAGAAAATGACGGCCTAAAAACTGTCTCTCAGCCACTGAAACACCGCGTCTGTGATCTGCTTGTCCGCGGTAGCCTGCGCCGTGTCTCCTGCCACCGAACTCACCAGCATTCGAGAGGGCGGCTGCACCAACGCTCGGATGCGGTTTCCTTCAGCCTGATCGGAAACGACGATCAGCGCCGATCGTGGCTGAAAATCCTGGGCGCTGCCGGCCATCGCCAGGCTCTCCATCAGATTCGGTTTGATCGCTACGACCGTACGGACCTCCGGGAATCGACCGCTTGCGATGAGCGCGAGGTTCGCGCCGACATCAACGCCGATTACAACGATCTTCTGCGTGTCGATACGCGGGCGCGCCTTCAGCCAGTCGAGTGCAGGATCGAGGTCTATCGGAAATGCGTGGGGATCGGTGCGCCATTCCGGCGTTGCCTGGAACGGTAACTTGTTTCGGGTTTTACTCTGGCCGTGTCCCCGAAGATCGAGTGCCATCACAGCCCACCCGCGTGTAAGAAGCTGTTGCGCGAAATTTCGCCACACGGTTCGGTCTTCGCCGTAGCCGTGGAGAAGAAGTACCGCCGGGATCGGAGCCGGTACGCCAATGGGCATATCAAACGACGCGTGAAGTTCGGTCAGATCGAAGGTCTGGAAAGAAGGGCCGCCCTGATCCGGAGCCAAGCCCCCGGCCTCAACGGCAACCACATCGAGCTGGAAATTCAGGACATTGTCCTCACGATTGAGAAACGAGCTGACAAACTTCTTGTCGGACGACTTGCCTTTGAATTCGGCGTGGACCTCGTAATCCGAAGTCGGGGCCAGGGCGAATACCTTGTAAATACCGTCCGCGGCCGTTTCAACCGTTCGGGATGTGTTCGTCTTGGTGTCGCGTATAAACACACGAGCGCCGGCAAGCGGCTTGCCCCGTAGATCCTGAACCAAACCGTGGACATTCTTGGGTTTCGGCCCCTCGTCGCGGCGCCGCGTCGGCAGGCCGAATTGAGCCTCCAGCGGCGCAGCTATTAATAAAAGGAGGAGAACGGTCAGCGTTGGTTTCCAGCTATTTCGCACTGTTTTTGCTCAGCAGCTTTTTAATGACTTCTTCCATCTCATCGTAGCGGCCGGTCCCGGTGTGGTTGAGCTGGATAACGCCATTTTGATCGAGGATGTACATGCTCGGCCAGGCACCGCAGGCGTAATCGCTCCAGATTTCGTACTCGTTGTCGACGACGATCGGGTACTTGAGCCCCTTGGCCGCTATGGCCTCTTTGATCTTCGGGATGTCCTTTTCGTAATCGACTCGAGGAGTGTGAACTCCGAGAATAACCAGCCCGCTCTTTGAATACTTCTCGTAGAACTCCTTGATGTGAGGCATCGCCTCCGCACAGAAGGGGCAGTCCCACGCGAAGAACTCGATTAAAACAACTTTGCCGTGGAGTTGCTCGAGCTTCAGCGGCGCACTGTTGATCCAGGTGCCCTGTGGCTTCAACTCCGGAGCCTTCTGCCCGACAAAGGCATCGTCGGGGCTTTGGAAAAGCAGGAGTGACAGAAGCAACGTTGTGAGCATGCCCGATATTCTGGCACAACCCGGAGGTTTGGTCGAACTGTTGCATAAAGGGAGACCGCGAAAGGAGTCCCTCTCCCCCTGGGAGAGGGTGGCGCGAAGCGCTGGGTGAGGGTCGAATGAGTGACAGATCTAGATTTTCGAGTCCGAATTTGAATCGGTCGAAGGAACTCCGACGAGAGCAAACCAAAGCGGAACGGCTGACGTGGGGAATCCTTCGGAATCGAGAAACGCATGGGTTGAAGTTTCGAAGACAGGTTCCGATCGACGAGTACATCGTCGATTTCTATTGCGACGAGATGCGGATCGTCGTGGAGCTGGATGGTGATGTACATGAGACGCCGGAACAAAGGGTGAGAGACGAGAGGCGCGATAAGCGATTGAGGGAACTCGGATACACGATTATGCGAATCCCGAACGGGTTAGCAATAAACGATCCGGACCGGCTGAGGGAGATGGTTCGATCCCTTCGACCCTCACCCGGCGCCCCTTCAAGTAATGAGCCCACCCTCTCCCAGCGTGGAGAGGGACTATGACCAGCGCGCCGGCAGCCTTAAGAATGTTTCTGGTGAGGGGGTTGGGCCTGCGGTCGGCGAATCTGTTGATGCAGCACTTCAAGACGGCAGATAAAGTTTTCACGGCCACTCACAACGAGCTTGGGCAACTCGGGATCCCGCCCGAAGTTGCGGATGACCTCTTATCACCGAAGTCGGAGGAGCGCGCCGGGGAAGAACTCGACAAAGCCACGAAGCTCGGTGTCCGGATCATCGACATCCTCGACCCTGCGTATCCGCCGTTTCTGCGCGAAATCTTCGATCCTCCAATCGTGCTGTATATTCGCGGCAAGAACTGGAACGCGGACCTCCCGCAGCTCGCGATTGTCGGTACGCGTCGTCCCACCGGTTACGGCATCAACTGTGCCGAACGTCTTGCCGAGGATCTCGCGGCCCGCGGCCTTGCAATCACCTCCGGTCTTGCTCGCGGGCTCGACGCTGCGGCACATCGCGGGGCGCTGCGCGGAGGCGCGACCTATGCGGTTTTTGGTTGCGGCGTGGACTACGTCTATCCGAAAGAAAATCGCAGACTCGCCGATTTAGTGGAAGAAAATGGCGCGGTAATTTCGGAATTTCCTCTCGGCGCGCCCCCATCGCCGCAGAATTTTCCGATTCGGAATCGAATTATTGCGGGAATGTCGCTTGGTGTTGTGGTCGTTGAGGCTGCTGAATATTCGGGATCACTGATCACAGCGAGGCTCGCCCTCGAGTCGAATCGCGAAGTATTCGCAGTGCCGGGAAATATCACCTCGGCAAACAGTTTCGGCCCGCATGTACTGATTCGACAGGGAGCGAAGCTGGTCGCGAGCTGGCAGGACGTGGTCGAAGAACTTCCGCACCCGATCCGCGAAAAAATTCTAGCGCCGCTGGTCGCTCAAATGCAGGCTGGGCCTGAGCCGCAGCTCGATGACGCGCAGTCGAAAGTCTGGAAGATGCTTTCGCTTCAGGAAGCCGTGTCCATCGATACGCTGCTGTCGAAGTTGCCATTGCCCACGTCCGAAGTTTATAGTGCGCTGCTCAGTTTGGAGACCAGTGATTACGTGAGGCAACTACCTGGAAAGAAATACATTCGTCGTCTTTAAAAAAAGGGGTTGTTGATTTTTTGCCGCGCACGACTTATTAGATAAACGAGACTATGGCATCGAAGAAATCATTGGTGATTGTCGAATCACCCGCAAAAGCAAACACGATAAATAAATATCTGGGCAAAGAATTCATCGTCAAAGCTTCGCTCGGCCACGTGAAAGATCTGCCCAAGAGCAAGCTGGGCGTCGACATCGAAAACGATTTTGAACCGGTGTACGAAGTTATTCCCGGTAAAGAAAAAGTCATCAAAGAACTGCGCGCGGCAGCCAAGGGCGCCGATCGCATTCTTCTGGCGGCGGACCCCGATCGTGAAGGTGAAGCCATCTGCCAACACCTCCAGGAAATTCTCGACGGAAACAAGGCCGAGGTCTTCCGCGTCCTGTTTAACGAAATCACACCAAAGGCAATCCGCGCCGCGGTGGAGAAGCCGGGACGGATTAATCAACACATCGTTGACGCGCAGCAGGCGCGCCGCATTCTTGATCGTCTTGTCGGCTACCAGATAAGCCCGTTGCTTTGGGACAAGGTGCGCAGAGGTATTTCGGCCGGACGTGTTCAGACTGTCACATTGCGCATGATCGTCGAACGCGAACGCGAGATTTCCGCGTTTATTCCGGAAGAGTACTGGTCCATCATCGCGAAGCTCGAAGCTCAGCAGCCGCCGCAGTTCGGCGCGCGCCTGGTGAAGATCAAGGGAAAGAACGCCGAGGTGAAAAGCCAGGCGGAAGCGGATTTCATTCTGAACGCGGTGAAGCAGTCCGACTTCATCGTCGAGTCGGTGACGACGAAAGAGAAGAAGCGGAATCCCGTACCGCCTTTCACCACGAGCAAGCTGCAGCAGGACGCCGCGCGTCGTCTGCGGTTCACAGTGAAGAAGACCATGATGCTCGCGCAACGCCTGTATGAAGGCATCGAGCTTGGTGAAGAGGGTCGCATCGGTTTGATTACCTACATGCGTACCGATTCACCGCGCGTTTCGGATGATGCGCTGGAAATGGTCCGATCGTATGTGTCCGACGTTTACGGCGGTCCATACCTGCCGGAGAAACCCGTTTTCTATAAAGGTAAGAAGGACGCGCAAGACGCCCACGAAGCGATCCGTCCCACGTTCGTTGGCCGCACTCCTGACGATCTCAAGCCGTTTCTATCGGAAGACGAACTCAAGCTCTATCGCCTGATCTGGACGCGCTTCCTCGCTTCGCAAATGAACCCGGCGGTCTACGATCAGACCACAGTAGAGATTTCCGCGAAGGATTACCTGTTCCGCGAGAACGGCCGCGTTCTGAAGTTCGACGGATTCCTGAAAGTTTATGAAGAATCTTCGGACGATGACATCAATGCGAAACCCACAGGCGACGAAGAGGACGATATCTCGCTTCCACCGCTGACAATCGGTGAAAAGCTGCGCCTCCTCGAGATAACGCCGAAGCAGCACTTTACCGAGCCTCCGCCGCGATTTACGGAAGCTTCACTCGTGAAGGCGCTCGAAGAGAAGGGCATCGGCCGTCCGTCGACGTATGCGACGATTCTGACGACGATTCAGGAACGCGAATACGTCACGAAGGACCAGGGCAAGTTCCGGCCCACGGAGTTGGGTACCGTCGTCACGGACATGCTGGTAAAGCATTTCGAAGACATCTTCGATATCCAGTACACCGCCCGGATGGAGGAAGAACTCGACGACGTTGAAGACGGCAAGATGACGTGGGTCGAGGCGCTCGATGAGTTCTACAAGAAGTTCGCAAAGGACTTGAAAAAGGCCTCGAAGAATATGGAGAACCTCAAGGCGCAGGAAATCCCGACCGATGAGGTTTGCGAGAAGTGCGGCAGCCCCATGGTGAAGAAGTGGGGCCAGTTCGGAAGCTTCCTCGCATGCTCCGCATATCCCGAATGCAAAAACACCAAGGAATTGCCCTCCGAAGAACCACCGAAGGAAGGCGAGGCTGCGGCTGGCGAAGAACCCGAGCCTTGCGAGAACTGCGGCAAACCGATGACGCTCAAACGCGGCCGGTTCGGGCAGTTCCTGGCTTGCACCGGATACCCGGAATGCAAGACCACGCGAAAAATCGCGCAGGGTGTGCAGGCGCCCAAGAAGCCTGATGTCATTCTCGATGAAACGTGTCCGAAGTGCGGCGAAGCCAAGCTCGTCATGAAGGACGGCCGGTTCGGCCAGTTCACGTCGTGCAGCAATTATCCGAAGTGTAAATACATCAAGCCGAAGACCGTCGGAGTGCCCTGTCCGAAGCCAGGCTGTGGGGGAGAACTCACCGAGCGTCGTTCGAAGCGCGGTAAGGTTTTCTACGGATGCGTGAAATATCCGGATTGCGATTTCGTGGTCTGGAACAAGCCCGTTCCTGAGCAGTGTCCGGAATGTGGCGCTCCGTATCTTTTGGAAAAATCCACGAAGAAAGAAGGCCTCATCCGTTACTGCAACGAAGAAAATTGCAGTTACAAAGTTCCGGTCGAAACGGAAGAAGTGTCATCGAGTTAGAAGCCAGAAGCCAGAAGCCAGAAGCCAGAAGCCAGAAGCCAGAAGCCAGAAGCCAGAAGCCAGAAGCCAGAATAGGACCTATACATGT
>Ga0075425_100009783_pt1 | contig 10208 bp, 11 predicted proteins | sample SoiMethybrSBSTD4_FD_75300 | JGI IMG/M metagenome (GOLD analysis project Ga0075425, IMG submission 75300) | Bulk soil microbial communities from a Populus tree surrounding site in Tennessee, USA - Soil MetaG P. TD hybrid SBSTD4 | ecosystem: Environmental > Terrestrial > Soil > Tree plantation...
CCTTTCTCTCCGTTGCCGCGATATTCGTCGTGCTTTTCTTTTTATCAGAAATTACCGCATGCTCTGAGTTGCTCAGCTCAGTATCATGCGGCCGGCAATATGACCGGCCTTCGCGATTTTCTTTCGAGACTATCGGCGATTCGCTCATCATTATTGAAGATTTGGACGTGGAGTCCGGCCGGTTCAACGGAATGAGATAAGAAAGAAAGCGCCGGTCGAGAGAATAAGCCAGCCGTCTCAGCAGCACACTGCACCACCCAACCGCTAGCAGCGAAACCTGAAATAACATCAGGACGGCTTAAGGCCTGATCTGTTCGACTTGCTAGCGCTTTATTGCCCGCTCACCCGTAGCAGATCTGGTGTCCGGTCGTTAGAGTTCATTATGTGAAGCATCCAGTACTGTTCCACGTATCGAAGACACGGATCTGAGCGAAGTTATCGAGTCGGTGCTCGCGCCGGGTGTTGGCGAACTCCGTTGTCGCTGCCATTCCCGGTTTCGCACAGATCGCCGGATTGGTGGCGCAGTCGTGTGTGGATGGGACCGTCAATGCGTTGCTATGTTACGCCTAGGATGCCTGCAAGTGGTTACTGCAGTAGTATGAGCAAACCAAACCAGATCACCTTGGCGAGCCGCTACTATTGAAGCTGCCGGAATGCATGAGTTCTGTAGCCAAAGATGGAGCTGAACGGGTCGGCACGGCCATGTGGGACGCGGCGAAACGGACAAGCACAATTGCAGCATCGGGATTGCCGGTGCAGCGGCGACGACGTTTGAAGAAGTGTCGACGGCAGCTAAACGACTGAGTGACACTTCGGCAGCACGAGCTGCGACGCAGTTCCTGGTTCAGATTGTAGCTGATGGTGCGGCCATGACTATAAACGCGATCAATCAGACAATAGCTTTGAAGCGCTGGTGGAGCTGAAAGCTGACGTTTACTAAATTCTATTGGCTTTTTAGCGAGCGGTTTCGCTCGGAGAATTTCCTCCCTGTCGGTATTTTTTTCCTCCTCGGGCTGCAGAAATCCTTCTATTTTCCTTTGCTTACTGCTGGCATATCCATTGCCTCAACCCGTATTGCAATCCGAAAGGAGGACAAAATGAAAACAAAAGCTTTGTTATCGGCTGTTGTCATAACCGGGCTTTTAGCTGTTCCGCACGCAGCGTTCTCGCGTGATGAAACCGATTACAATAAACGCAGTGATTGGTCTGACAGATGGAACGATAATGATGTACGCCACCTCGAGGGACGCTGGTATCTAAATGGCGATCCGAACAAACCCACTAACATCCATATGGATGGAAGAAGGCTCGAAGCGACGAACGAAAATGGTCGCAAGAGTCGGCTGGAAATGGATCGGCGTGGAGATATTCGTGCCTCTGATTGGCAGGGCGTTCGCGGTGATGTAAAGGGTAATCGGATCGAGTGGTCCAATGGTACGACATGGACTCGTCAGCCATCGGACAGAATCGGATACGGCTATGGTAGGGATGCACGTCAGCTGGAGGGGCGCTGGTTTGTGAATGGCGATTCGAAGAAGACCGCCGAAATCACTGGGAACGGCAGAAATCTCCAGGCGCGAAATGAAAAGGGGGACACGAGCAGATTAGAAGTAGAACGCGACGGTGATGTTCGCGCTTTAGATTGGAGGGGTCTTCACGGCGATGTAAGGCGCGACAGAATCAATTGGGCCAATGGTACTACTTGGACAAAAAGCCCGTCGGACGGATTAAGTAGGCGATAACGTTCTGGTCAGCGTTTGGTGATCATGGGTGCCGACAGCGTAACAGTAGTTTCTCTGTCGGCACTCTTTTTTGGTGAGACCTCCAGAACCAGTTACTACTAAACTCGCCTATGCTTCGCCCACGCGCCCGCTGCGCGGCCGCAATTTTCTTCCTCGCCCGCCGCGCTTAGGGTCCGCTTCTTACTTGATGCGGCACCGTTCGATGAGGCTCCGTCGAGCAGGTTGCGAAGTTCTCGGCTTAGCGGCGTCAAGTTCTCTTTGATCGACGCGACTCGTCTGAGTTGCTGGGGTGTAAAACGGTTATGTCCATGGTGAGCGCCACACGAACTGTTACAACCTATTTCGTGCTATTACACGCACGGTCTGGCACGCGTCGTTAACCAGCCGTATCGTTCCGTCTGACGCCTCGAACACAAGATAAGTCGAGCCTGCTGCCTTGACTGATCCATAGTCCTTTGGAATCACGCAAGACGGTAAATCCGCCGCCTGCGAAGACTTTGACAAGGCATTAAGACCTATTCCGGCGGCCAGGCCAACAACGAACATAACCGCAATGACGATCTTTGGCATTACTTTCATCCCCCAATCTCGATAAATGATGATCGTAAAAATATAGCACGGACGAGACGACTGGCGTCAAACGCAGCTCGGATCGATTGCTGTCTGGCTAAAAGAGAGCCGCGAAACGGCATTTCCGTTACCGTTCTTGAGCCACCGCCGTAAATAGCGGTATATCTCCACCCGCTTCGGGAGGTGGCGCATGACGTTAGTCAACTCGCTTTTTCCGTTTGCCATTGGCTTTGTGTCGATTTGGGCGTGGGCATATCGTCTACGCGTGAGGCTGTTAGAGAAGACGAGGCCCAGCTTGTCAGCTTTGGCGGTCCTGAGGGTCATGACACTAATCGATAGAGCGCTGGTTCTTTTAATCGCGTTTGTTGCTGTTGCGGCAGCAGCTACGGAGGAGATTCAAGCACCGGTGCGGAGAAATGGCGATTGTTGGATATTTAAGATTGTTTCGAAGCCCTCGTCTGGGTTTTCACCGCCTAACAAACCTATAGACGGGACCTATATTCTTCGGATAGAGAAAGCTACTCTCCATATTCTAGAACTTGTAGATGGAAACGATGTACCCTCCGACCAGAGCAGTGTCCCTGGCCTGGTAGGCTTTCATCGACCGCAAGGCCCACTAAACCCTTTACTGAAATTTCCTCTTTTTGTTGGCAAGCAGTGGCAGTACTCGATCAAGCTACGCGCAACACATACGATAAACCTAGAAGTTGTTTCTGAAGAACTGGTCACAACCCAAGCGGGTGTTTTCCCTGCTCTGAAGATCGAAAGGACTCGCCAGTATGCAACAGCGAGTCCGCGTTGGGGGACCGGCATTGTCGCTACCCGCGGAAGTTATTTCTATAGCCCAGACACTAAAAGCATAGTGAAGTACGACACCAGGAGTGATGATGGTTCGATATTGAACATTGAGTTGCTTGCATTTCAATCGTTCACAGCCCCTAGCAACAACAAAAACTGTTGGCATCGGGGCAGCTAATTATCGTCTGGGGCGCATCCCCGGTTTTCTCCACGCTATTCGTCTATCGTAATGGTTTTGGGTTCTTTATCATTTCGTAATCCGGCAAAGCTTGGATGCCTCAAATGACCATCCGGGTCCTATGACGGCCTCCATTTCGAGTTTTTTGGCCGCGCGTAAAAGCTCGGCTGGCTTCACATCGAACGGGACGGATTGAATCACCGGATAACGGACATAACGCAAGGCTTCGGTAAGGAGCTGGCGGCGTTCCTCGATTGGTAAACGCATCGCACTTCTGCCCCGATGAACCAGAGGATCGAAGGCGTATAGCTGGATATGACCGGGCGGGCGTTTGTGCTGCAGGGCATTGAAGCTGCACCGCCCGTTCTCGTCAACAACGATGACTTCAGCATCAATCAGCGTGTCAGGCCGCAGCGTTTCACAGCACCCGCAATCGTCGGAAATCGGTCAGTAAATCCGGTCCCTCGGCGGGACCAAAGCACAACAGTACCGCCGCGCTTGGCTACGAGGCAGCGGTAGCCGTCAAGCTTTGCCTCGTAAGTCCATTGCCCACCGTCCGGTAGCTCGCGGACCGGCATTACTTACATAGGCTCGATGAAGCTCGGCCGGACCCGTTCCTGCTTATCTGCGATCATGGGAACAAAGTTAACTTAACCGCCAAGAGTTTTATCCGCAACTATGCTGGTGTGCAGGGCGCGCGGACTGTCTTTTAATCCTGGCATAAAAGCAAATGAGGCAAAGTTGCCGGAGCCGGCTTACGGTTTGCCTTCCTAAATGCCGTACCAAGCTCTCCAACTCTCTTTTGGCGAACGGCATACCGAATGCTAATTAGCTCCGGCGAAGGACGTCCGCTTGTGCTCGAAGTTTGTTCTGAGCGAGAAATGACTGTCAAAATCTTTCTCGATGACAAAAGCTTTCACCAGCTAAAAAAGTCTGTTCCCAGGCGGTCGGCCTCCAAATTAGTGATCGATAAAGCTGTGCGGCTTAAATTTTTCGCTATCAACACGGTTATCAGTTGCGACGAAATCCAAGCACGAAACCTTCTGCTATATGCCAGTCATCATCCCGGCCTCGTAGCATCCATCCATAGGGCTTTTCTTTCAGCCGGAGTATCACTCGATTGTCCTGAAGCAAATCCGGCTAATGACTGTTTCGCTGATGATCCCGCCTTCGGACCTCGGCCGCGAAAAACATAAGGCACTTTTCTGCCGCAATTAGCTCCAAGCTCATACGGTTTTTGGTCGCTAATGACTACCGGAGCAATTCGTCAGTGCATCTTTGTGATTCCCGCTATAGACCGGCGAATCCGTTGAATGTTTACTTCTTGTACGAAGCCACAGATTTGTGACCCGCACTTGGCGAAAAGCTGTTGACGGCGATTGATGATGACGCTTTCGAGAGATCGACTATGCCTCGAAACCGATGACAGGAGCAATGATGGCCCGAGAAACGGAGGCTAAAAAGATCAGTCGAGAAGAATTGATGGGAGCAACCTCGCGATGACGGATGCTTTGGCCAAGTTGCTGATCGCCAAGGACGTCATCAGCGAGAAAGAGTTCAAGGCGCAGTTGAGCGCGGAGCGGGCGAATTATCTTGCGGTCCTGCAGCGACTGCGCGGAGCACGGGAAGGCTATAGATTGGGTAGTTCATCGCACGAGTTTTCCCTGAAAATTCTAATTTTCTCGGTATGAAATATCCAGCGCTGAAACTGCATCACTTCTAACGATAACTCCGTCGAAGGCCGGTGTTTCCCAATATAGCTCTACCGATTGAAATTTTTTCTGTGCGCGAGTTAAAAACCAGAAGAGGCTAAGGAAACAAACTCTAGAGAGCGCGATTTAACGTTTCGAATCGCCACCTGCGCCTGACAAAATAGGCGCATTGACTACCCAAGGGTCCCCTAGCAATTCAGCACCGAAGTGATTACCAGCAATATCCCACCTGACGCTGTCGGGATCGGCTCCTACATGATCGTTATCGAACTGAATAAAAAACACACATCGCGGCCACAAATTCTTTATATGTGCAATAACTCTCCGCATGTCGTAATTACCGCTGCCGCTCCAGTCCCCGTCGCTCCCCTCAGAGATTCCAAAGGGCTTGCCTAACGAGAGGAGATTTTTATACTCCGCCGCATAATTCGCCCGAGGGTCCTCCGTGTGATCTATGCCGATAATATCCACATTGGAGTCTCCCGCATACAGGGTACTGCTGGGGCTCAAGTCATAAGGATACAGGCCGGCAGAGGCAAAATACCAAGATTGAAAGTAGAGGATATTGTCGAGCCCCCAAGTGTTGCTGAAATACTCCACCATATGCGCCCAGATCCTGCTGTAATCCTCTCGCGACATGTTTGGAGCGCCCCACCACCATTCCGGGGCATTCCTCGCATGCATGGGCCGCCAAAGGACGACCACGTTGTTATCCCGAAGTTCTCGTAGCCCCGCCGCAGCGTCATCAAGAACCTTCATCCACGTGTCATGGATCGGTCCCGGATTTAACAAGAGATCCGCGGCAACCCCACGTCCAGAATGTTTCCCATCAACAGGGCTCACAGGGTGGAAATGGAGGCTGACGATACCCCCCTTCCTCGAATGTTCGATGAGAAGGGGGTTGAGTTCCTTGGACATGATATAATTGCTTGTCCAATTAGTGTATTCGGCAGCCGCAATACCGACCCAGTACCCAAACCTGTCGTGGATCTCTCGAATGCGGTCGTATGGGTCGGGATTCAAAGAGCCGTTCCAACGCGCGCGGTCACCCTCTTTATAGAATGATCCGGTCTTAAAAACATGCAGCGTCTGGCCCGAAATCACTTTCTTGTCAGGGCGGTTCGGGGCCTCGTAGAACCAGCGCAGGACCTGACGAGTCTTCGCCGAAGCCTTTCGGTTCACGGGTTCCTGCGCCTTGTAGCTTTTGGAAGCATCCGGGAGAGACATTTCGTTCGGCCTAGCGCAGCCAACAAGCACTGTGAACGTTCCCACTGCCAAGATTGTTAAATAACATTGGCAATTAGATCCAGAGCGGCTCGCGAAGGTTCTCATGGCTGTGTCTTAGTCATCTAGCATCTTTGAAAAAATTCCTGTCGGCGGTCTTCTGTGTGTAGGTCGATTTAAGACTTTGTACCAGAGCGTCTGCCCTGAATACTTGCCGTCCTTCCGACATGCATCGATATATAAAACCTGTCAACATGCGTCAACTACGTTTTGGGGCAAAACCGAGTCGGTCAAGCAGTTCTTGACCAACCATCCGCAACTTCGCATGCATTTTACTCCCGCCTGCCCCTCCTGGCTCAACCAATATTGAGCGCGATGTGATTGCTCGCCGTGTGTTTACTTCCGCCAAAGACTTCGCCAAAAACCTGATGCGCTGTATTCGTCACTACAACAAGAACCGAAAACCTGTGAAAATAGAAATATTTTGACCCAAACCGAAGAATTAAACGCGAATCAAGTGTTTCAGTCCATTAGCGCTCCGTGATTTGCGTGTACTCAAAAAGGCTTTAAATCGGGCGTAATCGTATGTGCGGACGATTTCGTGCCTCTATCGCGATCTCAAAATCGTGTGGAATCTGCACGCCGATTTCTCATTTCAGACGCGCTACAACATCGCCCCGTCGCAGGAAGTGCCGGTAATCATTCGAAACGAAGGACGCAATGAGGCGAAGGTCATGAAATGCGGGATTGGTGCCGTCCTGGGCACCTGACGCGAGCATGGGCCAGCGGGTGATTAACGCCCGGTCGTGAAAGGCCGCTCGAAAAGCCGTCAAGGCCCAATTTGCGTGCTGAAGGGGCAAGACACTTTAACGTAACCCGAATTGAGATTGAGCATGTCGCCGTCCACGGGCGCGCCCCATTTTTCGTTCATCCAGGCTTGGACCCTGTACTTGTTAAAGAAGCTCACCTCAGTAATGCGCCAGATGTAGCCCATGCGGACATCTTGCACGCAGTCGCCTTCGTTAAATTTTCCGCACCCACTGAGAGCGGCTATCAATACAACCGTCAGCCATAGTACGGGACGACTCATCCGCGCTTGTTCCACCGCGTTCACGCAACCAGTTCTATCACAGGAAATTGAAGCCTATGAAGTCTCGACGCTCGTTTATTTCGCCTGAGAAGGACTCGCCAGAATGCGTGCGAAGGCTGTCCTCTGTCCGCCAGATTAAATATCAGTTGCCGCTTGTATAGCTGTACTTCGTTCGCACCCGATTGGTCACTGCGAAAACACGCCCCAGACCATCGTAGGAATAACACTGCCGGCTGGAAGATCATGTAAGCATCCCTGAAACATTCTGTGAACGAGTTAAAGTAACATCGATTAGCGCAACGTCAGTACCACAACAAAAATTATCACCTTGGCTCGGCCCCGAACCGTACCGCTAATCACTGATCCAGAGAGAGAATGCCCATCCAAGAAGGAAATTCTAAACCTGCCGCTCAAAATGAACACAGTGTTTCCAAAACCCGCTTGGCCGATATAGTCCACGCGGCATTCCACAACCCTTGGAAGTCACCGGGGAACGGTTCCCAGCCACTCGGCACGAGTCCATCGCCACCGATCCATCCGCTAAACGTTACCCCGCATGTGGCAGGCTGACCGGCAAGCTCAGTCAAGACCGATGAAAGTGTCATAACCTGAGAGATTGACTGGCGGATTGTGAGCGAAAGCAACCGAGCCGATGTTGCCGAGCAGCATTGCCATGAACACCGACAGAATCTGCAAAGTTATCTTCGTTTTCTGGGCCATTGTGAGCCTCCCGATATAGTTGAACCAAACCCTGACAGCAGATTCGACCAAGAAGAATTTCAAAGCGGGTGGCCGAGAAATATCACAGGCGTGAAACGTGTCAATCTTTTCCGATCCGACCCGGCTCGGCTTTCTTTGCAATTCAATTTGCGTCAGCGGTAAACGACGGCGGTCATGCCATATGCTCTCCGGTTCTGCACGTACCTGTTGGTGGCTTCTGTTTTCACCGCAGTTATCGCTGATATGCTTTCCCCGCTAGGAATGGCTGTCACCGTCGCGTTCGCAGCAACAATGCCTTACGTCGTGATAGTCGTCGGCAGGCTTGTGCTTTGCCGCAAAAATCATTGCCACAATAGCTCGCTATCTAGCTAGAGCTTGGCCCCGGTTGCAATGGTTATATCGGCATCACAATTCGTGAGCGAGCACGCAATGTGCCCGTGCAAGCTGTGAATGGGCCCTGCACTCGGTGTTTCTACCGGGTGGCGTGGATCGTGTTTGAAGGCAAATGCCGGAACAGCAAAATTCGGAGGCCGGGCTTGGCGTTGAATCGGATTTTGTTCGTTGGAAAGGCGAAGAAGGATAGCGAAAAAGGCTGTCGGAATGTGTGTTCGTTATTTTGCCATGTGATCTAATCTATTCTTGCTGACGATTTCCGGTTTAAAGGTAAATACATTGGGATCATTTAGATCGGCAATCACCCGAACCCAGTGAACGTCTGGCGTGCCAAAGGTTTCAACCCGCGTAAAATTCTCAATTATACGAGCTGTTTTGGAATTTAATAACGGCTTATCGATCCTGAAAATATGGCTATCGCCATGAACGAGGACTACCGGCTTCGCAAACCGCAGCGTTTCGATCTCAAGCACACGGATAAAGTCATCGTAAGCCGTTTTGGTTTTGTTCTCTGGCAGCTTGATCGGCGAGTTAAGCAGATATCTTCGGACTCGCGCTTCCGGCCAGCTATTCGGAAAACCCGGATTGGCCTGCGTTATAATCACGATCGCTCTATTTTCGCTTCGCTTGGCAAGGTCGAAGTTTTCTGAAATCCATCCCAAGTCCGCAGCATTGCGCTCGACCGCTTCCGCATCCATGTCGGCGGTGCGCCCCCAGTTGTTGTCGCTACCCACCAAGTGAACGGTCAGAAACAATATATCTCCGTAGGTCCAACGTAAGTTTTCTACAAACTTTGAATACTTCGGGTCACTACTCTGCCGCGTCACGGTTATCTTCCGTTGACCAAGACTTTCATTGTCTGAAAAAAATAGCTGGCGGAATTTAGCAAGCCTTTCCAGCGGGTCGAATTTTGCGGATTTAACATAATGACAATCGGTCCAGTCGTTATCCCCAGGTGTGAGAATGAAAGGGTGTTTGAAGCTTTGTGCCAACTTCTTCCTGTCAGAAAACGTCTCGTCACTACATGGCAGCAACCCATCCTTATAGCCGCGAAAGTCGGCTTCAAAATCGCCGTCGTGCACCACGAAGGCTAAATCAGCCTTGTTTATATCTTGCACCAAATTGGGAAACTTTTTCTCGTCCTCGGCGCTATAGGGCAAATCACCGATCAACGCAAATTCAAATCTTTGGATTTTTGCCGATCCGAGCTGAGTTGTGGAACACGCATATGCAAGCATTGCGATGCCCAAAGAGTACGTGGCAAACAATCGCAAGGATTTACGATTGAAGGTCTTATTTCTTTGCACTGTAAAGCCTCCTGGCGGGTTGTTCGCCGGCCCTTGCAGGTCAGTAAATTTGCGTTATTTGATGACTTGATCCGCCCTGAGCAATATCCTTTGCGGAAGCGTTAGACCAATTTGCTTGGCGGTCTTTAGATTGATGACCAGCTCGAACTTTGTTGGCTGCTCGACTGGAAGTTCAGACGGTTTTGCTCCTTTCGGGATCTTATCCACATAGACAGCGGCACGCTTCCACAAATCAACTCGGCTCGATCCGTATGCCATGAGACCTCCCAAATCCACATCATCCGCAAATGGGTACATTGCCGGGCTGTGACTCGGGCCGATGGACGGAAGCGAGAAAAATAGCCGTGATCAGCCAAAAGAGCTTTGGATTCATGGCCGCGTCCATCTACCGGCAATGGATATGCCACACTCCAGACGTAATGAAAACCGATATTTTTGCTGCCCGGAATGCAATCGAGAGTGGTAAATCGACTC
>Ga0075425_100009784_pt1 | contig 10205 bp, 7 predicted proteins | sample SoiMethybrSBSTD4_FD_75300 | JGI IMG/M metagenome (GOLD analysis project Ga0075425, IMG submission 75300) | Bulk soil microbial communities from a Populus tree surrounding site in Tennessee, USA - Soil MetaG P. TD hybrid SBSTD4 | ecosystem: Environmental > Terrestrial > Soil > Tree plantation...
GGCCATTATCGTGACAACCTGCGGCCGGATCTGCTTCAACAGGCAGAAAATAAATCTCAGCCAGGTCTTCGCCGGCCAAAAAGTCGGAATCAAACAGGTCGACGAGCACATCTGGCTCGTCAGCTTCATGCACTATGATCTGGGATACTTCGACGATGAGACATGTAGACTCGAACCGGTCCACAGCCCGTTCGGACCAAAAGTGTTACCCATGTCTCCGGAATAAACCCTAGCGCAAAAACGACCCGCGGCGGGCCGGCTATGGCCTGCGCGCTCAAGCGAGCAGGCGCTGCAGGACGGATCGATCGCGCAGCACGACACGTTTGCACGTGGGCAGGGCAATCGCCGCGTCTTTCTCGAAGCGAGTCAGCATGCGCGAGGCGGTTGCGATCGTAAGGCCGAGATAGTCGGCGATGTCCTGGCGCGACATCATCAGCCGCATTTCGTCGCCGGACTGGCCGCGTTCGGCCATCTCGAGGAGGAAACTGGCCACCCGCTCGGCCGCACTCTTGCCGAGCAGAAGCAGATGATTCTGCGTTCGCTGCAGTTCGCATCCGGTGAGCGTCCACAATTGGCGTGCAATCGTGCTGTCCCGCGTGGCGAGCGAGATCGCGACACTACGTTTGATGATCAGGATCTTGGTGTCGACGATCGCCTCCGCCGAAAATACGTGCTCCTCTCCGGCTTCCAGGCCAAAAATCTCCCCCGGCAGATAGAACGCGCCAATCTGGCGGCGGCCATCCATCAGGACCTTGTAGGTGCGCACGGCGCCTCTGACGATCTTGTAGAAATAGTCGGTCGGCTCCTGCTCTCCGTAGAGCTCGGCGTTCCGCTTGAACGACATCGAAGCGCCCATCAACTCGATTGCCCCGGAAAGTGCAAAAGTGCATAAGGCCCGACCGAACTCTCCTGTGGAGCTCCTCGTTCAAACAAACGTCGGCAGGAATCACTCTGAAACGCGGTTTCAGTCAGCATACGGACGCTCTACGTTGAATATTGCGCGCAGCCACTGATCGGTGGCGGCCTTGTCTCCCGACAATGACCCTAGCAGCCGAGCCACGGCGTGTGACCTCGTAACTTCCCAGGCGCCGGCATGAAAATTTACGGATGGCTGAAAGTTTCCGGTCGACAGCCAGAACGGCCGGCGGCCGCACGACTTCCGGGAATCTCGAACCGACACCTTGGCGTCTGAAAGTCTTTGTCACGAAGTGACTTTAGGCTGAAGCGCCGTTCCGGGCGCCTGCCAACTTTTTTGATTTGAATCAAAGCCGGCCCGCGACTGGGCATCTAGATAGCAGGCGATGCGGCAGGATTCGGCATCCGCGGGCTGTGCTTTGCTCGGCCTCCGCGGAGCCATGATCCGCCGCGGCGCATCCGTGGCCCGAGGCAGGTCTCACTCGCCGCCTCCTTATGGCTGAACGACTCGGGCGACCGACAGCAAGGTAAGAGCATGACCGCCAATCAGAACCGAGATTCCGGTGCCGACCGCGCCAGCGCGCCGGCGCTTGGCCCCTTCGCGCCGGCCGTCGAATATATGATCGACGCGGCGCAGCGCAGTCTCCTGTTCTGGGACGTGCTGCGCCAGCGCGGCAATCAGTACCGCGAGCATCTCGCCCAGGTGGCGCCGCATGTGCTCAGCTATGCGGCGGAGCTCGTTATCGACGGCCGCACGCTCGAGCGGCCGGTCAACTACGCGCTGGCGCGGATCATTCCGCCCAAGGGCGCCGATATCGATCCCACGCGCCGGCCTTTTGTCGTGGTGGATCCGCGCGCCGGGCACGGGCCCGGCATTGGCGGCTTCAAGGCCGACAGCGAGATCGGCGTCGCATTCAAGGCCGGCCATCCTTGCTACTTCATCGGCTTCCTGCCCGAGCCCGTGCCGGGGCAGACCCTCGAGGACATCGCGCGCGCCGAGGCAGTATTCCTGGAGAAAGTCATCTCGCTGCACCCGGACGCCGACGGCAAACCGTGCGTTATCGGCAATTGCCAGGCCGGCTGGGCCGTCATGATGCTGGCGGCCGTGCGCCCCGAGCTGTTCGGGCCGATCATCATCGCCGGCTCGCCGCTGTCATATTGGGCGGGCGTGCGCGGCAAGAACCCCATGCGCTACAGCGGCGGTCTTTTGGGCGGCAGCTGGCTCACGGCGCTGGCCAGCGATCTCGGCCACGGCAAGTTCGACGGCGCCTGGCTGGTGCAGAATTTCGAAAATCAGAACCCCGCGAACACGCTATGGTCGAAGCAATACAATCTCTACGCCAAGATCGACAGCGAGGCGCCGCGCTACCTTGGCTTCGAGCGCTGGTGGGGCGGGCACGTCAACCTGAACGCGGAGGAAATCCAGGCGATCGTCGACGACCTGTTCATCGGCAACAAGCTCGCGGCGGGCGGCATCCAGAGTTCCGACGGCACCACCGTCGACCTGCGCAACATTCGTTCCCCGATCGTGGTGTTCTGCTCGAAAGGCGACAACATCACGCCGCCGCAGCAGGCGCTTGGATGGATTCTCGACCTCTACGAGAGCGTCGACGATATCCGCTCCTACGGACAGACCATCGTCTACACGATCCACGAAACCGTAGGACACCTCGGAATCTTCGTGTCGAGCGGCGTGGCACGCAAGGAGCACGGAGAGTTTTCCAGCAACATCGACCTCATCGATGTGCTGCCACCCGGCCTCTATGAGGCAACATTCGAAGCCAAGACCGAGGCCACGATCAGCCCCGAGCTTGTTGCGGGCGATTGGGTGATGCGTTGCGAGGCGCGCACCCTCGACGATATCCGCGCGCTCGGCGGCAACGATGCGGCGGACGAGCGCCGCTTCGCCACCGCGGCGCGGGCGTCCGAGATGAACTTGGCGCTCTACCGCGCCTTCGCGCAGCCGGTGGTCCGCGCCATGACGTCCGCTCCGGCGGCCGATTGGCTGCGGCGAATGCATCCATTGCGCTTGCAATATGAGCTGTTCTCCGACGCCAACCCGTTGATGGCCTCGGTGAAAACCCTCGCCGACCGCGCACGCGACGAGCGCCGGCCGGTCAGCGACGACAATCCTTTCCTGGCGGCCCAGGAAACCATGTCCGGGCAGATTGTTGCCGGTCTCGACGCCTGGCGGGAGATGACTGAAGCGTTTGCCGAGCGTGCGTTCCTCTCGATCTACGGCTCGCCGCTGCTGCAGGCCGCCGTCGGCATCGATCCGGCCGACTCGCGTCCGATGCGCAAGGCCGGAAAGAGCCCGCTGCATCGCGAACTGTTGCAGTCCCGCATTGCCGAATTGAAGGCGCGCATCGCCAGCGGCGGCCTGCGCGAATGCCTCGCCCGCGGCCTGCTCTATGTCGGGATGGCATGGAACACCGTCGACGAGCGCGGGCTTGCGGCCATCCGCCGGCTGCGCGGCGTGCAGGACGACAAGCCGCGGCCGACCTTGGCCGAGTTCAAGGCGCTCCTGCGCGAACAGTACTTCATGCTGCTGATCGACCAGGAGGCGACGCTGGCTGCCATTCCGGCTCTCCTGCCCGCCGACCGCGAGCTGCGCCGCAAGGCGCTCGCGGCGCTCCGCCAGGTGCTGAGCGCGCGCGGCGAGATCGCCGGCGAGGCGGCGGAGCGGCTGCAACGCATAGCCAAGCTGTTTGGCGTCGAGCTCGAGCCCGAGACGGTCGTGCCGGCAAACAGGCTTGGCGAAAAAACCCGGAAAGCGTCGTGAGCCCGAATCGGCGGGACGCGACCAACCAAGGAGTTTCGTGATGGCAATGACCCAGGTGGCTCCCGTCGTCCAGACCCATGCGAAATACGAGCGCCTGATCGCCCGCGCCAAGCAGGTGCCGCCGGCGACGACCGTCGTCGTGCATCCGTGCGACGAGACCTCGTTGCGCGGCGCCATGGAGGCGGCGGAGGAGGGCATCATCGTTCCGATTCTGGTCGGGCCTGCGGCCAAGATCACGGCAGTGGCGCGCCAGCACGGTATCGACATCAGCCGCTGCCAGATCATCGATGCGCGTCACAGCGAAGAAGCGGCCGCCAAGGCCGTCGAGCTGATCCACGAAGCGAAGGGCGAGCTCTTGATGAAGGGCAGCCTGCACACCGATGAATTGATGCGGGCCGTCACGGCTTCCAAGGGTGGCCTGCGCACCGCGCGGCGGATCAGCCACGTCTTCATCATGGACGTGCCGACTTATCCAGAACCCCTGTTCATCACCGACGCCGCGATCAACATCTTTCCCGACCTCGACGTCAAGCGCGACATCATTCAGAACGCGATCGACCTGTTCACGCAGACCGGCCTCGGCACGCCCCGCGTCGCCATTCTCTCCGCCGTGGAAACCGTGACCTCCAAAATCCCGTCGACCATCGAGGCGGCAGCGTTGTGCAAGATGGCGGACCGCGGACAGATCACCGGCGGCGTGCTCGACGGGCCGCTGGCGTTCGACAATGCCATCGACCTCGAGGCGGCGAAGATCAAAGGCATCCAGTCGCCGGTGGCGGGGAGGGCGCAGATCCTCGTCGTGCCCGATCTCGAAGCCGGCAACATGCTGGCCAAGAATCTCTCCTTCCTGGCCCAGGCCGACGCCGCCGGCATCGTGCTGGGCGCGCGCGTGCCGATCATTCTCACCTCGCGCGCCGACAGCGTGCGCTGCCGCATGGCCTCCTGCGCGGTCGCCGTGCTCTATGCCGATGCACGGCGGCGCGCGACCGCCGTGCCAGCGGCGTGACCGCCATGGACGCCGTTCTCGTCGTCAACGCCGGCTCCTCTAGCCTCAAGTTCCAGGTCTATGCGACCGACGGGACAAAGGATTTGGAGCGTCTGGTCAAGGGCCAGATGGATGGTATCGGCACGCGCCCGCGCTTGCGTGCCGAAGGGGCCGGCCGGAAGTCGCTCATCGACCGGACCTATCCGCCCGATCAGGTCGCCGATCTGCCGAGCGCGATCGCCGCCACCGGCGCCTGGCTGCGCGAGTCGCAGAAGGTCGATCTCGTCGCGGTCGGTCATCGCGTTGTGCACGGCGGGCCGGACTACGACCGGCCGGTCCTGATTGACCACAAGGTCCTGGCCGACCTGCAGCGCTACACGTCGCTTGCACCGCTGCACCAGCCGAACAATCTCGCACCGATCGCTTCGCTGTTGGAGCGCCGCCCCGAGTTGCCGCAGGTCGCCTGCTTTGATACCGCCTTCCACCGCGGCCATGGTGCGCTGGCCGATCATTACGCCATCCCGGAAAGCTTCTATGTCGACGGCGTGCGCCGCTACGGCTTCCATGGCCTGTCGTATGAATATGTCGCCGAGCGGCTACGCCAAGTTGCGCCCAACATCGCCGGCGGCCGCGTGATCGTTGCGCACCTCGGCAGTGGCGCCTCCATGTGCGCCCTCTCCGGTGGCCGCAGCGTCGAAAGCACCATGGGTTTCACGGCGCTCGATGGTTTGGCCATGGGCACGCGGCCGGGCCAGCTCGACCCCGGCGTCGTGCTTTATCTCATCGCCGAAAAAGGCATCAAGCCGGCGGCGGTGCAGGATCTGCTGTACCGCGACTGCGGGCTCAAGGGTCTCTCCGGCATCAGCAACGACGTGCGCGAGCTGGAAGCGAGCGCCGATCCGCGCGCAGCGTTCGCCCTCGACTACTTCGTCTATCGGGTGGGGCTGAATGCCGGCATGCTGGCCGCGGCCTTGGGCGGGCTTGACGCCTTCGTGTTCACGGCCGGAATCGGCGAGAACTCGCCCACGATGCGCGCGCGTATCGCCGACCGGCTCGCCTGGCTCGGCGTTGCGCTCGACGCGGACGCCAACACGGCGGGGGAAACGCTGATCTCGCGCCGGGACAGCCACATCCCTGCTTACGTGATTCCGACGGACGAGGAACTGATGATCGCGCGGCATACGCTGGCGCTTCTGTCGCGGCGTGGCGCCAAGACTGCGGCAGGCGAAAAGATGGCCGGTTGAGGCGAGAAATACGCATTCTTTGACGCAGATCAAGAAAGCGGTGGGCGAGAGCCCCAAGTATAGATTGGGGGCGACCGCCTCTTTTCCGCTTGTCGAATTACACGTTCAAAAACCGGGAGAACGCCATGTTCAAGTCCAAACTGTTGGGCGCCGTCATCGCGGTGTCGGCCGCAGCGTTGCTTGCGCCTGTCACGACCGCATCGGCGGCGAAGGCAAAAAAAATATCCTATGAGGAGGCTTGGGCGACGTGCAGGCAGGAGGTTTCTATCCTGCCCGGCGAGCAACAGCAAAATCGGTATGCCCGCGGCGCCGCGTGCATGAAGAAACACGGATATCGACTGAAGAAGTCGTCGCTGTCGTCGATGTAGAACGGCTGAATCGTATGCGGCTCCCGAACATGGTTCGGGAGCTGCCGTCATATCGGGTGAGCGGTGCGACGTGGCGCCCATATGCCGCTGCGCCTTTGGCTGGCTGGGATCGCGGCCGCGCTTGCTCTCGTGGCCGCTGATGCGGCGGCAGCGACGCGCCAGGCAAAGCCCGACAGCATCGATATCAGCTACGTCGAGCCGAAAGCGCCGAACAATCGGCCGGTCTATCAGTTGATCAAGGAGCGCCAAGCGCTCGAAAAGCTCCGCGACATTTTGCGACCGCTGCGTTTGCCGCACCGGCTGCTGCTGCAGACGAGAGACTGTGACGGCATATCCAACGCCTGGTCGGACGAAGAAAGCGTCACCGTCTGTTACGAATATCTTGACGAAATCTGGAAGAACGCCCCCGACAAGACCACTCCGGCCGGTGTCGCGCCGATCGATGCAGTGATCGGGCCGCTGGTGGATGTCTTCCTGCACGAAACCGGCCATGCGGTGTTTGCCATTTTGAAGATTCCTCTTTTCGGCCGAGAGGAGGACGCGGCTGACCAGTTCTCGACCTACATCATGCTGAGGTTCGAGAAGGAGGAAGCGCGCCGGCTGGTCCTGGGGAGCGCCTACCAGTACAAGGGCGACCTGTCGTCTCCGACGGTAAGCATCGCGCAGCGGAACTTTGCCGACGAGCACGGCACGCCGGCCCAGCGTTTCTACAACGTGCTCTGTATGGCTTACGGCGCCGACCCAAAGCTCTTTGCCGACGTCGTCAAAAAAGAATTCCTGCCCGAGGAACGAGCGGTAGGATGCGACCGCGAATACGCGCAGGTCGCGCATGCGTTCAACACGCTGATCGGTCCTCACATCGACAAGGCGCTCGCGCGAAAGCTGCACAAGCGCTGGCTTCCGCCTGTCACGACGCCGAAGCCGCGGCGGGGTTCGGAGCAATCCGCGACGTCGGCGCCGCGGCAGTGATGATTTCGCACATGCGAAATAAGCAAGCTTGGCGCGCCCCCTGCGACGCTCGCGGTCAGCGGCATGGCGTGAAGATTGTGACGATCCGATGAAACCCGAGCCCTTCGCGAGTCCCTCCCGTCGAGAATTCTTGACCTAGATCAAACATCAGGTTGTCGACATTCATATTTTGACGTGATGGAGGCCTGCGTCTCTCCAAGGAAATGACAGGCGGTGATCTCGGCCATGCCCGCACAGGCCAAGTTTTCCGCCGCGGCGTCCAGTCACTAGCGGGACGCTTCGCGCGCAACACGAACACTTTGATCCAGGGAGGCTGTCATGGAAGGGTCCGTCGGTTCTGCGAAGAACAAGGACGAGCGGTGTTGGCGCGGATTCAAGCCGGGCGCCTGGTCCAGCACGATCGATGTGCGCGATTTCATCGTCCACAACGCGACGCCCTACTTCGGCGACGAGAAATTTCTCGCCGGGCCATCCGAGCGCACCAAGGCCGTGTGGGCCAAGCTCCAGCCCTATTTCCGGGAGGAGCAGAAGAAAGGCGTGCTTGCCGTCGATGCAAAGTCGCCGTCAACGCTGCTGGCGCACAAGGCCGGCTATATCGATCGCGACAACGAGGTGATCGTCGGGCTGCAGACCGATGAGCCGTTCAAGCGCGCCATCTTTCCGTTCGGCGGCCTGCGCATGGTGGAGGCCGGCCTGAAAGCGGCCGGATTCGACGCCGATCCGCGGGTCCATGAGGCGTTCACGAAATATCGCAGAAGCCACAACGACGGCGTGTTCGACGCCTATACGGACGAAATCCGCAAGTGCCGCAAGTCCGGCATCATCACCGGCCTGCCCGATTCCTATGGCCGCGGCCGCATCATCGGCGATTACCGGCGTGTCGCGCTCTACGGGGTGGACCGCCTGCTCGAAGTCAAACACGCGGAACGCGCGCAGATCGACGACATGTGGCCGACCGACGATGTCATCCGCATACGCGAGGAGCTCGCCGACCAGATGCGGGCGCTCAACGATTTGGCCGCGATGGGGAAGCTCTACGGGTGCGACATCGCGCGCCCGGCGAACGATGCGCGCGAGGCCGTGCAGTGGACCTATCTGGGCTATCTGGGCGCCATCAAGGAGGCGAACGGCGCCGCCATGTCGATCGGCCGCATCTCCAGCTTCCTCGACGTCTACATCGAGCGCGACCTGCAGGAAGGCGCGTTGGACGAAGCCGGCGCCCAGGAGCTGTGGGATCAGCTGGTCCAGAAGCTGCGCATCGTGCGCTTCCTGCGCACGCCCGACTACGACGCCCTGTTCAGCGGCGATCCCTACTGGGCGACCGAATGCGTCGGCGGCATCGATCTCAATGGCCGGCCGCTCGTCACCAAGAGCAGCTACCGCATGCTGCACACGCTGACCAACCTCGGCCCCGCGCCCGAGCCGAACATCACGGTGCTGTGGTCGAAATACATGCCCGACAACTTCAAGCGCTACTGCATCAAGGTCAGCAAGGAGACATCCTCCCTGCAGTACGAAAACGATGACCTGATGCGGCCGAGCTGGGGCGACGACTACGGCATTGCCTGCTGCGTGTCGGCGATGAAGCTCGGCAAGCAGATGCAGTTCTTCGGGGCGCGCGTGAACCTCGCCAAGGCGCTGCTCTACGCGATCAATGGCGGGCGCGACGAGATTTCGGGCGAGCAGGTTGCTCCGGCGAGCCCGCCCATCACCAGCGAAGTTCTCGACTACGACGAGGTGGTGGAAAAGTTCGACCACACCATGGAGTGGCTGGCGCGCACCTACGTGCACGCCATGAACTGCATCCATTACATGCACGACAAGTACTTCTACGAGCGCCTCGAGATGGCGCTGCACGATCGCGACATCCTGCGCACCATGGCATTCGGCATTGCCGGCCTGTCGGTGGTCGCCGACAGCCTGGCCGCCATCAAGTACGCCAAGGTGCACGTGATCCGCGACGACACCGGGCTCGCGGTCGACTACCGCATCGAGTTCAATGGCACGAACTCGGTGCCCCAGTTCGGCAACAACGATGACCGCGTCGACAGCATCGCATCGGATCTCGTCACGGGGTTCATGCAAAAGATCCGCAAGCATCCGACCTATCGCAACGCGACGCACACACAAAGCGTGCTGACCATCACGTCCAACGTGGTGTACGGCAAGCACACCGGCAACACGCCGGACGGCCGCCGCAAGGGCGAGCCGTTCGGGCCCGGTGCCAACCCGATGCATGGCCGCGACAGCCACGGTTGGCTGGCGTCTTGCCTGTCGGTGGCCAAGCTGCCCTATCGGGATGCGCAGGACGGCATCAGCTACACGGTGTCAGTGGCGCCGCAGAAAGCGCATCTGTCCGACCAGGAGCTGATCGACGGCGCCGTGAAAGCGTTCGACATGTACTTCGATCAGGGCGGCTTCCACATGAATCTGAACGTCATCGACAAGGAGACGCTCGAAGACGCGATGAAGAATCCGGACAAGTATCCGCAGCTCACCATCCGGGTGTCCGGCTACGCCGTGAATTTCGTCCGGCTGACGCCCGAGCAGCAACGGGACGTGATCAGCCGCACCTTCCACGGCCAGATCTGAGATCGGGGAGTCCCGATGTCACAGCTCGGCACGATCGAGGCGGGCAGCCGGCACGACCTGCGCGTCGGGCTCTCACCCGACGCGCCGGATGAGGCCGACTTCCGCGACGACGGCGAAGGCGCTTTCGGCTACGTCCATTCCTACGAGACGGGGTCGCGTTACGACGGGCCGGGTGTGCGCGTCGTGTTGTTCACGTCCGGCTGCCTGCTGCGCTGCTCCTACTGCCACAATCCAGATACGTGGCACATGAAGGATGGCACTTACATCTCGGCACAGCAGGTCATCACACGCCTTGGCGCTTTCGCGCCTGCGTTGCGCGCGCTCGACGGCGGCCTGACCATCTCGGGCGG
>Ga0075425_100009785_pt1 | contig 10204 bp, 9 predicted proteins | sample SoiMethybrSBSTD4_FD_75300 | JGI IMG/M metagenome (GOLD analysis project Ga0075425, IMG submission 75300) | Bulk soil microbial communities from a Populus tree surrounding site in Tennessee, USA - Soil MetaG P. TD hybrid SBSTD4 | ecosystem: Environmental > Terrestrial > Soil > Tree plantation...
AGGCTCCCGCCGAGGCGGTCATCCGCGTGCCGAAGCGCTTCGTCGACCTTGCGCGCGGCGTGGCGCCTCACCGCGATCCCGGGCGATGGCAGCTCCTCTACGCCGTCCTGTGGCGCCTCACCCACGAGCGGCGCGACCTGCTCGACGCCGATCCCGATGTGTCGAGGCTCGTCGCGCTGGAGACCGAGGTCGCCGAGGGCCGCAACGTGATCGGCGCCGGGCCGTTCGTGCCCTCGACCGCGGCCGGTGTCGCCGACCTCGCCGCCGCGGCCGCGCGCTGCTCGGGCTGTGATCTCTACCGCCACGCGAGCCGGACGGTCTTCGGCAAGGGGCCCACCGACGCCCGCGTCGTCATGGTCGGCGAGCAGCCCGGCGATCAGGAAGACCGTCAGGGCGCGCCGTTCGTGGGGCCGGCCGGCGAGGTGTTCGACCGCGCGCTCGCCGAGGTCGGCATCGCGCGCGATCGGCTGTACGTCACGAACGCCGTGAAGCACTTCAAGTTCGTGCGGCGGGGTCCACGACGGATTCATCAGACGCCGGGCGCCGCGGATCTCGCCGCGTGCCGGCCGTGGATCGAGGCGGAGCTCGGGCTCGTCAAGCCGGAGATCCTCGTGTGCCTCGGGGCGACCGCCTCGCGGGCGCTCCTCGGATCGGCGTTCCGTCTCATGCGTGACCGCGGCCGCTGGGTCGATTCGCCGTGGGCGCGGAGGACGATCGCGACGCTCCATCCCTCCGCCGTGCTGCGCGGGGAGGACGAGGCGGCTCAGGGGCGGCTCTACGCGATGCTGCGCGACGACCTTCGCCTGGTAGCCGAGGCCGGGGTAGACTGACGCTCTATGTTCCAGCGCACCCGAGACCTCCGCGTCGAGAGCTTCCGTCCGCTCGTTCCGCCGGCGATCCTGCTCGAGGAGCTGCCGCTCAGTGAAGCGGGCTCGCTGACCGTCTCCCGCGGCCGCGAGGAGATCGCTCGCATCCTGAACGGCGCGGACGATCGGCTCGTGGTCATCGTCGGGCCTTGCTCGATCCACGATCCCGAGGCCGCCCGCGATTACGGGCGGCGTCTGAAGGCCATGGCCGACCGGCTCGCCGCCGATCTCTGCGTCGTCATGCGCGTGTACTTCGAGAAGCCGCGCACGACGGTCGGGTGGAAGGGGCTCATCAACGACCCGAATCTCGACGGCAGCTTCGTCATCAACGCCGGCCTGCGGCTGGCGCGGCGTCTGCTCCTCGACCTGGCCGAGCTGGGGCTGCCCGCCGGCTGCGAGTTCCTCGATCCGATCTCGCCGCAGTTCACGTCGGATCTGGTGAGCTGGGGCGCCATCGGCGCGCGCACGACGGAAAGCCAGGTGCATCGGGAGCTCGCCTCCGGTCTGTCGATGCCCGTCGGGTTCAAGAACGGCACCGACGGAGGCATCCAGATCGCCATCGACGCCGTCCGCTCCGCCGCCCATCCGCACAGCTTCCTCGGGGTCACCGAGCAGGGGCTCTGCGCGATCGTGGGGACGCGCGGCAACCCCCATTGCCACGTGATCCTGCGCGGGGGCCAGAGCGGGCCGAACTACGACACGGCCAGCGTGCAGAAGACGGTCAGCGCGCTCAGGGACGCGGGGCTCCTGCCGCGCCTGATGATCGACACCAGCCACGGCAACAGCGAGAAGGACCATCGCCGCCAGCCGCTGGTGAGCCGCGAGATCGCCACGCAGGTGGCGCAGGGCGAAGCGGGGATCTTCGGCGTGATGATGGAGAGCTTCCTCGTCGATGGCCGCCAGGACCTCCGCGACCGCGCGTCGCTGGTCTACGGCAAGAGCATCACCGACGCCTGCATGAGCTGGGAGTCCACCGTCCCGGTCCTCGAAGAGCTCGCCGACGCCGTCCGCTCCCGCCGCTCCGGAGTCGCCGCCTAGCAGCTGACCGGTCTTCATCCGCCCGAGGCGGCGCGGCGTCACTTTGCGCGGTTCACCTGCGTCAGCATCCAGGCGTAGTCGAAGGCGGTCTCGTGAAGGGCGTCGTAGCGGCCGGAGGGGCCGCCGTGGCCGGCGCCCATGTCGATCTTGAACAGCACGGCCGGCGCGCCGCCGTTCTCGGCGCGCAGCTTGGCCACGTACTTCGCGGGCTCCCAGTACATCACCTGGCTGTCGTTGATCGACGTGCGCACGAGGATCGACGGATAGCGTCGCGGCCCGATGTTCGTGTACGGGCAGTAGCTCTTCATGTACTCGTAGAACACGCGGTCCTTCGGGTTGCCCCACTCCTCGAACTCGCCCACGGTCAGCGGCAGCGACTCGTCGAGCATCGTGTTGATCACGTCCACGAACGGCACGCGCAGCTCGGCGGCGTGGAAGAGCTCCGGCCGCATGTTGAGCACGGCCCCGATGAGGAGGCCGCCCGCGCTGCCGCCCTCGATCACGAGACGATCGGAGGCCGTGTAGCGCTCGGCGATCAGATGCTCGGCGGCGGCGATGAAGTCGGTGAAGGTGTTCCGCTTGTGGAGCAGGCGCCCGGCGTCGTGCCAGCGCTTGCCGAGCTCGCCGCCGCCGCGGATGTGCGCGATGGCCACGGTCAGCCCGCGATCGAGCAGGCTCAGCCGGCTCGACGAAAAGCCGGCGGGATAGGAGATGCCGTAGGCGCCGTAGCCGGTCAGGAGCATGGGCGCGCTGCCGTCGCGGGGTGTGTCGACGCGGGAGACGAGCGAGATCGGCACGCGCACGCCGTCGGGCGCCATGGCCCAGAGCCGCTCCGTGACGTACCGCGACGGGTCGTAGCCGCCCAGCACCTCGGTCTGCTTGCGGAGCGTCAGCTCGCGGCGGTTGACGTCGTAGTCGAACACCGACGGCGGCGTGATCATCGACTGATACCGAAAGCGGTAGAGCGGGGTGACGAACTCCGCGTTCGGCTCGGGCGCGATGTCGTAGGTCGGCTCGGGGAACTGGATGTGGTGGAAGCCGCCGCCCGCGAGATCCACGACGCGCAGCCGGATCAGCCCTTCCTCGCGCTCGTGGACGACGTAGTGCTCGGCGAAGACATCGACGTCCTCGAGCATCACGTCTTCGCGGTGGGGAATCAGCTCGCGCCACCGGCTCCGTCCGGGGTCGTCGACGGGCGCCACGACCAGCCGGAAGTTGCGGAAGCCGTCGCCGTTCGTGCGGATGTAGAAGAGATCGCCGCCGTGGTCGACGTCGTACTCGTGGTCCTTCTCCCGCGGCGCGAGCATCCGCCACGCGCCCATCGGCTCCGTCGCCGGGAGGTATCGCGCCTCGGCGCTGGTAAAGCTCCGCGACATGCTGAACAGATACCGCCGGCTCCGCGAGCGCCACGCGCCGAGGCGGAACAGCTCATCGGTCTCCTCGTAGAGCAGGTCGGCGTCCGTCGTGCCCAGCCGGTGCCGGTAGAGCTGGTAGGGGCGCTTGGCGTGGTCCTCCAGGACGTAGAAGAGCGTCGCGTCGTCGGCGCTCCACGCCACCGAGCTCACCTTGTCGACGCGGTCGGGCAGGAGCTCGCCCGTGGCCAGGTCCTTCACGAAGAGCGTGTAGTCGCGGAACCCGGTGAAGTCCAGCGAGTAGGCCAGCCGCCGGCCGTCGTCGCTCACCGCGTAGGCGCCGAGCGCGAGGAACTCGTGCCCCTCGGCCAGACGATTCAGGTCGAGGGTGATTTCCTCCGGCACGTCGGGGCCCATCGCCTTGCGGCAGTGGATCGGGTACTGCTTGCCCTTCTCCGTCCGCGAGTAGTAGAGATACTCGCCCCTGCGGTACGGCACCGTCGAGTCGTCTTCCTTGATGCGGGCCAGCATCTCGCGATAGAGCGCGCCCTGGAACTCCTCGGTCGGCTGCATGACGCCGTCGGTGTACGCGTTCTCCGCCTCGAGATACGCGATGACCTCGGGGTCCTCGCGCTTCCGCAGCCAGAAATAGTCGTCCTGTCGGCGGTCACCGTGGATGACGTCGACCTTGGGGATGCGCTTGGCCCGGGGCGGGGAGGGCCGTTCAACCCGCACCCGGCCAGTATCGCACGCCACTGGCCCCCCCGTTGCAGCCCCTCCGGTGACGGCACCCGAGGAGGGACGACTCCATGATGACCATCGTCACGCACGTCACGCTCAAGGACGGCACCGAGCCCGACTGGGACGCCGTGATGCGCGAGCGCCTGCAGACGGCTCGCGAGCAGCCCGGGTGGATCGGCGGTCAGCTCCTGATGCCGCTGGACGGGCCCAACCGCCGCGTCATCATCGGCCACTGGCAGACGCGCGCGCACTGGGAGGCGTGGCACGCCGATCCCAAGTTCACCGCGACGCGCCGCCGGCTGGACGGGCTCGAGGCGGCTCCCGCGAAGGAATACTGGCACGAGGTGATCGAGGACGTCCGGCGGGCGGGCGCCGGCGCCGCCGACATCGCGGCCTGACGACGGCTACGCGGCCACGCCGAGGATCGGCAGCGTCAGCAACCGAGCCGCTCGGCGAGATCGACGAAGTCGCGCGCGACGACGTCCCACGTCTGCTCGGCGACGAGATCCGTCTTCTGTCCGGGCCCGTACTCCGTCGGACGCGCGACGAAGGCCGTGTGGAAGCCGACGCCGCGCGCGGCCGCGAGGTCGCCGTTGTGCGCGGCCACGAGCATGCACTGATCGGGACGCAGGCCGAGCAGCGCCGCCGTGGTCAGATACGCCTGCGGCTGTGGCTTGTAGGTGCGCGCGACCTCGGCGCCCAGCACCGCGTCCCACGGCAGAGCGGCGCGTCGCGCCATGTTCACGAGCAGCGCGACGTTGCCGTTCGAGAGCGTGGCGAGGATGAATTTCCGGCGCAGACGCGTCAGGCCGGCCACGCTGTCCGGCCACGGGTCGAGTCGGTGCCAGGCGCGGTTGAGATCGTCGATCTCAACCGCGGTCAGCCCCTTGAGGGCGAACTGCGCCATCACCTGATCGAGCGCCATCCGATGCAGGTCGTCGAGCTTCGTCCACGGCATGTCGCCGTTGCGGACCTTCGACAGCATCGGCTGGTAGAGCCCGCGCCACGCGTCGGCGAAGGCCGTCCAGTCGACGGTGACGCCATGTCTGCGGCCGACCGCCTCGCCCTCCCGGGCGATGCTCGTCCGCCAATCGACCACGGTGCCGAAGACGTCGAACGTCAGCGCGCGGATCGCGTTCGCCTCCATGGGGGCGATTGTGCCACGCCGCACAGCCCTTGACACTGGACCGGGACGAACTCCATCCTGTCGCCACATGTCACGGACCGCCGCCCCGGGTGGCGATTCGGAGCTCACCTCTCACCAAAAGGAGGGGCCCATGCTGAGGCGTCACCTTCTCACTGCCACGGTCGTCGCCGCTGCCCTCGTGCTCCCGCTGTCCGGATGCGCCGGGAAATTCAGGATGAGCGCCAAGAAGATGTGCGAGGCGCACGGCGGCACCTACTCCGCCCAGGGCCAGCACTGCGACTACACGGCAAAGCGCGTCGCGGCCAAGCAGTCGTGCGAGGCGCAGGGCGGTGTCTACTGGCCCCAGGAACAGTACTGCGAGTTCGAAGCCGGGAGGTAAGCGGACGCTTCCATGGGTCGGATCGTCTTCGCAGGCGCCATGTCGCACGTGCTCGACCCTGACTACTACGACCATGCGTGCGGCCAGATCGGCCGCCGCATGGTCGAGGACATCATGGCCGAGATCCGCCGGATGGGCGATCGCTGCGTCGCCCGTCGCCCCGACGCGCTCATCATCGTGGCCGATGATCATCTGAATGCCTTCTCGTTCAACGCCGTGCCCGCGCTGTGCGTGCGGGTCGGCACGCACGTCGATCGCATGGTGCAGGAGGAGGCGGAGGCCTTCGACCGCGCGCTGGACGGCATGCCGCTCCGCTACCCGCTCCACGAGGCGCTCGCCGCGACCATCCTCGAACGCGGCCTGCAGGACGGCTTCGATCTCGCGTTCTCGTGGGAGGCGCCGCTCGATCACGCGTTCCTGAGCCCGGCCAACACGATGTACGGCCCGCGCCCGCTCCCGCCCCTCGTGCCGATCTGGGTCAACTGCTTCGTGGCCCCGCAGCCGACGGCGGCGCGCTGCTTCGCGCTCGGCCGCCACATCGCGCGCGTGGTCGCGGCCAGCCCGTGGAACGTGGCCATCATCGGCACCGGCGGGCTCTCGCACTTTCCGGAGCTCTCGCTCGCGCGCGTGGGCGAGACGGATACGGTCTTCGACCGCAAGGTGCTGCACTGGCTGGCCGAGGGTGAGCACGAGCCGCTGTGCGCCCTGAGCATGGACGAGCTGCACAAGGCCGGCGAGCACGAGCTCCTGAACTGGATCGTCGTGGCCGGTGCCGTCACGCCGGCGCGGGCCGAGCTGCGCTACTTCGGCGAGCTACCGCGCATCAATCTCACCGCGGTCGAGTGGGCACTCCCATGAGCCGCTATGCCGTCAACACGCTGCTGTACCGATTGAAGAAGGACACGGCGTATCGCGCCCGCTTCCTGCGCGAGCCCAACGCCGCGCTGGCCGACGTCGACCTGACCGATGACGAGCGCGCGGCGTTCATCGCGCGCGACGCTCGCCGGATCAACGAGCTCGGTGGCTTCCTGCACCTCGTGATGTCCGTCCCCGGCATCGCGGGCCACTAGCCCCCGGGCCGGCAGCGCCATGCCGCTCGCTCGCTCGCTCGATGCCTATCGCCAGTCGCGCGGCAATCTCGCCGTGGTCGTCGTCGTCGACTCGAGCCAGCCGGAGTTTCCGCTGCTCTTCGAGACGACCTTCGGCGCGCTCGCCCACTTCGGCATTCCGTTCCGCGTGGCCGACCTCGCGCGCGGGCCGCTGAGGGACGACGCCCTCCAGGGTTGCCGCGCGGTGCTGATCGTTCAGGAGCACCTGGGTGGGCAGCTCGGCGCGACCGGGCAGGCGACGCTGCTGCACGCCGTCGAGGGCGGAACCGGCGTCGTCAACCTCGACGCCGACCTCGCCGCGTACGGGGCCGAGTGGCTGCGGGCCGCGGGAATCGCCGGCGCGGGCCGGAGCGGCGAGATCGTCACCGGAGGCACGCAGACCCTCGGCGTGCGCGACACCGATCATCCCGTCACGTGGTGGCAGGCGGGCGCGACGTGCAAGCAGCTCAAGGCCCCGGTGCCCACGGCGCTCGCCCGCGTGGTCGACGCGACCGCGTTGCTGGAGGACGGCGACGGCGCGCCGATGCTCACCGCGCGCCGCATCGGCGCGGGAAAGATCGTGCAGTGGTTGGCCTCGCCGAAGCTCTGGCTGCGGCAGTATTTCGGCCACACCTTCGGGCTGGACGACGTCTGGGTCCGCGGGCTCACGTGGGCCGCGCGAAAGCCCTTCGTGATGAAGGCCATGCCGCCCTTCGTGCGCTTCCGCTTCGACGACTGTCAGGGGCTGTGGCGGAACGCCAGCGACCTGCGCTTCGTCGACGTGCTGAACGAGGCGGGGCACGTGCCGAACCTGAGCTTCTGCATCCGCTCGCTCACCCCCGACGGGGCGGCCAAGGCCTCGGCGCTCCACGCGGCGGGCAAGGCGGAGTTCTCGCCCCACACCCTGGCCCCGAGCACGAGCCTCTTCTACGGCGACGCTCGCGGAGAGTACTCGCCGGCGCGCTTCGCCGAGCTGTTCCGTGAGATCGACGACACGCTGACCAAGCTGGCGATCACGCCGTCGCGGATCCTCAGCGACCACGATCACGGCTGGAGCGCCAACGCCATCCCCGGCCTGGTCGCGCGTGGGATCACCTACAAGATGAACATCACGATGCCGGGCGAGCCGTGGGAGGCCGTGCATCGCGACTGGCATCCCACCCCGTACGGCTCGATGGACTACGCGTTCGACTTCCTGCCCGCGCCGGCCGAGCGCTTCTTCGCCGTGTACAACCACTACCCGCCTGCCTTCGAGTACGCGCGCGCGTACCTCGACGCCGATCACTTCCTCTATCACCGTCCGGGCGGGTACGGTCCCTACAAGTGGGACATGCTCAACGGGCTGACGCGTGGTCCGCTCTACGCGGAGAACCAGATCACGGCCTCCGCGCAGCGGCTGGCGGATCACACGCGGCTCGGGCTCGACGCGATGTTCTTCGGCGGCAGCATCACCCACACGCACTTCATCCAGCACCTCGGCGAGCAGGAGTGGCGCGAGCTGCTGCGCCGCGCCGATCAGCTGCTGCCGCGGCACCGCTACGAGCGCCAGGGCTACGACTTCATCGCCGACTACGCGCTCAGCAAGGTGCAGACGGCCATCGTCGCCGCCGACGAGACGGACGGGACGGTGAGGGTCGAGCTCGACGGACGGGCGATCGTGCCGCTTCGGCTCTGGGTCTTCACGACCGAGGCGGGCGACGAGCACCGGTTCGAGACGACCGAGCCGTTCGCCGGGCGCCGCACCCTCGAGTTCGGAGCGGCGAAGCCATGACGGAACGATCCATGAAGGCGGCGTTCTACACGGAGTACGGAGGCCCCGAGGTCCTGCGCTACGGCGACCTGCCCCGTCCCGTGCTCGGGCCCGGCGAGGCCATCGTGAAAGTCCGCGCGGCGTCGCTCAACGCCTTCGACCTCATGGCCCGCGAGGGCCGCTACAAGCCCAACCGCGCGTTTCCCCACGTCCTGGGCTCCGACTTCGCCGGCGAGGTGGACGAGATCGATCCCGACGCCGGCGTGAGCTTCACGCGCGGCCAGCGGGTGACGGCGTGGTGGGTGGTCCCGTGCTGGCGGTGCGAGCAGTGTCTCGCCGGTCACCCCAACCGATGCGCGCTCGACTACAAGTACCTGGGCGCGCACCTGCCGGGCGCCTACGCCCAGTACGTGAAGCTGCCCGCCCGCAACCTGATCGCGATGCCGGAGAACATGACGTGGGAGGAGGGCGCCGCGTTCCCCACCGCGTTCGGCTGCGCCTGGCACATGCTCGTGACCACGGCCGAGCTACGTCCCGGCGAGACCGTGCTCGTCCACGCGGCGAGCTCCGGGGTGAGTACGGCCGCCATCCAGGTCGCCAAGGCCGTCGGCGCCTACGTCTACGCGACGGGCAGCGCGGACTGGAAGCTGGAGCGCGCGCGACAGATCGGCGCCGACGAGACCATCAACTACGCGACCCACGACTTCCAGGCGGAGATCATGTCACGCACGGGCAAGCGCGGCGTCGACGTGGTCTTCGAGCACGTGGGCGGTGAGGTGTGGGAGAAATCGATCCGCAGCCTCACGCGCGGCGGCCGCCTGGTCACGACGGGCGGCACGGCGGCCTACGACGTGAAGATGAACGTCGCCTACGTCTTCCACAAGGAGCTGCGGCTGCTCGGAGCGAACAGTACGACCAAGCACGAGCTGGACGTGCAGATGCCGCTGATCGCGGCCGGGCGGCTCAAGCCCGTCGTCGACCGCGTGTTCCCGCTCGCCGAGGCCGCCGAGGCCCACCGCCACATGGCCGCGCGCAAGCACTTCGGCAAGGTCGTCCTCCGCGTCGAACACTGATCACTGGGCGTGTCGTGGCGGTGGCTTCAGCGCGCCGCGAGCGGCGCCGAGCCGCTGATAGTCGCGGGCCCGCTGGGCGAGGTGACGGCGGAAGTAGATCAGCCCCACGTCCAGCGGACCGAGCTTCTGCGGACGCTCCAGGTTGAGCCGCTCGCGCTTGAAGACGACGAGGTCTTCCTTCTCGTTGGTGGCGATGATCACGGCGGGCTTGCGATATGCGTGATACCAGAGCGCTTGCCACGCGGCGTGGACGAGGTTGCGCGGCTTGCGCACGAGCGTGAACGTCCACACGCGGGTGTCGTGCTCGCCGACCGGGACCATCCAGCGCAGGTGGATGCTGGCGCCGATGATCACGCGGATCTTGCTCGGCAGCTCGACGTTGTGCTGCACGCCGCGGTACTTCGGCAGCGGCGCCTGGCCGCCCCGGTACCCGGGGTTGCCGGGCAGCCGCCGCCACCAGGCGCGACGCGGCCACTTCGCGTCCAGCGCGGGGTAGTACGCCTGGCCGACGTGGGGCGCGACCCACGCCGCGTTCACCCACGTCTCGCCTTCGCTGGCGATCTTCACGCCGCCGATGTGGACGATCTTCTTCCGGAAGAACGGCAGCCGGTAGTTGAACAGGCGCCACACGTTCACGCCGCGGTGGAGGTAGAACTCGTGGAAGTCGATGCCCTGGGCCATCGGCTCGGTCCAGTTCGCCTCCCACACCTTCACGCGCAGGTAGCGACGCCCCGTCAGCTCCGGATCGGACAGCTCGGCGGGCAGGTCCT
>Ga0075425_100009786_pt1 | contig 10204 bp, 7 predicted proteins | sample SoiMethybrSBSTD4_FD_75300 | JGI IMG/M metagenome (GOLD analysis project Ga0075425, IMG submission 75300) | Bulk soil microbial communities from a Populus tree surrounding site in Tennessee, USA - Soil MetaG P. TD hybrid SBSTD4 | ecosystem: Environmental > Terrestrial > Soil > Tree plantation...
ATCTTCCCGCAAACGCGCAGATCACCGGCCATGTGAGCCGCGTCGATCCAGCCGGGGTAGCGGGCCGCGCAAAAATCTGGCTGGTGTTCGACGAGATTCGCACCAGATTCGGTCCGCTCCCGATTGTGGCCGATGTGGTGGGAGTTCCGGGCGATCACAGTGTGAAAATGACGCCGGAGAAGGAAGGCATGCTGGAAAGCAAAACCAGCACACAGCAAGCCTCCGGACAAGCCGCGGCTGAAGGCGCCGGTCAGGGCGCAATCCGCGGAATCAAGGACAAGAACGCGAAAGAAGCGGCCGAATACGCGGCCGTGGCTGCGCTGGAAGCGTACTTGATGGAAGCCGGCCGTGGACACGAAATGAATTTGCCCCAGGGTTCGAAGCTCGAGCTGGAGCTCGAGCGGGCGTTGTATCTGGTTCGAGAATAAGCGTTGGTCGAGACGCGCATTGCAAGCGCGTCTCCGTCTCTCGTTTCGGATTTAGCGGAATTTCGCCTCAACTGCCTCACTCCCTCATCGAAGCTTTCTATTGCTTCCCGCGTTGATGTCAGTACGGGTTCGCAGCTCATCCAGTTCTCTCCTTGGCAGCCCGTCGAAGGTATTGATAGATTGAGATTGTCCAGCCGGAAGCGAAATCTGCGAAAATGGGAACGGGCTCAGGAGCGAGGTACGCCGAATGGTGGACGACAAGAAAGCGGCAGTGCGCGCGGTCGAAACGGGCGAGCGCAAGGACCGTGTGCTCATTGTGGAAGACGAGGAGAACGCCCGCAAGGGTTACGAGCAACTGCTGCAGCGCTGGGGTTGTGACGTGCTGGGCGTCGGTTCGGCCGAAGACGCGCTGGCGAGATTCGGCAGCTTTCAACCGGACACCCTCATTGCGGACGTTGAACTCCCTGGTATGAATGGTCTCGACTTGTTGGGACAGTTGGGCACCGAGCTGACCGACGTGCCGGCGATCATCATCACCGGAAAGGGAAGCGAGGAACGGGCAGTGGCGGCCATTGAAGCGGGAGCCTTCTGGTACATCGAAAAACCGCTGAAGGGGCCGGTGCTGCGAGCATTGTTGGATCGCGCCTTGGGCAAAGCGCGCGACGCGCGCCAATTAGTGGTCCTGCAGCGGCAGTTACGCGAAGCCGGGCGGCTAGGCGATTTGGTGGGAGCCTCCAGGCCCATGCAGGAAGTGATGCGCATCGTGGAGATGTCGGCGCCGAGTTCGGCGTCGGTACTGATTACCGGCGAGACCGGTTCGGGCAAAGAGATCGTAGCCCGCACGATTCACAAACTGTCGCCGCGCGCCGGTGGTCCCTTTGTGGCCATCAATTGTTCGGCGATTCCGGAATCTCTCATGGAGAGCGAAATTTTTGGCCACGAGCGTGGTGCATTCACGGGCGCGGCTGAACGCCGCATCGGCTGCTTCGAACTTGCCGATGGCGGCACGCTGCTGTTGGATGAAATCGGCGAAATGCCCGCGCCCACCCAGGCAAAGCTCCTGCGCGTGCTCGAAGACCGCAAAGTCCGCCGACTCGGCAGCAAGACCGAAACGCCGGTTGACGTTCGCGTCGTCGCGGCAACCAATAAGGATCCCGAACAAGCCGTTTCCGGCGGGCATATGCGCCAGGATCTATACTTCCGGTTGAACGTCTTCCACATCAATCTTCCGCCGCTGCGCGAACACAAGGAAGATATTCCTCTCCTGGTGGAATACATTCTGCGCGACATCAACGTAAAGCACAGCAAGAGTGTCAAAGGAGTGGGCGCAGAGGTGATGGATATCTTCATGAGCCACACCTGGCCCGGCAACATTCGCGAGTTGCGCAACGTTCTGGAACGTTCGGCGATCATGTGCGAACGCGATTTGATTACCCGCGCTTGCCTGCCCGACGAATTCGGCAAGACCCAAGCGAAGAGTCCCAGCGATTTGGGGGCGATCAAGTTTCCCGTCGGCACTACCGTAGATGCGATGGAGCGCGAGCTGATCCTGCAGACCTTGGCGGCCACCGGCAACAACAAGACGCGCGCTGCGGAATTGCTCGGTATTAGCTTGAAGACCCTGCACAATAAGTTGAAAGAGTACGGCGGCGAACGAGCCGAAGGGGAGTAAACTGCGAATGCAGCTGCGGCTTCGCACCAAGCTGACGCTGGTGATGACCGGGCTCGTATTTCTGGTCGTCGTTGTGCTCTCTGCCGTTTTCATGGCCAGGCTCACCAGCCAGGTCATCCATGAAACCAATACCCGGGCCAACGAATTGGCGCAGCAGACTTTTGAGCAGGCCAAGCACTCGCTCGAAGACGCCAAGGAAGCCGGCCTGCGTCCCGCTTCCAACAGCGCCGAGGATCGCCACGAATACGTCAAGCAGGCGTTTGAAACGAACGAAGGATTGCTGGCGGCCCTGCAGTCGCCACTCGGTTCAAACGCCTGGATTTATGAGGTTTCGATCGTCGATCGCGCCGGCTTGATCTTGGCTTCCAGCGATCCCAAACTCACTGGAACCAGCGCTCCCTCGCGCCCGCCCTTCGCGCAGCTCGATCGCAGCAATTTTCTTCGCCAGATAAAGGTGCTCTACGGTCCGCAGCGCGTCTTCGAATCCTCCTTCGCGTTCAAGATGGGCGGCGAACCGTTCGGCGACGTGCGCGTCGGTATCTCCGTTCCCCTGTTGCGCGACGCAATCGCTCCTGGCCTGAGAACCTCCGCCACCATCGCGCTGGTGGCTCTGCTCGTCGCTACTGGTTTGGCCATGGTCGTTACCGGCGCCACCCTCGCGCCGCTCCGAGACATCTCTGCGCAACTAGATCGCATTTCCGCTGGCCAGTTTGACATGCCGCCCGCCGAGCCAAAAAGTTTCACCGTTTTTTCCGGCTTCGGCGGCTTTGCCGGTAGCGGCGATGAACTCGGCCTGGTCAGCAGAAAAATCACTCAGGTCGGCCAACAGTTACGCGGCGTTCACGAAATTTTCAGCACCATGCGCGAAAATCTGAACTCGGTGATGGCCGGTTTGGAAGATGGCTTGCTCCTTTTCACGCGGGACGCACGCGCGGTCATGGTTAGCCCGGCCGCCGAGAAATTTCTTGGTGCGCCGGCCGGCCAATTCTTGGGACGGCGCGTCGCCGAAATTTTCCCTGCTGGTCACCCGTTGCGCCAGGCACTGCATCTTGAGGGCGACGAGCTTCGCGAAACCGCTTCGGAAACCGAATTGCAAACAGTCGACGGCCGACGGCGTGTGGGCGTAAGCGTGCAGGCAATTCAGGAAAATGGCGAGCAAATGGGCTCCTTGGTTACCCTGCGTGACCTGGACTCCCTGGAAAGCATCAATACTCAGTTGCAGGTCAGCGAGCGTCTCGCAGCCCTCGGCAAAATTACCGCTGGCGTTGCGCACGAGGTTAAGAATCCCCTAAACTCCATGCGCCTCTGGCTGGAAAACTTGAAAGAGTCTCTGCCGCCCGATCAGGATCCGGCAGCCCAACAGGCCGTCCAGGTGCTGGACAAGGAGATTGACCGCCTGGATGCCGTGGTCAAGCGTTTTCTCGATTTCACCCGCCCGATCGAAGTGAAGCTCGAAGCCACCAGCCTCAACGAATTGTTGAGCGAAGTGTTGAGTGTAGCTCAGCCGCAGCTGCAACGGGCCGGCGTGACCGTGCAAGAATCGCTTGGCGCCGGCGTTCCCGAAGTTTGGGCTGATCGCGACCTCTTGAAACAGGCGGTGTTAAATCTGGTGTTGAATGCGGTGGAAGCCATGCCCAACGGAGGAGAGCTTCGGCTCGTTTTGCAGCGGCGCGGCGAACTGGCCGAGATCAGTGTTTCGGACACCGGCAAGGGCATCCCGCTCGAAAATCGCCAGAAAATTTTTCAGCTGTTTTTTACCACCCGTCCCGGCGGAAGCGGAATCGGCCTGGCAACCACGTTTCGTATCGTTCAGCTCCACAACGGTTCTATCGACTTTCAATCGGAGGCTGGCCGCGGCACGACTTTTCGCATCGAACTGCCGCTCGCAGCATGAGACCTACAAACCATCTGCGGCTTCCGCATCTTGCCGCGTCGCTTCGAGGCTCGCGGATTCTTCTGGTTCTCCCCGCTCTTCTGGCTCTGCAGGGGTGCGCCGAGAAGCAGGTCCGGGTTCGCCCCTGGGCATCGGCAATCGCCGTGCGTCCTCACCTTACTGGTCCGCTAGCGGCCAACCCTCCGGATTTGACCGAAATCGAAGCTCCTGAGCTTTCGCTGGCGTTTCCTCCTCTTCCCTCGCCGCTTGCCGTAGTCCGGCAGCCTGCTCGACCACGGGTTCCGGTGCAACCCGCTCCGGAAACAGCTGAATCCCGCAAGCCTCCCGCGCCCTTGCTGGAACCCCAGCTCACGCCGCAGGAAGTTGCGTCGGCCCAGCAGCAGCTCAATGAAAGCATTGCCATCGTGCAGAGAAATCTCGACGTCACCAGGGGCCGCTCCCTCAATGCTACCCAGGCTGATCTGACTTCCAAAGTGACGTCCTTCCTGCAGGAGTCCAAGCAAGCCGTGCACGATGGTGATTGGACTCGTGCGAAAAACCTCGCCAAAAAAGCGCAAGTTCTCTCCGAAGAATTGGCTGCTTCTTTCTGAAGCGCCGTCCCTTTGCGCTAGAATACAAAAATGAAAACGTTTGACGCCGCCATTGCCGGCGGCGGACTGATCGGCTGCGCAATCGCTCTCGAGTTGTCGCGCAGCGGCATGCGCGTCGCGCTCTTCGACTCGCGCGAGCCCGGCCGCGAAGCTTCCTGGGCCAGCGCCGGCATTCTAACGCCCGCCCCGGAAAATTCCGCAATGATTGCGATGGTTCCGCTGGGCCGAGCCAGCCTGGCCCTCTATCCCGATTTCATCGCGCTTGTCGAAGAGTTGAGCGGCCTGCCCACCGGTTATCGCGCAAAAGGGACTGTCGAAGCGTTGTTCTCCCGCCACGCGAAAGAGGAACTGAACACCATCATTGCCTTGCATCACGGCCTCGGTCTGCAGGCCGAGGCCATCTCCGCGCGCGAAGCCCGCGAACTGGAACCGGCCATCAGCGACGAAGTCGAGGCAGCGGTTTTGCGTCCCGACGAAGCCTCCGTGGACAATCGCCTCCTTGTCTCCGCCCTGCTCGAAGCCGCAAAACGTGGTGGCGCGCAAATTTTTGCTGGCTCGCCCGTTCAATCCCTCTGGCGCGACGGCTCCCATTGCCGCGGCCTGACTCTGGCCAACGGCGAACAAATCGCAGCGCGCCATTCGATCGTCGCCGCTGGATCTTTTTCTTCGCAAATTGCCGGAGCCGAAGACTTTGCTCCTGTCCGCCCTGCCAAGGGCCAGATGGTTTCCCTCCGCTGCGAAGCCGCCAGAATCGAGCGCGTGCTGTGGTCCGAGCGCATCTATCTTGTCCCTCGCAACGACGGCAGAATCCTTGCCGGCGCGACGGTCGAACACGCCGGCTTCGACAAGTCCGTCACCGCCTCCGGCATTCACTCTAACCTCGACGCTGCCATCGAACTCGCTCCCGCGCTCGCCGCCGCCCGCGTCGAAGAAACCTGGGCCGGCCTCCGTCCCGACACTCCCGATCACCTACCGATCATCGGTCCTACCAGCTTCGAAGGCCTGCTGATCGCCACAGGACATTTCCGTAGCGGCGTCCTGCTCACTCCCATCACCGCCAAACTGATCGCTGACTACGTTGCCGGCATGACTCCAACCCTTGATTGCGACCGCTTCAGCCCGCAGCGCTTCCGCGCCGCCGCCCACCACGCAAAAGCATCCAGCCCCCGCCTTTAGCTCTCCGCCGCCGCTGTGCGACAATATCCTTCAGGATTTCGGGGTTCAGGGTTTGTTTTACAAACCCTGAGAGCAAGAAGTTGCAGTTGCAAACCCTGAGGTGAAAAAGCCCATGGCTTCTCAACTCACCATCCCCGCACCCGGACGTTTCGGGCCCTACGGCGGCCGTTACGTCCCGGAAACCCTCATGGTCCCGCTCCTGGAACTTGAGCGTGCTTACGAACAAGCGAAGTCCGACGCGGCGTTCCAGGCGAAGTTTCAGGATTTGCTCAAAAATTTTGCAGGGCGCCCCACGCCCCTGCAGTACGCCGAACGCCTCACCAATCATCTAGGTGGACCAAGAATCTACCTGAAACGGGAAGACCTCCTGCACACCGGCGCCCACAAGATCAACAACGCCATCGGTCAGGGCCTCCTGGCCGTACAAATGAAGAAGCCTCGCGTCGTCGCGGAAACCGGCGCCGGCCAGCACGGAGTCGCCACCGCCACCGTCGCCGCGCATTTTGGCCTTGAATGCACCGTCTACATGGGTACGGAAGACATGGCCCGCCAGGCCCTCAACGTTTCCCGCATGCGCATGTTAGGCGCCGAAGTCATCGGGGTCAGCTCCGGCAGTTGCACGCTCAAAGACGCCATCAACGAAGCCATGCGCGACTGGGTCACCAACGTCCGCACTACCCACTATCTTCTCGGCTCGGTCCTCGGCGCGCACCCGTATCCCACCATGGTCCGCGATTTCCACTCCTGCATCGGCCGGGAAGCCCGCGCGCAAATCCTCGCGACGGAAAAGCGTCTGCCCACGCATCTCTTCGCTTGCGTAGGCGGCGGCTCCAACGCCATCGGCCTGTTCCGTGAATTTCTCAAGGATGAATCGGTGAGGATGGTCGGCATCGAAGCCGGCGGCCGCGGCAACACGCTCGGCGAACACGCGGCTCGTCTAGCCGCGCATCAAGGTTTCAGCGGAGCGCGCCCCGGCGTCCTTCAGGGCACTTACACCTACGTCCTGCAAACCGAAGACGGCCAGATCTCCACCACCCACTCCATCTCCGCCGGTCTCGACTATCCCGCCATCGGCCCCGAACACGCCTGGCTGGCCGACCAACGCCGCGCCGAATACGCCGCCGTCTCCGATGCCGCTGCCCTCGATGCTGCCCGACTGCTCGCCCGCACCGAAGGCATCATCCCCGCCCTGGAATCCGCCCACGCCATCGCCGGCCTAGTCGGACGCGTCTCTTCTTCGGGAACCGCGGGTGCCTCAGCTTTGCTTCCGCAACCTGGTTCCTCGTCGTCTCCCGCCGGTGCTTCTCCCGCGGGTGCGTCCCCTCTCACCTCCAACGACCTGGTGATCCTCAACCTCTCCGGCCGCGGCGACAAAGACATGGCCACCTATGGCAAATCCTAGGACGAATAGAGAGTTGTAGCTCCTGCTGGCACTCTTTCCGTCGTGCGGGTTTCTAAATAAAAAGGTACAAAAGCTGCGAACCAAAGAAACGCCTGAGGGCGTTGGTTCAACCGTTTGCTTTTCTTCTCTCCTGCCGATCTCGAGAGGGCAGTCTCACACCAACAAGAGCCACGCATTACCTGATGACGCCGCCGCAGGTATGGTCTTGGGCGGAGACAGGACGTTTTATTTCCAGCGAAAGGCCGAAAAAAGGTGGCAAGGAAACGGCAGAAATCCCTGAGTGTGGTCTCTCTACCGACACTTGCTCTTCTCTCTGCCCGCTGTCCTTAGAGCCAACCGCAGCCCCGGGGGACGCGGCATCAAAGCGCCGGCCTTACGGATTCTTCAACGCCAAGCTCACCCGCCTCAACCCCTCCCCCACCTCATCACTGCAGTTCCCAATTCCAATCCGCAGCCGCTCCGCCATCCCAAAAAACCGTCCCGGTACCGCCGAAGTCTCATGCTTTTCACGCAACATCGTGCAAAACACGTCGCCGGCTCCGCCGGGCACTCGTGGAAATACAATCGTTCCGCCCAACGGCCGCACCACATCCAGCTCCGGATGTTCGGCCAGAAACGCATCCAGCAATTTCCAATTCGCTTCCAGCAAACTCTTCGACCGCGCCCGAATCGTCTCCAGATGATCCAGCGCTACCACGCTCAGCAGCTCCGTAATATGCGCCGGAATATTGCCGAACAGATCGTCGTGGCGCCACATTCGTTCGGCCAGCTCGGGTGCTGCCAGAATCCACCCGCACCGCAAGCCGGAAAGCCCGTACGCTTTGGTGAGGCTGCTGGTCACTATGAAGTGTTCGCCGAGGTGAAACGCGGAGCGGAACGGCCTGTCGAATAACAACTCCAGATAGACTTCATCCACCAACACATGCGCGCCCACGCGGAGCGCTAGCTCGCCGATGTCGCGCAGCGCGTCTTGTTCGAGCAGTACGCCGCTGGGATTGTGCAGATTGGTCAGGACTATCAGCCGCGTCTTGCTCGAGATGATTTTCTCTAGCTCATTTACATCGACTTGGAAGTTGTTCTCCGGCCGGCGAGGAATTCGCGTCACCACGGTGCCCAGATAGTGCCCAACTTCCACCATGGGGTCGTATGCCGGATCCTCGACGACGACCTCATCGCCCGGCTCCAGTACCGCTGACATCGCGAGGTAATTCGCCATCGACGTTCCGATTGCCGTAACAACATTCCCGGTCCGAACTCCGTACCGAGCGGCCAAGCGTTCCAGCAATGGCCGATATCCGTAGTCCCCCGGCGCCGAAAGTTCGATCTCCTCCCACTGCACCGGCAATTCATCGAGCCGCAGGCCCTGTACGCCGCTCGCTGCTAGATTGTATTTGGCTCTGGCGTGCCGCTTGGCCCACTCGATGTACGCCGTCCGCGCTTCCGTCCTCCGATAACTCATCCGTTGCCCTCAGAATTGTTGTTCGGCCCTTTCGAGCCGCTCCAATAAAAATACAACGGCACCCCCGCCAGCAATATCCCCAGCACCAGAGCCGCATTCGCCCGATACTTGTAAAACGAATTCGCCACCACCACCCAATACGCGGCCACGAAAATAATCGTAGTCCACGGATGCCCCGGCGCCCGAAACGCCGCTTCCATCCCTTCCGCCTTGGCCCGCCGCCGAAACACGAACAGCGCCAGTGCGCTCAATCCGAGGAACAGCCCATCCATAGACTCCACATACACCAGAATCGCATCATAATTTCCTACCAGCACCACCGCCATCGTCAGCAAGCTCGCCAGCAGAATCGCCACCACTGGCACCTGTGTCCGCGCATGCACCCGCGCCACTCCCGCGGGGAAGACTCCATCCGCCGCCATCGCAAAGAAAACTCGCGGATACGTCAGCACCGACTGGCTCAAAAAACCCAGCGTCGAAATGGCAATCCCCACTGCCATCAATGCCGCGCCTTTGCTGCCCAGCACGCGCATCACGTCCGAAGCCGGAGTCGAAGTTTCCGCCAGTCCCGCTGGACCCAGCACTGCCAGGCACGCGAACGTCACTCCTACATACAACGCCACCACTCCCAATACTCCCATCACCAGTGCCCGCGGTAGATTCTTGCGCGGCTCGCGGATCTCCGCCGCCAGAAAATTTGCGGTCTGCCATCCGCCGTACGCGAAAAACACCGGAATCATCGCCGATCCAAACGCCGCCGCCAGTCCGCCCGACATCGGCCGGTCCAGCACTGGCCGCCACAGCAAAGCGGTCGCCGCCGAATTCATCCAGTACCAGCCAATACCTCCGGCGATCAAAACCAGAATTCCCGCCGCCCGCAAAATCATCAGCGCCGACTGCACATTGCTGCCAAACCGCACGCCCAGGCAATTGATAATCGCCAGCATCAGAATCGTTCCCGCCGCCAGCGCCCGCTCGGAAATTGGCACTGGCAGCAGCACGGAGAAATATTTCGCGAAGACCAGCGATACCGCCGCCGTTCCACCCGCATTGATGACCAGCAGCGAAAACCATCCATACAAGAAACCCAAAAGCGGATGAAACCCGTCATGCAGATACGCGTACGACCCGCCCGCCTTCGGCAGCAACGCGCCCAGTTCCGCATAAATCATGGCGCCCATTAGCGCCAAAGCGCCGCCAACCAGCCAAGCGCCCAAAATCAGTACCGGCGAGCCTACATGCCGCGCCACCACCGCCGGATTCACAAAGATCCCCGACCCGATCACCCCGCCCATCACGATCATGGTCGCGTCAAACAACCCCAGCTTCGCCACTAGGTGCGGTGTTTCACCGGCCTCGGCTTTCGACTGGAGTCTCTGACTATTCAAGTTCCGGATCCTGGATTGGAGCCGGCATTCTAACAGCCCGAACTCCCTTTGCCACGTGTGGCCGCCCCTTTTTTCCTCTCCACGCACCCTGCTCACTCTGCGTTGGAACAACTCTTTGCGGGGCTACACGGTTGACACCCGATGCTATCGCCGGTGTTTCCGACAATTTTTCTTGACCCGCAGGTACTCTTATGT
>Ga0075425_100009787_pt1 | contig 10203 bp, 10 predicted proteins | sample SoiMethybrSBSTD4_FD_75300 | JGI IMG/M metagenome (GOLD analysis project Ga0075425, IMG submission 75300) | Bulk soil microbial communities from a Populus tree surrounding site in Tennessee, USA - Soil MetaG P. TD hybrid SBSTD4 | ecosystem: Environmental > Terrestrial > Soil > Tree plantation...
GCGCTCCGGCCACACCGAGACGATCAGGTGCGTGAGCAAAGAGGCAACGACGGCGCAGACGAGCGTGCGCGTCGGTTGTTGCCGCAGCCAATGGAGTGGCCAAGCGCTCAGGATCGAAGGCATGCGCTGTGTGTCGGCATCGGTTGAGTCGGGGTCGGCAAGCGCGGCTAAGGCAATGGGGGCAACTCGGGAACGAGCTGTGCTTCGATGCCGGCGGTCTGGTTCCTAACGCGCACCCTCTTGCCCTCGATGACGAGGCGATCGTCGCAGAACCAGCGGACCGCGGCAACCAGCACGCGGTGCTCCGCCGAAAGGACGCGCGCGGCGAGCGTAGCTTCGTCGTCGTCGTCGTGCACTGCAACCGCGCCCTGGGCGACGATGGGCCCGTGGTCGACCTGCGAGGTCACGAAATGGGCCGTGCAGCCGTGCAGCTTGACGCCGTCGGCGAGGGCGCTGCGGTGCGTGTTCAGGCCCGGGTACGCCGGCAGGAGCGAGGGATGAATGTTGAGCAGGCGATCGCGATAGCGCGCGACAAAGTCCGCTCCCAGGACGCGCATGAAGCCGGCGAGCACGACGAGATCGGGAGCAAAAGCATCGATGGCGGAGGACAGCGCCTGATCGAAGGCTTTCCGATCCGGAAACGCGAGGTGATCGACGATCGCGGTCGGAACGCCGTGCCTATGTGCGATGGCAAGCCCTGCGGCGTCGGGGCGGTTGCTGATGACGCCTACGACGCGTCCTGCAATCGTGCCGCCGCGCTCCGCGTCGAGAATCGCCGCCATGTTCGAGCCGCGACCGGAAATGACGATCACCAGCCGCTTCATCGGACGCGCCTTGCGGCCGGTCGGCTCACGTGATGACCGTCGCCGGCTCACCCGGCCGGCGGCGCTCGACGCTGCCGATCACCCTGGCGGACTCGCCGCACGCGGTCAGCCGCGCCAGCGCGGACTCCGTGTCGCCGGGCGCAACGACGATGATCAATCCGATGCCGCAATTGAACACGCGGTGCATCTCGTCGGTCGCGACGTTGCCCTCCCGCTGCAGCCAATCGAAGATAGGCGGCCGCGGCCAGCGCGCTGCATCCATGCGCGCGGCGAGGCTCTCCGGGAACATCCGATGCGTGTTTTCGGTGAGCCCGCCGCCGGTGATATGAGCCATGCCCTTGACTTCGACCTCGGCCAAGAGCGAGAGCACCGATTTGGCATAGATTCGCGTCGGCTCGAGCAGGGCGTCGCCAAGCGTCCGCGATCCGGTGACGCCAGGGACCGGCCGCGCGAGGTCCGCACGGCTCTTTTCGAGGATCTTGCGAATGAGCGAGAAACCATTGGCGTGCGGCCCGCTCGACGAGAGCCCGATGAGCACGTCGCCCTCCACGATGCCGCGACCGTCGATCGCGCGGCTTTTTTCGACGACGCCGACGGCGAAGCCCGCCAGGTCGTACTCGCCGGGCACGAACGCGTCTGGATGCTCGGCAGTCTCGCCGCCGATCAGCGCACAGCCCGCCTGCTCGCAACCGGCGGCAATGCCCTTGATCACGTCGCGTGCCACCGCGAGGTCGAGCCGCTCGCAAACGTAATAGTCGAGGAAAAACAGGGGCTCGGCACCCTGAACGAGGATGTCGTTCACGCTCATCGCCACCAGATCGGTACCGATCGTGTCGTGCCGGTTGAGCGCGAAGGCGAGCTTGAGCTTGGTGCCGACGCCGTCGGTGCCCGCGACCAGTACGGGCTCGCGATAACGCTTCGGCAATTCGACCAGCGCGCCGAATCCGCCGATGCCGGCCAGCACCTCCGGGCGCAGGGTGCGTTTCGCGAAGGGCTTGATCGCTTCGACCAGCGCTTCGCCCGCATCGATGTCGACGCCGGCCCCGCGATAGGACAGAGACGGGCCGGGGGCGTTGCGTGGCATCGGATTGAGTCGCGGCAGGGGGCGGGGTAAAGTGCGAAACTTTGCCTGTAATTTTACCGAAAATGACCCCTCCAGGCCCGGATCTCGACCTCGATGTGGCGCCCGAGTTGACGCCCGCCGACGCCGCGCGCCCGTCGCGGCGTCTGCGGACCGTGCATTATCTGTGGCTCGTCGCCACCGCGGTCGTTATCGCGGCGCTGCTGCATTTCCTCGGGTCGATTCTGACGCCGTTTCTGATCGGCGCGATCCTCGCGTATTTCGGCAGCCCGCTCGTGACTTGGGCGGAACGTCATCGTGTGCCGCGCACGGTCGGCACTTTGCTCGTGATCCTTGTCATTTTGCTGCTGATACTGGCGCTGCTGCTGGTTCTGATCCCGCTGGTGCAGAGCGAGATTGGCCAGCTCACGCGCCGCCTTCCCGAGCTTGCCGCCAACCTTTACGGGCACGTTGCACCCTGGCTGCGTGAAACCTTGGGCATCGAGGTGCAGCTCGACCTGGCTTCCGTGAAGGAGCTGATCGCCGAAAACCTCGACAGCGCGCAGGCGCTGACTCTCAAGCTCCTGTCGGGCCTGAAGGCGGGAGGTACGGTCGTCCTCGGGATACTGATCAATCTCGTGATGATTCCGGTCGTCATGTTCTATCTCCTGCGCGACTGGAATCGGATCGTCGCGCACGTCGATGGTCTCTTGCCGCGCCGGTGGCTGCCCCGCGTTCGCATCATCGCCCTCGAAATCGATGGCGTGCTCGCGGAGTTCCTGCGCGGCCAGCTCGCGGTGATGGGCGTGCTCGCCGTCTACTACGTGGTGGGGCTCACGCTTGCGGGCCTCCAATTCGCGTTGCCGATCGGCATCTTGACCGGGCTGCTGGTTTTCATCCCGTACGTGGGGTTCGGACTCGGATTGATCCTCGGCGTGCTCGCGGCGCTGCTGCAATGGTCGGGCTGGCCCGGATTCATCGCGGTCCTGGCGGTCTATGGCATCGGCCAGCTGCTCGAAAACTACGTGCTCGTCCCATTCCTGGTCGGCGATCGCATCGGTCTGCATCCACTGGCCGTGATCTTTGCGCTGCTCGCATTCGGCGAGTTGTTCGGCTTTGCCGGCGTGCTGCTCGCGCTGCCGGTAAGCGCCGCGCTGCTGGTGGGACTGCGCCACCTGCGCACAACCTATATCGATTCCGATCTGTATCGCTGACTTGGAACAGCTTGTTTTCGAGCTCGCCCCGCCCGAGCCGCCGCGACTGTCCAACTTTCTGCCGGGACGCAACCGGGAGCTCCTCGCCGCACTTGGGGGCTTCGTCAAGGGAGCGGGTTCCGAGCCCAGCTTTTTTGTCTGGGGTGCTCCGGGCGCGGGCAAGACGCACTTGCTGCGTGCGGCGGTGGCGCTGGCCGCGGACAGCGGTCTCGCGTCCCGCTACTGCGCGCAAGCGGCATTGATCGACGCCGACACCGCAGTCCCGGAGACAGGGCTCGTTGCAATCGACCGCGTCGATGAAGCCGACTCGGCGGCCGCAGCGCGCGTTTTCACGCTTTACAACGCGCTCAAGCAGAGCGGCGGGCGCGTCCTTGCCGCGAGCCGAACCCCGCTGGCGGCGCTGCCGTTGCGCGAGGACCTGCGCACGCGCCTGGGCTGGGGCCTCGTCTACGAGGCGCTGCCGCTGGCAGACGAGGAAAAGCCGGCCGCGCTCGCCACGTACGCTCGACAGCGCGGCTTTGATCTGTCCGCCGAGGTCATCGATTACCTCCTGCGCCATGGACGGCGCGATATGCCATCGCTGCTCGCAACTTTGGCTGAGCTCGACCGGCTTTCTCTTGCTTCCAAGCGGGCCGTTACGGTACCGCTGCTCAAGCAATGGCTGCAGCAGGACCGTGGGCCTAAGGACTCCCGCGGGTGAACCGGCGGAGCGTCGATGCCAATCGGGGCGCGACAGTCCGCTTTGATGCCCTTCGCTGACTCGGCAGCCACGTGAGCCGAGGGGACGATTTTGTCAACCGCGGGCAGCAGGGGGGCGTTAATGCGCCTGACACGATAAAAGTGTCACTTTTACCCAACCAAATCAAGGATCGAAATATGACCAAGTTGATGTCGGCGCTGCTTGCAGGCGCCTTCGCCGTGTCGTTGACCGCTGTGGCCCAAACCCCAACGCCTCCTCCGGCCGCAACCCCGGCCGCGCCAGCTGCCAAGACCGACGCCAAGACGGACGCCAAGGCGAGTGCGACGACAGACAGCATGAAGTCGACCGGAACCGCAGAAACCAAGAAAGCCAAGAAGAGAGCCAAGAAAAAAGCTAAGAAAAGCGCGGCCAAGACCGGCTCCGGCACGGACACCATGAGCAAGGACAGTTCGACCAAGGACAGCATGCCCAAGGCCGGTACAACCAAGTAAGGGTCCGTTGCTCTAGCGCAACAGCTTCGATACCGAAAATGGCCCGGAATTGTTGCGTTTGAGTACAAACTTCAATATAATCAAAAAGGTTTCCACCGTTTTTTGCCTCCGGACCCAAGCGTTCGAAGTGACCGGAAACGCCCGATCAAAACGATTTTTCTCTGAGGACAAACTGATGAACAAGCTGATTGCTACATTGATCGCCGGCACATTTGCGCTCGGCTCGGTCGCCGCGATGGCGGATGACAAGACTCCCGGCGCACCGGTCGACCAGAAAGCACTGAAAGCGGAAAGAGACGCCAAGAAGGCGGCTGACGCCAAGATGACGCCCGAAGAAAAAGCCGCCGCCAAGAAGGCGAAGAGCAAGGCACGGCAAAAGGAGTTGGACACCAGCGCGAAGACCCAGCAAGAAGGCGGAGCATCGCCCAAGGCGCAGGCGGACGCGGCAGCCAAAGACACTGCGGCCTCGAAGGCGCAGCCAAAGGCGTTGCCGACCGCGGCGGACAAACAGAAAGCGCTGAAGGAGCAGGAAAAGAAGTCTTCGGGTCAGTAACTCACACCGAGCTTCGTCACGGGGGGCAGGGCTTCGTCCCTGCCCTTGCATTTATCGACCGAGGTACACAGATGAACAAGCTGATCGTCGCATTGTTTGCCGGTATGTTCGCGCTGGGCTCGACGGCTGCCATGGCCGACGACAAGACGCCGGCGCAACCTGTCGACCAGGCCAAGCTGAAGGCCGAAAAGGCCAAGGCGAAGGCCGACGCCGCTATGATGACGCCCGAGGAAAAGAAGGCGGCGAAAAAAGCCAAGCGCAAGCAGAAGCAACAGGAAGAGGCGCAGGTCGAGAAAGTCGGCAATATCCCGAGTGGACCGCAAAAGGCCGAGGCCCTGAAAAAGAACGTGGACGCAACCAAGGGCGATCCGAAGGCGCTGCCCGATGCGAAGGCAAAGCAGGAAGCGCTCAAGGAAACGACCAAGAAGGCGGGCCCCGGCCAATAGCCGTTCGCAACTCGCATTGACGCAAGGGCAGGGCGAGACCCTGCCCTTTTCATTTTGCGACAGCACGCCACGACGCCGCCTTTCGCCCTACCATAGTTCATCCGACGTGATCTCATCGTGAAGCGCAAACAGCGCATCGTCATCGGCTTGTCCGGCGGCGTCGACTCGGCCGTCGCGGCGTGGCTCCTCAAGCGCGAGGGTCACGAGGTCATCGGCGTCTTCATGAAGAACTGGGAGGACGACGACACCGACGAGTACTGCACGTCGCGGCAAGACTTAGTCGACGCCGCCGCGGTCGCCGACGTGATCGGTATCGAGATCGAGGCCGTGAACTTCGCCCGCGAGTACCGCGAGCGCGTGTTTGCCGATTTCCTGGACGACTATCAAGCCGGCCGAACGCCGAACCCCGATGTTCTGTGCAATAGCGAGATCAAGTTCAATGCCTTTCTCGATCACGCGCTCTCGCTCGGCGCCGAGCGCATCGCGACGGGGCATTACGCGCAGTTGAGGCGCACCGAAGACGGCGTCCTGCTGTTGAAGGCGGTCGACCGAGCGAAGGATCAAACTTATTTTCTTCACCGGCTGGATCAGCGTCAGCTCGACCGCACGCTTTTCCCCATCGGTCATTTGACGAAGAGCGCAGTGCGCGCGATCGCTCGCGATGAGCGAATCCCGACGTACGCGAAGAAGGATTCGACCGGCATCTGCTTTATCGGCGAGAGACCGTTCCGCGACTTCCTCGCCCGGTATCTGCCCAAGACGGCGGGTCCGATCGAGACCCCCGATGGCGTCGTCGTCGGGCGGCATCAGGGACTCGCGTATTACACGCTCGGGCAACGTCAGGGCCTGGGCATCGGCGGAAGGCGCGGCACAGACGAGTCCGCTTGGTTCGTCGCCGGCAAGGATCTCGCGCGCAACGTCCTAACCGTCGTGCAGGGCCATGACGATCCACGCCTCCATGCGCAAACGCTCGAAGTCGACGCGATGCACTGGATCGGGAATCGTGCACCCGTTTCAGGCTCGCGACTTGCTGCAAAGATCCGCTACCGCATGGCGGATGCGCCGTGTCGCCTCGATCGTATAGACGACGATTGCTGGCGCGCCGGATTCGACGCTCCCCAATGGGCGCCGGCGCCGGGTCAGTATCTGGTCGTCTACGACGGCGAAGTGTGCCTTGGCGGAGGCGTGATCACTGCGACGGCAACGGCGGACGCGCCGGCCGCCGCGGTCGATTGAAAGGCGGCCGTCGGGACGTTTTTAGAACGGAATGTCGTCGTCGAGTTCGTCGACGTTCTTCTTCGCCGGTGCGGCACCGCCCTTGACCCCGCCGCGCGGCTCTGCGGTCGATGCACGCTCCGACGGCTCGGCCGCCACCGGCGCGCCGCTCCCTTCGCGGCTGCCAAGCATCTGCATGCGGTCGGCGACGATCTCGGTCGTGTATCGATCCTGGCCTTCCTTGTCCTGCCACTTGCGCGTCTGCAACCTGCCCTCGACGTAGACTTGCCGGCCTTTCTTCAGGTACTCACCGGCAATCTCCGCTTGTCGCCCGAAAAAGACCACCGTGTGCCATTCGGTGCGCTCCTGCTTCTCGCCGTTCTTGTCTTTCCAGGTATCGGTCGTCGCCACCCGGATATTCGTTACGGCGTCGCCGCTGGTCGTATAGCGCGTCTCCGGATCCCGGCCAAGGTTGCCGACCAGAATCACCTTGTTCACGGATGCCATCGGAGTTCTCCCAACGAGTCGATTGCTCGATTGTAGGCAGCGCGCGCCGCGGAAAATTCGGCCGTATGGCCTAAGAGCGCGGGAGCGGGCGCAAAAGTCCGGACCCTGGAGCTCTTCGAGCGAGCGATCGAAAAGGAGTATATTAGCAGGTTGGCCTTCGCATCTGTTTGCTATGGAATACATCCGCATCCGCGGCGCACGCACGCATAATCTCAAGAACATCAATCTCGATCTGCCGCGGCATCGGCTGATCGTCATCACCGGGCTCTCCGGCTCGGGCAAGAGCTCCTTGGCTTTCGACACGCTTTATGCCGAAGGGCAAAGGCGCTACGTCGAATCGCTGTCGGCATACGCCCGCCAGTTCCTGCAGCTGATGGAAAAACCCGACGTCGACCTGATCGAGGGCCTGTCGCCGGCGATCTCCATCGAGCAGAAGGCGACCTCGCACAACCCGCGCTCGACCGTGGGCACGGTCACCGAGATCCACGATTACCTGCGCCTGCTCTACGCGCGCGTCGGCGAGCCCTATTGCCCGAATCACCCGGAGCAGAAGCTCGCGTCAATGACCATCTCGCAGATGGTCGACGCGGTGCTGATGCTGCCCGAGGAATCCAAGCTGATGATCGTGGCGCCGGCGATCGTCAATCGCAAGGGTGAGCAGCTCGAGCTTCTGGTCGAGCTGCGAGCCAAGGGTTTCGTGCGCGTGCGGGTCGACGGCAAGGTATACGAGATCGACGCCGTGCCCAAGCTCGCCAAGAACAGCAAGCACACCGTCGAAGTCGTCGTCGACCGCCTGCGCGTGCGCCCCGACCTGAAGCAGCGGCTCGCCGAATCCTTCGAAACGGCGCTCCGCAACGGCGACGGCCGGGCGATCGTCGTCGACATGGACACCGGCGAGGAGCACCTGTACTCGGCCAAGTTCGCCTGTCCGATCTGCAGCTACTCGTTGCAGGAGCTCGAGCCGCGGCTGTTCTCGTTCAACAATCCGATGGGTGCCTGCCCGCGTTGCGACGGGCTCGGCTCGATCAATTTTTTCGATCCGAAGCGCGTGGTCGGCTTTCCCCAGCTGTCGCTCGCATCCGGCGCGATCAAGGGCTGGGATCGCCGCAATCAGTTCTATTTCCAGATGCTGCAAAGCCTGGCGAAGCATTACGGCTTCGATCTCGAGCGGCCGTTCGAGCGCCTGCCCGAGCGCGTGCAGCAGGTGATTCTTTACGGAAGCGACAAGGAAAAGATTGCCTTCCAATACCTCTCGGACCGCGGCAAGCCGATGGTGCGCGAACACGCCTTCGAGGGCATCATCCCCAATCTCGAGCGCCGTTATCGCGAGACCGATTCGATCATGGTCCGCGAGGAGCTGGCGAAGTACCTCAATTCGAAGCCGTGTCCGGAATGCGACGGGACACGGCTGCGGCGCGAGGCGCGCCACGTCAAGGTAGGGCCGCCGGGGAACGAGCGGGCGATCTACGAGGTGAGCAATTGGCCGCTCAAGGAAACCGGCGAGTTCTTCCGGGACTTGAAGCTCGAAGGCCAGCGGCAGGCGATCGCCGACAAGATCGTCAAGGAGATCGTCAACCGGCTGCAGTTCCTCAACAATGTCGGGCTCGACTACCTCGCGCTCGACCGGTCGGCGGAAACGCTTTCAGGGGGAGAGGCGCAGCGCATCCGGCTTGCGTCGCAGATCGGGTCGGGACTCACCGGCGTGATGTACGTGCTCGACGAGCCGTCGATCGGTTTGCATCAGCGCGACAACGACCGGCTGCTGACGACGCTCAAGCACCTGCGTGACCTCGGCAACAGCGTGATCGTCGTCGAGCACGATACCGATGCGATCCTGTCGGCCGATTACGTCGTCGACATGGGGCCCGGCGCCGGCGAGCACGGGGGTCAGGTCGTCGCGCAGGGCACACCCGAGGACATCCGCCACGCGGCGCACTCGCTTACCGGACAATACCTCGCGGGGCATCGCCAGATCCCGATCCCGGCGCACCGTCACCGGATCGATACCGGCCGCCGCCTGACGATCACCGGGGCGACCGGAAACAATCTCAAGGGCATCACGCTCAGCCTGCCCGTGGGCCTTTTCGTGTGCGTGACCGGCGTCTCCGGCTCGGGCAAGTCGACGCTCATCAACGATACGCTTTACAGCGCAGTGGCGCGGCATCTTTACGGCAGCACGGCCGAGCCTGCGCCGTACGAGGAGTTGCAGGGGATCGAGCACTACGACAAGGCGATCAGCGTCGACCAGAGTCCGATCGGGCGCACGCCACGGTCGAATCCGGCGACATACACGGGATTGTTCACGCCGATCCGCGAGCTCTTCGCGCAGGTCAAGGAAGCACGCGAGCGCGGCTACGGGCCGGGCCGCTTCTCGTTCAACGTGAAGGGCGGGCGTTGCGAAGCGTGCCAGGGCGACGGGCTCATCAAGGTCGAGATGCACTTCCTCCCCGATGTCTACGTGCCCTGCGACGTCTGCCACGGCCAGCGCTACAACCGGGAAACACTCGAAATCCAGTACAAGGGCCGCAGCATTCACGACGTGTTGTCGATGACGGTCGAGCAGGCGTACGCCTTCTTCGAGCCGGTACCGGTTGTCGCGCGCAAGCTCTCCACGCTGCTCGACGTCGGGCTGGGATATATCACGCTCGGCCAGTCGGCGACGACGCTTTCCGGAGGCGAGGCGCAGCGCGTCAAGCTCGCGCTCGAGCTGTCCAAGCGCGACACGGGCCGCACTCTGTATATCCTCGACGAGCCGACCACCGGGCTCCACTTCCACGACATCGAGCTCCTGCTCACGGTCTTGCACCGCCTGCGCGATCACGGCAACACCGTCGTCGTGATCGAGCACAACCTCGACGTCGTCAAGACTGCCGACTGGATCATCGACATGGGGCCCGAAGGCGGCGCCGGCGGCGGGCGCATCATCGCGGAGGGGCCGCCGGAGGAAATCGTCAAGGTCGCGGCCAGCTATACGGCGCGCCACCTCAGGCCGGTGCTCGAGCGCCACGCCAAGCGCGGCGTCGTGACACCCGTGCAAGCGCGCGCGAACGGTCGCGGCAAGAAAGCCGCGGCCGACTTGCTCGGCTAGGGACAAATTCCCACCTAATTGCGTGAACAGCGCGGTGAGCCGCGGTGACTAGGCGCGTGGTGGCGCCAAACGCGTCGGCGAGCGGGTACCCGGCTCGCGGCGGCC
>Ga0075425_100009789_pt1 | contig 10202 bp, 11 predicted proteins | sample SoiMethybrSBSTD4_FD_75300 | JGI IMG/M metagenome (GOLD analysis project Ga0075425, IMG submission 75300) | Bulk soil microbial communities from a Populus tree surrounding site in Tennessee, USA - Soil MetaG P. TD hybrid SBSTD4 | ecosystem: Environmental > Terrestrial > Soil > Tree plantation...
ACCGAGGGCATCAAAGCCGAGGAAGACGCGCTGACCCTGATCGCCCAGCATGCGGATGGCGGTATGCGGGACGCCCTGTCGATGCTGGATCAATGTCTGAGCTTCGGGGAAGACGCCGTCACGGCCGCCCGGGTGCGCGACGTACTCGGCCTGCCGAGTGATGATCTGTACGCCGAACTCCTCGGCCTCGTGGCCGAACGCCGGCCTGCGGCCGTGTTTCCTCTGGTTGATCGGCTGGTGAACGCCGGCGCCGATCTCGCGGAATTTCTGGCTGGGGCAGGCGAAGTGCTGCGAGCGCTCCTGATGCTGCAGCTGGGCGGCCAGCCGGAGGGCCTCACGGAGGCGATGCGAGCCGCGCTGCTTCGATATCGCGACCTGCTCGTCCCCGGTGACGTGCTCCGCATGTTGAAGCTGCTCTCCGACAACGAAATCGCGATCCGGCGCAGCGCGAACGGCCGGCTCATGGTCGAGACGCTGCTGCTTCGCTGGGCCATGCTGGATCGGATCGTCGACCTCCAGCAGGTCCTGGAGGGCGGGGTCTCCAGTCGCCCCCGGCCGGAACCGGAAAGACGGTCCTCACCGGCGCCCGCCGCGCTCCCCGAATCGCTGACGCCCGTCGCGCACAGCCCGAGACCGGCCGGGGCGCCGCTCGAGTTCACCGTCGACGGACTCCGAGCTGCTTGGCCTGAGATCGTAACGGCGGTTCGGGAACGCCGTTCGTTTCTCGGCGAGGCCATCGCGACCGCCGAGCCGGTCGACGTGTCGCCTCCCTGGCTCACCATTCAGGTGCCCGAGTCGAGCGCTATTTTCGTACAGCCTCTCCAGGAGCACTCTGCCCAACTCGAACAAATCCTGGGGCAGGCGGTTGGAGGGGCGGTCAAGTTGCGTGTGGTGGCCGGCGGAGGCGGTGGGCCTGCCGGGTCCGAGGGCCCCAAACGCATGTCGGAGGCGTCAGTTCGGGCGGATCGCCTGAAGCGCCTCCGAGCCAAGGACCCCGCGCTCGATACGGCAGCGGACGCGTTAGATTTGGAGATAGTAGAGTAGGGAGCTATCAGCTATGAGCTATCAGCGCTTTATCCAGGATGCGGTGACCTCCTGAGCGGCGGCTGACTTGATGGCTTATAGCTGATAGCTAATAGCGTTTCTTGAGCTTGCGGCCGACTTTTTGCAGACCTACTTTGCGCCCTTATGGCAGGTTTACCCGAAGGCATGGCTGATCTCCAGCAGCTTTTTCAGTTGAGTCAGCAGGTCCAGGGCCGGCTGCAGCAGTTGCAGTCCGAGCTCGCAGGACGGATTATCGAGACCACGGCGGGCGGGGGGCTGATCCGGGTGACCGCTGACGGACGCGGGACCATCCGGGCGGTCACCATCGACCCGACCGTCTTTCAGGAGCATGACGCGGAGCTGCTGGGCGACCTGGTGCTCGCCGCAGTGGCGGAGGCCCAGCGCCGCGCGGCCGATCTGCTCCAGGCCGAGATGCGGAAGGTGCAGCCGTTGCCCTTCCCGCCGCTCTGACGGTGGCTGCGATCGACCAGCTGATCGCCGAGTTCGCCAAGCTGCCGGGGATCGGCCGCAAAACAGCCCAGCGCCTCACCTTTCATCTGCTGCAGCAATCCCCCGAGCAGGCCAGCCGCCTTGCGGCTGCGTTGTCCTCGGTGGCCGAGCGGGTGCGGCCCTGTCAGGAATGCGGCAACCCGACGGAAGACCAGGTGTGCGCCATCTGTGCCGATCCCCGGCGCGATGCATCGCTGCTGTGCGTCGTCGAAGAAGCATCAGCGGTTTCTGTAGTCGAGCGGGCGACCGAATTCCGGGGCCGCTACCACGTGCTGGGGGGCCGGCTCTCTCCTCTCGACGGCGTGGGTCCTGAAGCGCTACGGCTCGATCGGTTGGTGGAGCGGGTGCGGTCGGGCCAGGTGCGGGAGGTCATCCTGGCCACCAACCCGTCCATGGAAGGGGAAGTGACGGCAACCTACATCCAGCAGCTTCTTGCTGGCCTCGGTGTCCGCGTCACTCGCCTCGCCCGGGGTCTCCCCATGGGCGGCGAACTGGAGTACGTCGATGGCGTCACGCTCGCGCACGCCTTGAGCGCCCGCCAGGAGGTGCCTTGATGCGTTCTCGTGCCGCGCTCTTTGCCGGCGGTGCTTTCGCCGGCATCGTGGCTGGCTGGCTCGTTGCCCAGTACCGGTTTACCCAGCATCGCCAGGCCCTGTTCAGCGGCCAGCCGCTGCGGCGTATGGCGGCGCTGGGTTTTCTCGCTGGGCAGCACGACATCGAGACCATCAGGTTGCTCCGGGATTACCTCGCCTGGGAGACTCATCCGGTGCTCCGCCGGCGGGCGGACGGCATCATGCGGAAAATGGAAGAGGCGCTCGGATGAGGACCCGCGCGTGAGTGCGGGTGCGTCGAGCTGGTCGTTCCGCGAGGACGACGCGCAGCGCCTGCAGGTGATCCTGACCCGCTTTCTCCGGGACGCGAGTGCCCGGACGGCGCTCATCGTGGACCGCACCGGACAGCTGGTGGCGACCGTCGGTGAGACGCCTGTCTTCGATCCCACCGCGTTCGCGTCGCTCACGGCCGCCGATTTCAGCGCCAATGACCAGCTAGCCCGCATGCTGGGCGAGCCCGAGTTCGGCGTGCTGTTTCATCAGGGCGAGCGGGAATCGATGTATCTCGCCGATATTGCCCGGCGGGTCATCCTGGTGGTGCTGTTCGACAACCGCACGACTCTGGGACTGGTCAAGCTCAGGGTGAAGCCGGCGGTGGGTGAGCTCAATCAGCTGTTCGCCGCCATGTTCGAGCGGGACGGGGCGGCGGCCGCCGGGCCGGGCATGGCGACCGAGTTCGTGGGTGAGGCCGAGGATGAAATCGACAAGCTCTTCGGTGCCTGAGGGAGACGCCGCCGCATGTCGATGATCAACTACGCGTCCCGCGAGATCAACTGCAAGTTGGTCTACTACGGACCCGGATTGGGCGGAAAGACCACCAACCTCGAGCACGTCTACAACAAGGTGGCGCCGGGCTCCCGAGGGAAGATGATCTCTCTCGCAACGGAGACCGAGCGAACCCTGTTTTTCGACTTTCTGCCGGTCGATCTCGGATCGGTACGCGGCTTCAAGGTAAAGTTTCACCTGTACACCGTGCCCGGTCAGGTCTATTACAACGCCTCCCGCAAGCTGATCCTCAAGGGTGTGGACGGCGTCGTCTTCGTCGCCGACAGCCAGATCGACCGGATGGATGCGAACATCGAGGCCATGCAGAACCTGTACGAGAACATGGCACAGTACGGATACGACATGACTCGGATCCCGTTCGCGGTCCAATACAACAAGCGCGATCTGCCCAACGCGGCGCCCATTCCCGAGCTCCAGGCGGCGCTCAACCCCGGTTGGCCGGTGAGCGATGCCGTCCGGCAACGGCTGGTACAGGACCCGTATCACGAAGGGGAGTACCTCACCTTCCAGCAGGATGGGCAGTGGATCGAACGGGCAATGCACTTCGAGGCGGTGGCGTTGACCGGGGACGGCGTGTTCGACACCTTGCGCGCGATCAGCAAGAGCGTCGTGAAGGCCCTGGGATAGGGAGCTGGCATGTGGACGCTGCCCAACATCATCACGATCGTCCGGATCTGCTTCACCCCAGTGATCGCGCTGCTGCCGTTCATTGCCGGCTACTGGCCCAAGCTCATCTGCCTGGTGATCTTCATCGCCGCCGCAGTGAGCGACGTGTTTGACGGGTACCTCGCCCGTTCCCGCAAGCAGGTCACCGACCTGGGCATCCTGCTCGATCCCATTGCCGACAAGCTGCTGCTCTTCTCTACCCTGATCCCGATCTATTGGATCTCGCGTCAGCGGCACGACCTCTACGATATCCCACTCTGGGGGAGCATTCCCCTCTGGGTCTGCGCTCTCCTGATCGGGCGTGAGCTGGCGATGACCGGGTTTCGCTGGTGGGCCAAGCGCCGTGGCGTGATCATCCCGGCGGGCGGTGCCGGGAAGCTCAAGACGGTGATTCAGAACATCTTCATCGGTGCCACCATTGCGTGGTTCGCGTTCCGCGACGCGCGGAAGCCGCTCGGATGGGAGCACAGCCGCTTTGCCGAGTACTGGAACGAGTTTCACGGCAGCTTCGTCGCGGTGACCCTAGCCTTTGCCGCCCTCCTCACCGTCTACTCTTTCGCCACGTACATCTACCACCACCGGCACCTGTTCTCCGCCCGCGCCCGCTGACCGCTTACGGCTCGCCCTGACTGCACTCCGCAGTGCATCTTTGAGCATGGACATCGAGATCGTCACCATTGGAACCGAGCTGCTGCTCGGCTACACCCTCGACAGTAACGGCGCCGAGATCGCTCGGTCGCTGGGCGAGCATGGCGTGCGCGTCGTGCGCCGCACGTCGGTTGGCGACCAGTCCGAGGAGATTCGCGAGGCGGTGCGGGGCGCGCTTGAGCGGACCGGTGCGGTGCTCACCACCGGCGGTCTCGGCCCCACCCGTGACGATGTCAGCAAGCGAGCCGTCGCCGAGCTGTTTGGAGTCTCGCTTCGGTTCGACGATGCGGTCTGGGAAGCCCTGGTGTCACGCTTCGCGAAGCTGGGGCGGGTTCCGGTCGCCTCGAACCGGGTGCAGGCGGAGGTGCCGGAGGGCGCCACCGTGCTTCCCAATCGGTGGGGCACCGCCCCGGGTCTCTGGCTCGACTCGACCCGAATGGCGACACGAGAAGGGGTACGTGGCCTCGTCATCATGCTGCCCGGCGTTCCCCCCGAGATGAGGAATCTGCTGCAGCACGAGGTCATCCCTCGGCTGGTGCAGTCGGGGAGCGGCACGGTCGTCCGGTCACTGACCGTGCGGACCACGGGGATTCCCGAATCAACGCTGGCCGAGCGACTCGGCGAGATCGAGACCGACATCGCGCCCCTCACACTAGCCTACCTTCCGGGGGAGGATGGGGTCGATCTTCGCGTGACCGCGTGGGCCCTTCCACCGGCTAACGCCGAGCGGCGGCTCCGCGTTGCAGCCGAGCTGCTCCAGGCGCGTGGTGGCGAGCATGTGTACGGCGAGGGCGACACCGATCTGGCTACGCTCGTGCTCGAGTCGGCGCGCGCGCGGAGCTTTCACATCGCTGTCGCCGAGTCCTGCACCGGTGGGCTCCTGGCAAAGCGGCTCACCGACACGCCGGGGAGCTCCGATGTATTTCGAGGCGGCGTGGTCGCATACGACAATGCTCTCAAGACCTCGCTCCTGGACGTGCCGTTGGAGCTGATCAAGCGCCACGGCGCCGTGAGCGAAGAGGTCGCCCGGGCAATGGCCCTGGGCGCCGCCCGGCGGCTCGACGCCGACCTTACTGCCGCGGTCACCGGCATCGCCGGTCCGGGAGGCGGAACCCCGGACAAGCCGGTCGGCACCGCGTGGTTTGCAACCGCGCTCCAAGGCGACGTGGCCACTCTCCGCAGCGTCATTCCCGGATCACGCCCGGAGATGCGAGCGCGGGCCGCCCAGGCGGGGCTCTATCTCCTGATTCGGAGACTCCGCTCGGCGTAGCCCGGAGCAGGGACGCTTTGGTCGGCTGTGATCATGATTCTTGTCTGGCCCCCGAGCGGGCCACAATTATCTTACGGCGACACCCCTGAGTTACGAGCGTGCAAGTGACTGAAAACGAGTGGCTTAGCAGCGAAGACCCGAACCACGGCGAGGCTGATGAGGAGCCGACGCCCACCGACCGACCCGCGGCCGAAAAGCCGGTTGTCGGAGGCCGGGCCGCCCGCGGAAAAGCGGGCGTTCCGGCGGAGCCGGCGGCGGAAGCCGTGCGCCGGCTCGAGGACGAGGTCGCGCAGGCACGAGACCGGCACCTCCGTCTCGCCGCAGAGTTCGACAACTATCGAAAGCGAATTGCCAAGGAACGAGTCGAGCTGTCCGATCGTGCCCAGGCAGCCTTTGTAATCCGGCTGGTCGATGTCCTCGACGACCTCGATCGCATCGTGGACGACGCCCGGAACACGCCGCCCGATGCCTTGCGAGAGGCCCTCGTCCTGGTGGACCGCAAGCTGCGCAAGGAGCTGGAGGCAGCCGGCGTCGAACGGATCGACCCCGTAGGCCGTGCGTTCGATCCCAGCGAGCATGAGGCCGTCTCGACCGTTCCCCCGCCTGATCCGGCGAAGGACCACGTAGTCAGCGCGACCTTCCAAACCGGCTATCGGTTCAAGGGCCAGCTGGTTCGGCCGGCACGAGTCCAGGTCTACTCGACGCAGGGTGCGGGCTGACCGTGGCTGCCAAAGACTTCTATCAGATCCTCGGCGTCGCCGACTCCGCCAGTCAGGCGGAGATCAAGAAGGCCTACCGGAGACTCGCGAAGCAGTATCACCCCGACGCGAATCCGAACAATGCCCAAGCGGCCGAGCGCTTCAAGGAAATCTCCGAGGCGCATTCGATTCTCTCGGACGCCGACAAGCGGAAGCAGTACGACCAGATGCGCAAGCTGGGCGCGTTCGATGGTTTCGCACGCCGCCCCGCCGGGACGGGTGCACGCAGCGGCGCGGGGGCCGGAGCCCCGGGCGGTTTCGGGAGCGGCGGTGGCTTCAGCACCGAGGATGTGGACCTTGGCGACCTCGGCGGCTTCGGACTGGGGGACATCTTCTCGTCCATCTTCGGGCGAGGCCGCCGCGAAGAGCGGGGGGAGAGTCTCGAGACGCTGCTAGATGTGCCATTTCGCGTGGCGACCCTCGGAGGCAAAGTCTCGGTCAACCTTCCGGTAACTGAGGCGTGTCCTACCTGCCACGGCAGCGGTGGCGCTCCGGGAGCCAGCTTCTCGACCTGTCCCGAATGTCAGGGACGGGGCACCATTTCGTTTGGCCAGGGCGGGTTCGCGGTGACTCGCCCGTGCCCTCAGTGTCGCGGGCGGGGGAAGATTCCTTCCGAGGCGTGCCCGACGTGCCAGGGTGCCGGCGAGGTGCGCACGCAACGCCGGGTGGCGATCACAGTTCCCCCAGGCAGCGAGTCAGGGACCAAGGTGCGGCTCACCGGTCAGGGCCTGCCCGGCAGGCCCGGTCAGCCGGCGGGGGATCTGATCGTCACCTTTCAGGTCCAGCCGGACCGCTTCTTCCGACGCGACGGCCTCGACATTATCTGCGAGGTGCCGATCAATCTGGCTCAGGCAGTTCTCGGCACCCGATTGCGGGTCCGCACGATCGACGGTAAGAAGGTCATGCTCAAGATCCCAGCCGGCACGCAGCCGGGTCGCCGGTTCCGCGTGAAGGGCATGGGCATCGAAAAGAACGGGCGCCGGGGCGACCAATTGGTAGAGATTCAAGTGAGCGTGCCGGAGCACGTGTCGTCCGAGCAGGAAGAGCTGATGAAGAGGTTTGCGGAGATCGGAAAGATGGCGTATTAACGCTATCCGCCTATTATCTATTCCCTACCTGCTCGGCCAGTGTCCTATGCGTTGCCCGTTCAGTCTCCGGACTGGACGGGCTTCGCTGCAAGTAGGTGCCGTCCGGCTGCAGATCCCAGGCTTGCCGATTGTCGCTCCACATGAGCTCAAGTAGGGTCCTGATGGTCTGCCGATGGGCCGGATTCTGGATCGGGAGCACGCACTCGATTCGGCGGTCCAAGTTGCGCGGCATCCAGTCCGCCGACCCTATGTAGACCTCTTCCTGGCCGCCGTTCAAGAAGTAGAACGCGCGGGAATGCTCGAGGAAACGTCCGATGATGCTGATCACCCGGATGTTGTCGCTCACTCCGGCCAGCCCGGGCCGCAGGCAGCAGATGCCGCGCACGATCAGGTCGATCGACACGCCCGCGCGCGAGGCCTCGTACAGTGCAGCGATGATGTCGGGGTCCACCAGGGCGTTCATCTTGGCAAAGATGCGTGCCGGTCGACCGGCTTCCTTGTGCCGGATCTCCCGCCGGATCATCTCGATGAACCGCTCCCGCATTCCCCGTGGTGCCACGATCAGCTTGCGATACCCGGATGGCTGGGCGAAACCGGTGAGCACATTGAAGAGGTCGGTGAGGTCTGCTCCGAGGTCCGGATCGTCGGAGAGCAGGCCGAAGTCGGTGTACAGTCGCGCGGTCTTGGGGTTGTAATTCCCGGTCCCGATGTGCACGTAGCGGCGCATCGTCTCGCCTTCGCGTCGCACTACCAGCATCACCTTCGCGTGAGTCTTGAGCCCAGCCACGCCGTAGCTCACGTGTACGCCGACGTCCTCCAGCCGCTGGGCCCAGATGATGTTGTTCTCCTCATCGAATCTGGCCTGCAGCTCGATCAGGACCGCGACTTGCTTCCCCCGCTCCGCGGCGTGGGCGAGCGTGCGGGCGATGCTCGAATCGCCGCCGGTACGGTACAGCGTCAGTTTGATGGCGAGCACGTCAGGATCGTCAGCTGCGGATTGAATGAAACGCTCGACCGACGTGGCGAAGCTGTCATAGGGGTGATGTAGCAGGACGTCGCCCTCTTTCACGACGTCGAACATGCTTCGGCTTCCCCCCAGACGTGCCTGGGTGCCGGGGTGAAAGAGCGGGTCCTTGAGCGCGGGCACATCCAACGCGGCCAGACTCAACAGGTCGACCGTATCCAGCAGGCCACCCATTTCGTATACGTCATCCGATGCCAGAGGCTGCGCCGGCTGTTCCTGCTCCTCGGTGAACTCGGCTAGGAGCAGCTGCCGGAGTGAGTTCGGCATTTGGGCCTGAACTTCGATCCGAACGACCTCCGCAAACCGCCGGTTCCGCACTTCCTCCTGGATCAGGCTGAGAAGGTCCTCAGCCTCGTCGCTGTTCTCGATCTGGAGGTCCGTGTTCCGAGTGATCCGGAAGGGATAGCAGCCGAGAATCTCTACCCCCGGAAAGAGCGACTCGAGGTTGGCGCCGATCACCTGCTCGAGCGGGACGAATCGGTTGGCAGCCGTAAGCGGCACCCATCTGGGCAGGATCTTGGGCACCTTCACCCGGGCAAACCGCTCATCCCCGTTGGCATCGCGCAACACGACCGCGAGCGATAGGCTCAGGTTCGAGATGTACGGGAAGGGATGTCCCGGATCGACCGCCAGAGGCGTGAGAACCGGAAACACGTTCGCCTGAAAGTAGCGATCGAGATGTGCCCGGTCGGCCGAACTCAGGTCGGACACGCGAAGCGCGATGTGAACCCCAAACTCGGAGAGAGCGGGAATCACGTCGTGCATGAGGCAGTCCTGATGTTGCCGGAACTGCTCCCGCACGGTCGAGCAGATAGCGCGGAGCTGGTCCTCCGGCGTCATGCCATCCGCGGTCCGCTCGACGATGCCCGCCGCGAGCTGCTGTTTGAGCCCGGCCACCCGGACCTGGAAGAATTCGTCGAGATTGCTGCTGAAGATGCCGAGGAACTTGAGCCGTTCGAGAAGGGGAGTGCGTGGGTCCAGCGCCTCGTGGAGGACCCTACGGTTGAACTCGAGCCAGGACAGCTCCCGATTCAGGTAGAGCGACGGATGCCGAAGGTCGAGGACCGGTGGTTCCGTCGCAAGCTGGGCCGATGGCAGGGGCGAGACCTGGGTCATCCTTCCAATGTACCCAGCGCGACCCGGTCGGGGAAATCGAATGTAACGGCATCGTAACAGGCTTCGGCTTAACGACTTATGCTGCCGATGGCCGAAACGGCAGGCTCAGCTCTCGGCGGCCCGCCCCACGAAGAGGGTCAAGATCGTGCTCACAATCCCGATCACCAGGCCGCCCAGCAGCGCCGGAACGAACCCATCCACGTGGAACCCGAGATCCAGTCGCGTGGAGAGCCAGGACGTGATCCACAGCATCGCGGCGTTGATCACCAGCAGGAAGAGGCCGAGTGTCACCACGATGAGGGGACAGCTCAGCATGGTAAGGATGGGCCGCGCGATCGCGTTCACCAACCCGAACACGAAGGCGACCAGCAACAACTTCCCGATGCCTCCGGTGAAATGCATTCCGGGGATGAGCTGCACCGCGACAAAGAGCGCCGCGGCGTTGATGATGAGGCGGATCAGTAGATGGCGCACAGTGAACGCTCAGCGAAGGAGGCTGTCGAACCAGTCGAGCACGGTCCCCCACCATAGCCGCCGGTTTCGCGGCTTCAGGACGAAATGACCCTCGTCCGGAAAGTACAGGAACTTGGCCGGAACGCCACGGAGCCTGAGGGCGGTAAACGCCTGGTAGCCCTCCGAGACATCCACCCGGAAATCCTGCTGCCCGTGCACGATCAGCAA